>Ga0302313_10001820_pt1 | contig 15592 bp, 7 predicted proteins | sample III_Palsa_N2_2_FD_200454 | JGI IMG/M metagenome (GOLD analysis project Ga0302313, IMG submission 200454) | Peat permafrost microbial communities from Stordalen Mire near Abisko, Sweden - III_Palsa_N2_2 | ecosystem: Environmental > Terrestrial > Soil > Palsa > Peat permafrost | place: Sweden...
CAGCTTTGGCGGGTGGAAGCGGTCGTTGTTTGGCGACCACAGCATCTATGGGCCGGAGGGTGTGCGGTTCTATACGCGCATCAAGACGGTGACGGCGCGTTGGCCGACGGGCATAAGGACTGGTGTGGATACGACTATGCCAACGCTGGGATAGTTCAGTGGACTGCAAACGAAACGGCTCTTCGAAGATCGAAGAGCCGTTTCGTTTTTCCGCTGTAGTTTAGTGCTGAGTAGCGTCCGGTTTGCCTTCTACCTTGTGCACTGTGTGATCGGTGCCTGTCGCAGTCTTGTGGTAGACCTTCTTGGTTGTGTGCGCGGTGTCGTGCGCGGCGACCTTGGTTCCATGAGCGGTATCGTGGGCGGCAACTTTGGTTCCGTGGGCGGTGTCATGAGCCGCCACCTTTGTGCCGTGAACTGTAGCGTGTGCGGCGACCTTGGTGCCGTGGGCGGTGTCGTGGGCGGCTGTCTTGGTCGCGTCGGCGGTATCGTGGCCGGCGTTCTTCATGTCCTGCCCTACCTGGGCGTGGGCGAGGCTTAGCGACAGAGCTGCGCCAAAGACTACTCCAGCGATTGCAATATTTTTCGTCATGTTTCGTCTCCTGGGGTACCTGTTGTTTGAGTCGTTAGCGCGAGTTAGCGTTGGCTGTGATCCGTAAATAGCGGCAGTAACAGTGCTTTAGACGCAACAGGATAGAAAGGGATTCGCGGCTTTCGATGATTCCCTGCCTGTGTTTTATCCGGCGAGATAGCCAGGAACGGAATTCTTTGCCACGATCGGAATAATTACGGTACGGAAAGGGAGAAACCGGGACAAGGCAGGACAGATTGGAAAGCGTTTCCTCAATCCTGCTATAGTGGCTGCGTCACAATTTCGCTCATTTTTCTCGCGCGTTAGACGACTTTATTCGCGACCACAATAAATTCACCGGAACTCCGGAGCTTGCCCCGCCTTTCCCATGGAGAACGAATGCTGCCAGCGGCTGCACTGATGTTTACAACCCAATTGACGACTCTGGCCCCCGTCGACATCCTCATCCTTGTCCTCTACTTTGCGATCGTTATCTTCATCGGTTTTTATGTGAAGGGCGCGACCAACACCAGCGAAGAGTTTTTCCTGGCCGGGCGCGAGATGTCTGCATGGGTCGCCGGACTTAGCTTCGTCTCCGCCAACCTGGGCTCGCTGGAGCTTATGGGCTGGGCGGGGGCGGCGTACCAGTACGGCATCCTGGCGATGCACTGGTACTGGATCGGCGCGATCCCTGCGATGCTCTTCCTCGGCATTGTGATGATGCCGTTCTATTACATCTCGAAGACGCACTCGGTTCCCGGATATCTGCAACTGCGGTTCGGCGAGGGCGCGCGTGGGCTTGCAGCGGTCAGCTTCGCGTTGATGACGATCCTGATGTCAGGCGTGAATATGTATGCCATGGCGCTGGTAATGAAGGTCATCCTTGGCTGGAATATCAGCTTTTCGATCTGGGTTGGCGCGATCACGGTTGCCGTCTACGTGATGCTCGGAGGATTGCGTTCCGCGATCATCAATGAAGTGCTGCAGTTTGTGCTGATCTGGGCGGGCGCGGCGCTAATCCCGATCCTGGGCCTGATCGAGGCCGGTGGATGGACCAAGCTGAAGGCGCAGATTGCCGTGAACGTCGGCTCGAACGACTACACCCACCTATGGACGACGCTGGGCCACTTCAAGGACAACCCGATGGGCGTCCATTGGACGGGGATCGTCTTTGGGCTGGGCTTTGTGGTCAGCTTCGGATACTGGACTACGGACTTCCTCGTCGTGCAGCGGGTGCTGAGCGCCAATAATCTGCGGGCTGCCAAGATGGCTCCTGTAATCGGTGCGGCGTTCAAGATGGCTGTGCCGTTCATCGTGATTATTCCCGGCCTGCTGGCACTTGCGGTATTGAAGAACCCCGACGGCTCGGTGATGCACCTAGTCGGGGAGAACGCCGTGAATGCGACGCATCCTTACAGCTACAACGAAGTGCTGCCGCTGATGCTGATCCGGTACTGCGGCCCGGGATTGCTGGGGCTGGGCATAACCGCGCTGGTTGCGGGCTTCATGTCGGGCATGGCGGGCAATGTCAGCGCTTTTTCGACTGTGTGGACGTATGACATCTACGGGGCTTTCATCAACAAGAAGGCCTCGGATAAGCACTACGTCTTTATGGGCCGGCTCTCTACCGTGCTGGGCATGTTCGTCTCGATCCTGACGGCATACCTGGTTGCGAATGCGGCGTCGATTATGGACTACGTGCAGGCGCTGTTCAGCTTCTTTATTGCTCCGCTGTTCGGCACCGTTGTACTCGGGATGCTGTGGAAGCGAGCCACGAAGGCGGGCGGCTTCTGGGGGCTGTTGATTGGGACGGTCAGCTCGATTGCCATGTTCTTCTACACGAGCTACGGCGGGCAGAAGGCGCTGGCAATGATTGCGCTTTCGACGGATGCCCGGCCAATGGCGGAAACGCTGTATCGCGCGCTGTGGAGCTGGCTGATCTGCGTTGGTGTAACCGTCGCGGTGAGCTACTGCACTAAGCCCACACCGGAGGCGCAGCTTGCCGGGCTGGTCTATGGCGCGACTCCCATACCAGACGACGGCGCACGCGGACTGTTCCAGAAGCCGATCTTCTGGGCCATCATCGTAATTACCGTCTTCTTCATCCTGAACCTCATCTTCTTCTAAACCGCACCACGCACAGGGAGTACACATTATGGCTGAAGGCACAGGGCGCGGCGAGCGTCTTTCAATCTGGTTCTTTGTGGGGATGCTCACGCTGGTGTATGGCGCGGTGCTGGCGCCCTACGGAGCGTGGGAGTGGTTCGGCAATCACGAGGCGCCGACGGTTCTCAATAATCTGCACCCGACGTTCTGGTGGGGATGTCTGATGCTGGTGTTTGGGCTCTTTTACACGGTCAAGTTCCGGCCGGGCAAAGATTAAAATTCGCGCCGGGGTATGAATCTGTACCTCGGCGGCTCTACCTCCTGCGCCATGAATTAACATCCATGCGATAAGCTGCTAGAACTATGGCTGCGAAGAAGACACCCTCGAGGACAACGGAAAAGAAGTCTACGGTCGTGAAGACTACCGGCAAACGTACCCCCGCCATTCCAAGACCAAAGCCAGAGTCTCGCTACATCAACCGTGATGAATCGTGGCTGCTGTTCAATGCGCGCGTGCTGGAGGAGGCCGAGGACACGACCAATCCCCTGCTGGAGCGGTTGAAGTTCCTGGCGATCACGGCGAGCAATCTCGACGAGTTCATCGAGATTCGCGTTGCCGGCATCCTGCAGCGGATTGAAGAGGACATGGGCCTGCCGCAGAAGCCGGACGAGGGCGGCTTTACGCTGGATGAGCGCATGGAGCGGCTGCAACACCGGCTGCACAGCTTTAGCGATGCACAGGATGCGACCTGGGTGAAGCATGTAGAACCGGCGATGAAGAAGGCCGATATCCATCTCATGCCGTGGAAAGAGCTTTCAGAGAGCGACCGCGCCTATGCTGCGCATTTCTTCCATGAGCAGGTGGATCCGCTTCTGACCCCGGTGACGCTTGACCCCTCGCATCCCTTCCCGCGTGTGCTGAACAAATCGCTTTGCGTGGCGCTGCTGCTTCGCCATAAACGCAAAAAGGCGGGCGTTGCGCGCAATACGGCGATCCTGGGCGTGGTGACGATTCCGCGCTCGCTGCCGAGCCTTATCGCGTTGCCGGACCACAAGGGACAGCGGAAGTTTCTGCTGCTGGAAGAGTTGATTGAGGCCCACGTAGAGCGCATGTTCCGTGGCTACGAGGTGCTCAACCGGGCGGTGTTTCGCGTGACGCGCAACAGCAACCTCTACATGCAGGAGGAAGAGAGCCGGTCCGTGCTGGAGAGCGTGCGTGAGGAGCTGCATAACCGGCGCAAGGGTGACGTGGTGCGGATGGAGATCGATGCGTCGGCGACGGACGAGATTGCCGAACGGCTGCGCACCAACTTTGAGCTCGATGAGTGGCAGGTGTTTCGGACGCGGGGCCCGGTAAATCTTACGCGGCTTATGGATGTCTATTCAGCGATCAAGGTGCAGGAACTGAAGTTCCCGGAGTTCCACGGGCGGCGGTGCAAGCTGCATCCGAAGTCCGCGGATATCTTTGAAGAGCTGCGTGGCCATGACATGCTGCTGCATCATCCCTACGACAGCTATAACACGGTTGAATCGTTCATCGAGGCCGCGACGCGGGACCCGAATGTGATGTCGATCAAGCAGACGCTTTATCGGACGAGCGCGGAGTCTACGATCTTCCACGCGTTGACAGAAGCCGCACAGAGCAAGGATGTCACCGTGGTGGTCGAGCTGATGGCGCGGTTCGATGAGGCGTCAAACATTCGCTGGGCGCGTGAGCTGGAAGACGCCGGGGTGCAGGTTTTTCACGGTATCTTCGGGTTGAAGACGCACTGCAAGCTTTCGCTGGTGGTACGCAAGGACCCAGACGGCGCGATTCGGAGCTATGCCCATCTTGGTACCGGGAACTACAACCCCGTTACGGCGCGGTTCTATACCGACATCAGCCTGCTGACCGCGCGGGCAGACCTTACGGACGCCATTCAGCGGGTCTTTCGTTATCTGACCGCCGACTGGGAGGCTGGGCCGCAGGCTTACCGGCCGCTGCAGGTTGCGCCCATCACGCTGGCGAAGGATGTTCTCGCCCTGATTGAGCGGGAGACGGCGCATGCGAAGAAGGGCCGCAAGGGGAAGATCATCGCCAAGATGAACGCGCTGCTCGATGGCAAGACGATCGATGCGCTTTATGAGGCGTCGCGGGCGGGGGTGGAGATTGACCTGATCGTGCGTGGCATGTGCGCGCTGCGGCCGGGCGTTCCCGGCCTGAGCGAAAACATACGGGTGCGGTCGATTGTGGGGCGGTTCCTGGAGCATTCGCGCATCTTCTGGTTCGCGAATGGGGGCGCGGCGGAGATCTTTGCCGGAAGCGCGGACTGGATGCCGCGGAACCTGTATGAGCGCTGCGAGGTGGTCTTCCCGGTGGTCGATGAGGGTGGCGCGCGGCGGCTGCATGACGAGATTCTGGGCGCCTGCCTGCGCGATACGGCAAAGGCTCGGTTGATGCAGCCTGACGGCAGCTATATTCGTGCGCCGAAGACCGGCAAGCCCTTTAGCTCGCAGGAGTACTTTATGCAGTTGGCTACGACGCCTTCTTAAGAGGCGGCTACTGCACGATGTAGGTGATTGCCTGGGAGTGGATGGAGGTGACGCCGTTGTTGGTGGAGCTTGCCGTGATCAGGACGGAGTACGTGCCGGCTGGGGTTCCGATGATCTTCGATGCTGCCGGTACGGCCGGGATGCATCCCAGCACGCCAAGAGCGCCTGCTGAGAGCAGCACCACCAATAGCGCGGATAGCTTGCGGCGGCGCGGCAGGACGAGCAGGACCAGCCCTGCCAGCGTTATACCGGAACCCGCGCCGTACCAGCCGCTGGGCTTTGGGCGTGCCATGGCGGTCGTGTTGTTGGTGTAGGCCAGGAGCGAGAAGGCGGTGGTGGCGCTTGGGGTGCTCGACGTTAGTACCAACGGGGTGATGGTGAAGGAGTATTGCGCTGCCATCGGTGTTGTGACGCTGTCTGCGAAGGCGATGCTGCCGGTAAAGCCGTTTTGAGCCGTCACGGTGAAGGTTACGGCCTGTGCGACGGCGCCCGAGGCCACGGTTACGCTTGTTGTTGAGGGAGTGAGCGTGAAATCGGGGCCGACGGCGGGGGTGATGGTGATGGCGAAGGCGCCTTTTGAGCCGGCGAAAGTATTGTCGCCGGTGTAGGTCGCCTGTACGACGTGGCTGCCCGTGCTCAGAGCGGTAGTGTCGAGTGCGTAGGTGGCGGTTCCGGCGGCGAGTGTGATCGCTGTGCCGACGGGGACGCTATCGACGGTGATCTGCGCGGAGCCGGTTGGCGTGGCGGTCGAGGCGTTTGTGGCGGAGGCTACCGTCACAGTGAAGGTGATCGGCTTCCCTGCCATGGCCGTTGTCGCGTTGCCTGCGAGGGTGGTCATGGAGGGATCAACGCCGCCCGTAACGGGTGCGGCGGTGACAAGTGCCCAGTCGTTGACGAGGTTGGCAGCGTCGACCGAGCCCCAGCCTGTCGCCTGGTCGTAGCCTGTCTTCGCGGTGAAGCCGATGGTTCCGCCTGCGGGGCAGTTCACCGAGCCCTGTGTGCAGGGGCTTGCATTCGTGCCGGAGGTGATGTCGTGGAAGACGGCGGTCTTATAGGAGCTGCTTGCAAGCGCATAGATTGTGGGATTGGCGTTGCCCAGCGGCAGGCCGCCGGTCTTCTGCTCTACCAGCGACAGCAGCGCGGCGAAAGCGGGTGCTCCTACGGACGTTCCACCCGAGACGGTGAAGCCTGCCGAGGCATTGGTGAAGCCGTTGGTGCAGTTCGTGCTGCCGGAACATATTAGATAGCCGTCGTGAATGATCGAAGCCGCGAGTGAGACGTCCGGCACGTCGCGGGAGTAGTCGTTCGGCACGCCCATGGCGATGTCCGAGATCTGCCAGGAGGGCTTGGAGAAGTAGGCGCTCGCGCCGCCGCCGGTGGAGTCGAGGCCAGCGCCATTGTCGTCGTTCCACGCGACCTCGGGGATGTACGAGGTGGCTGACCCTGCGTTCGTGCCGTTGGCCGGCGACCAGTAAGCGCCAGTGCCTTCGGTCAGCGTTGTGCCGCCGATGCCGGTCACGAGCGGTGACGAGGCCGGGAAATCTACCGCGAGGCCTGCGACGGCGCTGCCACCGCTGACGTCGCAATCGGTCGCGCCGGAGTCGCCTGAAGCGGCTGTAATCGTCATACCCTCCGCGGAGCCCATCTGTAGCAGTTGGCTGTAGTAGGCCAGCGCGTTGGTGCCGAGGTCGGCCTCGCACTCTCCGTAGCTGGTCGCGACAATCGGCGCGATGTCGTTGTCGATCGCGCCGGTTAGCGAACCTTCGATGGCATTGACCGAGTTGACGTACAAGATGGTCGCGCCAGGGGCGATGGCGCCGGCCCACTCCAGGTCCATCTCGGCTTCGTTCAGATCGCCGGGCGAAGGGTAGCCGGGATCGGTGCCGTAGAGCGTCTGCGAGACGGGCTTGTTCGCCAGGCCGGCGGCGCTCTGGAAGGCGGCGATGTCGGCAGGATAGATATCCGTCTGGCCGACGATCGCCACATTGACGCCGGTGCCGTTCACGTTGCCGGTGAGCAGCGGCTTTTCGTCGTAGATCGTGTAGAAGTCTCCGGGGGCGAGGTAATGCGTTCCGGTGGAGGTGGTGTACTGGGGCCGCGCTACCGGATCATCCGCGCCGTTGATGTATGCCTCGCGGTGATGCGACTTCGGACGGAAGTCGTCCAGCCCGGTAAGGCCCTGGGTCACTGCTGCAATTGCTGCCGGGAGGTGCGGTGCTGTGATGTTCGCGATGTGCTGCTCGCCGTTTACGGAGACCCTATGGATCTGTGTCTGGAATGCCTGCTCCGCCTGGACTACCGTGCCATTGAAGCGGATAAACAGTCCTCCGCGGCTTACCTCAGTGACCTGCAATCCCTGCTCCGAGAGCCAGGTTGAGACAGTCGCGAGGTCCGCATCCGACAGTCCGAATTGCGCCCGGAACTGTTCCGGCGTAAGCCATTGGTGATAGCGCGAAGAGGTGGGATTCTGCTGGTCGGCGAGCAACTGTGTCAGAGACGCCTGCTGGGCCGCCGTCATAGAGAAACGCAGCGACATCGATGGCAGTGGCTGCGCGCCGCCCGCCGCTCCCAGGTCTGTGGCTCGCATCAGCCGTGGTGAGACACTGCCCGGTAGAGCGACCGCCTGCGAAGCGTTGACTGCACCTGTGATCCGGGATCTTTGTGCGAACGCGATGGTAGCGGCGGCGACCAGCAGGAGGCCAGTCGCGGCAGAACGGACAAAGCGTGTGAGCAGCATGAAGGGTCCCTTTTATCTCAGAGCCAGGTGCAATCTAATTATCGAGTGAAACGAGGGCCAGTTTACAGCTTGGACGGGTTTCCTGTCGTCAAAGTTGACGTCCTATTGCACCGTCACCTGGAACTGAGAGTTGTGCCGCACTGTCGTCTGCCCATCCGTTCCCTGCGTCGTAATGGATAGCAGTTGGGTTCCCTGCGGTGTGCCGCCGACGTTTGTGCCGGTTCCACCGTTATTGATGATCCCCTCCGTCGTGCATCCCATGCTCAGGCCGATCACGACCGCTGCCACCAGCGCCAGAAGGAAGGTCGGTTTGCGTCGCTTGCGCGGCAGCAGGAACGCGAGCAGCAGCGTCCCCAACGAAACAGCCGCCAGCGAGATTCCTGTTGCAGCTTTGCCCAGCGGCACCGGTCGGACGCTGAAGGCTGTCGCAGCCGTGGTCGTAACTGACAACACCGAGGTGCCGGAGCCGGTGATCACCGCCGGCGAGAAGCTGCAGGTCATCAGCGTGCCAGCCGGAGGGATGCATCCCAGAACCACCTGGCCATTGAAGCCGTTGTAGGACGTAATCGTCGCAACCGAGGCACCGCCCGAGCCTCTCGTCAGCGTGAGTGTCTGCGGCGAGAACGCTACGCCGTAGTCCGTAATGTTGACCACAAACGTTGAGCTGTTCGCCGCATAGGCCGTCCCCCCGTTGAACAGTGCCGTGATGTTGTGCGTCCCCTTCATCAACCCCGTTGTGCTCAACTGCGCCACGGAATCCACCACAAGCGACGTCACATTCGCCGATCCCAGCAGCACAGTCTGCCCGTTGTAGAGGTCATAGAACGTCACCGTTCCGGATGGTGCTGCGGGATTAGGAACAGTCGCCGAAGGCGTAGCCGACACTGCATCTGTCAGCACGATATTGGCCGTATAGAGCGCCGTCGATTGGTTCGCGGTGAGCGATCCCGTCGTTGGGATCGGCGCGATAGTGACCAGGAGTTGCGACGAAGTGCTGCCGAGCCAGTTCGTATCGCCGGAGTAGACCGCCGTTACATAGTTGCCGGTTGTTGCCGTCAGAACCGTCGCGAACGTCGCCACGCCATTGGTCAGGGTCTCTACCGTCTGCGTGCCGTTCACAAAGAAGGTCACGGTCCCGGTTGGCAGAATGGCAGCGCCGTTAGGCGTAATTGTGGGCGCAACGGTCGCCGTAAACGTCGTGGTCTGCCCTACCTGCGGGTTCAGCGTCGAAGCCGTCAGCGTCGTCGAAGTAGCCCCCTTCGTGACTGTCAGCGACGCCGTCGCCGAAAGCCCTGTGCAGGTCACATTGGTGCTCGTGCAGGTCGCCGTCACGACATAAGTGCCGGGAACGGGCGTTGCGATCGGAGCGGTCGCCGTCGCCGACGTTCCACCCGCCACCAGTGCAGCGGTCGTCATCGATGAAGCCGTGCCGGTAAGCGCGAATGTCACGCTGCCTGCCGGACCGCCGGTTACCGCCGGAGTGGGAATCAGCGTAGAGGTCAGAGTCACCGTCCCGCCATACGTTGTCGTGGACGGAGTTGCCGCCGCTGTCAACGCGCCGGTCGCGGTAGTCGCACCGACGGTAACCGTTGCAGCAATCGTGCTGGTACTCCCGGTGTAGTTGGTATCGCCGTTATACGTAGCGTTGATCGACTGCAATCCTGTAGTAGTCAGCGTTGCCGAGCAGCTTGCCGCATTGCTGCTCACCGCGCCCGAGCACAGAATCCCTTGGGCTGAGCTGAACGTTACCGTCCCCGTAGGCTCAGCGCTGTTCACAACGCTGGAAGGCGTAACCGTCGCGTTCAATGTCACCGATCCACCCGCAGCCACTGTCGAAGCCGAAGCGGTCACTGTTGTCGTCGTCGTTGCCGTAGTGGTATTCGCCGGGGTAGGCACCGCCGGGGCTGTACTCGGCTTGAAGGTCGCGTCCCCGGAGTACACCGCGGAGAACGAATGTGCCGTCTTGCCACTGAATGTAGTGCCGGAGATGCTCGCCGATGCATTGCTCACCGGCGCAGACTGCAAGAGTGCCGCGTCCTCGTAGAAGCTCACAGTCCCTGTGGGCGCCGTCGTTCCCGTATAGGCAATCGTCGCGGTAAGCGTCGTTAGCGTCCCGCTTACCGGCGGATTGGGCGAGACTAACAATGTTGTCGAGGTCGTCACCGTCGCAGTTGAAGCAGCCGTTGTGAAGACAGGCGAGGTGCTCGCCTTGAAGGTCGTATCGCCACCGTACACCGCAGTAAACGCATGAGACGTCGCACCGGAAAGAGCCGTACTCGTAAGAGTCGCAATGCCGCCCGACACCGTTCCAGTGCCGATGCTCACCGAGTCCTCATAGAACGTCACCGTCCCGCTCGGCGAAGACGTGCTGCCTGTCTGCGCGATCGTCGCCGTCAGCGTCGTCGTGTTCCCGCTAACAGGAGGATTCGGCAAGACATTCAGCGTCGTGGTCGTCGCTACCGTGGCCGTCGTCGCCGCAGTCGGCACAGCCGGCGAAGTGCTCGTCAGGTAGTTTGAATCGCCGACATAGACCGCATCAAAGCTGTGCGCGGTCGTGCTGCTCAACGTCGTGGAGCTAAAGGTGGCGACGCCGGCGGTAACGATACCGCTGCCGATCTGCACGCCATCTTCAAAGAAGTTCACCGTGCCGCTGGGGCCGACGCCGTTCGTCGGCGTGTAGGTGATCGTCGCCGTCAGTGTCGTCGTGCTTCCGCTCACCGGCGGATTCGGCAAAACTGCCAGAGCCGTCGACGTAGCTGTAGCGGCGGTTGTATTCGCCGTCGCCGTCCCGCTGGCGTAGTTGTTGTCTCCACCGTAGACCGCGCTGAGACTGTGCGATCCCGTGCTCCAGTTCGCGTCCGAAAACGACGCGGTTCCACTGGCCAGCGTCTGCGACCCAATCGACGAACCATTGTCTTCAAAGATGATGTTTCCCGCCGGCGTCGGATACTTTCCACCCGCGCCGCTCACCGTTGCCGTGAGATTGGTCGCCGTTCCATTTACCGGCGGAAGCGGTGCAGCTACCAGCTTGATCGTCGGCGTTCCCAGGTTATTGGATCCAGTAATCCGTCCGGGATTACTGCATGCAAAGGTCGTCGTCGTCGCGCACTGCGCCAGGAACGTTACCGACCCGCCCTGCACAGCCGGCACTTGCACAGCCGCCGTCGTCGTGGCACCGGTGCCAGTGAGCGTGCCGGTGTAGGTGCTCGTATCGCTGGTGCCCTGCGGCGTTACGGTAATCGTTCCGGTCGGCGACCCTACGCCCGAAGGCGCCGTCACTACCACGTTCACAGTGGCCATCGTCCCGACGGGCGCAGCCCCAGCGAGGCTTCCGGTGATGGTCACTGTCTCCGCGCCAACAGTAAAGCTGGTGGAGATGCTGTTGTTCGCGGCGTAGTTTCCATCGCCCGAATACGCCGCCGTGACGGAATACGTCCCACCCGGCAACTGGTTATAGCTGGCCGTGGCCACTCCACCCGAAAGCGTGCCCGAACCCAGGGTTACGCCTGTGCTCGTCGAAAACACGACCGTTCCCGTTGGCACCACTCCGCCGCCCTGCCCGGATGTGTCCGTTACCGTCGACGAAAACGTAAAGCTGCCGCCATGCGTCAAAAATCCACCGTTCGATACATTGATCGACACGTTATCGCTCAGGCTACCGTGCGGAAAGAACTTGTCCAGCTTGTCGAGATCGACGACACCCAATCCCGTCGCCGGCTCCCACATGCCCGCCGCAGCGTGGTCGGGCTGCGTATAAAGCCCCGGCTCAGATGCCAGTTCATAGAAGGTCGCGTTCACGTTGCCCAGCCGCGCAGGCGATCCATCCGCCGTAGCAGGCTGCTTTGCCAGGATTGATTCCATCGTCTGCGTCAGCGCGCTCAGACTCGACACCGTCATGTCCGGCTCATGGCGCATCCCATCGGCGGGCAGTCCCATCGCCTGCTGCCATGCGGGTCGCAGGACGGTCAGACTCGCCGTCGCGGGAGGCGTAATCCCCGGCGTCAGCGCAACCGATGTCACCTCCGCCAGTACACTCGGAAACCCAGCCGAACCACGCGATCCGCAGCCGGTCTGCGCTAGCACAGTCATTCCCTGCGCGCTTGCCTGCTGCAGCGTCAGGCGAATCGCAGCCTGGGTCGCCGCGTCCACATCTTCCAGACAGCTTGCGGTGCCCAGCGAAACCACTCTTGCTGTATTGGCTTCGACCACCGCACTCAGCGCCGCAAGGCTGCTGGCTGTCGTGCTCTGCGTGACGCCATCGACCGCAAGCGTCAGTGGATAGGTCGCCGGGAGGTCGCTCAGCCCATCCACCGTCTGCAGATTGCCCGCCATCGTATTCGGAAGCACGGGCGTCGCATGGTTCGCGTAATAAACCGTCTGACCCACCTGCACGCCATGCAGCGAAGGAGCCATCGCGGCCTCCACGTTCGCCGCTGTACCTGAGACCACAATCCGCAGCCCGGAGGCCGTTGTGCTCTCAACAGTAAGCCCCTTAGCCTGCGCGAACGCACTCACCGCCGCAATCTGGTCGGCAGTCGCGCCAAACTGCTGGCCAAACGCAGCCGGTGTCAGCCACACGTGATACGACCCACTTCCCGGCGTCTGCACCGCGGTCAGATAGGTCTCCAGCGCAGCCTGCCGCTCCGGCGTAGGGGCCAGATAAAGCGTCAGGCGCATCGCCTGCGAACCAGGCAGAGCCCCGAGATCGAGCGCACCGCTCGGCAGTGCCGGCGCGCGCATTGCTACAGGCACAATCTGGCCCATCGCTGCGGGCACGAGCGTCGTTGCGGCCAGAGAGAGACCGAGGCACAGCACAAGGCGGCGGCGCAGAGCAGTTATGGACATAATCTAGATAGGATTGTTCCGCAGTAGTGCTCGATACGCAAGCCTCAACTGGCGCTTCCAGCCTGCATACGAAATCTCCTGTGGGAAACCCGCCAAATTTCCTTTCGCCGCCTGCAACGTCTAGCATAGGAACCTGAATTTGCATCACCAACGCCCGGATACTCCCCGATCCATCGCACCATCAGAAATGAGGCCACGTTGACGTCTTCCACCAGGCTCCTGTCGAGCACCCTGAGAACCGCTGTGCTGCTCACAGCCGCAGCGCTTCTGCTTCCCTCGCTTTGCGCCCAAACCGCGCCCGCGCCGCCCGATAAGTACGAGCAGGCCCTCGCCGCGCGCACGACCGTCAAGGTCCTCCCCAACGGCCTCACGCTCATCATCAGCGAACGCCATGAGGCCCCCGTCTTCAGCTTCTACACCCTCGTCGATGCGGGCTCGGCCAACGATCCCTCCGGTCAGTCCGGTCTGGCGCACATGTTTGAGCACATTGCCTTCAAGGGCACCGACACCATCGGCACCACGGACTACGCCGCCGAAAAGATTGCACTAGCCAAGGTCGAAACCGCCTACGCCGCCTACGACAGCGCCTATCGCAATGCGGTCGCCGATGATACCGTCGCGAAGAATCAGGCCACGCTCGATGCCCTCCACAAGACCTTTGAAGACGCCGTGGAGGCTGCCCAGAAGTTTGTGATTCCTAACCAGTTCTCCGAGCTGGCCGAAGAGAATGGCGCCGTCGATCTCAATGCCTCCACCAGCGAAGATTCCACGCAGTACTTCTGGTCGATGCCCTCGAACCGCCTCGAACTCTGGGCGTTTCTCGAATCCTCCCGCATCGGCTGGCCCGTCGCCCGCGAGTTCTACAAGGAGCGGGACGTCGTCAACGAAGAGCGCCGCATGCGCATCGACAGCTCCCCGCAGGGCCGCCTGGTCGAAGAGTTCCTCGCCGCCGCCTATATGGCCCACCCCTACGGCCGCCCCGGCGTGGGCTGGGAGTCCGACATCACGCAGGTCACTGCAACCGAAGCCTCGGACTTCCACAAAAAGTTTTACGTCCCCTCGAACATCGTCATAGCCGTCGTCGGCGACGTCGATCCCGTTACCGCTATGCCGATCCTCGAGAAGTACTTCGGCCGCATTCCCGCCGGCCCCAGGCCCGACCCCATGACCACCGTCGAGCCGAAGCAGACAGCCGAGCGCACCGTCGTGCTGCACGAGACCACGCAGCCCTTCTATCTCGAGGGCTACCACCGCCCCGGATACCGCTCACCGGACGACGCCGTCTATGACGCCATCACCGACATCTTCTCCAACGGCCGCACCTCGCGCCTCTATCGTTCGCTGGTCCGCGACCAGAAGATCGCGCTCGTAGCCGAAGGCTTCTCCGGCTTCCCCGGAATCAAGTACCCCGGTCTCTTCGCCTTCTACGCCCTGCCTATGCGCGGCCACACCAACGACGAGCTGCGTGATGCCATCCACAAGCAGCTCGACATCCTCAAAACCACCGACGTCTCCGACGCCGAGCTGGAGCGCTTCAAGACTCGCGCGCGCGCCGATCTTCTCCGCGGCCTGGCTGACAACGACGGCCTCGCCTCGCAGCTCGCCGAGTACCAGACGCGCCTTGGCGACTGGCGCGGGATGTTCCATGAGCTGCAGAAGATCGACGCCGTCTCCAAGGCTGACATCCGCCGCGTAGCCAACCAGACCTTCGTCGACACCAACCGCACCAGCGCGCGCATCGACTTCAAACCTCCAACCGCACCACCCGCCGGGGCCACCGCAACGCCCGTCTCCGCCGGCAAAGGAGGTGCACGATGAACCTTTTGCGCTCTTCCTTTACAACCTTCGTCTTCGCCGCTGCTTCCATTGCGGCCATCGCCCAAAACCCAAAACCCGCGACCCGAAACCCGCCCCTCGCCCAGCCATGGAAGGCCATTGCCATCCCACCGCTCCACGCCTTCAAACCGACGGAGCCCACTCGCGTCACGCTACCGAACGGTGTGCAGCTCTTCCTCGAAGAAGACCACGAGCTTCCCTTCATCAGCGGCTTCGTTCGCATCCGCGGCGGCAGCCGTGACGTCTCTGCGGACAAGGTTGGCCTCATGGACCTCTATGGCGAAACCTGGCGCACCTCCGGCTCCGCCGCCCACCCCGGCGACGCGCTCGACGACGAGCTCGCCGCCAAGGCTGCCTCAATCGAAACCGGTGGCGGACAGGCCGCAACCTCGCTTAGCTGGAACAGCTTCGCCACCGACTTCGACAGCGTCTTCGCCATCGCGCTCGATCTCCTCGAACACCCGGACTTCCAGGAGAACAAGCTCGATCTCGCCAAGCAAAGCATGGCCTCCGGCATCCTGCGCCGTAACGACAGCGCAGCCGGCATAGTCCAGCGTGAAGCCCGTCAGATCGCTTACGGCAAGACCAACCCCTACGGCCGCCAGGCAGAGATGTCTACCGTGGACGCGGTCACGCTCGACGACCTGAAGGCATGGCACAAAAACACCTTCGACGGCGCCAACCTCATTGTGGGCGTCATCGGCGACTTCGACGCCAAGGAGATGGAAGCCAAGCTCACCGCCGCCTTCGGCTCCATCCCCAAAGGCACCGAGTTAGTCTCCGCAAAAGTGGATTTCACCGAACCCACACCCGGCATCTACTACGCCGACAAAACAGACGTCGATCAATCGAACGTCTACATGGTCGGCCTGGGCACCGAAGAACGGAACCCTGACTTCTACGCGCTCTCGGTGATGAACGAGGTCTTCTCCGGAGGCTTCGGCTCCCGCGTCGTCCAGAACGTCCGC
>Ga0302313_10001830_pt1 | contig 15561 bp, 12 predicted proteins | sample III_Palsa_N2_2_FD_200454 | JGI IMG/M metagenome (GOLD analysis project Ga0302313, IMG submission 200454) | Peat permafrost microbial communities from Stordalen Mire near Abisko, Sweden - III_Palsa_N2_2 | ecosystem: Environmental > Terrestrial > Soil > Palsa > Peat permafrost | place: Sweden...
TACTTGCCAACTGTTCGCCCTTTCCCGCCGCCCGGGCGAAGCCATGCCTATACGGGGCAACGCGCTACTTAAATTAAGTTTCATCAAACGATTGCCCTGTTTCAACCAACGCACGCGCCCGTCGATCCATAATTTCCTCAACGTGATACGTATTGAGGAGCCGGACATGCCGATGACGATCGAGATGATGAACGAGTACGGTGACAACGCAGTGCGGGTTGCCGTCGACGACAATTCTGTGTTGCTGGCAGCGAGCGAAGTCGACGCGGTCATCGAGCGCCTGAGCCTGCTGCGCGCCGCGATGCGGCCTGAAGTGCCAAAAGAGCCGTCGCGCACGCACCAATATGTGATCGAAATGGATCCTTGCTGGCACACGGAGAAACATCCGCTCTATGACGGCGCCGTGCTGTTCATGCGTCACACCGGTCTTGGTTGGGCCGGCTTTGCACTGCCCACGGCAAGCCTCGCCAAACTCAACGACGCCTTGTCGAAGCATCTCAAGCAGCTTGAAGTGGAAGAAGCGCCTGCGTTGATGAATTAGAACGCCAGCCTTTCGACGCAGGCATCCGCCACGCACCGCCCGGCGCACCCCGCAATGACACTCATGCGTTGCTGCACCGCTGGCATGATTTGTTCCGCTTTGTGCAGCAATGTATTTCAAAGTTCATCTCCACTACGCGCATGCAACACCCTATACTGACCTTTCCGCATCACTGCGGTCTTTTTCAAGATCTCCTTACAGCGCGGCTTGTCCGCGCTTTTTTTTGCCTGTCGCTTTTGCAAGGCGACCCGCGCACCGCGCCTCCCACGCGCGCAATGTATCCACGTAGTTCATGAACATTGCACAAAATTAAAAAAGACTTAATCAAGCTGGCAGTGCCATGTTATCTGCGAGCGCCCATGATGCACGCATCGTCCTTTCCTAGTGTAAGAACATGAACCAGCTACAAGCGATGCGTGTCTTCACACGCGTAGTCGATCTCGCCAGCTTCAACCTGGCCGCGAGGCAACTGGGCATGTCGGCTGCCGCCGTCACGCGCAGTGTCAGCATGCTCGAGGCGCATCTGAACATGCGCCTGCTTAACCGCACGACGCGCAGCCTGTCGCTCACGGAAGTGGGCAAGGAGTATCTGGACGGATGCCGAACGATCATCGAAAAGCTCGATGAAATGGAATCGAACCTCGTGCAGACCACCCGCGACCCGCGCGGCACCTTGCGCATCGCCACGCCGATGACCTTCGCGGCCTCGGGACTCGGCAACCTGCTCGCCACGTATCGAACGCTGCATCCGCGGGTCGATTTCGACATCACCACCTTCGACACGCATATCGACATGGTGGAAGGCGGCTACGACGTATGCTTCTCCGACGACCGCCGTCTCGCCAGTTCCACGCTCGTAAGCCGCACGCTTACGAGCATCGAGGAAGTCACGGTGGCTTCGCCGTCGTATCTGGCCCGCCAAGGCACGCCGCGCGACCCGGCCGCATTGAATCGCCACGGTTTGCTGACGGTCTCGGACGGCAGTTCGCGGACCTGGGAATTCGCGGATGCCGACGGCGTCTACCGGGTCAACACCGGCAGCGCGCTGACAGCGACCAGCAGCGCAATGGTGCGGGTGGCCGCGCTCAACCACATGGGCATCGCGTTGCTGCCGCTGCCGTTCGTCGACGAAGACCTCGCTCAGGGCACGCTGGTACCGGTGCTCGAACAATACGAAGTCAATGGCGGTCCACGTCATGTGTCGATCCTGTATTCGGGGCGTAACTATCTGTCGATGAAGGTGCGCAGCTTTATCGACTTTGCGGTGAGCCAGTATCGCGCACCCGACAAGCAGGTCGCGCTGCGCGTCGTAGCGTGATGGCCCTGAAGAAATACGCCAGCGAACCATGCCGAAGATACTGACGATCGAAGACGACGAACTGATCGCGGACGACATCGTGCGCACGCTCACCTCGAGCGGTTTCTCGGTCGACGTGGCGCGCACCGGCCGCGAAGGCATGGCCAAGGTCATGGCAGGCGAATACGACGTCGTCACGCTCGACCGCATGCTGCCGGATCTCGACGGTCTGACGATCGTCGCCACCATGCGCGGCGTGGGCATGGAAACGCCGGTGCTGGTGATGAGCGCGATGTCCGATGTCGATCATCGCATTCAGGGGCTGCGTGCCGGCGGTGACGACTACCTGACCAAGCCCTTCTCCGCCGACGAGATGTTTGCACGTGTGGAAGTCCTGCTGCGGCGGCGTCCGCGAAATGCCAAAGCGGAGACCTTGCTACGTACCGGTGCGCTTGAGCTCGATCTGGTGCGCCGCCGCGTCACCCACGGCAAACGCGAACTCGAATTGCAGCCCACCGAATTCCGCGTGCTGGAATTCATGATGCGTCATGCAGGCCAGGTGCTGACGCGCACGATGATTTTCGAAGCGGTGTGGGGTTGCCGCTTCGATCCGGGCACCAACCTGATTGACGTACACGTGGGACGTCTGCGCAAAAAGGTCGACGTGCCGGGCGAACGTCCACTGATCCGCACCATTCGCGGGTCCGGCTACCTGTTCGGTTGACGCGCAAGCGCGTCGTCCCCTCCACTCTCCCCTCATCGAACACAGCGTGCTCCAAGCAGCACGCTGTGTGTCTCTGTTCGTGATCGCGTTGCTACACGGCTAACGCATCGTCACCGCGCTTTTAATTTCGCCATGCCTGGCAACTAAAACTTGTTTCATTTTTTTAGTCGCAGGGTGTTAGGGCTTGCTCGACAGAATACCGACATCGGGCAAGCCACCATTGGGACTTGCCCTAACCGACTGACGCCGCCGAGTCATCGCGCCATTCTGAACGGAGCAGCTTTCGATGTTAAAAATAGTCCGGCTCGCTTTAACGCGGCCTTATACGTTCATCGTGCTTGCGATGCTGATCGTGTTGATCGGCCCGCTTTCCGCGTTGCGCACGCCAACCGATATCTTTCCCGATATCCGCATTCCGGTAATCAGCGTCGTGTGGAACTACGCGGGCCTGCAACCGGACGACATGGCCGGACGCATCGTCACCTATTACGAGCGTACGCTCGGCACCACGGTCAACGATGTTCAGCATATCGAGTCGCAATCGTTTCGCGGCTACGGCATCGTCAAGATCTTCTTCCAGCCGAACGTCGATATTCGCACCGCCACAGCACAGGTCACCTCGGTTTCGCAGACCGTGTTGAAGCAGATGCCGCCCGGCACGACGCCGCCGCAGATCCTCAACTACAACGCCTCGACCGTGCCGGTTCTGCAACTGGCGCTCACCAGCAACACGCTCGACGAACAGAAGCTCGCCGACTACGCGACCAACTTCATTCGTCCGCAACTGCTGAGCGTGCCCGGCGTGGCGATTCCGACCGCCTACGGCGGCAAGACCCGCGAAGTGCAGATCGACCTCGACCCGCAAGCGCTGCAGGCGAAGAAACTCTCCGCGCAGGATGTGGCCGACGCGTTGGCGCAACAGAACCAGATCATCCCGGCGGGCACCGAGAAGATCGGCCGCTTCGAATACAACATCAAACTGAACAACAGCCCGCTGTCGCTGCAGGAACTGAACAACCTGCCGATCAAGACTGTGGACGGCGCAACCATCTATATTCGCGACGTCGCCCATGTGCGGGACGGCTATCCGCCGCAGACCAACATCGTGCGTGTCGATGGTCACCGTGCGGTGCTGATGAGTATCCTGAAGAACGGCTCGGCCTCCACGCTCGATATCATCGCGGGCGTCAAGGCACAGCTGCCCCGCATCGAGGAGACACTACCGCCCGGACTCAAGCTCGTCACGATGGGCGATCAATCCACCTTCGTGAAGGGCGCCGTGAGCGGTGTGGCGCGCGAAGGCATCATCGCCGCGGCGCTGACGTCGCTGATGATTCTGCTGTTCCTCGGCAGTTGGCGCTCCACGCTGATCATCGCGGCGTCGATTCCGCTCGCCGTGCTGGCAGCGATTGCCGGCCTCTCGGCGATGGGTGAAACGCTCAACGTGATGACACTAGGCGGTCTTGCGCTCGCGGTCGGGATTCTGGTGGACGACGCAACCGTCACGATCGAAAACATCAACTGGCACCTCGAACAAGGCAAGGATGTCAGGAGCGCGATCATGGACGGCGCCGCGCAGATCGTCGGGCCGGCGTTCGTCTCGTTGCTGTGTATCTGTATCGTGTTCGTGCCGATGCTGCTGCTTAACGGCATCGCCCGCTTCCTGTTCGTGCCGATGGCCGAGGCAGTGATCTTTGCGATGGTGGCGTCGTTTGTGTTGTCCCGGACCTTCGTGCCGATGCTTGCGCAGTATCTGCTGAAACCGCATGCATCGGGCGGTCACGCCTCCGGCGAACTGGCGGCGGTGATGGAGCCGCACGGCGGCCACCACCCGTCACCCGCTTCGCGCAATCCGCTGGTGCGCTTTCAGCGCGGCTTCGAGCATCGCTTCGAACGCGTGCGCGCTGTCTATCGCATCGTGCTCGGCCTTGCGCTGACAAACCGCAAGCGCTTCGTGGTTGGCTTTCTGATCGTCGTCGGTGCGTCGTTCCTGCTTGCCCCGTGGCTGGGACGCAATTTCTTTCCCGACATCGACTCGGGCGAAATCGCGCTTCATGTCCGTGCGCCGGTCGGCACGCGAATCGAAGACACCGCCGATGAGTTCGATCACATCGAGAACGCCGTGCGCAGCGTGGTGCCGCCCAATCAACTCGGCAGCATCATCGACAACGTCGGCTTGCCGAACAGCGGTATCAACCTGACCTATAACAATAGTGGCACCACGGGTCCGAACGACGGCGACATCATGATTTCGTTGAACGAAAATCATGCGCCCACCGCCGGCTATGTGAAAACGCTACGCAAGATCCTGCCGCGCGAATTTCCCGGTACGACCTTCTCGTTCCTGCCGGCCGACATCGTCAGCCAGATTCTGAACTTCGGCTCACCGGCACCGATTGACCTGCAGGTAGCGGGGCCGAATCAGGATGCCAATCATCGCTACGCCAACGAAGTGATGCGCCGCATGCGCCTGATTCCGGGCATCGCCGATACGCGCATCCAGCAGGCGTCGACCTACCCGCAGTTCACCGTGTCGGTTGACCGTTCGCGGGCGGACGAACTGGGCATCACCGAGCAGGACGTGACCAACTCCGTGGTGGCGAGCCTGTCGGGCACGAGCCAGGTATCGCCCACTTACTGGCTGAATCCGCATAACGGTGTGTCGTATCCGATCGTCGCGCAGACGCCGCAATACCGTATGGAGTCGCTCTCGGCGCTGGACAATCTGCCCATTACTGGCAAGGACGGCCAGTCGCAGATTCTGGGCGGCATTGCGACGATCGAGCGCGGCGTCGGCGATGCCGTCGTCTCGCACTACAACATCGAGCCGCTTTACGATGTGTTTGCGACGACCCAGGGGCGCGATCTCGGCGCCGTGGCAACGGATATCCAGCACATCCTGCATGCAACGGCGAAAGACGTGCCGAAGGGTTCGACGGTCACCTTGCGCGGCCAGGTCGAGACGATGAACAGCGCCTTCCTCGGACTCTCGCTCGGCCTCGTCGGCGCGATCGCGTTGATCTACATGCTGATCGTCGTCAACTTCCATTCGTGGTCCGACGCCTTCGTCATCGTTACCGCGTTGCCCGCGGCGCTCGCCGGAATCGTCTGGATGCTGTTCACCACGCATACGCCGCTCTCGGTACCGGCGTTGACCGGCGCCATTCTCTGCATGGGCGTGGCAACGGCCAACAGCATTCTGGTCGTGAGCTTCGCACGCGAACGCCTCGCGGTTACGGGCAATGCGCTGGTCGCGGCGATGGAAGCCGGCTTCACTCGCTTTCGCCCGGTGCTGATGACCGCGCTCGCCATGATCATCGGCATGGCGCCGATGGCGCTCGGCCTCGGCGACGGCGGCGAACAGAACGCGCCGCTCGGCCGCGCCGTGATCGGCGGCCTGATCTGCGCGACCTTCGCCACCCTGCTGTTCGTCCCAGTTGTGTTCAGCCTGGTGCACCGTCGCGATGCGGCTAAGCACCCTCCTGTCAAAGACAAAAATCATCCTACTTCCGAAACTGGAGCGCTCCATGTCCACTGAGATCGAGATCAATTCGCCGAAGCGGCTACGCCATCTGAAGCTGGTCGGTATCGTCGTGCTGCTCGCCGCTGCGGGGATCGTGACAACCGGCATCTTTACCCGCGTGCACGCCAGACAGGAGATGACCGCGTGGTCCGCCGCGCAGGCCATTCCGACCGTCGCCGCGCATACGCCGGGCCAACAGGGCGCAACGCAATCCCTGGTTCTGCCAGGTCATCTGTCCGCCTTCGTGGACGCACCGATCTACGCACGGGTGCCGGGCTATCTGCACGCGTGGTACGCGGATATCGGCGCGCATGTGAAAGCCGGGCAACTGCTTGGCCTGATCGATACGCCCGATCTCGACCAGCAATTGCTGCAGGCCAAAGCCGACTTGCAGGACGCGCAGGCGAACGAAAAGCTCGCGGCGTCCACCGCCAAACGCTGGACCGAGATGCTCAAGCAGGATTCGGTCTCGCAGCAGGACACCGATGAGAAAACCGGCGACCTGGCCGCCAAGCAGGCGATCGTTGCCAGTGCCCAGGCGAACGTGAACCGTCTCGAAGCACTTGAATCGTTCAAGCGGATCACCGCGCCGTTCGATGGCGTTGTCACCGCGCGCAAAACCGATATCGGCGACCTGATCAATGCAGGCGGCGGTGACGGTCACGAACTGTTTACGGTCTCCGACGCGCGTCAACTGCGGGTTTATGTCAGCGTGCCGCAAAGCGATGCAGCAGCCATCAAACCGGGCATGACAGCAACGCTGAGCATGCCGGAGCGCCCCGGGATGACATTCCAGGCGAAGCTGCTCGACACTGACGATTCGATCACACAGTCTTCCGGCACCCTGCTGGTGCAACTGGAAGTCGATAACCAGAACGGCCTGCTGATTCCGGGCGAGTACACTGAAGTGCACTTCGCGATGCCGACCGATCCTCATGCGCTGCTCGTTCCAGCCAGCGCGTTGATCTTCCGGCAAAGCGGCTTGCAGGTGGCCGTGGTCGGTAAGGACGACCACGCAATACTCAAGCCTGTCACGATTGCTACGGATCTCGGCACCCAGGTCGAAATCGGCTCGGGCATCGAAGCCAACGATCGCGTGATCGACAATCCGCCCGACTCGATCGCCACCGGCGACGCGGTGCGGCTCGCGGCTACGCATGCTGCCAACCCTTCCCCCACGTCGCTCGCGGACCACGGCGACGCGGAGCGCGCCCATGGCTAGGCTCAAGTTCAAGCGCAGCCTGTGCGTAGCGCTGGCGGTCAGCGCACTGTTTAGCGGCTGCTCGTTCGCGCCGGTCTATCAGGTGCCCCCCACGGCCATTCCGACGACCTTCAAGGAAAGCGGTGCGTGGCAACTAGCCAAACCCGCCGACCAGGTGCCGCGTGATGGCTGGTGGCAGGTATACCGCGACCCGGTTCTCGACAAGCTCGAAGTGCAGGTGGCGGCGGCCAATCCGAATGTCGCCGCTGCAGTGGCGCGCCACGACGAAGCCGTTGACTATCTGGCACAGGCGCGCTCGGGCCTGTTCCCGACTATCGGCGCGGGAGCCGATGTCTCGAGCAACCGTCAATCGGACAGCCGGCCGTTGCGCGGCTCCGGCGAGCCTTCGGTGTATGGCTCAAACACGGTCGACATCGGCATCAACTACGACCTCGACCTGTGGGGCAAGGTGCGCAACGAAGTAGCCGCAGGCCAGGCCGCAGCCCAGGCGAGCGACGCGGATCTCGCCTCCGTGCGTCTTAGCTTGCAGGCGAGCCTTGCGGACGCCTACTTTAATCTGCGCGGACTCGACGAGCAGCAACAGCTGCTGGCGGACACGATCACCACCTATGAGCGCGCCCTAAAGCTCACGATGAGCCGTCACGCCGGCGGCATTGCTTCGGACCTCGATGTATCGCGCGCGCAGACGCAGCTCGCTTCGGCCCGCGCCGCTGCCGAGGACGTCAAGGCTCGACGCTCGCTGTACGAACATGCGATTGCATCGCTGACCGGCGTGCCGGCGTCGTCGTTCTCGCTCGCAGCGTCGACCGGTCTTGCGTATCTGCCGTCGATTCCGACCGGTGTGCCATCGGCGTTGCTGCAGCGGCGTCCCGATATCGCCGCTGCCGAGCGGCGCGTGGCTGAGGCGAACGCGAAGATCGGCGTTGCCAAGGCGGCGTTCTTCCCGGATGTTTCGCTGGGACTCGACGGCGGCTTCCAGAGCGACACGCTTTCGCCCTGGATCATGGCGCCCAACGAAATCTGGTCGATCGGTCCAAGTCTCGTGATGACCCTGTTCGACGGCGGCCGCCGCGAAGCCATGACGCAGGAAGCACGCGCAAAGCTGGCCGAAAACGGCGCGAAGTACAAGGCAGCGGTGCTGCTCTCGTTCCAGCAGGTCGAAGACAATCTGGCCCAATTGCATCATCTCGGCGATGAAGCGACACAGCAGGACGAGGCGCTCACCGACGCGCAGCGCACCTTGAATCTCTCGATGTCGCGCTATCGCGATGGAGTGGTCAGCTATCTGGATGTGGTCACCGCGCAGACCACTGAACTGAACACGCAGATCCTCGCGCTGAACGTGAATACGCGGCGTTTACTGGCTTCGGTGGGACTGATCGAGGCGCTGGGTGGCGGGTGGTCGGCGGATCAGACTGCGGTGGCCGTAGCGCCTGTTACGCCGGTTCAGGCGCAGGCCGCAGTTCCTGTTCGCGGGTAAATTTCTTTTCACATTTATATCGTCGAACCGCTATCCCCCGGCGACTATCCTTCTAATCAACCGGGCAGCGAGTTTTTTCCTTCGGTTTTAACTCCGCGCCGCGGTCAGGCAACCTGATATAGACCGACCATTAATTCTTAAGGACAACCAACATGAAATACCTGATGATCGCTATCGCCTTTGTTGGCGCTACAGCTACCGCTTCGGCTTTCGCGCAGACCAACACATCGGCCACGCAGCAACCGGCCGCTTCGACACAACTGGCGCAGAACTCGAATTCTGCCGTCGACCAGGCTGGCCAATGGGTCTCGCCAGAGGCACAGGAACAGACTGGCAAGACGCGTGCGCAGGTGTACCAGGAACTGGTGCACGCCGAACAGGATGGTCAGCTCCAGTACCTCAACTCGACGATCTACGAACACTAAGGCGAGCGGAACACACACCGCTACAAGCCTGATCAAAGCCATGAAAGCCCGTACCGTACTCAAACGCTCCGTGATTTACGCGCTCGCCGCCGTCACCGCCGGACTGCTGCTATCCGGCTGCGCGGCGCCCGGCCCCGACACCGCCAACGGCTGCGTCGGACCGCCAGGCTTCTGCACACCCTATTTTGGTTCATGAGCGTCAGCATGAACGAAACGGGCGCGCTCCCCAAACGGGTTAGCGCGCTCGCTTCATTGCAGCCTCGTCTTGAGATTTGACGCGCATCACCCTGAGGAAAGGGTGCGGGGCGTCCCTCAGTGCGAACCCGTGCCGATCTGGTAGCCGTAACGGCTGACCGTCTCGATGTGCACTTCCGGCAGATATTGTGCGAGCTTGCGCCGCAAACGCGAGACCACCAGATTGACGCTCGACGGATCGACATCGTCCTTCTCGGGCCACGCATAGCGGATCAGTTGCTCGCGCGGGACCGGCGCGTTGAACTGGCGCATCAGGCATTCGAGCAGCAGATACTCGCGCCGCGTCACCACCAGCCGCCGCTCGCCCTCGACCAGTTCGTGCGTCAGCGGATCGAGCGAGAGCGCGCCGCTCGCCTCACCAAGAGCGGCGGCTGCCGCCGGTGGTAAATCGTGCGCAGCGCGCGAGGCCGCCGTGCGCCGCAGCGCCTGCAGACGCTCATGCAGTTCGATGAAGGAGTACGGTTGCCCGAAACAGGCGTCGGCGCCCGCACGCAGCACGCGGCTGCGGTCCTGGGCATTCGAGTGACCAAGCACGGCGATGATCGCCGCGCCCGCGCCAGCCGTGACGAATTGCGGCAGCGTCTCCAGCAGCGCTGCATAGGACGATGCATCGAGGGCCATCACAACAATCGCGTCGAACAGCTCCTGAGTGGTGAGAAACGCGCCGTCGCGCACGTCCTCCGCACGTTGCAGACTGTGTGCGCTCTCCTGCAGCGCTTTATAAAGCCAGGCGGATTCGGGATGGGACGCGGCCACGAACAGGATGCGCATTCAACCTCCCTTGCAAAAGAGAAAGAGAGCGGGACGGCTCATGCGAGTGTCCTCGACCAGCATTCGATGCGCACCCGCGCGCCGGGCTCCGCATTACCGATACGTATCGTAAAGTCATGCACGCGCATCACCGCAGAAACGATCGAGAGTCCCAAACCCGAACCCGCCAGATGGCGTGTGCCCTCGCCGCGATAAAAGCGTTGCAGCACGGCGTCGCGCTCATCGAGCGGAATGCCGGGCCCGTTGTCGACGATTTCTACCAACGGCCCCGCGGGCGTCTGGCGCAGCGACATGCGCACTACTCCGCCGGCGGGCGTGAACTTAAAGGCATTGTCGAGCAGATTGCTGAACGCTTCGAATAGCAGCGCACGGTCGCCGTGAATCGGCTCCACGGTTTCGGATTCGACAGCAAACTGCAGCGAGCGAAGCTCGGCGAGCGGTTCGTACAGTTCGCCGACTTCCTCGACGAGCGCCTGCAGTTCCACCGTCGCAAAGCCGCCGCGCCGCTGCAGTGTGCCGATCTCCGAGATGCGCAGCATGGCGCGAAAACGGTCGAGTAACGCGTCGGTCTCGTCGCGGGCACGCGACACGAGCGTCGACACGGCAACGTCATTGAGCGTGTCGGAGCGTTCCGCGATGTGCCCCAGCAAGGTCCGCACGTGTGCGAGCGGCGTGCGCAGATCGTGAGCAATACCGTCGCACGCGCCCTTGACCTCGTTCATCAGGCGCTCCACTTCCTCGAGCATGTGATTGACCAGGTGCCCGAGCATGTCGATCTCATCGCGCCCGCCAATCGGCAGACGCTGACCAAGATCGCCCTGGGCGATGCGCAGCGTCACGCGGCGAATCGCCTTCAGGCGGCGCATTTGCCGCACACTCAGCGCGAGGCCGCCCGCCACACCGGCAACGAGACACAGCAGCCCGCCGCCGATCAGCGCGTTGATGATGGTCTCGCGAATCCGCAGGATATGGGTGAGGTCGCGCGCCAGCACGAGGGTCTCGCCGTCGTGGCGGCGTTCGGCCATCGCGCGGACCACCGGCGAGGGCTCGCCGCTCAAGGTCTGCAGACTGTTGCGGGCGAGCGTCACGCCGTGCCCATCGGCCGTCAGTCCGGGCGGCAGCGCGAGGACGTCACCGGCGACATAGCGGCCGTCCGGCGAGAACAGGCCATAGTAATTGGCGTGCATGCGCTCGTGCTCAAGCCGGCGATGGATGGCATCGGCCAGCGCGGTATGCGGCATCGAGTCGAAGTAGATGAGTTGCCACTGCATCACGACGTCGGTCTCGTGCTCCATGTCGCCGGTGACCGCAGCGCCGATAAATCCCAGCAGCGACATCACGGAAAGCGAGAAAATCACGGCATACACCGCGATCAGACGAAACGTCGTGGAATGCCAACGGCGCCCCAGTGCGGATTGCGTGGGGAAAGAGTTGTCCGTCAAGGTTATCTGCTCACGCGAGGATGTAGCCCGAGCCCCGCACGGTCTGGATCATCTGTTTCACGCCGGGAGGATCGATCTTCTTGCGCAGGCGTCCCATGTGCACGTCGATCAGGTTCGTGCCCGGATCGAAGTGGTAACCCCACACCGCTTCGAACAGCATGGTGCGGGTAATGGTCTGGCCCGCATGGCGCATCATGAATTCGAGCACGCGGTATTCGGTCGGCAGCAAAACGATCTCTTCACCGTCACGCTGGACCTTGCGCGAGATCAGATCGAGTTCGAGCGAGCCGACGCGTAGCGTTGTTTCGAACTGCGTGGCCGGCGTTTGACTGCGGCGCAGCAGGACTTCCAGGCGCGCGGTCATTTCTTCGGGATCGAACGGCTTGGTCAGATAGTCGTCGCCGCCCGCGCGCAAGCCGCGTACGCGTTCATCCACGTCGCCGAGCGCGCTCAGCATCAGAACCGGCGTCTGGATGCCGATGCTGCGCATGGTGGTGAGGATGGTCAAGCCGTCGACACCCGGCAGCATGCGGTCGAGCGTGATGACGTCGTATTCGTCGCTGACGGCGCGCGCCATGCCGTCACGGCCGTTCGCCACCCAGTCCACGGTGAAGCCGCGGCTTTTCAGCTCGCCGACTATTTCGTTGGCGGTGATCTCGTCATCTTCGATTGTCAGCACTCGCGACATGATGATTTCACGCGCCACAGCGAACTCAGCCGACCTGAGCGGCGTACGCGACTGGTTATCAGTAGAGGTACATGATGCCATATTCGGCTTGCAGGTTTGAGTTCAGAAGCGGACGGCCCGCGAGAGGCCGCAACGTGGGCAACGGATGGCCACAGGCTACGCGCGAGGCCGTAACGCTCACATATCGGTTTCATTAAAAAATATTTAAGAGAGGAAATGGCGCCCAGAAGTCGCGGGGGTCCGCGCGCAGCGCACGCTTTTGACGCTCTCCCGGGCCGCGGCGCAAAGATGAACGATCTTTCATCGTTACGAGGGCGAAACGGTATGGGCTCTCCACTAGCCTGTTTGCATCCGGTAGCCACTTTTTCTGGCTGCCTTTGTACGAAGTTCTCCGCAAAGGGATGCAAACATGAAACTCTCGACACGTACCGTTTTGATGGCCCTGTTGCTCGCCGGCAGCGCTTCTGCAATGGCCGCGCCTGGTCTCACGCCGAAGCAATGCAACAGTTATCCGTTCACGAAGCTCAAGGGCGAAGTCACGCACAAGCAGTTGATGCGCGAACTGGGCGAACTGGAGGCCATGGGCTACAACCCGGCCACGGATGAAAACGTCTACCCTGCCGACCTCGAGGCGGCCGAGACGAAGCTGCAGGCCGAGTACCGCGCCGACTGCATGCCGGCCGCTTCAGCGACCAATGCGCAGCCGGATAACACCGCTGCGCCGGCAACGACGGGCGCAGTCAACCCGGCGAGCTGATCGTGCATCGGGCAAGCGCTCGCGTGCCTTTGAAAATCCGCCGCACAGACCGTCGAAATCATTCGTCTAGGCGAATACCCTGCAAGCGCGCTTCTCGCGCTTGCAGTCCTCATCCCGCTCTCATCATCTGCAGGGGCCGCCCATGTCGCGCGTGAACTTCGCGGACATTGCACGATGCGCGTCGCTACCCATTCCGCACACCCCGCGAGACGTTTTTTTCCCCGTGCAGACGACCGGCGACCTGTTTTAGAATCGTGTCGCGTAGCGCAGGGCGTTGACGCTGTTTTTCAGCGCGTCGTAAATCAGTATTAACGTCAGCCTTCACAAGCTTACAAAAGCATTTGGCATAACGTTGAAGTTAAACGACTTTTTCGCCCAAACCATTCACTCTTGTAAGCTAACTGACGAAATACGCTCCAGATGATTAGAGCGCATCCTCTAAACACAGTATGCCCCCATCAAAAAAAGTTTGACGCGAGATTTTGAACTGATATCGTTCCGTCGCAGGAATTACAGCCGCAGCTAGTGGTGGTCTGTGAAATACGTGTGACGTTCGAGCATCTTTTCGTCCGTCGCAGCCTGCGCCAAAGCGAAGGGGATGTAGCAAATACCGTCTATTAGTACTTCTACGCAGATAGATTACTGGCTGTTTCCGCTCATCCCCGCGGACCGCTCAGAATCTGTCCGACGCGGGCATGCGCCTTGCACACAGACGGCTTATAGCCGTTGCAACCCGGGATCTGAGCCCAAGGCGCAAGCCTTTAGGCTCGAGTCGAGTGCTACGGCGCGCCCATCTGGAGTCCAAAAAGAATGTTGCGCGCCCTCGTTGGGGCTGAAGGAAACAATGTTTCGACGTAGCAAGAACGCTGCAGTCACGGAAATGGGCGGTTCACGCCGGGAGGAACGAAGGTGGTTATGAAAGTTGAAGGGCAGTTTCCGGCGGGCACGACCGCAGTTCATAGAACTGGGCGCCCGCGCGAATTCGGGAAAAAGCAGCAGAACCCCGTGCGCCGCTTCGGCGGTATTGCCGCCGTTCTTCTCCTCCATATAGTGCTCATCTATGCACTGCTCAATGGCCTCGCCACCAAGGTGGTGCAAGTCATTCAACATCCGATCGAAACCAAGATCATCGAGCCGGTGAAGCCGCCGCCTCCGCCGCCGTTGCCGACCGTGCAGTTGCCGCCGCCGAAGTTCGCGCCGCCGCCGCCGCCGTTCGTGCCGCCGCCGGAAGTTAATGTGCCGACTCCGCCGCAGCCCACCATTACACACCAGGCCGCTCCGGTCGTGGCACAGCCGGCCCCGCCGCCGGCCCCGCCCGCACCGCCTACGCCGGCCAAGCCGGTGAGCGTGCAGGTCGACGTGGCGTGCCCGAACTCCGACCAGATCCGCTCAACCGTGGTGTATCCGAAGGAAGCTCAGGAAAACAACGTCACGGGTGACGTACTCATCGAATTCGTAGTCGATCCGCAGGGCCATATTACGGATGAGCATGTCGCGAAATCGTCGGATGACTCTTCCCTCGATCGCGCGGCATTCAATGCGGTAAAGAAGTTTAGTTGCGTTTCCCAAGGCCAACCTGTCCGTGTCCAGGTTCCGTTCTCGTTTAACCTGAACTGAACCCACGAACTGAGCGGTACCGGTAGCGATTTATTAGTCACGTTGTACAAGTTCAACGCATGAACTGGAGCAGACATGAAGAAGCGTTCTCTCGCCGCAGTGGCGGCAAGCATGGTGTTGACCGTAACCACGGCAACAACCTTTGTCGCACCGCAAATTGCCTACGCGCAAGCCAGCGACGCAACCGTAGCAGCATCGGCCGCCGACGCCGCACCGACGGCCGCACCCGCAGCAGCACCGGCGGACCAGGCTGTGCCGCCGCCGGCACCCGCTACGTCCGAAACCGTCAACAACCCGTACGGTCTTGGCGCCCTGTGGAAGAACGGTGACTTCGTTGCCCGCTTCGTGCTGATCCTGCTGGTGATCATGTCGATGGGCAGCTGGTACATCATGATCACGAAGTTCTTCGAGCAGTACCGTGCCAACCGCCGCTTCAAGAGCGCGGACGAACAGCTGTGGACCGCTCCCTCGCTCGCCGAAGGCGCGAAGCTGCTGGACGAAGCGTCGCCGTTCCGCTTCATCGCCGAAACCGCGATCGACGCCGGCGAACACCACGACGAAGCGCTCCTCGAAGCCGTCGACCGCAACACCTGGATCGACGTGTCGGTCGAGCGCGCTATCACCAGCGTGTCGAACCGCCTGCAGGACGGCCTCGCCTTCCTCGGTACGGTCGGCTCCACGGCGCCGTTCGTCGGCCTGTTCGGTACGGTCTGGGGTATTTACCACGCACTGACGGCTATCGGTATCGCCGGCCAGGCTTCGATCGACAAGGTGGCAGGTCCGGTCGGTGAAGCGCTGATCATTACGGCAATCGGTCTG
>Ga0302313_10001835_pt1 | contig 15528 bp, 13 predicted proteins | sample III_Palsa_N2_2_FD_200454 | JGI IMG/M metagenome (GOLD analysis project Ga0302313, IMG submission 200454) | Peat permafrost microbial communities from Stordalen Mire near Abisko, Sweden - III_Palsa_N2_2 | ecosystem: Environmental > Terrestrial > Soil > Palsa > Peat permafrost | place: Sweden...
GGGTTGTTGTGCTGGGAAATCCGACGATTTACTCGCTGATGGAGTTTCAGACGGGGAGGGCTTATGCGGCTAGCGGGGATGCCCGTAATGCTACAACGAGTTACAAGAACTTCCTCGCGTCGTGGGTGAATGCTGATCCGGGGAATGCGCTGGTTGCGGAAGCCCAGGCACACTCGAATTAGACGGTGAAATGCACGGTAGGCACGGTGGTTTTTACGGTGCCACGGACGGTGATTTACGGTGGGATTTCACACGTGTTTTGCCCGTGTAGTTGTGCAGGGATTTTTTTGGGGGGGAAGTGGTGGACGCGGCAGGGATCGAACCTGCGACCAGTCGATTAAGAGTCGAATGCTCTACCAGCTGAGCTACGCGTCCTTGCCTTGAACCTTGCCTTGGGAGCGAGGAGCGAACCTGGTTGGATCGCTAAGGATATGCAGGAGAACATCACCGCACGAAAGGTAGTTTACCACAGCTTTGCAGGGGAATAGAAGCTGCAAAGCTGTGGGTAACCGTAGTTTGTGCGAAGGAAACCTAGCCGACGAAGTCGACCTTGGCTTTGTGGGGGATGATGCCGCGGTCGTAGCCCATCTCGAGGAGCTTGCGGATGGCTTCGCGGCCGTCTTCGCCGTAGTTCAGGGTGCGCTCGTTGACGTACATGCCGACGAAGCGATTGGCGAGAGCCGGATCGAGATCGCGGGCGAACTGCATGGCGTAGTCGAGGGCGGCTTCGCGGTGATCGAGGGCGTGCTGGATGGAGTCACGCAGGGCGTTGGTGGTGATGAGCTGGACTTCGGGGCCGAGCGAGCGGCGGATAGCATTGCCGCCCAGAGGCAGGGGAAGGCCGGTCTGCTCGCGCCACCAGACGCCAAGGTCGAGGATCTTGGTGAGGCCGTCCTGGCCGTAGGTGAGCTGGCCTTCGTGGATGATGAGGCCGGCGTCGTACTTGCCGGCGACGACGGCAGGGATGATCTTATCGAACTCGACGACTTCGGTTTCGATATCGGGCGCGAAGAGCTTGAGCGTGAGGTAGGCCGTGGTGAGTGTGCCCGGGACTGCGATCTTGAGCTTCTTGACCTCGTCGAGGGTGTAGTTCTTCGAGGCTACGATCATGGGGCCGTAGTCTTCGCCGACGGAGCCGCCGCAGGCCATCAGGGTGTAGTTGTCCTGGAGGTAGGGGTAGGCGTGGAAGCTGATGGCGGTGACATCGTAGAACTGCTCGTTGATGGCCTTGTGGTTGAGGGTCTCGATGTCGGTGAGGGTGTGGTTGAAGCGGTAGCCGGGGACGCGCACCTTGTTGGTTGCGAGGCCGTAGAACATGAAGGCGTCGTCGGAGTCTGGGCTATGGGCAATGCTGATGTCGCGTACTGCGTCTGTTACGGAGGTCATTCGGTCCTTCTGGGGTGCAAGAGTCAATGGTGATGAGATGCGCCAGGGTGCGGCACAGGCTCGGTTGATTTCAGGAGATGGTTAGCGGGGATCAGCTATTGGGTGTCTCTGCCCGAGGATAGCGGGTCAGGGCACTATAGATTCCTGCTGCGGCGAGGATTTTGACGGCTTCGCCAGGAAGAAAGGGAGCGACGGAACCAATCCATGTGGCCTGCAGCGAGTGGCCGGCGTATTGCATGAACCAGGCTGCACCGCAGACGAAGAGGAAGGCGATGGCGACGATTCCGGCGACGGTCGCGGCCACAAAACGGGGCATGCGACGGACGAGGAGCTGGGCGAGGCCGCCTGCGATAGCTGCTACCAGAGGATAGGCCATGAGGTATCCGCCGGTGGGGCCGAAGAGCTGGGCGATGCCGCCGGGGCCGGTGGGGCTGAAGACTGGCAGGCCCATGGCGCCTTCAGCGAGATATGCCAGCAGCGTGAAGAATCCGGCGACAGGACCGAGGGCGAGACCTACACCGAGCACCGCGAGCGGCGTGAGGATGAACGGGACGGGCGTGAAGGGAAGCGGGATGGCGACGTGGGCGGCTGCTGCAACGACGGCTGTTGCAGAGAGGCCCAGGAGCAGCTTGCCGGGAAGGGTGGCTGCGAAGGCCGAGAGCGAGGGAGAGGTGGATTGAGCCAGTGTGGTCTGCATAAGTGTCCTGAAGTACCTTGACCGATTCTAACGCGAACGAACCCGATCCCTGATACGGCTGGGTGAGGGATCGGAGAGATCGCCCATATCTTTGTTGAAGTAGATCCAGTCAGGGCGGTGTGCTGGAAGCGTGAATGCCGGGGCGGGTTGCGCCGAACGAACCGGCCGCCGGAGGAATGGGATGCCCGCGAAGCCAGGGGTCTTTGCTGCTACGGGGATCAGGTCCGCCTGTAGGGGCAGAGGGTCTGGCGTGGCTGGGAGTGCTTGTGGGGCTTGTGGAATTTCGACGATGCGTAAGGCCGGCTGAGGTTCTATTGCGGGCTGAGGCTCGGCGATAGGTTTAAGTTCCACAACGGGCTGAAGCTCGAGGACGGGCTGAGGATCGGGAGCGGCTTCGACTGCCTTGCGGATGCCTGAGGGCCTGATCTGGGGCTGCGGCATATCGTGCGATAGCTTGCGGGCTTGCGCGATAAGGCCAAGGGCGCCAGCGGAGGGGTTTTGGGTCGCGACGGCGCGGCGCGCAGAGGAGACGCCGGCGGGGGAGTGTGGTTCGGTCGGGCGAGTTGGCAGAGGCACATTCTGAGCCGATTTGGGGATCGTGCTTACAGCAAGTGCCCGGGCGGCCAGCTCCGCGAAGGTGAGTTCGGAGGCCGGCTGGGATGTGGGCTTTGCAAGAGGAAGTGCGGCCTCGGCTTCGAGCTGCGGTGTGGTTTCGCGAAGGAAGCGGCTGCGGCGCTGGGACTTGCGGATGTGGCGCACGATCGAGACCGTGGCCCATAAGAGGACCACGAGAACAAAGACCGAAATGGCGACGAGTATCCGCATGGTTACGCCAAGGATAGCAAAGCTGGAACAGCCCGAAGTCTACACCGGATGGGCCGGAGCAAAACTTTAGGAGAATCAGGGTTGGGACAAGAGTTGCGAAGTCAAAGAATTCTATACCCAGTTTGATTCCCCCTGTGTTTTGTATGACTGGTGTGGGGGAGGCGTGCGTCATACTAGCGTAGGAACGGTCAGCAGCTTGAGCTCGGTACAACGAGCTGGTGATAAGGGCATGGAATGGCGGCAGCGGAAAAAAATGGGAGTGCAGCACGCCTGCCGGTGATCGCCAACCAGGTTCGCGAGCGGGTCTATAGCTGGCGGCGCAAAGCTGCGACGGTGGGAGTGGGTACGCTGGCGCTGGTGATGGGATATGGCGTGGTGTTTGGCCACAATGGCTTGACCGTGTTTTTGCACAAGCGCGAAGAGGCCAAGTCTTTGCAGGTACAAATGCAACGGTTGCAGACGGAGAACGAGCGTTTGCAGGGGCATGTGGAGCGTTTGCAGAACGATCCTGGGGCGATTGAACACCAGGCGCGCGAGGAGCTGCATTACACGCGCGCGGGTGAAGTGATCTATACGCTGCCGAGTGCGCCTAATGCTCCGGCGCAGCCTGCTGTAGCCAACCAGTAGGCGCCCGTGAGGTGTGATGGATATTCTGGATCGCACGCCGCCTAAAGCTGATTTCAGAGTTTCTTATGGAACTGGTTCGTTGCAGTTTGGCGACCTGTGGATGCCAACTCCGGTTCATGCGGGAGCGTTGGTGCCGGTGGTTGTGGTGGTGCATGGTGGATGGTGGCAGTCTGCTTATGATCTGAGTTATTGCGGGTTTTTGTGCCAGGCGTTGAAGGCGCTTGGCGTGGCGGCGTGGTCGCTGGAGTACAGACGGGTGGGCGATGCGGGCGGTGGATGGCCGGGGACAATGCTGGACATCGCCGCGGGGTTTGATTTTCTGCCGACGCTGGCGAAGAGCCATCCGCTGAATTTGAGCAGGGTGATTGCCGCGGGACACTCGGCGGGTGGTCAGTTGGCTTTCTGGTTGGCGGGACGACACCATATTCCGCATACCAGCGTGCTGCATGATCCGCAGCCGACGGGAGTGTTGCGAGGCGTGGTGGGACTGGCGGGCGCGGTCGATCTAAGGCTGACGATCGATCTGGGTGGGGTTTTTGAGTTTGCGAATGGCAAGCCTTCGGTAGAGAGCCTAATGGGTGGGCCGCCGAAGCAGTGGCCGGAACGCTATGCGGCTGCGAATCCGGCCGACCTGCTGCCGCTGAGTGTGCCGCAGGTGCTGGTACAGGGTTCCGAGGACGACCAGATTCCTTCAGCGTTGCCGGGCAGGTGGGCGGAGATGGCGAGGCGGCAAGGAGATCCGGTAGAGGTTAAGATCGTGCGGGGCGAGGGCCACTTTGACGTGGTCGACCCGCAGAGCAAGGCCTGGCCTGCAGTTCGGGACGCGATGATGGGACTGCTGAAGTAGTTAGCGGGGCCGCTCGATAGGGGCGGCTGGTTGCGTGGCGGCCGGTGGTGTTTCGGGTTCCTGAGCTTCCTGGGTGGTGACTTCCTTTTCGGATTGATCGGCGTCGGTCTGCTGCTGCTGGAGTTCGGCGGCTGCGTCGGGGTCGGGCGGGGGAGCCAGCTTGGCGTAGGCGGTTGGGGTGGGAGCGGCTGTAGCGGCTGCCGGAAGCTGCGGGAGGCCGTCTTTGCCTTGGTTCTGCTGCAGCTCGTCCATGCCCTGATGGAGGGTCTGGCGGAGGCTGTTCTGCATCTCCTGTAGGTCGTCGAGGGTTACGGAGACGGCGGTGTCCTTGGCGCACTCGGTGGGGCCTTTGCTGGAGAGGACGGTTAGCGTGGCGGCCTTGTCGTCGGGACCGGGAGCAGTGGTGGTCTGTAGGATGTCGCCTTCGCTGAGGGCGCAGTCGTGTTCCGTGGCTTCGTTGACGACGTCGAGGGGCGCGCCGACTACGAAGACGTGTGGGTGACTGTCGGCGAAGATGCGAGCGATGCCGCTGGAGCCGGGGTCGCCTTCCTGCCCAGAGGCTTCGAGGGCTGCCTCGCCGTTTTCGAGCTCGATGTCGAACTGAATCTCCTGATTGAGCTGATCCTTGACGTCAGGCGTGAGAGCGGGACCGTCAGAGGGTACAGGAGCATCCGGACCTGCGGAGCCTGCGGCGACGCCAGCGTCATAGGCGGCCTGGAGCTGGGTGGAGATGACGTAGTCGGTGAGCCAGGCAGAGGGCCCGACGTAGTAGGGATAGGGAGCGAAGTAGTAGCCGTAGTGGACGTACCAGGGGTGGCCGTACCAGCCCCAGCGATAGATGACGTGGGTGTGCCATGGGTGGTAGGCCCAGCCGTAGAAGCCGGTGGAGTAGTAAGCGCCGGGGACGTAGACGTGGAGGCCGACGCCATGGAAGTAGAAGCCGCGGTAGTAGTGGCTGTATACGCGGCCGTGGTAGTAGTAGGTGCGGCGGTAGTAGTCGTGGCCGTGATAGCTGTAGGGTCGCTCGACGAAGCCGGCGCGGCCGCGTTCGGTGACGATGCGGGAGTGGTCGGCGCGATAGGCGGTGACGCGGCGGTCACCGTTGAGGCCATGGTGGACGTCCATGTGGCGGCTCTCGTTGTGGACGTCGCTGACGCGGCCGTCGGAGCGGCGCTCCACGGAGTTGCCGTTCTTCATTTTGTGGTGGGTGTGTTTGGGGTGGTGAGGTGGCGCGGGGCGCCGATGCTTCGTCTCGGCGGATAGACCGAGGGTGAAGAGGAGAGCTGTTGCGAGAAGGAATCGGGCTTTGGGGATGCGCGATGGGAACATGAACTTCTCCTGGAAGGGTTCGAGCAGGCGGATCAATTTTAGCTGTACGTCAAGAAAGAATTACACGGGTTGTGTTGAATAGTTGCGGTGGGGGGTGGGTTAGGTGTTTGTTTCGAGTTGGATTAGGCGTTCGGGGCGAGGGAATTCGGCAGGGTGGATGGCGGCGGCGAGATGGGTTAGGCCGTCGAGTAGGGTTTGGGCGGGGGTGTTGAGGTATTCGTCTGGGACGCAGTAGACCTGGCGGTTGCGGACGGCGCGGAGGGGTCGCCAGTTGCGCTGGTCGATGATGCGGGAGAGAGGCACGCGGTCGCCGGCGCCGCACCAGGCGAAGATCAGGATATCTGGGTCGGCGGCGGCGATGGCTTCGGCAGTGGTGTGGGAGCCGGGGGCGCCGAGGAACTCGCCGCCGGCTGTGGCTACCAGTTCGGCGACCCAGGTCTGGGAGTGGATTAGCGGCTTGCCCCACTCTTCGCAGTAGACGGGTGGGCGCGAGAGAGCGGTGGTGCGGGCGCGGGTTTCGTCGAGGGTGCGGTTGAAGTGGGCGATGAGAACTTCGGCTTCTGCGGCGGCGTTGGTGAGGCTGCCGAGGAGGCGGATATCGGCGAGGACGCTGGCGAGGTTGTGGGGTGCGAGGGTGAGGACGGGGATGGAGGTTTTGAGGATGGCGGCGAGGGACTCCATGCGGTAGGGGACGGAGGCGATGACGAGGTCGGGGTTGGTGGCGGCGATCTCGGCGGTGTTCGCGGTCCAAGAGTCGTGGAGGATGGGGAGATTGAGGGCGGCTAGCTCGGGGAGGGCTTCGAGGCAGTATTTGGTGATGGCGCAGAGGTGGTTCGTGCGGCCTAGGGCGTGGAGGGTGAGCGTGATCGAGGGCTGGAGGGAGGCGATGCGCATCTGGGTTGATCTTATGGGAGAGCAGGGCTGTGGTGGTTTGAAGAGAGCGGTCGCTTCGCGATACCCCACCCTTTGCCAAGTGCGCAAAGGGTAGGGCACCCAGATTGTGCTGCGATGAAGGAGAGCCAATACAGGGGGTCCTTCACTGCGTTCAGGATGACAAATTTATAGAAGTGCTGGTGGCTTCTTATTGGAGGATGCCAGATCGTCGTGCTTGTTTCCGTTGATGCGCTGGGAGCGGTAGATGCTGGTGTGTCCTGAGAAGAGGTAGCTGAGGACGCAGGCAATGGCGGCGTAGGCGCCGGCTTCGGAGCCGAAGAGTTCTACGGCCATGAGGGTGGAAGCGATAGGGGTGTTAGCGGCGCCGGCAAAGACGGCCACGAAGCCCATTCCGGCGAGGAGCGACGAGGGAAGTGGGAGGAGGTGCGAGAGGGCGTTGCCCAGCGTGGAACCGATATAGAAGAGGGGCGTGACTTCGCCGCCTTTGAAGCCGGTGCCGAGGGTGACGGCGGTGAAGAGGAACTTCGCGGCCCAGTCGTAGAGGGGGAGTTTGTGGTCGAAGGAGGCGACGATGGTGGGGATGCCGAGGCCGATGTATTTGCTGGTGTGGTCGTAACCGAGGCCGAAGACTGCAGCGGTGACGAGGACTCCACCGAGGGCGGGACGCAGCGGCGCGTAGGCGATCTGGCGGCGGACGAAGTGGGTGATGGCGTGGGTGGTGCGGGCGAAGGCCATGCCGACTAGTCCGAAGATGATTCCGGCAGCCATGGCGGCGAAGATGCCTTCGACGTTCATGGGAGGTACGGACGTGACGGTGTAGACGGTGTGGTGGATGTGCCAGGCTTTGGTGGTGAGGTCGCCGATGAAGGCGGCCAGCAGGCAGGGGAAGAGGGCTTCGTAGCTGACGGTGCCGACGGCGAGGACTTCGATGCCGAAGATGGCTCCGGCGAGTGGCGTGCCGAAGACGGAGCCGAAGCCGGCAGAGATGCCGGCCATGAGGAGGATGCGGCGTTCGCGGGGGTTGAGGCGGAGCGGGCGGGTGAGTTGATCGGCTAGAGAGGCTCCGGTTTGGATGGCAGTGCCTTCGCGTCCGGCGGAGCCTCCGAAGAGATGCGTGAGGAAGGTGCCGATGAGGATGAGCGGGGTCATCCGGAGAGGGATGACGCTTTTGGGGTCGTGGATCTCGTCGATGATGAGGTTGCTGCCGGCTTCGACCTTGCGGCCGAAGTGGTGGTACATGAGGCCGACGAGGACTCCGACGGGAGCCAGCAGGAGGATGATCCAGTGGTGGGATTCGCGGATTTTGGTGGCGACATCGAGAGACCAGAGCAGGAGTGCTGAGGCGCTGCCGGCGAGGATGCCGATGGCTATGGCGATGGGAATCCAGCGGGCGAGGTTCAGGAGTTGCTTGATTTGGGCGTGTGGCGAAGTTTGGGGCATAGTCCTCCTACAGAGTGTGTAGGAGTTATCAGCTCCGCGCGGGCAGAGCGGCCAGCGAACTCCATCGCCATGGATGTGATGTTTTGAGGGTAGCAGTGAGGGTGGAGCGGGTCAATTAGCGCGGTTGACTGGTTTGAGTCCGCGGGGATGCCTAACAAAAAAGAAACGCCGAGACTAGCTCGGCGTTTCTTTTTGAATGCGGCAGAAGCCACGCGCCTAATCAGATTCGACAAACTCGATGTAGGGTGTCGTTCCAGCGGTGCCGGTGCAGCTCTTGAGGGTTAGATTGTTGGTTTCGCCGGTGGTGCCGTCATAACTCGATGGCGAAAGGCATGTTGGAGCGGTGGTCGATCCGTCGGTTAGAGCTACCTTTACCGTGAGAGAGGCACCCTTGTTGAAGTTGGCACTCGATCCACCGGCGTTGCCGACCACATTGAACTCAGCCTGAGTCCATGCGCTCGAAATGTCGGTGTAGGAGTCGGCTACGGTAGCCGTATACGCTTCGGTGCCGTAGGTGGCGGTCGCTTTGTCCGTGCCGCTCGCCACAGCCGAGCCTGAGAGTTGCAGGCTTGCGAGATCGGCAGCCGGAAGCTGTCCGCTATAGACAACGACCGCAGGCGTGTTCTGGACGCAATCCACACCAGAAGTGTCCGCGCCGCCGTTGATGAAGCCGCTCGGGCATGAGGCCCTGGTGCTGCCGCCGTAGTTGATCAGCCAGTATTCGATGAAGACCTCGGTCTTGCCCGAGAGCTTGCTGCTGGTGAGTGAGACAGGGGTGTCGGTGGAGATGACGTACTGCTGCCAGGCGTAGCAGTTTTTGTAGCTATTGCAGGCCTTGGTGTTCACGATGTTCGTGTTCACCTGCAACGTGTACTGGTTCGTTCCGGTAATGCCGTCGCTCTCACCGCTGCCGAACGGAACATTTGTGCCCTTCTCCGAAGTGACGTCGCTTACTGTCGGGAAACTGCCCGCCGCTAAGCTGATCAGGTGGCCTGATGGGGATTGAGCTACATAATCGTAGCCATTCCCGGCCGTCTGCAATTTGCTTGTGATGTTGGGCAAAGCAGATCGATAGGCCGGTGGAGCAACGCAATCCACCTGATCCCATGACGTGGCGGGATACGAGGCATGGAAGCACCCTTCGTGGAAGGTTGGGGTGTTGTGCATGGTTTGACGCCAGGCTTCGTGAAGCTGGTTCTGGTATTGATCGACTGTGAGCGGGCTATCCTGCGCAGCCAGCATGTGTGGAAGGCCGATACCGCTAAGAAGACTTGCGGCAAACGAAAGATGGAGGATGGAACGCGTGCTCAGTTTCATAATTCTCCCTTTTACTTATGATTTTGGCGTTCATTGAATGACACCAGGGAGAATAAGGGACGAACTCGAGCGTTCGACTTTTGACTTGTAGCAAAGAGTGCTCGTCCTTCGACGATTTGTCAAGGCCGCCTGCAGCGGCGCTTTCGCGCCGGTTCCGGCATCGCGATTATTTATAGCGTTGCTGCTGCCAGTCCCAGGCGCTTTGGAGGATGTCGTCGATCTCGGGGATTTGGGGCTTCCAGCCGAGCTCCGCATTGGCTTTTTCGGAGCTGGCGACGAGGCGAGCGGGGTCGCCGGGGCGGCGGGGTTTCAGCTCGACAGGGATGGGATGGCCGGTGACGCGGCGGGCGGATTCGACGACTTCCTTTACGGAGAAGCCGGAGCCGTTGCCGAGGTTCAGGATCATCTTGTCGCGGGTGGTGAGCGCTTCGAGGGCGAGGATGTGGGCGTCGGCGAGGTCGCGGACATGGATGTAATCGCGGATGCACGTACCGTCCGGCGTGTCGTAGTCGTCGCCGAAGATGAAGATCTTTTCGCGGCGGCCGAGGGCTACGTCGAGGATGAGGGGGATGATGTGGGACTCAGGCTCGTGGGCTTCGCCGCGATGCGGGAGCGCGCCGGCTACGTTGAAGTAGCGGAGCGAGGCGTAGCGGAGGCCGTGGATCTGGTGAAACCACTTGAGCATGTACTCGACGAGGAGCTTGGACTCGCCGTAGGCATTGGTGGGGTCGAGTGGAGCGGATTCTTCGATGGGGATGGAGCGGGGTTCGCCGTAGACTGCGGCTGTCGAAGAGAAGACGAGCTTGTTGACGCCGGTGGCGTGCATGGCTTCGAGGAGCGAGAGCGTGGAGGCTGTGTTGTTGCGGAAGTAGACCTCGGGAACCTTCATGGAGTCGCCGGCTTCGATGAGGGCGGCGAAGTGGAGGACGCCGTCGGGCTTCAGTTCGCGGAGGAGGGACTCGACGCGGGGGCGGTCGGCGATGTCAGCCTGAACGAACTCGGCGCCTGCGGGGACTTCGTTGCGCTTGCTGTGGCAGAGGTTGTCGAGGATGGTGACGCGATGGCCGGCCTGCATGAGGATGGTAGCGACCGTGCCGCCGATGTAGCCTGCGCCGCCTGTGACTAAGAGGTTCAATGGATGCTCCTGGGGAAGATGGACAGTAGACAGTGTAGTGGGAGTTTCTATTGTCTACTGCTTATTACGTTGCGCAGGGTTTCTGCTGCGGATTCTGGGGTGATGTCGCGTTGGGGGCTGCCGAGGAGCTCGAAGCCGACCATGAATTTGCGGATGGAGGCGGAGCGAAGCAGCGGCGGGAAGAAGTGCGCGTGGAGGTGCCACTCGGGGTGGGTTTCTCCGTCGGATGGAGCGGGGTGCAGGCCCATGGAGTAGGGGAAGGGTGTGTCGAAGACGCGGTTGTAGCCGCTGGTTAGCTGCTGCAGGATGGCGGCGAGGCCGTCGCGCTCGGGGTCGGTTAGCTCGGCGAGCGAGGCTACGCGGCGCTTGGGCAGGACGAGGGTTTCGAAGGGCCAGACGGCCCAGAAGGGGACGAGCGCGGCCCAGGTTTCGTTTTCGGCTACGATGCGTTCGCGCTGCTTTAGTTCGAGGGCGAGATAGTCGGAGAGTAGCGAGGTGCCGTGTTGGCTGATGTAGGCTTTTTGTGCGGCGCACTCCAGTGCGGGTTCGTTGGGGATGTGGCGGGTGGCCCAGATCTGGCCGTGGGGGTGTGGATTGCTGGCGCCCATCATGGCGCCGCGGTTTTCGAAGATCTGCACGTAGCCAATGTCGGAGCGCCCGCCCAGCTCGGCGGCCTGTTCTTCCCACGCGTCGACGACGCGGCGGATGGCAGGAACGGACATGGTGGCGAGAGTGAGGTCGTGGCGGGGATCGAAGCAGAGGACGCGGCAGATGCCGGTTTCGACTTCGGCGCGCAGGAGGCCGGCGTTGTCGAGGTCCATGGAGGCTGCGGGGACGCCGGACTTCAAGGCGGCGTAGTCGTTTTCGAAGACGAAGGTACCGGTGTAATCGGGTGTCCGGTGGCCGCCGGCGCGGGTGTTGCCCGGGCAGAGGTAGCAGGTGGGATCGTAGGCGAGTGTGGGTGGCGTGGATTTCTCTTCGGTCTGGCCTTGCCAGGGACGCTGGGTGCGGTGCGGCGAGACGAGGACCCACTCACGCTTGAGGGGGTTCCAGCGGCGGTGCGAGAGATCGAGAAAGGCTTTGTCCATCAGGCGAGGCTCTCTTTGTTCTGCGTGAGGTGGGCGCGCTCTACGGCGCCATCGACAGCTTCGCAGATGTAGGTGTCGGGGTGGATGTTGTAGCGTTCGAGGTAGGCGGTTTTTAAGGTGGCGACGAAGTTTTCGGCGGAGGATCTTGCGACCAGATTGACGGTGCAACCGCCGAAGCCGCCGCCAGTGAGACGGGCGCCGAAGCAGCCTTCGAGGTGGGAGGCGGTCTCTACGAGGAAGTCTACTTCTTCGCAACTGCACTCGAAGTCGTCGCGCTCGCTGGCGTGGGCTTTCAGCATAAGTTGGCCTAGGGAGACGGCGTCTCCGGCGAGCATGGCTTGCTTCGCGGCGCGGACGCGGGCGTTTTCGGTGATGATGTGGCGGCAGCGCTTGAAGGACTCCGGCGACATGGCGCCTTCGGAGCGCTCGAGCTCGTCTACTGTGGCGTCGCCGAGGTCTCGGAGTTGAGGGAAGGCTTCGCGCAGGATGGCCTGGCCGGCTTCGAGCTCGCGGCGGCGCTGGCCGTAGTCGCCGGCGGCGATGGAGTGCCTCACCATGGAGTTGCAGACGACGATGCAGGTCTCGGCGAGCGCGGCGTGGTTCATGGGGATGTGTTCTACGGTGAGTGATCGGGTATCGAGCAAAAGGGCGTGTCCGGCGCGGGCGGCGGTGATGACGAACTGGTCCATAATGCCGCATGGGGAGTGGACGTAACCGTTTTCAGCGCGCTGACAAAGAAGAGCGATCTCGGCAGCGGGGAGGTTAACGTTTGCGTGCGCGAGGAGGGCCATTGCGGTTGCGACTTCGACCGATGCCGAAGAGCTGAGGCCCGCGCCGAAGGGGACATTCCCGCGCAGGCGTAGGTCGAACGGCGGTGGCTCGATGCCGAGAAGTTGGAGCTCGCGAAGGACGCCGACAGGGTAGTCGCTCCAGTTGTGGACGCCTTCGGAGCGGTCGTCCATAGACATCGTGCGGACCTCTTTGAAGAGGTCGCTGTGGAAGCTGTACCCGGAGGTTGCGGGGGTGATGGAGGCGACGGTGACGAACGGAATTGCCATCGGCAGAACGAGGCCGCCGGTGTAGTCGGTGTGCTCGCCGATGAGGTTGACGCGGGCTGGTGCGGTGAAATCGCGAGTGGCCGCGGCATGTGACCCGTTGGAAAGCGAAGGTGCAGCTTGGGAACTCAGAATCTGTCTCCGTGAATGGACTGTGGTTGAGGAATAGTCCAGATAACTTAATCTTCATCATGGTATGCGAAGTTTCGCGAAACCGCACCCGACAAAAGTCGGTAAGATGGGGCCAAGCAGCCCGGCCAAAGTGGGCAAGTTCGTCTTGTGAGGGATTCTGTGTCGAATTTTCGGTTTGTTTTGGTTTCGGTCGTGATGGTTGGCTTGGGCGTCGGCGCAGTTTGCGCGCAGCAGCCTTACAAGGTTGTGGACCACTGGAAGATCGGTGGGACGGGTGGATGGGACTATCTGCTGGCTGATCCCGCGGCGCACCTGCTGTATGTGACGCATGGGCCGCGCGTTGAGGTGATCGACGCAGATACCGGCAAGGCTGTAGGCGCGATTACGGGGCTGAAAGGGACGCACGGAGTTGCGCTCGATGGCGAGGGCAAGTTTGGGTATATCAGCGATGGCGGCGGTAATGCCGTGGTGGTCTTCGATCGCAAGACACTCAAGACGGTGGCGACGGTTCCGGCGGGGACGAATCCTGACGGCATTTTGTTCGACCCGGCGACGAAGACGGTTTGGGCGTTCAATGGGCGGAGCAGCAACGTTACGGTGATCGATGCAGCGACTAACCAGGTTGCCGCGACGATTGCGCTACCGGGGAAGCCGGAGTTTCCGGCGGCCGATGGTAAAGGGTCGGTGTATGACAATATCGAGAGCCTGAATGAGATTGTGCGGTTCGATGCGAAGAGCAAGACGCTGACGGCTACATGGAAGCTCACGGATTGCGAGGCACCCACGGGGTTGGCGATCGACCGCGAGCATCGGCGGCTGTTTGCGGTTTGCGATGGCAAGAAGATGGCCGTGGTGGACGCCGATACGGGCAAGCAGATTGCGACGGCGCCTATCGGTGACGGGCCAGATGCGGCGGGATTTAGCGAAAAACACCAGCTTGCGTTCAGTTCCAATGGCGAAGGGACGCTGACGGTGGTCGATGCGGCGCATGGCTTCAAGGCGCTGCAGGACTTGCCGACACAGAAGGGTGCGCGGACGATGGCTTATGACTCTGTCGCTGACCGCGTCTATGTGGTGACGGCGGAGACCGGACCGAGGCCTGCGCCTACGGCCGAGGTGCCGCGTCCGCGGCCGGCCATTATCCCTGATTCGTTTACCGTCATTGTTATTGGAAGATGATTTCGGTCTCAGTTTTTGCCGGTTGCCATTACAATTCAAATTGAATACTGACATCTTGTGAACTACCAGGACTCCGGACGGGACATCTCCGTCTGGTTGCTATGAGCCGATTTCTCTATCGCCAGGGGTGTTTATGATTGAGCCAGTTCCCGCCACTACGACCGAAATGAAACCCACGCTGGGCCTTACAGGGCTCACCAGCAATGCTATGGCTCTTATCGCTCCGGGCGCATTCCTCTGGCTCACGTTTTATCTACAGGCGACCGAGGGCAATACTGCGCCGGCGATGTGGATGGGGATTGTGGGGGCGCTGCTGCTGTGCCTGTCTACCGCGGTCTGTTATGCGGAGATGGCGAAGCTCTATCCGGGGACGGGCAGCTCGTACTACTTTGCGGAGCAGGCGTTTCTGAACCGTGACCGCGCGTGGCGGTATGCGCGTATCTCGAAGTTTATTGTGGGTTGGGCGTCGCATCTTTACTACTGGATCTATCCCGGCGTGATGGTCGGCGTGATGGGTGTGTTCTGCGGGTATGTGGTGGGGACGATCTGGCCGGGCTTTATGAGCGCCTCAAACCCCGGGATGATGTTCATGATGGTGGTCGCGGTGGTGTTTGCTTTCGCGGTGGCTTATATCGCGTATCGCGGCGTCAATAGCTCGACCTCGATCAACCTGGGCATCAACGTGATTCAGATTACGGCGCTGCTGGTGTTCGCGGTGCTGGCGCTGGCGTATCGCTCGAACCACCCCGCAGGCTCGGTTGCGTTCCAGTTCGATTCGACGTCAGGCGAGGCTTACACATACGAGTTCAAGACAACGACTACCGTGGTTGGTGGCGTGGCTACGGATACGATCGACCGCGATGCGAGCGGTGTTCCTTTGCCGAAGCTCGACGCTACGGGCAAGCCTGTGCCGTATCACATCAGCTATCCGGAGCATGACGCCAGCGGGAACTTCTTGACGCATCAATCGGCGAAGTCGGTGGTCAGCCCGCACAGCATGAGCTGGGTGTTCATCCAGGCTACGGTTGCGATCCTGATCCTGGTTGGGTTTGAGTCGGTGACCGCGATGGCTGGAGAGGCCAAAAATGCGAAGCGGGATATTCCGATTGCGGTGCTGGTGTCGCTGCTGGTGCAGGGCGTGCTGTTCTATTTCTTTGAATACTTTGCCGCCAATTACTTCCTGAATAGCGGCTATACGATGCAGAGTGCGACGGGTTCCGCTGCGCCTATCGGCGACATGATGGTGATCGTTGGCGATGCGCTGTTCGGGCAGGGACATGGCCGCATCTTTATGCTGTGCGAGGCGTTTACGGTGTTCCTCGCGCTGATCGGCACGACGCTTTCCTGCATGAATACCGGCGCGCGCGTGACGTATGCCATGGGCAAAGATGGCGAAGTGCGCGGCCACTTTGGGCTGCTGCATAACAAGAAGCTGACGCCGCATCGCGCGATCTGGACGCTGGCGGTGATCTCGGCTGTGATTGGCTGCGTAGCGGTTTGCATGGCCTTTGGAGATGCCGGTGCGCCGACCAATGCTGCGATCCAGGCGATCCCGCACGGCTTCTGGTCGAGCTTCG
>Ga0302313_10001841_pt1 | contig 15505 bp, 8 predicted proteins | sample III_Palsa_N2_2_FD_200454 | JGI IMG/M metagenome (GOLD analysis project Ga0302313, IMG submission 200454) | Peat permafrost microbial communities from Stordalen Mire near Abisko, Sweden - III_Palsa_N2_2 | ecosystem: Environmental > Terrestrial > Soil > Palsa > Peat permafrost | place: Sweden...
GTTTCCGTTCGACGGGCTGTTCAGCGGCTTCAGCACGCCGACCCTGAACGTGCCGTTCCCGCCGAATTCGGCGCCGCTGTCGGACATCAACCAGCTCGACGGCTTCTCCACCACGGCGCAGATCTTCGCCGACGTCGCCGGCCAGCTCGACTACACCACGGTGCCGGCCAATATCGTCATCATCAACAGCGCCACCGGGCAAACCCTGGTGCCGGGCACCGATTTCACGGTGCAGAACGAAAACGCCACCGCCACCGATCCGGTGCTCGCGTTTCTGACGCCGATCAGCACGCAGCGCTCGCGCCTGCTGATCTCGCCGCTGAAGCCGCTGGCGCCGTCGACGCGCTACCTGGTGGTGCTGACCAATGGCATGAAGACCCTCAACGGCGGCGGCGTGATCGCCTCCGACGCCTTCAACATCGTCAGCAGCGCCACGCCGGTGAGCCAGCAGACCGATCCTTCGCTGTCGCAGTACAGCGCCACGCAGCTGGCCGAACTGGAGGCGCTGCGTTCGCAGCTGATCTATCCGGTGGTGCAGGCGGTGTCGGCGAAGATCCCGGCCAGCGATATCGTGCTGGCCTGGAGCTTCACCACGCAGTCGATCAGCGACACCCTGACCCTGGTGGCGCAGAACGCGACCGCCGGCGCGATCCAGGTGGCGGACACCGGCGTCAACACCGGCAACTCCAGCATCGGCGGCCTGGGCCTGGCGGAAGTCTACGCCGGCGTCGCCGTCATTCCGTATTACCTGCAGGTGCCCACCACCGCCAACCCGGCGGCGCCGCTGTCCGGTTACTGGCATGCCGATGCGACCAAGCCGTCCAGCGGCTCGTTCCTCGGCCAGGTGCCCTGCGGCGCGTTCGCCGAAGGCGCCACCGTCAACGGCGTAGTGCTCAAGCCCAGCGCCAGCACCACCGCCTGCTTCCCCAGCCTGGATGCGAGCACGGCCTCGACGCAGACGGTGCCAGTGCTGGTCACCGTGCCCAATGCCGCCAGCGGCCAGACCGAACCGGCCAGCGGCTGGCCGGTAGTGATCTTCCAGCATGGCATCACGCAGGACCGCGAGAACGTGCTCGCCGTGGCCGATGGGCTGGCCAAGGCCGGCTTCGTGGCGGTGGCGATGGACCTGCCGCTGCACGGCGTCACCAGCACCACCGATCCGTTCTACCAGAACCAGTTGTTCAAGGGTTCGCCGGCGGCAGGACTGATGACCGGCGAGCGTACCTTCAACCTGGACCTGCAAAGCGGCCCCGGCAAGATCGATCCTTCCGGTACCTACTTCATCAATCTGACCAGCCTGATCACCAGCCGCGACAACCTGCGCGAGGCGGTGGCCGACCTGATCGTGCTGGGCAAGACCATCAAGCAGGACGGCCAGGCGACTACGCCGATCGACCTCGAAGGCACCGTCAAGGTGAATCCGAATCGCATCTACTACTTCGGCCATTCGCTCGGCGGCATCGTCGGCGGCACCCTGCTCGGCGTGGACACCGACATCCGCGCGGCGGTGCTGGCCAACCCGGGCGGCGGCGTGGCCAAGCTGCTCGACGCCTCGATCAGCTTCGGGCCGGCGATCGCGGCCGGCCTGGCAGCGGACGGACAGCCCGAGGGCACCGACAACTTCCCCAGCTCGCCGCTGTACGAGACCTTCCTCAAGTTCGCGCAGATGCTGGTGGACTCGGGCGATCCGGTGAACTACGCCGCAGCCGCCAGCACCAACCACGCCATCGACATGATCGAGGTGATCGGCGACCTGGTGGTGCCGAACTCGGCGCTGTCGACCTGCCCGGTGCCGCTGCCGGCGCTGTCTCCGGGCTCCAGCACTGCGCCCAATGAGACCCCGGCGCTGATCACGGCCTGCGCCGGCACGGCGACCCAGGATGTGACCATCAATCCCGGCTATCTGTCCGGCACCGACCCGCTGATCGCGGCGCAGGGGCTCACAGTCATCGGCCCGATTTCTCCGCCGATCACCACGCCGAACGTGGTCACCGGGGCCAAGCTCAACTATGTGGTGAAGTTCGCGCAGGGCGAGCACGGCACCGTGCTGAGCCCGGCCGGCCCCAGCGGCGCCACCGAGTTCCTGGCGGTGACCGAGGAGATGCAGAGCGAGGCGGCGCAATTCCTGGCCAGTGACGGCCAGTGCCTGGCGGTTGGAGGGAGCTGCCAATGAGCAGCCACAACAACAAGAAAGAGGAGAACCATATGAGTGCCAAGCACTATGCATTCCGCCGCACCCCGATCGCGCAGGCGCTGGCCATCGGCCTCGGTCTGGGCCTGTCGGGCTCGGCCCTGGCGCTGAACTGGCAGGTCGGCGACATCGGCATCGATCTGAACACGCGCCTGTCCAGCGGCGTGGAAATCCGCACCCTGAACGCCGATCCGACCTACATCGGCATCGCCAACGGCGGCAAGGCCTACTCCACCAACGTCGACGACGGCGAGCTGGCCTTCCGCAAGGCCGGCGACATCGTCTACGCGCCGCAAAAGCTCAATTCGGCGCTGACCATCAGCTGGAAGGATTTCGGCATCTTCGCCCGCGGCTATTACGACTATGACCCGGTGCTGCAGGACAAGACCTTCTTCAACATCAACAACTACGGCTCGGGCAAGGAATACCCGGTCAGCACCTACGACCTGAAGCAGCAGAGCAACCGCGATCACCTGGGCCACCCCAGCTCGATCCTCGATCTCTATGCCTACGGCAGCACCACGCTCTTCGGTCACAGCCTGAGCCTGAAGGTCGGCAAGCAGATCGTGAACTGGGGCGAGTCTACCCTGGTGCTGAACGGCCTCAACAGCCTGGTGTCGATCGACGCCAGCAAGGCGCGCATACCGGGCGCGGAAATCAGCGAGTTCGTGATCCCGGTGCCGCAGGTGTTCGCCTCGCTCAACCTGACCGACAGCACCAGCGTCGAGGGCTTCTACCAGTGGAAGTTCTCGCCGACGCTGCCCGACGCCGCCGGCAGCTTCTATCCGATCCCGGACCAGGACTTCGCCGGGCTCGGCGGCAATGCCGGCGACATCAGCATCGGCCGCGCGCCGGAGAATTCCCTGCCGGGCACCAACTGCGCCGCCACCGGGGGCAACAACACCACCACGCCCACCACCTGCGTGCCCTACGGCGGCAGCATCCCGCGCGGCATCGACCAGCGGCCCAGCCATGCCGGCCAGTACGGCGCGGCATTCCGCTTCACCGTGCCGTGGCTGAACGATATGGACGCGGCGCTGTATGCCGCCAACTACCATGAGCGCCTGCCCATGTTCAGCACCATCTCGGCCGCCAGCGGCAATGTCAGCGCCGCCAGCGCCAGCTACTTCGCCGAGTACCCCGAAGACGTGCACATGTTCGGCGCCAGCTTCAATACCACCCTGCCGGGGGGCATCGCCTTCCAGGGCGAGTACAGCTACAAGCCGAACCAGCCGCTGCAGATCAGCTCGTTCGAAGAGGAACTGGCAGCGCTGGGCGCGCCCAGCCAGATCGCGCCGATTGCCGGCGAGACGCTCGGCAACCAGTACGTGCGCGGCTGGCGCCGCAAGGAGTTCAGCCAGCTCGACTTCGGCTTCACCAAGGTGCTGGGCGGCAGCACCTGGTTCAAGTACGACCAGCTGATCCTGCTCGGCGAAGTGGCCGCCGACCGCGTCCACAACCTGGAGCGGCCCGGTGCCCTGGCCTACGAGGGTCCGGCGACCTGGCAGCCGAACACGGCCAGCGAGAGCGCGCTGTTCAACGTGCCGCAGCAGCAGGGCGGCTACCCGACGGCGAACTCCTGGGGCTACAAGCTGCTGGCCAGAAGCACCTACAACAACGTGCTGCTGGGCGGGCTGACGCTGGAGCCGGGGATGCGCTTCGACCACGACGTCAACGGCATCACGCCGGAGCCGCTGGGCAACTTCATCAAGAACAGCCGTGCGCTGACACCCTCCCTGGGCTGGCGCTACCTGAGCAACCTCACCGGCGAACTCGGGTACTCGCACTTCTTCGGCGGCGGCCAGAGCAACCTGCTGCGCGACCGCGATTTCGTCGAAACCTACGTGCGCTATTCATTCTGAAGACAACCTGCTGAACCTCAAGCCGGGCACTTTGCCCGGCTTTTTTTTGCGCCACACGGCCCCAGGCGATAGGATCACTGCCAGGAAGCAGCCGGGGCCGGCCTGCGGGGGACGGAAATCGTACTACCGCGGCGATTGACGGGCGCCCCGCACGGATGCAGCCGGCCCGGGAAGCAGTTACGCCCGGAGGGCGGCAACGGCTATGACCCTGATTCGACCTGGGCAGTCGGATGCGGGTAGCCATTCAAGCCAGGGACCAAGCGTGGCTGGCAGCACAGTGGCTCAAGCGCCGACGAACAAGCGGCGCGGCAGGGGGAAGCGTGATGCAGGCCAACAAGAAGGTGGTCATCCTGGGTGGGGGTGTGGGTGCGATCTGGGCCGCCTGGCAGTTGACCTCTTTCCCGGACTGGCGCGAGCGCTTCGACATCACGCTTTACCAGATGGGCTGGCGGCTTGGCGGCAAGTGCGCCAGCGGCCGTAACGCGCAGCATGGGCACCGCATCGAGGAACACGGCCTGCACATCTGGTCGGGCTTCTATGACAACGCCATCAAGGCCATGAAGGCCTGCTACGCCGAAGCGCAGCCGCTGGGCGGAGTGTTCCCCTCCTTCGACGCGGCATTCAAGCCGTTCAACAATGTGGTGCTGGCCGAGCAGGTCGGGGGCAAGTGGATTCCCTGGCATCTGCAGCCACCGGGCAACGATGCGGTACCCGGCGAGGGCGGGCTGTTCCTGTCGCCCTGGGACTATGCGTGCATGGGGCTGGGCTGGCTGGAGACGCTGCTCGACGATGCCGCGCAGGGCCAGCCGCAGCTGTGGCAGCGCCCCCACGCGGAGCTGCCGGCCTGGCTGCTGGAGGCATTTGCCGGCTGGATTCCGGCGGGCGCCGCGCCGGCCAGTCACCTGCAACACCTGGCGCGCTTCGCGCGCAGCCTGCCCAAGGACACGCGCAAGCACCCCGAGGCCGGCCATCGCGCCCTGCTGTTCCTGCTGGCGGCGGCGGTCGGCGAGCTGCATGGCGCTTATGCGCAGGTCGCCGCCGGTGGCGACCTGGCGCGGCGCCTGTTCAACATGCTCGACCTGGGGCTGGCCTGCATCAAGGGAATGATCGTCGACAAGGTCGTGCTCGAAGGCTTCGACGTCATCGACCAGTACGAGATCAGCGACTGGCTGGCGCGCCACGGCGCACACCCGCAAAGCCTGGACTCGGCCTGCGCGCGCGGCATCTACGATTACGCTTTCGGCTTTTCCCGCGGCCACGCCGACTACCCCCATCGCGCCATCGCGGCGGGAACCTCGCTGCGCGGCATGTGCCGCCTGATGTTCACCTACAAGGGCTCCTACTTCTTCAAGATGCAGGGGGGCATGGGCGACACCGTGTTCACCCCCTTCTACAAGGTGCTGCGGCAGCGCGGCGTCAAGTTCGAGTTCTTCCACAAGGTCAGCGCCGTCGAAGCCGACGCCGAAAGCAACAGCATCGCGCGCATTCGCATCCAGCGACAGGTCGAACTAAACGCGGCGGAGTACCAGCCGCTGGTGCGCGTGGTCGGCCTGGATTGCTGGCCCTCGGAGCCGGACTACGCGCAGCTCAGGCAGGGCGCGGAGCTGCGCCGGAAAGGTGTCGACCTGGAATCGTCCTGGGCGGACTGGCCCGGCGCGGGCGAACTGCAGCTCGAATGCGGCAGGGATTTCGACCAGGTCATCCTGGGCATCCCGGTCGGCGCCCTGGCGGAACTCTGCGGCGATCTGGTGAAAAAGGATGCGGGCTGGCAGGTCATGGTGGAGCAGGTCAAGACCACCCGCACCCTGGCCTGCCAGCTATGGCTGAAGCAGGGCAGCAAGGCGCTGGGCTGGCCCCTGGGACAGACCATCCTGACCTGCTACGAGGAGAATTTCGACACCTGGGCCGACATGTCGCAGCTGCTGCCGGTGGAGGAATGGCCGGCGGGGCACGAGCCGCGCTCGGTGGCCTATTTCTGCGGGCCGATGGCGGACGACGAGCAGCAGCCGCCCTACTCCGACCACGCCTATCCGCAAACACAGTACGCGGCGGTACGTGACCAGGCGAAACAGTGGCTGCGCAGCCATGCCCGCTGGATGTGGCCGGCGCTGCCCAAGCCGGACGGCGAACCGGACTGGGACCAGTTCGAGTCGGTCACCGGGGACAGCGGCGAGGCGCTGTTCGAACAGCAGTACTTCCGCGCCAACATCGACCCCGCCGAGCGCTATGTGCTGTCGGTGCCGGGCAGCACGCAGTTCCGGCTGCGCTCGGACCAGTCGGGCTTCGACAACCTGTTCCTGGCGGGCGACTGGACCCGCAACGGCATCAACGCCGGCTGCGTCGAAGCCGCCGCCATGTCGGGCATGCGGGCGGCGGCGGGCCTGGCCGGAGAACACCTCGAGATCGTCGGCGAAACGGACAATGTGCTGGCGCCGGTGCAGGATCGCAGCAGGCCGGCCGAACTGCTCAGCGCCGACGCGCCGAACCTGCCCTGGCCGGGCAACATGGTCTACGGCCTGTTGCAGACTTCCGGCGCCAATGCACTGCTGACGTTCCCGCGCGAGGTGGTGCAGCGCATGCTGCCCAGGGGCCTGGAACTGGATGCGCAGACCCTGACGGCGGCGGACCAGCACCCGGTGGTACTGTTCTTCGGCTGGCAGGACAAGGTGCGCCCCAATTTCTCCCCGATCGGCATGGACTACCTGGAGTTCATCATTTCGGTGCCCTACGTGCGGCACGCGGACCCGGCGCTGCGGGCCAGGGTGCCCGGCCCCTTCATCTACATGCCGCAGCTGTATCTGAACCGCCTCTCGCCGGTGTGGCTCGGCGTCTACGTCTACGGCTACCGCAAGGCCCTGGCGCAGATCAGCGCCGACGGCAACGATTACATGGTGCGGCAGCTGAAAACCTCGGCCCCGATCGTGGCCGCTTCGTACAAGAAGGCGGGGATGACGGGCGGCGCGGGCGATTTCCCCTACCTGCGTGCGGTACAGCAAGCTTACAGCCTGCCGCTGATCAGCCGGACCCTGCTGGGTACTTGGCTATACTCGTACTTCGATTTCGCTCTGGGGCAAGCCTTGATCCAACCGATCGAGATGACCATCAAGATCCATAACGGCCAGGCCGCGGGCCTGACGCCCGGGGTCTACCAGGTGCCGAGCATCCGCAAGGGCAGCCTCGGCGGCTTTTTCATGTCCACCGCAGCTTCGATCAGCAACCCCCTGCAAAGCCATGCGCTGGGCCGGCGCATCCGGCAGCTGGCACAGAATCCCCACCCGCGGCTGCTGCCCTTCGGCTGAATCAGAGCGCCTTATCACAGTGTCCAGGCAGTCCCGCTCCCTTACCTACCTGTTTTGCGATCTGGTCGACTCGACCGGGCTGATCGAACACCACGACACGGAAACGGCGTTCGAGCTGATCGACGAGTTCCGCACCCTGTGCCGCAAGCAGATCGAGGCGCACCAGGGCTTCATCGCCAACGACATGGGCGACGGCATGCTGGGCTACTTCGGCTACCCGGTGGCGCTGGAGTCCAATGCCGAGGCGGCCTGCCATTGCGCGCTGACGCTGCTGCGGGAAGTGCGGGCGCTGCCCGGCGATCTGAGCGTGCGCATCGGCATCGCCAGCGGCCGCGGCGTGCTGGACAACCGCCAGCACGACGGCCGCGGCGCCGAGATCGCGGCGGTGAGCAGCGCGGCAAACCTGGCGGCGCGCTTGCAGGCGCAGGCCGAGCCGGGCCAGATCATCGCCTCGTCGCAGATTTACGAGCAGGCCCAGGGCCTGTTCCGCTTCGGCGAAGAGCGCAGCGTGACGCTGAAGGGCTTTGACGGCGCGCAGACCATCTACCAGCTGAGCGGATACGGCAGCTATCGCTCGCGCTCGCACCAGCGCGGCGATGCGCAGCCGGCCGCACTGGTCGGGCGCGGCGAGGAAATCGGCACCGTGCTGTCGGCCTGGCAGGCGCTGAAAGCCGGCAGCCGCGGCTGCGGCATCCTGGTGCGCGGCCCGGGCGGCATCGGCAAGACCACGCTGCTGCGCGGCATCCAGCAACGCCTCGCCGACGAGACGCAGCGCGTGGCGCTGTATTCAACCTGGTTCGCGCAGCATACGGCGCTGCATCCGTTCAGGGCTTATTTCGAGGATCTCGCCGCGGGACAGGCGGACGACTTCCTGCAGCAGTGGCTGGCCCGCTATGTGCCGGGTGAGCAGCTCGGCGAAAGCCACGAACTGCTGTGCATCCTGCTCGGGCGCAGCGACAACACGCGCTGGAGGCCCAATATCCTGCGCGAGAAGACCATTGCCGTCATCACGCAGCTGCTGTTGCAGATGGGCCGGGCAAAACCGCTGCTGCTGCTGATCGAGGATGCCCACTGGCTCGACCCGACCAGCGCCGAGGTGCTGCAGCGGCTGCAGGCGCAATACGCCGACAGCGCGGTCTTCGTCGTCGCGTCCGCCAGACCCAATGGCGGCGCGGCCGAGCAGGCGCGCTGGGACCGGAAAATCGACCTGACGCGCCTGCAGGAACACGATGTCGGCGCGCTGATTTCCGGGCTGGATACCGAGCAGCGGCTGAGCCAGGAGGTGCGGCACGAGATCGCGCGCAAGGCGGAAGGCCTGCCGCTGCTGATCCGCGAGTTCACCCGCGCCACCCTGGCGCCAGGCGCCGGCCATCTGCGCCTGGTGGTTCCCGACACCCTGCTCGACTCGTTCGTGGCGCAGCTGGACCTTTGGGCCGCCTCGAAGGACGTGCTCGATGTGGCGGCGACCATCGGCGGCGGCTTCACGGCGAAACTGGTGGCGCTGGCGCTGGCGCGCAGCGAGGATGGAGTTGCCGTGGTGCTGCGCGACATGGCCGCGGCCGGCCTGCTGGTCTGCTACCGCTCGGCGGAAGACGAGTATTTCGATTTCTCGCACGCGCTGCTGCGCGATGCGGCCTATGCCGCGCTGCTGCCCAAGCAGCGCAAGGAGATGCATGGGCGGGTGCTGCTGGCCTGGCAGGCGATCGACGCGCAATTCGCGCAGTCGCAGCCCAAGCTGGCGGCCCATCACCTCGAGGGCATCGGCGCCTACGCCGAAGCGATCAAATGCCTGCTGGCCGGCGCCCAGGCGCGCTTCGCCGGCTCGCAATTCTCCGAGGCCGGCGGCCTGATCCAGCAGGCGCTCAAGCTGCTGCCGGAAATCAAGCCGCTGGACGCATTCGCCGCGCTGGAACTGCAGCTGCAAACGCTGCTGGGCCTGACCTTGACCCAGCTCAAGGGATTCGGCGACGAAGCCGTCAACCAGGCCTTCTCGCGCGCCTGGGAGATCTGCCGCGAGATGCAGGCCGGCGGCGAGCCGGAGTACCAGGCCATCTGGGGCATCTGGGGCCACAAGCTGGTGGTCAGCGAAACCGGTACCGCACTGCAGCTGGTGGCGGCACTGGACGGCATCAGCGCGCGCAGCGGCAAGTCCGGGCTGCAGGCACTGAGCAGTTCGGCTTCCGCCGTCATGTGCTTCGTCACCGGCGATTTCACCCGGGTCCCGGCCTATGCGGAGGCGACACGCGCCCTTTACGCCGCGGGCCAGCACGGCAATCTGGGACTGGCCTATTCGATGGACCCGCTGGCCCAGGCCCTGATGTTCCTGACGCATAGCCATGCCGTGCGCGGCGATCTTGACGCCGCCGACCGCAGCAGGACCGAAGTGCTGGCCCACGCCGACCGCCTGGGCCTGGAGTTCCTGCTGCCCTACATCCGCATCTGGAGCTGGGGTTCGGCGCTGTATCACGATGCGCCGGACGGCATCGTCGGCATGCTCGACGATGCCATCGCCCTGGCCCACAAACTCGGCATCGCCTTCTGGGTCTGCAGCGGCGCACTCTGGAAAGCCCACGCCTATGCACAGCTGGGACGCCTGCAGGACGCCTTGCCGCTGTTCGAGCAGGGCCTCCAGGGCGCCGACCTGATGGGCCTGCGCTTCACCATTCCCTACTTCCGCTGCCTCCACGCCTGGACGCTGGCCAGGTCCGGACAGGGACAGCCGGCCCTGGCCGCGTTCGAGCCGTGCCTGCGGCAGAACGCCGCGTCTGGGGAGTTGTGCTACCAGGCGGAGATGCACCGCCTGTATGGCGAAGCCTTGCTGCACGCCGATGCGTCCGGACGCGACCAGGCGCTGCATCAGTTCGGTCAAGGCTTGAGCTTGGCGCGGGCGCAGCAGGCCTTGGGGTGGGAGCGGAAAATTCTGGGGGCGTTGCGGGAATTCGGGTTTGATGCGACGGGGGTTGGATAGTCGCGACGCCCTGCCTTTAGTCCCCTCTCCCCTTGCGGGAGAGGGTCAGGGTGAGGGGTCGTCGCGGCGCGTACGGCCAGAACTGGATCCCCGCCTGCGCGGGGATGACGAAAGTGAAGTTTGGGCTTTGCTTTTGACTTTGCTTCGCTTTGGCTTTTGACGTTTCCCCCCGTTGTTTGCGCCGAGCACCGCAAAGCCGGAGCGACATGGGCCCGCGCCTATTTGGCGCGGGGCGAGGCAGGATGCCGAAGCGTCCATCGTCAGGCCAGGGATGGCCTGTCGATGGACCCCGCTCCGGCTGCGGAGCGCAGGGCACCGGCCCATCGCGCTTCTTCTTTTGCGATGGGCCGGCGCAAACTCCGGGGGCGGCTCTTTTGGTTACTTTTGGAGCTGTTGCCAAAAGTAACTCGCCGCAGGCGAAAAACTTTGCCAGGGCGTCAGGAGGATCCGGCACGCGCGCCAGCGCATGCAGCGCCGCCTCAGAGGGGGTAAGGCCAGATTCTTCGCTGCGCTCAGAATGACAAGGGGAGAGGCCGGCGCTGGTCCCTCGATACACCCGCTAGCGCGGGCACTCGGGACGAACGGAGTTCGGTGCTATCGAAGAAGAAAAGCGCCCCTCACCCCAACCCTCTTCCCCAAGTGGAGAGGGAGATAAGCTAAGGCTTAGTTGCCGCGCCGCGCCATGAACGCAATGCGCTCGAACAAGTGCACATCCTGCTCGTTCTTGAGCAGCGCGCCGTACAACGGCGGCAGCGATTTCTTCACGCTGGTCTCGCGCAAGGTCGCCGGATCGATATCCTCCGCCATCAGCAACTTGAGCCAGTCGAGCAGCTCGGAAGTGGACGGCTTCTTCTTCAGGCCCGGCAGCTCGCGCAGACCGAAGAACACCTCCATCGCTTCCTTCAGCAGGTTTTTCTTCAGATCCGGGTGATGCACGTCGACGATCTTCTGCATCGTCTCGCGGTCGGGGAAGCGGATGTAGTGGAAGAAGCAGCGGCGCAGGAAGGCGTCCGGCAACTCCTTCTCGTTGTTGGAGGTGATGATGATGATGGGACGGTTGCGCGCGGTGACGGTCTGGCGCGTCTCGTAGACATAGAACGCCATCTGGTCCAGCTCGCGCAGCAGGTCGTTGGGGAATTCGATGTCGGCCTTGTCGATCTCGTCGATCAGCAGCACCGGCTGGGTCTCGCTGTCGAAGCACTCCCACAGGCGGCCCTTGACGATGTAATTGGCGATGTCCTTGACCTTGGCGTCGCCCAGCTGCGAGTCGCGCAGGCGCGACACGGCGTCGTACTCGTACAGGCCCTGCTGCGCCTTGGTGGTGGATTTGACGTGCCACTCGTAGTACGGGCGCCCCAGCGACTGCGCCACTTCCTGCGCCAGCCGGGTCTTGCCAGTGCCGGGCTCGCCCTTGACCAGCAGCGGCCGTTGCAGGGTCACGGCGGCATTGACCGCCAGGGTCAGGTCGTCGGTGGCGACGTAGGATTCGGTGCCGGCGAAACGCATTGCTAGTTCCTCTTGTGGAGGCTAAAGGATAACAGGAGCGTCCGGCAGTTCGTTGGCCGTGCGCGGCGCGCCGGGGGGATAACGGGCCAATACGTCCGCCACCGCCTCGATCCCGGCCACCACGCCGTCCTCGAATTCGCCGTCGCGGAAGTACTTTTCCATGAGCCGGCACACCGCGTCCCACTCGCCCTCGGCGATGCGGCCGCCGGCCACGCCGCGGTCGGCGACGATCTCCACGGTGCGGTCGGCCAGCAGCAGGTAAACCAGCACGCCGTTGTTATGCTCGGTATCCCACACGTGCAGCTGCGCAAACACCTCGACCGCCCGCTGCCGGGGCGTCAGGCCGCGCCACAGCTGCGCCGGATGCAGCGCGGCCTCGACCGCGAAGCGGATTTCGCCGGAGTGGCGTTCCTCGCAGGTGCCGATCTCGCGCTCGATGCGCTGCAGGCTGGCCGCCGGAAAATGCCGGCGCACCGCCCGGTGGGTGGTGAACCAGTGCCTGCAAATCCGCGCCAGTCGCACCATCTCACCAGCTCCCCGAAGCGCCGCCGCCACCGAAACCGCCGCCACCACCGGAAAATCCACCGCCGGAGCTGCCGCCGCCGCCAAACCCGCCGAAACCGCCGCCGCGGCCGCCGAAGCCGCTGAACATGCTGCTGCCCACCAGGGCGATCAACAGGCCGATTCCGGTGAAGGTCAGCGCCACCATCAGCGCCCCGCTGAGCAGCCACGCCGCCGCTCCCGCACCCGCCGCGGTGAACGCGGTGGCGAGCGGCCGCCCGAAGATGGCGCGCAGCATGGAGGAGCCGATGAAGCAGCCGATGATCACGGCGGCAATCCAGCCGCCTTCGTCGTTGTCGCCGCCAACGCTGGTCGCGGAAGCCTTGGGCGGCGGCAGCGGCTCGCCCGAAACCACCTTGAGCATGCTGTCCACGCCGGCGTCGATGCCTTCATAGAATTGCCCCTGCTTGAAGTGCGGCACCACCGTCTCGTCGATGATGCGGGCGCAGGTGGCGTCGTTGAGCGCGCCTTCCAGGCCGTAGCCCACCTCGATGCGCAACTGGTGATCGTCCTTGGCCACGATCAGGATGGCGCCGTCATCGACACCCTTGCGCCCGAGCTTCCAGGCCTCGCCGACGCGAATGCCGTATTGCTCGATGGTTTCGGGCCGGGTGCTGGGCAGGATCAGCACGGCGATCTGGCTGCCCTTTTGCTTTTCCAGATCGGCCAGCTTGCCCTCCAGCGCCGCCGACTGCTGGGCGTCCAGCGTGCCGGTGAGGTCCGTCACGCGCGCCTGCAGGGGCGGCACCGCCACGTCGGCCGGCGCGGCGGGAACCGCGCAGCAGCACAATGCCGCGAGCCACAGCAGCAGGCGCTGGATGGGCATGGGCCTCAGGCCGCGGGCGGGTTCAGTTGGGCTTGGCGGCGGCTGCCGGCGCCGAGGGCTGGCTGAAATCCACCGTCGGCGGCTGGGCGATGGTCTTTTCGTTGTCCACCGTGAAATTCGGCTTGACGGTGAAGCCGAAGTGCTGCGCCGTCAGGTTGCTGGGGAAGCTGCGGATGGTGACGTTATAGGCCTGCACCGCCTGGATGTAGCGGTTGCGGGCCACGGTGATGCGGTTCTCGGTGCCTTCCAGCTGCGCCTGCAGGTCGCGGAACGCGGCATCGGACTTGAGCTGCGGATAGTTCTCCGACACCACCAGCAGGCGCGACAGCGCACCACCCAGTTCACCCTGGGCCTGCTGGAATTTGGCGAAGGCCTGCGGATCGTTGATCAGTTCGGGAGTGGCCTGGATGGTGCCGACCTTGGCCCGTGCCTCGGTCACCTCGGTCAGCACGCGCTCTTCCTGCGCGGCATAGCCTTTCACCGTATTCACCAGGTTCGGCACCAGATCGGCGCGGCGCTGATACTGGTTCAGCACTTCGGACCAGGCGGCCTTGACCTGCTCGTCCTGGCTTTGAATGGTGTTGTAACCGCAGCCGGAGAGCAGCAACACGGCGGGAACGGCGAATACGGCAAGCAGGCGGCGCAGCATGCAGGTTCTCCGGAGTGGAACGGAACCGCAGTTTGGTCCGACGGCGGGAGCAATGCAAAGCCGGCCAAGGCCGTGGCGACCGCCCGGGATTTGCGAGAACCGGCGCTAGTGCGTTTACTTTACTGGATTTTATCCAGCCCAAAGGCAGGCCCGCGGAACCCCGCGGCGAAAGCCGCCGCGGGCTTGCTACTATCAACGTTTCGGACGCCGCGCCCACCGAGGCGCGGTGCCGCCCCTGGACAACATCGTGGAGAACCGATTGATGAAACGACTGATCCTGATCACCCTGATCGCGGCGCTCGCGCCGGCGGCGATGGCCGCGGACAACACCCCGGCAACCGCCGCCCCGGCGACAGCGCCGGCCGCGGCACCGGCCGCGCCCGCCACGCCGGTGGAGGTCATTGCCCCGACTACATGCGAAAGGCCGCAGATCGAGTATGACAAGGACGGCATCCTGACCAAGGGCAAGGCCCTGCAGGTCAAGGCCACGGCCTACCAGGCCTGCATCGACGCCTATGTCGCCATCCAGAAGGAAGCGGCCCAGGAGCATTACGCCGCCGGCGACGCGGCGATCCACGACTACAACGCCTTCGTCAACGACGTCAACGCGGCGAACAAGAAGCTGGTGGAGAAGGTGGACAAGGAGGCGAAGGACAGTAAGTAACTCCCTCCCTGCGTCATGGCCGCGCCGTGACGCAGGGAGCGGTGCGCCGTCAGCCCGCGGCGCGGGCTTCCAGCGCGGCCACCGCCGGCAGGGTCTTGCCCTCGAGGAACTCGAGGAAGGCGCCACCGCCGGTGGAGATATAGGAAATCTTGTCGGCGACATGGAATTTGTCGATCGCCGCGAGGGTGTCGCCGCCGCCGGCCAGCGAGAAGGCCGGGCTCTGGGCGATGGCCTCGGCCAGGGCCTTGGTGCCGCCGGCGAAGGAATCGTATTCGAACACGCCCACCGGGCCGTTCCAGACGATGGTGCCGCAGCCCTTGAGCAGGCCCAGCAGCTTGGCGCGGGTCTTGGGGCCGATGTCGAGAATCATCTGGTCGTCCTCGACGTCGTCGATGCTGCGCACGTCGGCATGCGCCTCGGCTGAAAACTCGGTGGCCACCACCACGTCTTCCGGCAGCGGCACATTGCCGCCGCGCGCCTGGATCTTGCGCTGGATCTCCCGCGCGATATCGAGCATGCCCGGCTCGTGCAGAGACTTGCCCACCTTGTAGCCGGCCGCGGCGAGGAAGGTGTTGGCGATGCCGCCGCCGATGATGAGCTGATCGGCCACGTCAGCCAGGTTGTTGAGCAGGTCGAGCTTGGTGGAGACCTTGGAGCCGCCGACGATCACCGCCAGCGGGCGCTTCGGCGCGCGCAGGGCCTTGCCCAGGGCTTCCAGCTCGGCCGCCAGCAGCGGGCCGGCGCAGGCCACCGGGGCGAACCTGGCCACACCGTGGGTGGAGGCTTCGGCGCGGTGGGCGGTGCCGAAGGCGTCCATGACGTAGACGTCGCACAGCGCTGCCATCTTCTTCGACAGCGCCTCGTCGTCTTCCTTTTCACCCTTGAGGAAACGGGTGTTCTCGCCGAGCACGATCTGGCCCGGCTGCAGGCTGACGCCGTCGATCCAGTTGGTGATCACCGGCACCAGGCGGCCGAGGCG
>Ga0302313_10001846_pt1 | contig 15474 bp, 15 predicted proteins | sample III_Palsa_N2_2_FD_200454 | JGI IMG/M metagenome (GOLD analysis project Ga0302313, IMG submission 200454) | Peat permafrost microbial communities from Stordalen Mire near Abisko, Sweden - III_Palsa_N2_2 | ecosystem: Environmental > Terrestrial > Soil > Palsa > Peat permafrost | place: Sweden...
CGGAGTTGTTCTGGATGGTCACCCAGCCGGTTACGTCGGCGAGTTCCGGACCGGCGCCAACGCTCTGCTCGGGCACGACGACGTTGTATGTCGCCTGCCAGCTCATGCCGTTCGTGAGGTAGTCAAGCTCGGCATCGAACTTCGCTGCCTTCTCTGAATCGATCTGCCAACGCAGCGTCGGCTTCAAGAGCAGGCCGTCGGTGGTTGCGGGAAAGATCGGCAGGCCCGGAAGCTGGAATTGCAGATGACCCGCGACATCGATCAGCGGATCGTTCCCCGCGCGGACGATCTTGCCCTGCACAATCGTCGTCTCGCCGGGATGCTGGCCTGTGACCTGGAAGTCGATAGTCTTGCCTTCGTACTTCTCCAGCATCCATGTCTGGGTGACGACGCCAGCGTCGTAGTTCTGCTCGGCGACACGGACTGGATGCTTGCCGGTGGCGTCGCGCAGGATCACGGAGTCAGGCTCAAGCTGGCTGGTGACGTTGGTGGTCAGCACCTCATTCGCGCCCGCGTGAAGATCAAGCGGCACGGTCGTGCGCGCTACCGCGAAGTTGTCGTTGTAGATGGTGAGCTGCGTGGCGGCGTCCTGCTGGGCCGCAAGCGGCAGGCAGACGAGCGTCGACAGGGCAGATAAAGCGAACAAAGGAATAGACCGGCGGCTCATACACACTCTCCTGAAGAACAGCGCACGACTGGAAACGAATTTTAGACTCCGGCAGCGGCTGATAGTTCGCAGCGCTGCAAATTTATTTCCAGCGGAGATTTCTTCGAGGCAGCGGACCGCATGCCTGTTTGCCCTGCGCAACCCGTACAATAAAGAGGTTGATGGCGAGCCACCGAAACACGACCCTGCTGCTTCGAGGCGCCTTCGCGTTCGCCTGCGCTCCATTGCTCTTTGCCATGGCCGGTTGCCCCGGCGATACGGCGAGTGCCACCACCGCTCCCGGGCGTGCTCCTGCGAACGTCACAGCGCCACAGGCCTCCAAGACCTCCGCCCCCCAACAAACTGCCCAGCGCCAACAGGACGCCGCAGACGCCGCCGCGCAGCAGCACGCGAAAAAGGTGCAGGAGACCATCGACCGTTCTGAGTCCAACTACAGGGCCGGCGTGCAGAACTATAACGACAACCACCTGGACGCCGCGCGGCTGGACTTCGATGCCGCCGTGGATGGAATGCTTTCCAGCGGACTGGACCTTAAGAACGACCCGCAGATGTCCGATGAGTTCGACCACCTCCTTTCGGTGATCAACTCATTGGAGATGGTTGCGCTGAAGCAGGGCAATGGCTTCTCGCCCGCCGTGGAAGCTGCACCGCTGGACGCCGCTAATGAGGTGACCTTCCCCTCCGACCCCGCCCTCGTCGGCCGCGTCGCCGCCGAGATCAAGACGACACAGTCGGACTTCCCGCTGGTGGTGAACGACTACGTCGCCGGGTGGATCAGCTACTTTTCGAACTCGCCCGCCGGCCATGCTCACCTGAAGGCCTCGCTGGAACGCGCAGGCAAGTACAAGGACATGATCTCGAAGATCCTGCGCGATAACGGCGTTCCGCAGGACCTCATCTACCAGGCGGTTGCGGAATCCGGCTTCCAGCCACAGGCGCTGAACCGTAGTTCCGGTGCAGGCGGCATGTGGCAGTTCATGCCGTTCGGTAACTACGGCCTCATACACAATGGCTACTTCGACGAGCGCTTCGATCCGGAGAAGTCGACGATTGCCTATGCGAAGTACATGAAGTATCTCTACAACCAGTTCGGCGACTGGTACCTCGCGATGGCCGCCTATGACTGGGGCCCGGGCAACGTGCAGCGCGCGGTAAGCCGCACCGGCTATGCCGACTATTGGGAGCTCTACAAGCGCGGCCGCCTGCCTGCTGAGACCAAGGCCTACGTCCCCGGCATCATCGCGGCGATGATCATGGCGAAGAACCCGGCACAGTATGGCCTCACGAACCTGGTGCCCGATCCGCCGGTGCTCTCCGATACCGTAACGACAAGCTACGCGATTGATCTGCGGCTGGTCGCCGATCTTACGGAGTCGTCCGTACCGGAGATCGTTGCGTTGAACCCGGCGCTGTTGCGGTTGATGACACCGCGCGATATCACCTACGATCTGCACGTGCCGCCGGGAACGCGCAACGAGTTCCTCGACCGGCTGAAGGATATTCCCGAAGACAACCGCGCGAGCTGGCGCTTCCACATCGTGAAACCCGGCGAGACGCTCGACCAGATTGCCACTGCCCTGCATGGCCACGCCACGGAGATTGCGCAGTACAACGACGTGACCGCAAGCCAGCCCCTGGAGACCGGCGACGAACTCATCGTGCCGGTTGCTGCCATAAGCAGCGCGGCCACCGGGCAACAGCGTTATACCGCAGGCCGTCACGATACGCTGATCACCGTCGCCGATCGCTTCGGCGTTACAGTCGAACAGCTTCGCTCGTGGAACCATCTGAACTCGAACAGCATCACGCCGGGCCACTCGCTTTATGTCGCCGAACCAGTGCGGCTTGCACCCGGCATGCGCTCCTCGCGCTCGCGTCCCACCTCGCACGGTCACCCCACGCACGGGGCTCCTCACGTTTCCCAGGCAGCTTCACGTGCCGCGCACGCAAGTTCGCATCTCGGCCACAGCACTGCAAGCGCGCCAACGAAATCGAGCGCACCTCACCGTCACGCCGAACCATCGACGACGGCGAGCAAGAGCAAGCAACAGCCAAAACATCGCGCCAAATAAGACCGTTTGCGATAACGACGATACGTCGCGTGAGTGTTCTATATAGACTTCAAGCAGGTGCGAGTACACCACTTCGCTGAATTGAGGTTGGAGCGACGCAAGATTTTAGCTCGACTCGCATGTAAAAAAATCACTCGTACCAAAAAAGACTCTTGCTATTTAAGTGTCCACAGCGTAATCCTGTTCTTGGCTCTTTGATGAAGTCGTGCGTCACCGCAAGCATGGTCTTCGCAAGATGATTTCAAAACGAGCCAACGACAAGATGCAGAAGTTAACTTCAGCATCAAGCCGAGGAGATGGAAATGGGTTTCGACGACGAGACGATCAAGCTCCATGCAGCCGGTTACGACGAAGTCGACGAAGAAGATGACGAGGAAGAATTCGACCTCGATGAAGAAGACGACGAAGAGGAAGACGATGAGGAGTTGCGCACCGTAGATGTCTTCGATGACCTGCCCGCCGAGACCAGCACGCATGCTGAAGAAGCGGTCCTCTTTGCCACCCCCTCGACACCCGTCGCTCCCTATGAGCCCCCTACAAAACTTTCAGAGGAGCCCGCACCTGCTCCGACACCACCCCCGCCACCTGCCGTGAAAAAGGCTCCGGCGAAGAAGACTGTTGCGAAAAAGGCCGTTGCCAAGAAAGCCGCAAAGAAAGTAGTTGCGAAAAAGGCAGTAAAGAAGGCCACTAAAAAGGTTGCGAAGAAAGTTGTGAAGAAAGCCGCCAAGAAAGCTGTGAAGAAGACAGCGAAGAAGGCCGCCAAAAAAGTTCCCGCCAAGAAGCTTGCGGGCAAAAAGTTATCAAGTTCTGCCGCGAAGTCTGTACGTGCTCTGCGCGGCGGTAAAGCTGCCCCTAAAAAGGCAGCTGGCAACAAGAGCACAAGCAATAAAAAATCAACTATGAGAGGTTTCACCTTGGCAACGAAAAAGGCAGTAAAGAAGGCAGTAAAGAAGGCAGCTCCGAAGAAGGCAGTCAAGAAGGCCGTCAAGAAGGCTGTAGCGAAGAAGGCCGTCAAGAAGGCTGTTAAGAAGGCTGTCAAGAAGACTGCTGCTAAGAAGTAGTCTTCCCCAACCGCACGATCAAGGCAAGCAAAAGCGCCCGGCAACCTCTTACGAGGCCCGGGCGTTTTTGCGTCTGCTCCTAAATCTATTACTTCATCGAAGCGATTGTGCTCAGTACATCCTCACTGTGGCCCTGGATGTCCTTCACTTCCCACTCCTTTACGATCTTGCCTTCGGGAGAGATAAGGAATGTGTCCCGCATGGCAATCGTCATCGGACCGGTCGAAGTCGTGAACGTCTTCAGCGGCACGCCGTATTCATCCACTACTTTGTGCGCCGGGTCGGCCAGCATCTTGAACGAGAAGCCATCCTTGGTGCACCAGGTTGCGTGGCTCTCTACGGTATCGAGCGAGATGCCCAGCACAACGGCGTTCGCCGCCTTATACTTGTCCTGGTCGCGCTGGAAGTTATGCGCCTCAAGCGAGCAACCGCTGGTCTGGTCCTTCGGGTAGAAGTACAGCACAACCCACTTACCCCTGTAGTCGGCCAGCGACACCGGTTTGCCATCCTGCGCGGGCAGTGTAAACGACGGCGCCTTGGTGCCGACAGCCGCAATGTCATGAGCAGCCAGCGCCGTCGACGGCGCCAGCATAGCAGCGCATGTGAGCGCCATTCCAAATCCCGCTACGATCTTTCCTGTACGAAGCATGATGAATCTCCCAGGGGCCGGCGACCTCTAGTGCTGGTCCGCTGCCCGATGCTGTCAATCTTACGCGCCAGACCCGCATAAAGACGCGTGAAATTGTCACTCCATTGTCATCGATCTAGTCGGCGGCTGGCTCGCCTACAATCGCAATCCCCGCCAGATCAGCAGCTTTCACCATCGCCTCCCGATCGAAGAGCAGCGTCCGCCCAGCCTCCACGCAGAGGCAGGCCGCCCCCGCGGCGCGCATCGCCTCGATCGTGGGCAGGCCTACCACCGGCACGTCAAAACGCATATCCTGCTTCGGTTTAGCGACCTTCACCACCGTCAGCCGCCGGGCCAGCGTGCTGGCCTCGCTCTCCATCTCAGCGAAGAGTCTTCCGGCGCGCGCGATGGTCGCATCGGTGCCTTCCATCGCCTCTACTGCCACGCAGGCGCCTGCGGCGATCACGACCGTCTGCCCAAGATCGAATCCTGCGATTCCACGCGCAACCCGCAAACCGTAGTCGATGTCGCCGCGTTCTACCTCGTCTGGTACTCGCGCCGTCAGCACGCCGGCGCCGGCGAGCATCGGCTCCAGAAACGCCGTGGACGACATCAGCGTAATCCCCTCATCTTCCAGCACCTTCGCGACGGCGCCCAGCAACATATCCGTATTCCGGGTGCGGAGGCTCAGCAGCAGCTTCGCCAGCCGCCAGTCCGGACGGATGCTGGAGAAGATCTGCTTATGCTTCACCTGCCCAGCCATCACAGCCTGCGTCACACCCTCGCGCTGAAACATCTCGATTAGCTTCGAGAGCTCTCCCAGCGACATCCAATGCACACGGATATTTTCCGGATCGAGGGCGGCACGCTCGTCTACCTCCGGATCGGTCTCTTCCTTGATCGCCGCGACCACCACGCGCAGGCCATGGGCGCGCGCAGCATCCAGCAGCAGGAACGGAAAGCGGCCGTTGCCGGCGATGAGACCGAGATTGGCCGCTGTTGTCATGCGACCCAGTCAAGGCCTTTCTTGTCGACAAGGCTCAATAATTTAAGTGCTGATCCCTGCGGTTTTTTTTCACCACGTTCCCACTGCGACACGAGATTCGTAGAAACACCAAGATGATAGGCAAATACAGCCTGGCTGGCATCTTCACGTTTGCGAAGCTTCAAAATTTGAGTTGCAGTCAAAGCCTTCACAGGAGTCAAACAACTGCGGTCGAAGTGCCGCATGTCGCGCTTCGACAATAGGCCGGATTGATGGAGATCCGAAGCGGTCGAATGAACAGCCTCGGCGATCGGGCTACGATAAGTTTTTTTCATACTCTTACAGCACCTCCAAAAAGTCGCCAGCCTGTACGGCTTCCTCAAGCTCCCGTTCCGTAAAACTCAGAACACGTTTTGCAAGATAACGAACTTCGAGAAGTATCTGGTTTGAAGTACGCGCACGTGGACCTCGCCAGAACTATAGCACAGAGTGCTATAGTTTATTTAATCACGCCCCGCTCGCTCCTGGCCACAAACTCCGCTAGATACCTCACATGCTCGCCGCCCGCTCCCTGCGCCAGCATGTCGTTAATCTCCTCCAGCGCCTGCGTCGTGTTCTTCTTGCCGCTGGTCAGCACCCGCATCGCGGTGGCCAACTCCCGCAGTTGTTCCGCCGTAAAGCCACGCCGCTGTAGCCCGACCTTATTCAGCCCATACGCATGGTTGTTGCGTTCAATCGACGTCAGTGAGTACGGCATCACATCCTGCGTAATCGTCGTGCCGCCGCCGATATAGGCGTACTTGCCGATGGTGCAGTACTGGTGGACCGGTGCGTTCGCGCTCAACGTAGCGTAGTCCTCCACCGTCACATGCCCGGCCAGGGTCGCGCCGTTAGGCAAAATGCAGCCGTTGCCGATCTTCGAATCGTGTCCGATGTGCACATACGCCATAATCAGGCAGCCGGAGCCGATCTTCGTCACCCCACCACCGCCCGACGTTCCGCGGGAGATCGTCACATACTCGCGAATCGTATTGCCATCGCCGATCTCCACGCACGTCGGCTCACCGGCATACTTCAAATCCTGCGGCGAGATCCCGACGCAGGCGAACGAAAAGATCCTGTTGCCCTTGCCCAGCGTCGTATGCCCATCGAGCACCACATGCGACACCAACTCGCACTCCTCGCCCAACACCACGTTCGGCCCAACCGTGCAGTAAGGCCCAACAACGCAGCTCGCGGGAATCACCGCCCCTTCAGCAACAATCGCGGTGGGATGAATGCTCACGCCGTTCCTTCCGCCGCTGGAGCCTCGTCGGCCTTCGGCTTCCGCACCCGCGGCACCAGTTGCGCCATAAAGATCGCCTCCGACACCAGCTTGCCCTCCACCGTGCACTCGCCCTTCATCTTCACCGCGCGCGACCGCCAGTTCTCCACGGTCACCTCAATTCGCAGCACATCTCCCGGCAACACCGGCCGGCGAAACCGCGCGTTCTCGATGCCCGTAAAGAACATCAGCTTGTCCGCGCGCTCTTCTGCTGAGTACTCACCCAGTAGCAGCGCACCGCCGGCCTGCGCCATCGCCTCCACCTGCAGCACCGCAGGCATCACCGGGTAGTCCGGAAAGTGCCCCGGAAAGTGCGGCTCGTTCATGGAGACATTTTTGATCGCCACCACGCGCGTCCTAGCTTCCATCTCGATCACGCGATCGATCAGCAGAAACGGATAACGGTGCGGCAGAATCGCCATAATTTCGACGATATTCAGCGTCGTCTTCGCGGGCTTTGGCGCCTCGTCCGCGCCTGCAGGAACTTCTTGAGAATCACTCATATCGAGGCCCAGAATACCACTCCGAGGGCCACTACTTCGCCTTCTTCGCCAGCGGACGCTCAGGATCGAACAGGTCCTCAGGCAGCCTGAGGTTATAAGCCACCTTGGTCACAAACCGCTGCCCGGTCATATCCCCGTTATGCAGGCTCGTGACCGCATACGGCGTCATGATGCCCTGCACCGAGTGGTAGTCGTCATACTGCTGCATATCCGTGTTGAGGTCCTTGTAGACCGGATCACGCCACTGATACGTCAGGCTCAGCGGCAGGTGCGAGCTCTCATCGAGCGCCAGGGTTACACCGTCGTTATCGGGCGTCAGCACGCTCACGCGGTCCACCAGGTGCCGCGCCTCCATGCCGGACCCTTCATAGCTCACCACCACTCCCGGCCGCTTCAGCCAGTCGTTCACCACCGCCTCCAGCGAGTGCGCCCGCCGCCGCTTGTACTCCTCCACATCCTTCACCGGCAGCGGCTTCGTGCCTTTGTAGGTCACCTCGTAGCCATTATCCGGTGTCCAAACTTCGGCAATATCGCTGTGGTTGGTGGCAATAAACACCCCAAAATGCGTGATCACAATCACCCGCTCCCCAAACGGATGCACCCGGTAGTACTCCTCAAATTGCGGCGACTCATCATGCGGCTGGCCCTTATAAAACGTCGCCGCCCGGCCCTGGATCTTCCAGTCCGTCCGGTTCAGCCATGCATCGCCGCCCAGCGCCGTCACCATCTCCGCCAGCAACTTGCTGCCACGATTCTCCCCCTGCGCCTCCGGCCCCGCCTGCGCGCTGGGTATCGCCGAAGCCTGCGTCCACCCCGCCGCACAGCCCAGCATCATCCCCACCGCCAAAACCATCGACCGCATCTTCATTCCTGATCCCTCAAACTCTCCGCGACAACTACCCAACCAGCACCGCTCCGCCATTCACATTGAACACCTCGCCCGACACAAACCCGGCCCACGGCGTACAAAGAAACACGATCGGACCGGCAATCTCCTCCGGCTCCGCCGCGCGTCCCAGCGGAATCAGCCCCAACGCCTTCTTGGACGCGATTGGATCGCCCAGGGTTCCAGCCGACATCTCTGTCCTCACCCACCCCGGCGCCACGCAGTTACACAGAATCCCCTGCCCCGCCAACTCGCTCGACAAGCTCTTCGTCAGCGAAAGCAGCGCCCCCTTACTCGCCGCATAGTCCGCATGGAACGCCTCCCCCCGCTGCGCCGCCGTAGACGCCACCAAAACAATATGCCCCCGCACGCTCTTGCCTTCTGAGCCCTGGGCCCTGGACCCTAATCCCTGCATTGCTGCAACACCAGCCCGCACCAGCCCAAACACGCTATCCAGATTCACCCCCATCGTCCCGCGCCACTGCTCCGCGCTCATCGTCGCAATCGCCTGATCGTGCGGCGGCCACACGCCGTGGTTCACCACCAGGCAGTCGAGCCGCCCAAAGACCCCCACAGCCGCCTCCACCAGAGCCTGCCCATCCTCGACCGTCGCCAGATCCTGCTTCACCGCCCGGCAAACCCCCTCGCCGCCGCACTCCTCCACCAGCGCCAACGCCTGCGCCTCCGCTGACCTGTAGCTGAACACCACCCTCGCCCCAGCCTGCCGCAGCAGCTTGACCGTCGCCGCGCCAATCCCGCGCGACCCTCCGGTCACCAGCGCAACCTTCCCTGCCAGCGACATCACAACTCCCGATTCCGTCATACGCTGACCCTATCGGCTCGCCCCACCCCTGCGCAACCCACAAACTCTCTGCATCCGCACCCGGACACCTCCATCCAATTCGCAAACGCTGCAAAGACGCTGCTATCCTTTCGCCGACGTCCGGGCCCGCTACCCATCTCAACTCCAGGAGTGCTCTCCCATGAAGATCGTCGCCCTCATCTGTCGTATCCTGCTCGGCCTCATGTTCGTCGTCTTCGGCGCCAACGGCATCCATCCGTTCATCCCCATGGGTCCGATGCCGCCCGCCGGCTCGCCGCCCGCGCAGTTCATGGGTGTCATGATGCCCAGCGGCTGGATGCACCACGTCGCCTTCTTCCAGATTCTCGGCGGCCTGCTTGTCCTCATCGGCGGCACCGCCCCGCTCGGCCTCGTCATCCTCGGCCCCATCCTCGTAAACATCCTGCTCTTCCACATCCTGCTAACCGGCGGCCAGGGCATCGCCCCGGGCCTCATCGCCACGCTGCTCGAGATCATCCTCATCTACGCCTACCGCAACAACTTCGCCGGGATCTTCTCCTACAAGGCGAAGCCAACCGTCTAACCAGCGTCAAAAATAATCATCCCACTCCACTGGCGGCGAGTCGTATACTCGCTGCCAGCCATCATTGGACGTTGGAGGTTTCCTTGAAATACCTCATCCTCACCTGCCGCATCCTGCTCGGCGTCGCCATGGCCTTCTTCGGCGCCAACCACATCCTCAACTTCCTCCACATGACGCCGCCCCCCAGCGACGCCACCACCTGGGCCACACTGATGGCAGTCCACCACTACTTCTCCGTCGTCGGTGTTTTGGAACTCGTCGCGGGCATCCTGCTCCTCGTAGGCCGCTTTGTGCCACTGGCCCTCACCATCCTCGGCCCGGTCCTCGTCAACATCCTCTTATTTGACGTCTTATTCGAGGCCGGCGGCCTTGCCCCCGGACTGGCCTGCGCCCTCTTCTGGCTGATTCTGGCAGTCGTCTACCGGCGCAACTTCATGCCCCTCTTCGCCGCCGACCCCAAACCCGACACCACCACCCCATAGCCGCGCTTCAGCCCTTGCTCTTAGCCTTCGCCCGTGCGGCTAGCACCTTCACCCTGTCCGCAATCAGCTTCTGCCTTGCCTTCACCGGCAGCTCCAGAGTCTCGCGCACCCGCTTCGGCAGCTTGCCCAGCGTGATCTCATGCGCCGCCCGCAGCTCGTCCTCCCACTCGTTATTCCGCAACGCACCCCACCGCTCCGCCGCAACCCAGAAGATCCGCGCCATATAAGGCGCCGGAATCAACCCCTCGCGCTCCAGCAGATCCGTAAACCGCTCCGGCCCAGCCGAGTACATCGCCACGCCCTTCGACAACCCCGCGCCCAGGTCTACCAGCGCAAACATCTTTCCGCCGATCCGCTTGTCCCCCACCCAGAACACGAGGTTATCGCCCCACTGCTGCGTCTCCACCACATGCGGCAGCGACAACAAAAACCCCCGAGCTCGTTCCACATCCATGCGCCAGAGTATAAGTCACCCTCAACCCAAAGTTGTCAGTAGTGATTCGCACCCCGCTGACAGCGGACAACTTCTCTATACTTTGAACAGAATGTCCACCGAGCCCCAAACCGCCAAGCAAGAGTTCCCGCCCATCGCCCAGCAACTCGACCTCATCACCAAGGGCGCCGCCGAGCTCATCCCCGCCGCTGCCAGCACCGCGCCCGACGCCCTCATCACGCGCCTCGAAACCTCGCGCCTCACCGGCAAGCCCCTCCGCATCAAGGCCGGCTTCGACCCCACCGCGCCCGACCTCCACCTCGGCCACACCGTCCTCATGCGCAAGCTCAAGCACTTCCAGGACCTCGGCCACACCGTCATCTTCCTCATCGGCGACTCCACCGCGCTCATCGGCGACCCCACCGGCCGCAACGTCACCCGCAAGCCCCTCACCCCCGAAGAGATCGACACCAACGCCCGCACCTACAAGGAGCAGGTCTTCAAAATCCTCGACGAAGAGAAGACCGAGGTCCGCTACAACTCCGAGTGGCTCGAAGAGCTCGGCTACTACGACCTCGTCAAGCTCCTCGCCCAGTTCACCGTCTCGCAGATGCTCGAGCGCGAAGACTTCCACAAGCGCTTCAACGGCGAGCAGCCCATCGCGCTCCACGAGCTCGTCTACCCCATCGCGCAGGGCTACGACTCCGTCGCCCTCGAGTGCGACGTCGAGCTAGGCGGCACCGACCAGAAGTTCAACCTCATGCGTGGCCGCGACCTGCAAAAGCACTTCGGCCAGAAGCCCCAGATCGTCCTCATGACGCCCATCCTCGAAGGCCTCGACGGCGTCCAGAAGATGTCCAAATCCCTTGGCAACGCCATCGGCATCAACGAGCCCGCAGGCGAGATGTACGGCAAGCTCATGAGCATCAACGACGAGCTCATGTGGCGCTACTGGACCCTCCTCACCGACCTCCTACAGTCCGAGATCGACGCCATGCAAGCCTCTGTTACGCGCGGCGACCTGCACCCCATGCAGGCCAAGAAGAACCTCGCCCACACCATCACCGCCGGCTTCCACGGCGAAGCCGAAGCCACCGCCGCGGCCGAAAACTGGGCCACCCAATTCCAGCAAAAGGGTGTCGCCGAAGACCTACCCGTCATCTCCATCTCCATCGCCACCGAAGGCCTGCACTCGCCTCCGGTCGATGGCGGCGGCATACCCCATCTACGCATCGCGAAGGTGTTGCAGCTCTCCGGCTTGGCCGCCTCCACCGGCGAAGCCACCCGCAAGCTGCTGGAAAACGCAGTCTCCATCAACGGCGAAAAGTTCATCGGCAAAGTCCTCTCCCGCGAAGCCTTCGGCGAAGACGGCACCATCCGCCTCGGCAAAAAAACCGTCCGCATCAAGTGGGTCGACTAAAGCGCCTTTCAAACAAACAGTAGGTCAAGTTACGATAAACATTGGGATTGCCCTTATGTCTGGAATGTCGCTGACGAACGAAGCCTACTCCGATATGACCGCCCGCGTCCTGCACCCATCGCAATTCCGTCGGGAGCGCGTATTAGACCTATTTGCCGGCTGTGGTGGACTTGCCCTCGGCTTTGAGGCCGCTGGATTCGAGACAATTGGGTTTGAAGCTAACTCTGACTGCTGCGCAACGTACAACGCCAATCTTCATGGACGTTGCACGGAACAGTTTCTGACCGCAGAAACCCACTTCCCCGAAGCTGAGGTCGTCATCGGCGGGCCGCCTTGCCAGCCATTTAGCGTTGGTGGTCATCAGATGGGGTTGGATGACGCTCGCGACGGGTTCCCGGCCTTCATTTCCGCCGTAGAACAACTTCATCCAAAACTTTGGATGTTTGAAAACGTGCGAGGACTGCTCTACAAGAATCGTTGGTATCTCGACCAAATCATCCAACGGCTTGAACGTCTCGGCTATGTGGTCGAGATACGCCTTCTAAATGCTTCGCACTACCTCGTTCCCCAGAACCGGGAACGTATCATCGTTGTGGGACATAGAGGTGGTTATGTCTTTCCAGAACGGAAGCCCCAAACCATAACAGCAGGCCATGCGCTCGGGGGATTTTTGTTCGCAGAACCGGTCGAAGGAAAATATCTGACCGAGAGCATGGACCGCTATGTAGCGAAGTACGAAAAAGCTTCGAAATGCATCAACCCGCGTGACCTCAATCCCAATAAGCCGGCCCGCACGGTCACCTGTAGAAACCTTGGTGGAGCTACAGGTGACATGCAGCGCATCAAGCTCTCAAGCGGACGACGCAGGCGGCTAAGTGTAAGAGAAGGGGCTCGTTTGCAGAGCTTTCCCGATTGGTTCGAGTTTCTCGGCTCCGAAGGCAGTCAGTTCGACCAGGTCGGCAACGCTGTTCCTCCCATGTTTGCTTACTGCCTTGCCCAAAGTGTCGTTTCGTACCTCGACCTAGGTACCGTGATGGACGAGGACTCAATCCGCAATTCATGGTCGCCAATACAAGGGAATCTTACCTTGGCTTAGGAGTGTTACTTTGGCTCGAAGAAGCAGACTCGCAATCCTGCTCGATGAAACGTTGACGATCCTTGGGGCAGTCGGCATTCCGTTCGATGGGCTTACCGAAAGACGCAGGACTAAAATGGCGAAGGCCTTTTTGTCAGTAGCCGGCATGAAGCCGGGAATGTCTTGGGTAGATACAAGATCGGACCACCGGCTCCGGTCGCGCGACGTGATTCGTTGGATGAACGATCATCTCGACGAACAGATTTCTTCCGGGTCTTATGACGATATCCGTAGAAAAGACCTCTTGCTGCCTATAGAAGCGGGCATTGTCATCAAAAGCGCGGGCAACGAAAATGCCGCGACCAATGACGGCACCCGCACATACGCCCTCAGTTCCGAGACGGCAGAGCTTCTCCATACTTACGGGACATCGGAATGGCATGAGAATTTGAGTCTCTTTCTCGCAGGCCGACTAACGTTGGCACAGGAACTGAAGAAGACCCGTTCGCAAATGCTTTTGCCTATCACGGTTGGATCTAGTGAGTTGTACTTTGGTCCCGGCGAGCACAACCTCTTGCAAAAGCACGTCATCGAAGATTTCCTCCCGCGCTTCGGTCACTCGGCACAGGTCCTCTATGTTGGAGACACACAGGACAAACTGCTTTTTGTGGAAGAGAGGCATCTGCAAGACCTGGGGTTCTTTGAGCTGTCACACGATAAATTACCGGATGTTCTTGCTTATTCTTCAACGAAAAACTGGCTCTTTTTGATTGAGGCGGTGCATTCCGCAAACCCAATTACAGAGTTGCGCAGGCGTACCCTCCAACAATTGACCATCTCCTGTAAAGCCAGCATCGTATATGTCTCCGCGTTCCTCACGCGAGCAGCATTCCGTAAGTTTGCCCGCGATATTGCATGGGAGACCGAGGTCTGGATCGCAGAATCGCCTGAGCATCTCATTCACTTCAATGGCGATAAGTTTCTCGGACCGCATACATAATTCCATCTATCCGACTTAGTCCCTATGGGTCGAGGACCTTCTTCCACCCCTCCGCACCGCCAACATCGTCGGCTCCAGACCCAACAGCCTCGCCGCCTCAATCGGCGAAAAGCTCGTCCGCATCCGGGGGACGGAGTAGCATTCACGTCAGGGCACGATGACTTCCCATTCCTCATCTACCCCACACCAATATGCCCTTGCGCAAGCTGACAGCTCGCAACCGCACCAAGGCCGCCAACTGGCAGCTCGCCTCGCTCCTCGCCTTCACCGCCGGCGTCGCCGACGTCAGCGGCTTCCTCGCCCTCGGCCAATTCACCTCGCACATGTCCGGAACCGTCGCAGCAATGGCCGCCGACCTGCATACTGGCATACTGCTGCGCCCTATCGTGGTCCTCGGCTGCTTCCTCGCCGGAGCCGCCTTCTGCGCCGTCCTCATCAACTGGGAGCGCCGCCGCGACCGCGAGAGCCTCTTCGCCGTTCCCGTGTTGCTCGAAGCCCTCCTGCTGGCCTCGCTCGCCCTCCCTGCCGCGCTGCATCACCCCTGGCTCACCCTTTCGCTGCTCAGCTTCACCATGGGCCTGCAGAACGCCATCATCACCAAGATCTCCAACGCCGAGATCCGCACCACGCACGTCACCGGCATGATCACCGACATCGGCATCGAACTCGGCCGCGCCTTCTACTGGAACCGCTCCCCCAGCCTTCGCCCAGTCCGTTCCGATCGCCGACACCTCCTGCTGCTCTCCATCCTCGTCGGCCTGTTCTTCCTCGGCGGAGCCCTCAGCACCACAGCATTTCCCCACATCGGCTTCCTCATCCTGCTTCCCGTAGCCGCTTTATTGGCGATCTTCACCATTCTCCCCATCACCGCCGACCTTCGCGCCGCCATAGCCGTACACTAACGACCGCAACACAGAACCCGCTGCCGTTATGCCCTTGCGCACCGCCAACATCATCGGCTCCGGACCCAACGGCCTCGCCGCAGCCATCACCCTCGCCCAGCGCGGCGTAGCCGTCACCATCTACGAGCGCAACGCCCAGATCGGCGGCGCCTGCGGAACCGGAGAGCTCACCCTCCCCGGCTTCCACCACGACCTCGGCTCCTCCGTCTACCCGCTCGGCGTCTGCTCGCCCTTCTTCAAATCTCTCCCGCTCGAAGCCCACGGCCTCCGCTGGATCGAGCCACCCTCACCGCTCGCCCATCCCTTCGACGACGGCACCGCCGTCCTGCTCCACCACTCCCTCAAAGAGACCGCCTCGCAGTTCACCCACTACGACTACCGCGCCTGGCGCGCCCTCTTCGCGCCCACCGTCCGCGACTGGCCCAAGCTCGTCGACGGCGTCACCCACCCGCTCCTCAGCCTCCCCCGAAACCCCGTGGCCATGGCCACCTTCGCCATGGCCGCAATGCTCCCAGCCCAGCGCCTGGCCCGCACCGTCTTCCGTGGCGAGCACGCCCGAGCCCTCTTCGCCGGATGCGCCGCCCACTCCGTCCTCCCACTCTCGCGCATCGCCAGCTCCGCCACAGGCCTCATTCTCGCCGGAGCAGCCCA
>Ga0302313_10001850_pt1 | contig 15470 bp, 17 predicted proteins | sample III_Palsa_N2_2_FD_200454 | JGI IMG/M metagenome (GOLD analysis project Ga0302313, IMG submission 200454) | Peat permafrost microbial communities from Stordalen Mire near Abisko, Sweden - III_Palsa_N2_2 | ecosystem: Environmental > Terrestrial > Soil > Palsa > Peat permafrost | place: Sweden...
CAGCTTCCTGATATCCTATATCAGTATCCTGATATGGCCTACGACGAAACCTGGAAACCAAAATTCAACCCATGGGTTATCGCGCTCACGGTAACACTCGCTACGTTCATGGAGGTGCTCGACACCTCCATCGCCAACGTTGCCCTCCCGCACATCGCCGGCTCGCTCGGCGCCACGCAGGAAGAGGCCACCTGGGTTCTCACCAGCTATCTCGTCTCCTCAGCCATCGTCCTGCCCATCTCCGGCTGGCTCTCCAACCGCTTCGGGCGCAAGCGCTTCTACATGACCTGCGTAGCCATGTTCACCGTCTGCTCATTCCTCTGCGGCATCGCGCCCACGTTAGGAACGCTAATCATAGCCCGCATTTTGCAGGGCGCCGGCGGCGGCGGTCTAGCCCCATCCGAGCAGGCCATCCTTGCCGACACCTTCTCCATCGAAAAACGCGGCCAGGCCTTCGCCGTCTACGGCATGGCCGTCGTCGTCGCCCCTGCCATCGGTCCCACGCTCGGCGGCTGGATCACCGACAACTTCAACTGGCACTGGATCTTCTTCATCAATATCCCCATCGGCCTCTTCTCGCTCTGGCTCTCCAACCGCGTCGTAGAAGACCCGCCCATCCAGCAGCAGCGCCGCATCGAAGCCCGCAATTCCAAAGTCGACTTCACCGGTCTCGCCCTGGTCGCCTCCGGCGTCGGCTGCCTCGAGTTCTTCCTCGATAAGGGCCAGGAAAAAGACTGGTTCGGCTCCCCGATGATCACGACCTTCTGCTTCCTGGCCATCACCCTGCTCGTCATCTTCGTCTTCTGGGAGTGGAACCACCCCGACCCCATCGTCGATCTCAAGCTCCTCAAGAACCGCAACTTCGGCACCGCCGTCTTCCTTCAGCTCGTCCTCGGCATGGTCCTCTTCGGCTCAACGGTTCTCATCCCGCAATACCTCCAGGTACTGCTCGGTTACACTGCAGAGCGTGCCGGCATGGTGCTCTCCCCCGGCGGCTTCGTCCTCATGGCTATGATGATGGTCGCCGGCCGCATGGTCTCCAAATTCGACCCGCGCTGGCTCGTCTGCATCGGCTATGGCGCGGTCGCGCTCGGGCTCTACAACCTCACGCGCCTCTCATTGGACTCCGCCTTCGGCACCATCACCCTTTGGCGCGCCCTCCAGGTCGTCGGCCTCCCGTTGGTCTTCATCCCCATCAGCACATTGAACTACGTCGGCGTACCGCCCTCGAAGTCCAACCAAATCTCCAGCCTCTCTAACTTCGCTAGAAACCTCGGCGGCAGCGCCGGCACGGCACTCCTCACCACCTTCCTCGTGCAAACCGCGCAGACCCACCAAACCCAGCTAGCTGCCAACACCGGCAATCTCAGCTACGGCTACCGGAACTACATCTCAAGCTACACCGCAGCCGCCCGCGCCCACGGCATGAGCGCCCTCCAGGCCAATCAACTGGCTGTCGGCTCGGTATACCAGCAGATGCTCAACCAATCCAGCATGTTGGCCTACAAGAACGCCTTCGCCATCCTCGCCATGGTGATCGCCTGCCTGATGCCGTTGCCGTTCATCATGCGCCTCCCCACCAAGCGCGTAAAAGTAGACCCCGAAGCCATGGCCCACTAGCGCATTCGATCAAGGCCGCATTAGCGCCGACGCCGCCCACATCACCGGCGCCTGCCCATGGAAATCCCCGGTCTTCCTCTTACGTTCCAAGTAATACTCCATATCGTCCTTCTTCCCCGTTCCCTCACAAACCTGCGTCACATCACTATTCTGGTCAACATACCCCACCACCGCGATCCAGGCTTTCCTCGCCGCCGGTCCATACGTCGCCGCATCCAGCCACCCATGCTTCACGCCTGAAATCATCCCAAACGCAAACATCGCCGAGCTTGAGCTTTCCGGCCACGCCTCTTCTTTATCGATCAACTCCCGCCACATCCCATCCTTGGCCTGGTATTTCAACAATCCGGCCATCATCAGCCTGTAGCCCTTCATAATCCGCGGCCGTAGCGGATGGTCCGTCGGCAACTCACTCAAAACTTCCGCCATCCCTGCCGCAAACCACCCATCCCCGCGCCCCCAGTAATACTTCACGTCCGGAGCATGAAAGAACAGCCCATTCGGCTGCTGCAACGCGTCCAGATAGGCCACCATCTCCTTCGCATCCCGATCCAGATACTTCTTATCCCCGGTCGCGCGATAGGCCTCCAGTTGCAGCATTGTCAACATGTACATGTCGTCAACCCAGTACCGCGTCTCACCCGACAGTCCATCCGCCTGCGGGCTCTCCCACTGCCTGTCCGCCCAACTCACGCCGTACTTCACATACTTTGGATCTTTGATCTGCATGCCAATCTCCATCGGCACCACTCCAAAGATCGAATCATCCACATGATGCCGACGCGGAATCAACTTCTCCTCCGTCCCACCCGGCATCAGGGGCTCAAACCTCTTCACCAGCTTTTCCCGTAGCGCAACATCTCCGCTTAGCTTCGCAATAGTCAGCGCCCCATACCAACTCGCCACTTCGGAGTAATGCAGCGTGCTCGTCGACGAGCTGATGTACTGGTGCGGACTCACCACAAAGTGCTCCGCCAGCTTTTTTCCTACCTCCTGTGGTGACGTCCCCGCCGGCCAATTGCTGAAATACTCATCCTGTGCCGCCCCCGCTGACACCACACCGACCAGCAGGCACACTGCAAGCACCACGCCACGCACGACTCTCTTCATCTAGGCCACCTCGATCGCAATCGAACCTCTGCAGCCGACCATCCTACGTTATGGCAACCGCCTTCAGCACCTTCACAGTAGTCACCATCTGCCCCACATGCCGCTGCGTATGCTCTGCAGAATGAATCAACAACCCCACAACGGTAGTCGGCAATCCCTTCCGCCCCACACCCCGCACTTCCGCAAAACTCTCCGGCGACACCGCCTCCACCCGCCCCATCGCAACTTTCATCCCCTCCCCAACCTCCTGTAAAACCTCCGCCGCCGATCCCACCTCTTCCATTTCAGTACCCAACGCCGCCAACTGAAGCTCACTCAACCCTCTACGCTCATTCCCTCCGGGCTCTGAGTTCATACCGAACCCGCTCTCCGCATAAGTCAGCAGCCGGTCCAGTGATCGCGCAATATGCCGCAACTGAAACGCAACCGAGGGTAGCCCCACAGGCCTCGCAAACATCTCCCCGTCACTCAACCCCTCACACCACCGTGAAACATCCTCCTCTGCCAGTTCCAGCGCATGCAACACCGCCCGCCTCACCGGCTCAACCTCCGTCAACGTTCCCCGCAACCATGGCTCCACGCTCATCCCTACCCTTTCTCTACCCGGAAATCGAAACATCCAGCCTCAAGATCCCGCACCAAAACATAGGAGATAACCTCATCGTCCAGCATCTCGCTAAGAATCCTTTCCTGGGTTCTGTCATTAACCTTTCGTTGCAATACCAGCTTCTGCTCCCGATCATAGGCGTCCAGCACAACAGGAAACTGCAACAACTCCGCCGGATAACCACCCGCCTCGTCAAACCGCTCACACATTTTCGCGTGGATAAATACCGGTCCCGGCAACGGCAGTTCGGCCAACTCGTAAAACGGATTGCAGGTGAACAGTATCCGCTTCTCCTCGCCCACACGGAACGGTTTTAGACAATGCCGGCATGGCCCATGTCCCGTCGCGATTTCCATGTGCGCCGGATGCCCATATCCCGGTGACTTCATCGTCCTCAATACCTTCTGCACCATCTCCGTTGGCAATGCAATCACTCTTATCTCAGCCATCCCAGTCTCCTTCGGCCAATCACTTCAACCGATAGAGACGACTCTGACAGGCAGGAGTCCGCCACACACTCCGCTCATTGCGATCAAAGTCGAAGCAGCTACAACCCCTTTCGTGCCCGAAACTCCCGCACCACATCCCCAACATCCCGATGTTGCGATTCCACCGCAAGATTCATCGCCCGCATCTCATCAGCGCTCACCCTCCCAGCGAGCTTTTCCATCGCGACGCCAATCTGAGGCCACCGCTTCAGCGAATCCTCCCTCACCAGCGGCACCGCCTCATACGGAGGAAAGTAGTGTTTATCGTCCTCTAATGCCACAAAATCGAGCGCTTTGATCGCTCCATCGGTCGAATTCCCGGCCACAATATCCACTTGATGTGCCGCCAGCGCCCGATACAACAATCCCAACTCCATCGTCCGCGGCTCACCCACAAACCGCAGCCCATAAGCCGCCGTTAGCCCTCGTAACCCATCCGGCCTCTCCGCAAACTCGTACCCCACACCCAGCCGGGAAATCTCAGGCTTCCCCACGACATCCGAAATCGTCCTCAACCTCAACCGGCGAGCATCGTCACCCCGAACGACCATCGCAAACGTATCCTCAAACCCCAACCCCGACCCAACCCTCACCTGATACTTCTCCTCATACAGTCTCGTCACGGTCGCATCCACCCGTGCCCGGTCCCTGTCTAATGGCTGCTTCAGAATCGCCGTCAACGCCGTCCCGGTGTACTCCACATACCCATCGATCCTTCCCGAAACCAAGGCCTGCTGGCACAAATAACTCCCCGCCAGCCAAAACCGTCTCTCCACCACCCCACCGCCAGCCGCTTCAATCTCTTGCGCCAGCAACTCCCCCAAAACAACCTGCTCGGTAAAATCCTTCGCCCCAATCACCACATGCGAGGACTTCGGCGGCGCACAAGCCACCAATGATCCCAGCACTGACCCCAAAATTGTCATCCTGAGCGCAGCGAAGGACCTGCTCCTTGCTCGCGGCGGCACAGTTCTCACCGCCTCACCGCCAACCGCTTCTCCGCAAACCCCAACACCCCATCCGCCACCAACGCCAGCAGCGCCGCCGGAATCGCCCCAGCCAGCACCAGCCCGTTGTCCACACTCGCCACTCCCCGAAAAATCAACTCTCCCAACCCACCGGCCCCGATCGCCGCCGCAATCGTCGCCACTCCGACACAAGTCACCGTAGCCGTCCGCAATCCGGCCAGAATCACACTCGCCGACATCGGCAGCTCCACCTTCACAAGACGCTGCATTGCACTCATTCCAAGCGCATTTGACACATCAATCAACGCCGGGTCAACCGCTAGAATCCCCGCATACGTATTCCGCAAAATCGGCAGCAACGCATACCCCGTCAACGCCACAATCGCCAACCGAGCCGCCCGATCCCCCAGGAACGGCACCGGCAGCAACAACCCAAACAGCGCTAAACTCGGGATCGTCTGCAGTACATTCGCCACCCCCAGCACCGGCCGCGCAAACCCTGGCCGCCGCGTCAAAAACACCCCCAGCGGAAGCCCGATCGCGGCCGCAAACAGCATGGCACTGCCGGTCAGCCAAACATGCTCAAACGTCAGCCGAGCAATCTGCGCCCCATATCGCTGAAGGAATTCCTTCATTCAGATGCCCCCGATTGGCGGTGGGGTCTCCCGCTTTTGGAGATCGGGGATTCCACGGAAGCCCGATGCGTCGCCGCCACATACTTCCGCACCGCCTCGTTCTCCGACGCCCTAACCTCACCCGCCGCCATATCCGCCACAATTTTCCCTGCATCCACAAACACCACCCGATCAGCAAGATACAGCGCTTCCTCCAAGTCATGGGTAACAATCAGCGTCGTCTTCCCAACGCTCCGCAAGAGCTCTCGTAACATCGTCTGCATCTCTGCCCGTGTCAGCGGATCAAGCGCCCCAAACGGCTCGTCCATCAGCAACACTCCCGGATCCGCTGCCAGCGCTCTGGCAAGGCCCACTCGCTGCCGCTGGCCGCCGCTAAGCTGCCAGGGATATCGCCCCGCCAACCCGGCATCCAGCCCAACCAAGGTCAACATCTCGGCGGCCTTAGCCTTCCGTTCCACCAGAGGGCGACCAGCCAGCTCCAGCGCCATCCCTGCATTCCGCTCGACACTCATATGCGGAAACAGCCCCGTCTCCTGGATCACATACCCAATGCCACGCCGCAGCGCGATCACGTCTATCAGCGCGACATCCTGCCCACCCACCAGCACCCGCCCGCCGGTCGGCCTCACCAGCGCGTTCACAGTCCGCAGCAGCGTCGTCTTGCCCGACCCACTCCGTCCCAGCAGCGCTGTCGTTGTGCCCGCCTCTACTTTCAGCGAAACATCATCCAAAAGCCGACGGCCACCCGGAAGGTCGAAGCTCACATGCGCGAACTCCACTTCCCGGGTGGCCATCAAAACCTCGAATTACTGGACTTTACCCTTCAACCGCAGCCTCAGGCGCATTCTCCGCCCCAGCCTGCTCCGGTGTTCCGGCAACTGGTGCTGCACCCTTCACGCGCACCACCGTAATTTTGTCAAAGCCTTCCTTGAACACTGGCGGTCTAAGTCGTTCAGCCATCTTCTGCATGACCTCATCGGTCACTTGGCGCTCGCGCTTCGAGTTCCGCTCCATACAAACAGCCAATGGCACATCAAAAAACACCGCCTGGACCTCGTAGCCAAAGCTCTTGGCCATCTTGATCCACTGCCGCCGCTCGTGCGGACTCAGGTTCGTCGCATCGACGTAATTCCACGGCATCTTCGCAATCAACCGCGCCCGCAACAGGCTGCGCAGCGTGCTGAACACCAACCCCTGGTAGCGCTGGTCCGTAATGTCATCGAACAGGATCGTCCTGAGCATGTCGCTCGAAAGCGGCGTGACCCCGCGGCGCTTGTACCAGGTTGTCTTGCCCGACCCGGGAAGCCCAATCGTCAGCACCACATACCCGCGCGGCGACTTCGCCGGCACAGCCTCCGGGCCATCCGGCGGCGTCCCCAGCGACTCCGGCTGCGTCTCGTGGACCAGTTGTGGCGTGCTTGGTGCTTCGACCGCCGCCGCTTCTGCTACCGGTGCCGTTTCCGCAACTGGTTCAGCTTCTATAGGCGGCGGAGCCTTGGCTACAGGCTCCGGATACGAAGGCCGCAGAGGCGCCTGTTGGTTTGCAGGAAGTTCCTGCCCAATCTTGCCCGTGGACTCCGAATCATTCGGTCCACGCTTGGAACGTCTTCTCATGAGTGTCTCGCGCAACCATTCGCGCATAGTCTGCTTTGTACCACACGCACCCATCTGCTGCAAAAGCGGTGCATCCAACAACGGTAAATTTCCTCCTCACCAAACCGCTAGAATGGGGTCATGGAAATCAAACGCATCGGCTCGCAACCCTCGGGCAAAGGTCCAGCGGACTGGTTTACCGGCACTGTACGGATTGACCCGCTTTTTCAGGCGCCCGATCCAGCGTTCGTTGCTGGATCCAGCGTCACATTTGAACCTGGCGCGCGCACCGCGTGGCATACCCATCCTCTTGGACAGACCTTGATCGTCACCGCGGGCTGCGGTTGGGCTCAGCGAGAAGGCGGAGCAATCGAGGAGATTTACCCCGGAGACGTGGTTTGGTTCGCGCCAGGAGAGAAGCACTGGCACGGAGCAACACCAGCCACGGCCATGACTCACATCGCAATCCAGGAACGGCTCGACGGCAAGGTTGTGGATTGGAGGGAGCATGTCAGCGACGAGCAATACCAACGGTGAACCCGGATTCAAACTAACACGTCGGCATCCTGCGAGGTTTTCCACCACCTCAGCACGTTTGCTCCACCCTCAACCCATTTGGTAGCCTCAAAGTAATTGAGAGGAATCACACGAACATGGCAGTCAAGGTAGGCATCAATGGCTTCGGCCGCATCGGACGCAACGTTTTCCGCACAGCTCTAGGCAATCCAGACATCGAATTTGTCGCCGTCAACGACCTCACCACCCCCGCCACCCTGGCGCATCTCCTCAAATACGACTCGATTCTCGGCAACCTGAAGAACGAAATTTCCGTAGAAGGCGACAGCATCGTCGTCGACGGCAAGAAGATCAAGGTCTTCGCCGAGCGCGATCCCGCCAAGCTCGACTGGGCCTCCGTTGGTGCTGAAATCGTCGTCGAATCCACAGGCTTCTTCACCGACGCCGACAAGGCCAAGGCTCACCTCGGCTCGACCGTCAAGAAGGTCATCATCTCCGCGCCCGCTTCCAACGAAGACATCACCATCGTTTTGGGCGTCAACGACGACAAGTACGTCGCGGCCAAACACAACATCCTCTCGAACGCGAGCTGCACTACCAACTGCCTCGCACCGGTCGTCAAGGTCCTGCACGACACCTTCGGCATCGCCTCAGGCATCATGACCACGATCCACAGTTACACCAACGATCAGGTCATTCTTGACACGCCGCATAAGGACCTCCGCCGCGCTCGCGCTGCTGCCCTCAGCATGATCCCCACCTCCACCGGCGCCGCCAAGGCTCTCCGGCTGGTCATTCCGGAGATGGACGGCAAGCTCGACGGCTTCTCCATGCGCGTCCCGACCCCCAACGTCTCTGTCATCGACCTTACCTTCGTCGCCGAAAAGCCCATCGACGTCAAGAGCGTCAACGCAGCCATCAAGGCCGCCAGCGAAGGCTCCCTGAAAGGTATCCTCGGCTACACCGAAGAAGAGCTGGTCTCCACTGACTTCCGCGGCAATCCTCTGTCGAGCATCTTCGACAGCAAGCTGACCAAGGTCATCGGCAACACCGGCAAGGTCATCAGCTGGTACGACAACGAGTGGGGCTACTCCAGCCGCGTCAAAGACCTGATCCTGTTCCTGGTGGAAAAAGGTCTCTAACCCAATATCCAAATACCTCGAGGGGCAGCCGCGAGGCTGCCCCTCTGCCTTTTCGCAATATTTGGCCTCACCTCAGCCGGTAAATCGAGCCGAGAGCCGCCACAACAAACCTCATCCCGGGATCAAACCCGCTCTTGTACACTTAAGGTCAGTCAGCTATGGCAAGTCTTACCCCATCTTCGGAAGAAAGTCTCACCGCCCTGGTCCCCGATCTCCCAGCGGATGTGCTCGCCGAGCCACCCCACCCGGATGTCGAACTCGTTGCTCGCGCCAAAGCCGGCGACGCCGCTGCCTTCGAAAAGCTCATTCGCCAGTACGAGCGCCAGATTTTCCGCACCGCCCAACACATCACACAAAACCGCGAGGATGCCGAAGACATCACCCAGGACGTTTTCTTCAAAGCTTTCCAGAAGCTCGATCAGTTTCAGGGAAACTCCAAATTTTCCACCTGGCTGGTCCGCATTGCGGTCAACGAGAGCCTGATGCGCCTCCGCAAGCGCAAAACCTCCAAAACCGTCTCAATGGATCAGGATGTCCAGACCGACGAGGGGTCCATACCCCGCGATTTTGCGGAATGGCGGCCAAATCCGGAGCAAAATTACAATCAGGCAGAGCTCGCCGAGATACTCCGCAAAACAATTGCCGGTTTACCCCCAGGATTCCGCACCGTTTTCACTCTCCGCGACATCGAAAACTTGTCGACCGAAGAGACAGCGGAAGCGTTAGGATTGAGCGTTCCCGCAGTCAAGTCGCGACTGCTGCGCGCACGGCTGCAATTGCGTGAACGTCTCAGCCGATACTTCGGCAAAGGCAAAGAGGGCTCCAAGTGAACTGCACCGACTTTCTGGCGAAACTAACCGACTACTTCGATGGTCAGATTGATCCCGATCTGCTGGCTGAGGTGAAAGAACACCTCAGTACCTGCTGCCACTGCGACGTCGTCGTAAACACCACCCGGAAAACCATTGATGTCTACCGCGGCCACCAGCCCTACGAGTTCCCGGAAGAACTCTCCGACCGCCTCCGCAAGGCCGTTATGGATCGCTGCTTCAAATCGGGCACACTTCCCGAAGTCGAAAAATCCCCAGACCCTCAGCCCCGCTAATTTCGAACATCAGCAAGACCAAAGAGGCGACCCACCCGGGCCGCCTCTTCTGTTATCTGTTCACTGTCGCCTGCGTTACTTCACCACGGACTGGAACAGCGGCGAACCAAGCAAGGTCGCAAACTGGCTGTCTGACGAAGAATAATCCACCGTCAACGCACCCCCGCTTGAATCGATCGTTGTCTCGTCCATCGCTGACTTCTCAATCGGTGAGCCGGAAGTCTTCTTCATGATCGCCACGCCCTTCATCAGCGTTGCAGCGATAGAAGCCGTAGTCGAGTCCGACATCACGACGGTCATGTTGAACTTCACACCATTGGCAAAGTCCATCGTGTAGCGAGCGCTCTTCATGCGGGTCTTCACGGTGTCGGCGTCCGCAAGCTGCGAAGCATCGCCCAGCACGCTCATCATCATCGTCTGCGTGCCCTTCTGGTCAAGCAGACTCCAAACAGCCTTCGAGTCCACGGCCGCCATTTCGTTCATCATGTCGCCGTTCTGAAGGAAGCTCGGAATCAGGCCGTCACGGGCATCGAGCGCATTCTGCACGGCGCCTTTATCTCCGAACACCATCGTCGTCTGGTTCAGAAACGCCACGCTCATTCCCGCCGAACCCATCGGGTAGATATCGTTGTTGCGATACTTCACCGGCTTGACCTTGTCCTTGGCAAACTTCGCCATGATCGCCGCCGTCTGGAACTGGCCCTGCGCCACACCAATGATGCGCGTCCCGGCGCTCGTTGGGGCAGTGCTCTTGGCCGCGCCTGTAGCAGCGGCCGTCGCGCCACTATCGTTCGTGCTGGAAGGTGCCTTGTATGCCGCGAATGCCAATGTCTCGGCATCCTCGTCCACCTTCAGGCCAGAGGTCTTCAGCGCAGTCTCCAGCCGCTTCAGTTCCGGCGGCAGCACGCGGTCCTTCAGCTGCATCGCAGCCGTCGAGTTCTGCATTGCCTTGTAGTCAACCACGATGATCTGCTGCACATCCTTCGGAATCGACGAGCGAGCATCGCCTCCCAACTGCGACGCCTGCGCAGCCATCGGTCCCATTACCAACACGGCCATCGCCGTCAAAGCTGTTCCACACTTCCACTTCTTCAAAATCATAGGTTTGCACTCCGCAAGAGGCGCGCTTGGCGCACCTCGTTCATTCTTCCCTGAAATATCTGCTACCGCAAGTAAATTTCCGTGCCGAATCGGCGCTATGGCCATTCCAACGGTTGCCGCAACCGGCGCTCCAGAACCTTCAGCTCCGGGTCGAAGCCAATGGTTTGACGTACCCACTCCGCATTCGGCTCATAGGCTTCCTCCGGAATTAGTCCAATAACTTCGCCTTCCGCAATCACCGCCCCATGCCGCTCGGCCATATCTGCGACTGCCGCATGAACCTTGGTCATCGGGGTTTTATGGAAATCGGTGATGTTCATGCTCACCTGCGCCCGCCCATTCGCAAGTACGCCCATCGCCTTCACTCCCAGCAAACCGCCGCTTGAAGCCCGAATTTCCTTCGCAATCGCCCGCGCCAGGCTCACATCCCCTTCTTTCAGGTAAATGTTGTACGCAATCAGAAACTTACGCGCACCTACGGCACTCGCTCCGGCAGTTCCATGCAACTCCGGCCCACCCACATCGGGCCGCCGTGTCGTATCCTTCACCGCATCCCGTAGCAAACCCTCAAACTGGCCACGACGCACATCTTCCAGATTCACCCGGTCCGGCCGCGCCGCTGCCGCCTCATAGAAGTAAACCGGCACGCCAAACCGCCGCCAGATCGCCATCCCCGCCTGCCGCGCCAACATCACGCACTGCACCAGCGACACACCTGAAACCGGCACAAAGGGAATCACATCCGCCGCCCCAATGCGAGGATGCACGCCCGTCTGCTGCGTCAGATTGATCAACTCCGCAGCCTTACCTGCCCCACGCACGGCCGCCTCAACCACCGCCTCTGGAACCCCGGCAATCGTCACCACCGACCGGTTATGGTCCGAGTCCCGCGACCAGTCAAGCAGATGCACGCCATCCACGCGCATCGCCCGCACGATCGCCTCAACCTTCTTCGCGTCCATCCCCTCGGAAAAGTTCGGAACGCACTCGATAATTTGCCCTTCAGCCATCTACTCCCTATTCCCTACTGCCTATTCCCTGTCTTCCCTACTTCCACCAGCTATACCCCACCGACATCTGCAGGCTCACATTAACACCCGGATTCTTATCCCCCAGGCTCGCGCTCGAAATATGCACCGCATTCACACTCATATCAACTGAACGCTTCGGTTTGATGAAGTAATGCGCTCCAATGCCACCCTGCGGCGTGAAATTCCAAACACTCGTATCGGCCGCCGGCCCGGTCTGCGTCGGATCGGTCGGGTCCAGATCACCCACGCCCGGATACTTGCGCGTCGTATACAACATCCCACCCGCTGCCTGCACCCACGGCATAAACCGTTCACCATGCGTCAGGTTCCAGCGCAGAATAATCGGCGTAATGCTCACCCCTCGATACGTCCCTCCCGTCGTCGTCTCGCGGCACTGGCTTGCAACCGTGGCTCCCGTCGGGCAGTTCAGCCGCGGAAACTTCGGTGTATACGATTGCCACAGCGGAAATACTTCCACGGCATACTCAAAGTTCCCCTTCAATAACCCAGTCCCCAACTCCGGCGTCAGCACCCTACCCAGATGCGCCCCCGCCAGCAGAAAGCTGAAGTTCGTCCGCTCCTCCAGCCCCACACCGCCTTGAAACAACACCCCGTACTCCCAGTTCGCCTTCGCCGCTTCAGCTACGGGCGAGACCGCAACAACCGTCGTCTGTGCACCGGCCAGCAGACCTGCCGAAAGCATCACCGCACCCACGCTCCACCGAATCATCCGCTTGCTCAACATCCGTCCACTCCCTCGCAGTCAAAAGCCGCCAGCGAGTGGCGGCTTTCTACTCCCTATTCCCTACTCCCTATTCCCTGGCTGTTACGCCGTAACAGCCTCTTCATCCATATCGAAGTTCGAGTACACATTCTGCGTGTCGTCGAGATCCTCAATCGCTTCCAGCAGCCGCATCATCGCCGCCGCCGGCGCACCTTCAAGCTTCGTATAGATCGACGAAATCATCGTCACCTCAGCATGTTCCGGCTTGATTTTCGCCGCAGCCAACGCATTCGTCACCGCTTCATAGTCGGCGGGTGCCGTCAGCACTTCCCAGTTCTCGCCCTCGTCGCTCAGGTCTTCCGCGCCTGCATCGAGAACGATCTCCGTCAGCTTGTCTTCATCCGCAGCCGACTTCGCCACGACGATGACGCCCTTCTTCGTGAACATGTGCGCCACCGACCCAGGCGAACCCAGGTTGCCGCCGTTCTTCGAGAACGTATGCCGAATCTCGCTCGCCGCGCGGTTCTTGTTGTCCGTCAGCACATCCACAAGGATCGCAACACCACCCGGCCCATAGCCCTCGTAGGTCATCTCTTCGTACGACGCCCCTTCAAGCTCGCCCGTACCCTTCTGGATCGCGCGCTTGATGTTGTCCTGCGGCATGTTCTCAGCCTTGGCCGCAGCAATCGCGCCCCGCAGCCGCGGGTTGCCGTCCGGATCGCCACCACCGCCCTTGGCAGCGATAGTGATTTCCTTGATCAACCGCGTGAAGATCTTGCCGCGCTTGGCATCCAGCGCGCCCTTTTTATGCTTGATTGTTGCCCATTTTGAATGGCCGGACATTGCATCTACCTCTACAACTTATGAATTCGCCACGCCACAGAAAGCCCGCAAACAAAGGCCTTCCGCACGTCTTCGTCGCTGGTCAGTGTACCACGCAGCCCCCACCGCTCGCCCTTCGACGCAAACCCAACCACCCTCTGCGTTTGTCATCCTGACCCTGAGCTTGCCGAAGGGGAAAGATCTGCCGTCGGAGGCAGCTGCACAATCCGGGTGCCCCATGTCCCTCGCCCTTGGGGACATGGGTTCGCAGGATGCAAACGGCCCACCCAAACCCACCCACCCACAACCAAACCTAATCCCTAACTCCCCGTCTTCACAAAATCTCCCCAAGCATCAATTCGTCCACCGTCTCCCGCCGCCTCACCAACCTCGCAACTCCACCGATCACCAAAACCTCCGCCGGCCTGACCCGCGAGTTGTAATTCGACGCCAGACTCATTCCATAAGCTCCCGCGTCCAGCAGCACCACCAGATCACCCGCCCGCAGCTCCGGCGTCTCGCGATCGTGCGCGAAGAAATCCCCACTCTCACAAACCGGCCCCACGATATCCGCCGTCTCCGTCTCTCGCTCAGAAAGCACCACCGGCACAATCTCATGATGCGCCTGGTAAAGCGACGGACGAATCAAGTCATTCATTCCCGCATCGGTGATGACAAACTTCTTCGCCCCATTCACCTTCGTGTAAAGCACCCGGGTTAACAGCGCTCCAGCCTGAGCCACCAAAAATCTCCCCGGCTCCAGCAGTAAATGCACCTGCGCCCCATCAAGCACTCCCAGCAGCGCCCTGGCATACTCCGCAACCCGCGCTGCCGGATCGAATGCGGCATTGCCATACTCCACCCCAAACCCGCCACCTGCATCGATGTACTGGATGTCCATCCCATCACCACGCAGCTCTTCCACCAGCGCCCGCACCCGTTTCACTGACTCCGCAAACGGCTCTACACTCCGTATCTGCGAGCCGATATGCACGCTAACACCCGCCGGCTCAATCCCCTGCATCTTCGCCGCGCGCCCATACACCTCGCGCGCCTTGGCAATCGCAATCCCAAACTTGTGCTCACTCAACCCGGTCGAAATATACGGATGCGTCTCCGCAAACACGTCCGGATTCACCCGCAGCGCAATCTTCGCCGTAATCCTCAGCGCCTGCGCCCGCGCAGCCAGTACTTCGAGCTCCGCCTCGCTCTCCACGTTGAACAGCATGATGCCCGCCTTAAGCGCCGCATCCATCTCCCAGGCCTGCTTGCCGACGCCCGAGAACACAACCTTCCCCAAAGCCTCCGGCGCAGCCCGCCGAACCCGCTCAAGCTCCCCGCCGGACACAATATCGAACCCACACCCCAGCTCACCCAGCATCCGCATAATAGCCAGCGATGAGTTTGCCTTCACTGCATAACAAACCGTATGCGCCTGCGCGGAAAACTCCCGCTGCAACATCTTCGCCCGCTCGGCAATCTGGTCGCCCGAGTACACATACAGTGGCGTCCCAAACTCTTCAGCAAGCGCACCAAGATCAACGCCCCCGCAAGTCAGACGTTTTCCCTCATAAACAAATGGACGTGACGAACTGAGACTACTCACGAAATCGTTGCACCCGGTCCTTGATTGGCTGGCGTCTGTAATGCATACGGCGCATCGGGCATCACGATCCAACCGATGAGGTACGCCAACACCGGCATCCCAACGCCCAGCAGGATCGCCAAAACAGCCACCAGTCGCACCATCGTCAGATCCCAGCCCGTGTAAAGAGCAATCCCGGCGCACACACCGGCAATCTTCCGCCCTTCGCGAGGACGCACGAGCTTCCGCTCGCCTGCCGCCGCCGCTACCGGTACCTCAACGGCGCGCCCACAGCCACTGCAAAACTTCGCTCCGTCGCTCAGCGAACTGCCGCAAGTTGCACAAACCATGGCACACCTCCTACCCAACATTCTGTCACACAAAAAACAAGGCGGCGGCTTCCTGTGGAAGCCGCCGCCGTGT
>Ga0302313_10001852_pt1 | contig 15459 bp, 10 predicted proteins | sample III_Palsa_N2_2_FD_200454 | JGI IMG/M metagenome (GOLD analysis project Ga0302313, IMG submission 200454) | Peat permafrost microbial communities from Stordalen Mire near Abisko, Sweden - III_Palsa_N2_2 | ecosystem: Environmental > Terrestrial > Soil > Palsa > Peat permafrost | place: Sweden...
GCTTGCCACGTTCTACTCGCACGAGCGCGTCTTCGAGTTCCCGCTGGGCTTCACGGCCTGGTGGCTCTGGAAGCGCGGGATCCGGATCAATCCGCTCCTCGCCGGCTGCATGGTGGCAGGATGCTACGTCTGGATGGCGTTTGTGGACTGGCACCAGATGGCCGATAGCCCGCTGCTGTATTTCGGCATTCCCGCGTTCCTGATGGTCTTCGGCAGCCTGAGTCTCGAATCGATGATCGGTTCCGACCCGCTGACCCGTGGCGCGATATTCGTTGGCAATGCCAGCTATGCCGTCTACCTGAGCCATCCCTACTGCGTCGAAGCCGCGCGCAAACTGTTGCCAAAGGCTATCCACGGTTTTGACGTCACGTCGCCCATCGGGGTGGCGATCATCATTGTCGTGGCGACCGCAGTGGGCGGCATGCTCTACTGGTTCGCCGACCGGCCGCTGCACACAGGGGCACGCCAGCTGTTGCACCGGCTGCTGAAGGTGCCTTTGCGTGGAACGAGGCATCCGGTATTGAAGCAGCCGGTCATGGTCACCAACGAAGTCCCGGCGCACAGCGTGCCCATCAAACAGGACGCGATCTGACTGGCTCAGGTCCCGCCCGCATCCTCGATGTCGCGTGCGAGCCACTTGCCGATGTAGCGTGACCCGTCAGGCGTCAGGTGATCCCGGTCCGCGTACATGAACTCGCCGTCCCGCCGCGCGTAGCAATTCTGCGCATCGCACAGGAACGGAAGCGGATTGAACACCTTCACATCGGGATATCTCGCCAGCACCGCGAGGATGCGCGTTTCCGCGCGCGTCAGCCGCCGCTCCACTTTCGCGCGTGGGACAACGCAGGGCGAGCGCAGCGAAAATTGCACAGGACGGCGTACGCAGGTGCTGGGATCGAAATCCAGCTCCGGCGTGTCCAGCACGAACACCACGCGCTTACCTGCCGCAGTGAGCCGGGTCAAGGTGTGTTCGAGACCAGCGAGGTAGACGCTCAGGGTGCTCCCATCTCTCCGGCCCACCGTCATCAGACCCGCCCGGCCGCTGGATGGTGTCCCCCTCACCGTAATCGAGACCGCCCGCGATCGTCGAAATGGCATAGCTCGACAGGATCACTGAATGGATGTCGGGCGAGTTCACAACGTAGTCGAGCGCGCCGCCGAACAGCTCCGAGCAATGCTTGACGTGTTGATCAAGATAAATGTCGACGTCGGGGAACGGCGGACAGTTGCCGGCGCCGACCGCAAACAGCCCAGTCCCATCGGATGCCAAGGCCGGTTGCAGCCCCTCGTAAAAGTGATTGGCGTGACTGTCGCCGAGCAATGCAACCTCAGGACGTCCATTGGGCGCGGGCATGATACATAGCTCGGAAGCCGGGAAGGCCTGCTGCACGCATCGGTGGATGCCCAGTGCTCCGGATTCGCACCGAAGCTCGCATCGGGAAAACGGCCGGGCAAGCCGTTGTCGCGCGAAATCGCGTAGCTGGACAGGCCGATGCCCATCATCATCGCGACGAGGACGCAGCGGGTGCCAACGCACCACGCGGCTGTAACGCGCGGGCCTCTCGATAAAACTGAATGTGATGGACGACAACGCAAAGGCGACGACGATGGCGGCGATCAGCATGGCAGCGGTTGGCGTGCCGCTGCTCAAAAGACGCAGAAAGACCAGGATCGGCCAATGCCAGAGATAGAAGGGGTAGCTGACGAGTCCGATGTAGGTCAACGGCTTGACGGAAAGCACCCGGCGGTTGAACCACGCCGCCGGCCCCGCGGCAATGATGAGCGTGGCGCCGCCAGCAGGAAATGCCGCGCGCCAGCCCGGAAACACCGTACCCGGATCGAACAGCGCAAAGCTCGCGGCAATAAGGGCACCGCCTGCGACTGAGGCGAGATCGCGCAGCGGCAGGCGCGCTGCCGATACAGTGTCGCTTGCAGGCACGGCGCTGCGTTTGGCGGCGTGAAACTGCGCCCATGCGAGCGCGGAACCGAACAGCAGTTCCCAGAAGCGCGTGAACGGCAGATAGAACGCTGCGATGGCGTGCGTCCTGCTCAGTACGATGCTGCAGGCAAACGACAGCAGGATGGCCGCGGCAATCGCAAACGTCGCCACGCGCCGGCTCGCGAATCGCCAGAGTACAAACAGCGCTACCGGCCAGATGATGTAGTACTGCTCCTCAACGCCGAGCGACCACAGATGCAATAGCGGGCTTGCCGACGCGCCCTGCGAAAAGTAGTCGCGCGTCAAATAGAAGTAGATGTTCGCGACGAACGCGACGCTTGCGAGCGCATCCGCCGCGAGCTGCCTGAGTTCGCCCGAGGCCATCACCGCGATGCCCGCCACGAGAGTGACGACCATCACGGTGACGAGTGCCGGATAGATGCGCTTGATACGCCGTACGTAGAAGTCAACCAGGCTAAAGCGCCCCTGATCGAGCGTCTCGATGATGTGCTGTGAAATCAGGTAGCCGGAAATCGCGAAGAAGATATCCACGCCGGCAAAGCCACCCGCCAACGCCCCAGGAAACGCATGAAAAATGACCACTGAGATAACCGCGACCGCGCGTAATCCATCGATGTCCGGCCGATAGCCGGGCACGGGTCTGCGTAATGCGACGCTCACCGGTAATTCCTCCACTTGTTCTTTTGATTGCGGGCCTGGCCAACGGCTGGTCCGCTCGATGACGGCGCGCGACGCAGCCCCGCTCAGTTTGTCCCTGAATATTATCGGCTCGCCACTACGCGTACTGCGACCTACCCCACGTAAGCGCAACCATCCTCCACACTTACGCAGCGTCCTTGCGGCACCGCCCACGCGGGATGGGCCCGCCGTCGCCTTCGCTCGAGACGCGTGCGCTTGCATGTGCGGTAGGCAGCAGTGTTGCGCCTGCGTCGCCCATACCATGCCCTCCTATATGCGGGCTGGTCTTGCTTGTGACATCTGCGACTTTCAGCCCGAGACCAGATCGCGGAAATTGGCTCCAGCATAGGAACTGAGGATGGAAACTGTGAAAATAAGCCCCGACAGAGGCTCCTCTCCCGGCAAACGATCAAGAATTTGCCTGATCTTCGCCACACGGGGCCGCGCCGAACTCCTTGAGCATGTCATCGACTTCGTCGATTTGCAGACTGTCCAGCCGGACCTGACCATCGTCTCCTGCGTGTCCGATGAGGATGTCGGCAGCCTGGCCAGCCACCCCGGGATACTCGTGATCAAGGGGAAGCCCGGCCTCCCCGCGCAACGCAACAATGCGTTGAACCATGTGCCGGACGGCTTCGACGTCGTGATCTTTCTGGACGACGATTTCCTGATGCATGGCACATGGATTCAGGAAGTCCTCAAGGTCATGGACAGCGACCCCTCGATTGCCTGCGTGACAGGAACCGTCATCGCGGATGGCATCCACGGGCCGGGATATTCTTTCGAAGAAGGACGCGAAATCCTCGCCAGGACGAATGAAATCCCGCAGAGGTTATCCGTCACTTCGACTGGTGGTCCCTACGGATGCAATATGGCGTTCCGGGCGCGCAGCATTGCGGGCCTTCGCTTCGACGAGCGCCTGGTTCTCTATGGCTGGCAGGAGGACCGTGACTTTGGAGGGCAGATCTGGAATCTGGGCAGTCGTGTGGTTCGCATCAATACCGCGCTCGGCGTGCACCTGGGCGTCAAGCGTGGAAGGGTGTCGGGGCGCAAGTTCGGCTATTCGCAGGTCATCAATCCGCTCTATCTGGTGAGAAAGAATACGATGCCTTTGCGCGATGCGCTTGACCACGTTCTGCGCAACGTGGGCAGCAATATTGTGCGAAGCGTTGCGCCGGAGCCTTGGGTCGACCGTCGAGGCCGTCTGAGCGGCAATCTGATCGGCCTGTGGGATTTCCTGCGAGGAAGGCTGACCCCGGAACGCGCGGCCAAGCTATAACTCAAACGCGCCGGCTTAAAAGGTCCGGCGCACTCTCGCAAGCTTCTCTTCGACGGAACGCTTGCGGCCGCGCCGCGGCTCCATCACCACTTCGACATTCTCCACGTTCACCGTTTCTACATTCGCCGTCTCTGCGTGCACGGGTTCCACGTTGTGACTGGGCCAGACATAGGCAGCAGACGCAACCCGTGCCTGACGCCTGGACACGCTCGTCGATGCAAGCGGCGAGAGTGCGCCCGCAGCGGCCGCAAACAGGTAGAAACACGAGCCAAGTTCGAACACCCCGGCCGAAGTCGAAGCCACGATCAATGCCGAGATCATGCCGTGCCGGGAGGCGTAGCAGACGGCGCGCTCCGTGAACGAGTAATGGGCTGGCATGGGCGACAGCAGCGACTTGCCCACGAACATCCCATAGCAGACCACACCCACCACACCCAGGCTCCCCAGCAAGACCACCAGGAAGCTCGACGCCCGGATGCTGCCCAATCCGACGCCTATCCCATAGGTGTCGAAGAAGTTGGTTATGCCCTGATTGTTCCACCCCATCCGTTCAACGCCGGACGAACTGCCGGCCTTGCTCAATATCGCCGCGTCGACAAAATCGCCAATCGTCGTGACCACCGCCGGCAGGAAAAGCATGACGTAGATCACCCCTAGCATGCCAAGGCATGCAGAGATGAGCCACATGCGCTGCTTGCGTGCGGCGGCGTCGCGTGTGACAAGACCGGGACGGCTGAACACCAGCACGACCAGATATCCCGCCATCCCGACGTAGGCGCTCCCCGACGTGGACAGCAACATCAGTATTCCAGTCGCGACGGCCAGCGCGCCGGCCAGTTTCTGACGCCACCCGACCAGCCACAGGTTCAGGCAAAACACAAACAGCGGCAGTGTGAAGGTCGAGAACGCGGAAGTCTCGCTGAACGTGCCGCTGATGCGCACCAGTCCACCCAGTTCCTCGCCGCTCAGGTCGGCAAACTGTGCAGTCTTGACGGACGAAAGAATGTCTATGCCGGCGATGTGCGATACGGCATCGAGCACGCCCGCGAGCACGTCGAGCAGGGTCAGCAGAAGGAGCGCGTTGGCGAGCGTCCTGTACGTGCCACGCCACTTAAGAAACACATACATGCAGCAATACACCAGCACGTCGCCAATGCAATACACCGCCTGAGACAGATTGCCCGAGACGGGAGCGAGCGGCTTCAGCAAAATTTCCGTGGTGCTGCGATCGACGGGAAACACGAGTGTCGTACCGAGCAGCAGGCGCGGTAACAGCATCGCGCCCACGCTGGCCCACACGCAGTTGCAGAGCAGCCAGAAGCCCGGTTGATCCATCGAGAACGCCTCGCCAAGCTTCTTCCCGCCACCCATATTGAAGGCCTTCAGGACGAAGAACGCGAGAAAGAGTTGCGGCGGCAAGATGCCGATTCCGCCCAATCCCAGCGCGAGCGCACACCCGAACAGCGAGTAGACCGCCATTCCGTAAACCACGCCGCTATGCGACGTGTAGAGCGCCACCATGCCGGTGACGATCACCAGGATCCCAAATACCGTCAGTTCCACTTGCTTGAACCCCTATCCGTTCACCGCACGCTCATGCGCGAACGATCCTGTTGCTGCACCGTCTTATGCGGAGCGTCGGTACTGGAGCGCCGGCTGTGTATCGGCAAACCCTTTGTTGTCATGCATCGCGCGTTCCACGACATCCATGAATTCGTGTTTGAACCGTTCCGCTGTAAAGCGCAAGGCATTGCGACGACAGACTTCCCCGCGAAACGCCGGGCGCTGCTCGAAACGCTCCACCGCATCGACAATGGACGCCACACTCTGTTCTTCGAAGAACAGCCCCGTACCGCGCTCGGGATCCGCCGAATCGATGACGATCTCCCGTACACCACCACGGCCCAAAGCGATGACCGGAGTGCCGCAGGCCTGTGCTTCGACTACCGAAATGCCGAAGTCCTCTTCCGCGGCGAAAACGAAGGCACGCGCGCGTTGCATGTAGTCCACCAGCACTGCATCGGGCTGGTAGCCGAGCAACGTCACGTTGGGCGTTGCACTCGCTTTGGCGCGCGCGAAATCGGTGCCATCGCCGATCACCACGAGACGCCGCGAGGGCATCGCCGCAAAGGCCTCGACAATCAGCGGAATCCGCTTGTACGGCACCATGCGCGAGGCAATCAGATAGAAGTCCTCGTGCTGGGTACCAAGCTCGAACCGTTCGACATCGACCGGCGGATAGACCACGGTGGCTTCGCTACCATAGGCCTTGCGGATGCGCCTTCCGACGAAGGCCGAATTGGCGACGAAAGCATCCACGCCATGAGCGGTACGCTGGTCCCAGATACGTATGTAATGCAGCAGCAGGCGCACGATCCAGCTCTTCATTCCGCGCTGCATGCCGGCTTCGGCCAGGTATTGATGCTGGAGATCCCACGCGTAGCGAATCGGCGAATGCACATAGCTCACATGCACCTGGTGCGGCCCGGTCAGCACGCCTTTGGCCACGGCATGGCTCGACGAAATCACCAGATCGTAAGACGAGAGATCGAACTGCTCGATCGCCAGCGGCATGAGCGGGAGATAGGCGCGAAACGATTTGCGCGCCCGCGGCAGATGTTGAATGAATGAAGTACGGGCGCGTTTGCCGCCCAGCACACTGCGCTGCGACTCCGGGAAGAAATCAACGATGCTGTAGAGATCGGCATGGGGAAACAGTTGAAGAATCTGTTCCACCACCTTTTCCGAACCCGCATACGCGGCGAGCCAGTCGTGCACGAGGGCGACCCGGCCGAAACGACGTGTGTCGCTTGCAAGGGTTGCGGCAAGCGTTACATTAGCCACGGCGAGATCTCCTCGATCAGTTTGACTGCGGTGGCACGCCAGGTCAGTTCCGCGGTACGCGCGCGGCCCCGCTCACGCAGGCTCGCGCGCAACGCGGCGTCACCGGTGATCTGTTCAAGCAGGCGCGCCAGTTCAGCGGGATCGTCCGGTGAGGTGTAGAGCACGGCATCCCCACACGCTTCCATCACGGCCGGCAACCTCGAAGCGATGACAGGACAGCCAAGGGCCAGCGCTTCGACCGGCGGCAGTCCGAAGCCCTCGTAAAGCGACGGATACACAAAACAGGCCGCACGCTGGTACAGCGCCGCCAGCTCGCCGTCGCTCACGTAACCGAGGTGCTTCACGAACTCGGGCAACGCATTCTGGCCCGCTCCATACACCCGTGAATCGCCGCCGCCCACCACAACGATGTCAAACTGCGCATCGTTAATGAGGCGCGCGGCCTCGGCCACGAGACGAAAATTCTTATGCCGGTTGAGGCTTCCCACCGCCAGCACGAACGGACGTCCGTTCAGCGTGGCCTCCACGGCACCTTGCTCCTGTTGCACGCGCAACATGTGCTCGCCGCTCTCGGGTACGACGCCAATCTTGCCGGCAGGAATCCGGTAAGCGTCGCTCAACTCGCGCCGCGAGAATTCCGACACGGTAAGCACGCGGCGCGACACCCGACCGATACGCGGCGCCATCAGCCGGTACCAGGCGACAAAGGAGCGGCTGTAGCTGTCGGGCACGCGCGCAGGCGCTGCGTCGTGCAGCACCGTCACCTGGCGACCGTATAGCAGCGGCCCGGAGTTGCAGAGATTGACCAGCAATCGGCCGGATGCTGCCTTCGGCAATGCCAGTTGTTCCCAGCGCAGACCCCCGCCCTTGCCGCTCGCCCGCAGCCCGACGTGCTTAAACGGACTGGTCATATCGGCCAGTGCTTCGGGCACGATAATCTCGGTCCTCAGTCCGGCAACGAGCGGATCGCCCAGTTCGATCATCTGGTCGAGCGCCCGAATGGTCTCGAATGCAAAGCGATCGACGCCCGTCGCGCGTCGGCCCAGAAATCGGCCATTGATTACCAGATTGGGAATATGCAGGGATTTCATCGGCGGCTTCCGGGCATCGCTCAAAGTACGTCGTTACGCGTGCGCAAAGTCACCGCGACACACAACCAGATTCGACAGACCGTGATACAGGTCTCATGGCCCAGAGTGTGACCGACCCACCGCCAGAAAAATGTTCGCCGTCGCTCATGCGACGCCAGTTTTCAGAGGGGCGCTCTATCCGTTCGCCGCCCCACACACGAAGGACGCAACAACGCATCAAAATGATCTATGAATACGCCTCCATCCGAGGTAAGACCATCGAGCTGCCGGCATGGCGCAAAGCGCGCGGAACCGGCAACCTTCCCGCGCAAGGAGTCCCCGTGAAGCATTCCGCAGCAACCGCCCATAACGTGCTCGCCAGTCCAGCCGCCTCTCCCGGCGCACGACACGCGAGACGGGAGAGGCCGTACAGGGCGTTTGGCGCGCGCACTGCCGCAAGCCTCGCAGCAAGCCTCTGCGCGCTCGCATGCGCATCGACGGTGCAAGCCGCCGATGCTGTGCGCGCCATGCCAACCGACACCTTCATCGGAACGCTCGCTGTCATTACGCACGTCAACTACACCGATGGCGCCTATGTCAATGTGCACAACGTTGCCGACGATCTGGCATGGCTCGGCATCCACTACGTGCGCGACTATGCACCCGGCGACTCGCCGCCGTTTTCGACCTACGTCTATCTCGCGCAACGCGGCGTCAAATTCAATTTCCTGACGGGTTCGAAGTTTGTGGAATCGATCGGGCAAGCGGCAAAGCTGAACGCCGCCGTGCCTGGCAGTGTCGCGGCCATCGAAGGTTTCAACGAGATCAACAACTGGCCCATCCCCTACCACGGCCTCACGGGCGCGGCCGCCGGACTGGCCGTACAGCGAGAGATATTTACACGCGTACATGCCACGCCGGAGCTCAAGGGCGTACCCGTCTACGATCTCACGGGCTACGACGAAAAGGCAGTCGACACGCGCGCGGATTCAGCCGATTACGCGAATCAGCACGTGTACCCGCAAAACGGTGAGCAACCCACCTATAACGCGAACGGCGACAGGTGGATGGGCTCGGCCATCGATGTCGTCAAGAAGTACCATCTACCGCTCGTCATCACCGAGTTCGGCTACTTCTCGATGCCTCAGTCAGGCTGGTACATGATCGGCGTCGACGAGCGGACCCAGGCCAAAGGCATTCTCAACGGCTATATGGACGCGGCGGCGGCGGGCGTGAAGCGGACCTATGTCTACGAACTGCTCGACGAAAAGCCCGACCCCGAAAGCAAGAGCGGCGAGATGCACTACGGCCTCTTTCGCAACGACAACAGTCCCAAGCCGGTGGCCCAGGCGATCCGCAATCTCACATCAATCCTGAACGACGGCGCGCCACACCGCGCCAACGGCGCATCGCAAGGCACGCTCGCGTATACGCTCCAGGGAATGCCGGTATCGGCAAACAGCCTGCTGCTGCAGAAAAAGGATGGTCGCTTCGTGCTGGCGCTATGGAACGAAACGCCGATCTGGAACCGGGAGAAGGGGATACCGCTCACCAGCGCACCCGCCAGCGTCGAACTGGACCTGGGCACGCAAGTGAGCCGTGTCGATGTGTACGATCCGCTCGTTTCGGCAACGCCGGGCGCAAGCCATCGCGACCTGCGCCAACTCACCGTCGACGTACCCGATCACGTCATTCTGCTCGAAATCACACCGGCCAATACACCGGGAACCTGAGCATCTGGGAGTGGGCACCTGAGCGTGCAACCGCCGCGTCTCGCGCGGCGGCATTCACTTGCGAATCAATCAGCCTTGGGTAGGCACGTCGTTGCCATGGCTGGCATAGCCGTAGGTGGTATACGCTCTTCCGTAGCGGCCTGGCCTCGTCGGCATCGCGTCGTTGAAAATCACACCGCGGATCGGCACGCCGATCTGCTCGAACCTGCGCGCAGACTCGCGCAGCTCTTCAACCGTCGTCACGCCGTGTCGTGCAATCACGAACACCATTCCGGCGAGAGAAGCCACGATGCCCGAGTCGGCTACCGGCAGAATCGGCGGCGCGTCGATCAGCACCACGTCATATTCGCTGTCGGCCTGCTGGGCGAAGGCAAGGAAGTTCCGATGTTTGAGAATTTCGCTCGCGCTCTGCATGTAGCCGCCGTTCGCAACGAAGTCGACACCCGGCAGAATGTTGCGGTGTACCGCGTTTTCAAACGTGCGACCACGCGTCACGATGTTCGAAATGCCCGGGCTGCACGGAACCCCAAGGTACTGGTGCAAAGTGCCCCTTCGCAGGTCGGCGTCGACCAGCAGCACACGCTGTCCCGATGCACCGATCAGCGCTGCCAGATTGACGGAGACGAACGACTTTCCGACGATCGGCGTCGGCCCGGCGAGCAGGACGATCCGGTTCGGTGCGTCGACAAGCGCAAATTCAAGCGCGCTTCTGAAGCTTCGCAGACTTTCGATCGCCGCATCGCCGCTTGCCGAGTGCGCCAGCACCAGGTTCGAGTCGATGTTGGTTGGGAGACTCCGTGTGAGCGTTTCCTGCACTTTGCTGCGCGGAATCGTTGCGTACACGGCCAGGCCCGTTCCCGTTTCAATATCGTCCTGAGCCGTGATCCCGTCGAAGACCTTGCGTTTGAGCAATACCACCGCGACGCTCACGAACAGGCCCGCCATCAGGGCTCCGATCAACGCGAGTGCGCGTTTCGGCCGAACCGGACTATCCGGCACGATCGCCGGATCGACCAGTCGCACGTTCGACACCTTACCTGCTTTGAGCAGACGCAGCTGTTCACGTGTGTTCAACAGGTTCGTGTAAATGGTGGTGTCTACCTGAACCTCTCTCTGCAACCGCAGCAGGCTCTGCTCCATGGGCGGCAGTTGCCGGGTGACGGAGGCGATGCCGCCAACCTCCCTTTCGGCTTCGCTCAATTCGTCATTGACGGCGATCACCGCCGGGTTTTCCGACGTGTACCGCGCGAGAAGCAAGGCCCGCTGCTGCTGGAGATCGGCGACCTTGCCCTGGGCGAGAGCCGAGCGTTGCAGAAGCGCAGCTGCTTCCGCGCCAAGATCCACTGTCCCGTTCTTCGCCCGGAATGTGTTGAACTCGCTTTCCGCAGTCTCCAGTTTGGTCTTCAGTTCAGGCAATTGACCATCGAGAAAGGTGATCGACTTCTGCGCCTCTTCCTGCGTCCGCAAGACGTTTTGCCGGACATATGCCGTACCGATCGCGTTGAGAATGGCGCTGATCTTCTTCGGGTCAGTGCCCTCCAGGGCAACGCCGATCACATCCGAGTCCTTCCCTTTCTCCACAATCAACAAGCCCGATTGCACATCCTGGATCGCGGAAAGCTGCGAAGTCCGAACCAGTTCGAAACGTACGCCCGCCTTTCCGACAATCTGGTCCACGAGTAGATCAATCGGCCCGTACTCTGTGCCGGCGTGCAATGGCTCGCCGACGCGCCCGGACAAATCGATGTCTTTGTACTTCAGCGAATAGTTGCCGTTCTTCTGCAGCGTCAGGATAAATTTCTCGCCTTGCAGCGCGTCAGGTACATCGAACTTTGAAACGCTGATCCGCTCATCACCCCATGCATAGCCACCCAGGCCCGAGTGGGACAGGTCATTCAGATGGTTTGCAACCCACCGGCCGACCACCGGAAAATAGCGCGGCACCACGCTAAGGTTCAGTTGCGCAGCAGTCACGGCTCCTGCAATCACCAGTCTGGAACGCAAAACTTCGATCTCGGCCGAAGCAGCAGTCTTGACGGCAAACATGGACTTCACGTCGCCCAGGGCGTCCTTGGCGGCGGTCGGATTTTCCTCGACCTGGATCAGAATGTCGGCCTGATACACGGGCGCCGCGAGCAGTGCATAAGCCGCACCAAAAAAGAGAAAGCACGCGGTGATCAGGAAGATCATGCCGCGGTTCTGATACAGGACGTCCACATAGCTACCAAGGTGGTCGCCCTGCGGGGGGCCTACATCGATCGTATCCATTGACGTGTCGCGGTATTTCATGCGCCCTCTCCCCATTCCTACTCGCTCCGGCGACGCCTGCTCCAGCGCGCCACGGGATGCATTACCACCAGGCCGGACAGATAGTCGGCTCATCAGTAACCAACGGCCCGGCTAGCGGCCGCCGCCTCCGTGCTTGGCACAATCAGACCCATCACGCGGCTCCACCGGACCAGTGCAGACGCATCGACGAACACAACGTCATTCGGCTTCAACGGGAAGCCGTCCGCAGTCGCCATCGCCGCCGGAGACCCGGCGTTCAGGTGGTAGACCACCGGCTTGCCCGCGTCGCGTCCACGCACGACAAACACCTGCGATGCATCCCCCGAGGTCTGGCTGATGCCGCCGGCGTCGCCGAGCGCTTCGTTCAGGCTCATCCGGCCGTTGTTGAATGTCAGGCTGCCGGGACGGTTCACTTCGCCGAACACGTACACTTTCGTGTCGGTCTGCGCGAAGACGCGCACCAGATCGCCCCTGCGCAATTCGATGTTGTCCGGATTCACACCCTTGGCGATCATGTCGGGAATGTCGACAACCACGGTCTTGTTGCCTCGCGTAATCGCGACCTTCGAGCGGTCCGCGAGCGGCGTAAATCCGCCGGCACGATTGATGGCTTCGGGCAAGGTCATCGGCATGTCGTTAAGCGCCAGCACACCAGGGGTCTTGACTGCGCCGTCCATGTAGACCCGCTTGCTGCGATAGGCTTCGATCCGCAGCGTGAGCTGAGGCTGCCGCACATAACGGCTGAGCTTTTGGGCTAGCGCGTCGCGCGCTTCCATTTCGGTGAACCCTGCAACCTTGAAGGGACCGATATAGGCGTACTGGATCATACCGCCCGCGTCCACCGTATAGCCCGAGGTCACCGAATCGGTGCCGGTTGCCTCCGGTCCATTGGTCGCGGCGGCGCCGGGCATATTCAGCTCAGGGTGATCCCAGACGACGATGCTCAATATGTCGCCCGGCCCAAGCGTGTACGGCTCGGGCGTCGAGAACAGTTGCGTGACGTCGTCGGGCACCGCATTCGAGCGTGCGGCGCGATCCTTCTCTACCAGATCGTCCGTAATTTCGATCAGTTTGCCTGCTGGCGGCGCGTCCGCCCCCTTACCCGGGTGAGCGTTGGCCGTCGAGAGATTGCTGGCGTCCGCCGGTGTCTGATTCGCGGCGCCCGACGGGGCGCTGTACGACATCCCCGGCGACCATGCACAGCCGGCGAGACATGCCGCCAGCACAACGCCGGCGATTGCGAGCCCAACCCGTCGCGGATGGCATCCGGCATCAGATCGAGTCAATGAATCGGGCACTCCGGCCGTTTGCGCTTCAACCAGCACGTTTGACTTTGGTGCGTTCGTGGTCCTTTCCGAACCCAACTTGTTGCATGACATCATCGCTACTCCCTTCCGTCGCGCGCCCAAGCCACTGCCCCCGCTGAGACGCACACACCGCTATGTAGATTTTTTTATGCTCTAGTCCGGGCCGACTACCGCCTTTACCATCGCCGACGATACCCGGCCCCCCAAATCAACCTGCCCTGCCACGGTCAACCAACCACCCGCCGCTGCTTCAGTACGCCCCACTACCCTTGAAGACGACTTTGAAAGTCTTGAACAGAATGGAGACGTCCCGCAGCAACGACCAGTTCGTCACGTAAGCGACATCCAGTGACACCCGCGTCGCGTAGTCCGTGGTGCTGCGGCCGCTGACCTGCCATAAGCCGGTCATGCCAGGCTTGGCCATCAGGTAGTACCTGACGTTTGCGCCGTAGCGCTCCAGCTCCTGATCGATGACAGGCCGCGGTCCGACGAGGCTCATGTCGCCGCGAACCACATTCCACAACTGCGGTAATTCGTCCAGACTCGTACGGCGCAGAAACCGCCCAATCCGGGTGATGCGCACGTCGTTCTTCAGTTTGAAGTCGCGCTCCCACTCTGCACGGACCTGCGGGTCGCTTTCGATCAAGGCCTTGAGCACCTGATCGGCGTTCAGAACCATCGAACGGAACTTCAGGCAACGAAAATTCTTGCCGTTACGCCCTACGCGAACGTGTCCGAACGTCGCGGGACCACCATCGCTCATCACCAGAACCGCAAGCAGCGCGAAGATGGGCAGCAGAGAGACAATCAGCAATGTGCCGAACACGACGTCAAAGCCACGCTTGACCACTTGTCGCGCCGCTCCAGCGCAGTCCAGACCTGTTTTGCCAGAGGTCGCGGCGGTAGCGGGCGGCGTGGAAGTCGCAGAGGTCGTATCGAACTGTGCGTCGACTGTCGCGGTGCGAAACAGACGGAGACCTGCGTTCCGGGCGACGCCGAATTCCGCAAAGATCAACGTATGCGAGCCAAGCAGCGAAACGCCGGTCGTGAGCGTCCAGTACAGAAACCACGGCATGGACACCTGATTCTCGCGATGAATCGCGTACAGCAGGGCAAGACCACAGAGCTGCACTGCCAGCCACGCAAACGCCGTACGGCTCGCCAGGCTAACCACCGAGCGGGTGCGTCGCGCCGGATAGGTTCCGCATGCGGGAAACACGGACAACGCAAGCGCGGCCACGAACGCGACCAGCGACGGATCAAGCTCATGCGGATGACCTGCCTGCGGCAGATTCAGATGCAACGCGCCAAACGCACCCAGTACGATAAGTGCGATGTCGATCACTCGATGGACTAGTTCTGACATTTCGGTTACCCCAAACCTTAACGTTCTCCGCACCGAGCGTTTCGGCCTCGTCGCGATACCTGGTTACTGCGTTTCCCGTCCGGATGGCCATAGACCAGCGACGGAAAGCTCGCTTCCTGCATCGCTAGCGGCGAGACGCGCCCTATCGTCCACGCCGACGTATCCCATCGACCGCACCTTGTTGATCCCGAACGGCAGCTTGCCCCGGGGTTCGGCTCTTCCACGCCGTTCAGCGCGGAGCATGCACACTCGTTCACGGGTACTCCATGCCGGTGCGCGTCACCGTTTTATCCACCGGTTAAGCACTCTTTCAGTCCACAGTAATAAGCTACGTCCTCGACCGGATACATTCCGTGCGGCATCACACCAACCGCACGGTTTCATCGATGACGACGGAAAATCGTCCAAAGAAGCAGCGGTGAATTTTCAAAAGATTGTCAAGAAAACGTGCGCCCGCCCTCTTCGTCTAACGGCAGAAGAAGTTCGCGTTTTGGGTGTCCGGCAGCGTGAAAAGCAGCGTGCGATTGAAATACAAAGCGCCAGGACAGAGGCCTGGTGCCCGTTTAATAATCAGATCGGGCGAATTAATTCGCACAATGATGATTCATTAGGAATACATATTTTCAATTATTTTCATTGCCGAAACACGCCCGGTACTTTCGCGCGGGCGATTCACCGTCTTTAATATGGCTTCAGATAAAAACGCTGACGTCCGTTCGAAAGCGCACGGCCAGCGCCTTTGCCACGTTCTTGCTGATCGCCCGGCGTCCTGCGAGGATGTCGCTGACCACGGTGGGCGAAGCAATATCGGCCAGGTCCTTTTGCTTGAGACCGTGGGTTTCCAGCAGGTGACGCAGCACTTCGCGTGGCTCCGCGCTGGGCACCACCACCACCTGGCGAGATTCCCAGCCGCCGATCAGAGCGGACAGAACG
>Ga0302313_10001853_pt1 | contig 15456 bp, 11 predicted proteins | sample III_Palsa_N2_2_FD_200454 | JGI IMG/M metagenome (GOLD analysis project Ga0302313, IMG submission 200454) | Peat permafrost microbial communities from Stordalen Mire near Abisko, Sweden - III_Palsa_N2_2 | ecosystem: Environmental > Terrestrial > Soil > Palsa > Peat permafrost | place: Sweden...
AGCCGCCCCAGAGTCACCGTCAATGCGCCAGGAATAACAAAGATGGCCAGCATCTCCAGCAGGTTCGTAAACGGCGTCGGATTCTCATACGGATGCGCACTGTTGGCATTGAAGAACCCACCTCCGTTGGTGCCCAGCATCTTGATCGCTTCCTGCGAAGCCACCGGCCCTTGTGCAAGGGTCTGCGTCTGCGCCTCGAGCGTCGTAGCCTGCGTGTAAGGATGCAGATTCTGCGGCACTCCCTGCCATACCAGCACCAACGCAAAGATCACGCACGCCGGTATCAGCACATACAGGATGCTGCGCGTCACATCCACCCAGAAATTGCCGATTGTCGAAGAACTTGTCCGCTTGATTCCGCGCACCAGCGCCACGGCCACCGCAATACCCACCGCCGCAGAAAGAAAATTGTGATACGCGAGAGCCGCCATCTGCGTCAGATAGCTCATGGTCGTCTCGGGCGTGTACGACTGCCAGTTCGTGTTGGTCGTAAACGAAGCTGCCGTGTTCCACGCCAGCGCCTGCTCCACTCCCGGCAGCTTCTGCGGATTCAGCCAGCTGATCGCCAGCAATCCCCATCCCTGGATCCGCTCAAACACGTAGGTCAAAAGCAAGCTGACCGCCGAAAAACCCAGCAACGCAAATGCATATTCGCGCCAGCTCATTTCCTGGCTCGCATTCACCCCGCCCAACTTGTAGATCAGTTTTTCGATCGGGCGGAGCACCGGATCAAGCCAAGTCCGTTCGCCCTCCAACACCCGCGCCAGATATATCCCGATAGGCCTGAGTGACGCCAATAAAACTGCAGAGAATATTAAAAACTGCAACCACCCATTTCCAGTCATTTCAGAACTTCTCCGGGAACAGCAGTGTCGCCGTCAGATAACCCAAGAGCAACACGGACAACACCAAAACCACAACCGTTACTACACTCATCTTGTTACCTCAACTTCTGACATGCATGGACATAACTGAAAGCCAGCACGAAGAAGACCACCGTGAAAAAAACCATCCAGAAATCTTGCATCTTGAAATTCCAATCCTCACAGGCTTTAAAGCAGCAGTGATCCGCGCAAATTCCTCGAATTGCAGCCCTTATCTATCTTGCACAGATAAGAATGAGTCTTGACTAATGCTTTCGTAAAGGGAATGTAAGGGCGAACCAAATGAAATAAATGCAATTGAAATAATTCAGGTCGGCGAAAGCACAATCGCTGATGGATACGAAACCCGAAGCGGTCGAGACCACCCCCACACCGCAGGGTGATAAATTGATTTTGTGGCTGGATTTAGCTGGAACTCACAGCTTCCAGGACTCCGCCTGAAGTCTTGAGGAAAAAAGAGTGGCAGCCCCAAAGACGATTCAACTCGACCCGCGCGACAACGTCCAGGTAGCCCTCACAGATTTACCGGCCGGGGAGACAGTGGTCATCTCCAGCAACCCCTTCGTTGTCTCATCCTCGATTCCTGCCAAACATAAATTCGCACTGCAGGATTTTCCCGCCGGAGCCGAGATCGTGATGTATGGCGTCACAGTCGGCAAAGCCCGCGAGCCAATCGCAAAGGGCGGCCTGCTCACCACCTCGAATGTCGTTCACGACGCCGCGGGCTTTCAGGAAAAGACTGGCAATTACGCATGGACGGCCCCGGATGTCACGCGCTGGACCGCCCGGACATTTAACGGATACCACCGCCAGGACGGCCAAGTAGGTACGCGAAACTACTGGCTCGTCATCCCCCTCGTCTTCTGCGAAAACCGCAACGTCGACGCACTCCGCGAAGCCTTCGAAGAAGAACTCGGCTATGGACGGCCAAAGCAATATCGTCAGCAGGTCCGGGAATTGCTCGAGCAATATCGAAACGCAGGATCGCCATCGCCGACAGCAAACGAGACCACCCAAACGTCTCGAATTTTCCCCAATGTTGACGGGATCAAATTCCTTGTCCATCAGGGCGGCTGCGGGGGAACCCGCGACGATTCCCGCGCTCTCTGCGGATTGCTCGCTGGCTACATCCACCACCCCAACGTAGCCGGGGCGACGGTACTGAGCCTGGGATGCCAGAACGCCCAGTCGACCGATCTGCTGGACGAATTGAAGTCCCGCGATCCTTCCCTCTCCAAGCCCGTACTGATCTTCGATCAACAGAATTCAGGCCTTGAGTCGACGATGCTCTCGAACGCCATTCGAGAAACATTCCAAGGCCTTGTCGCGGCCAACCAGAATGAACGCCAACCGGCTCCGCTCTCCAAACTCACCGTGGGTCTGAAATGCGGCGGGTCGGATGGATTCTCAGGCATCTCCGCCAATCCAGCGGTCGGCCACGTCTCGGACATGCTCGCAGCCTTGGGAGGAAAGTCGCTGCTTTCCGAGTTCCCTGAACTCTGCGGAGTCGAACAGAGCCTCATCAATCGATGCAGCAACGAGCAGAGCGCCCATCGATTTATTCACTTGATGCGGAGCTATCAGGCGCGGGCCAAAGCCGTTAACTCGGGCTTCGAAATGAACCCGTCGCCCGGCAATATCCGCGATGGCCTGCTAACCGACGCCATGAAGTCTGCGGGGGCCGGCAGAAAAGGGGGCACATCTCCGGTGAACGACGTTCTCGACTATCCCGAATATGTGCGAACGCAAGGCCTGAGCCTGCAATGCACCCCGGGCAACGATGTCGAGTGCGTGACCGCCCAGGTCGGCGCGGGAGCCAATGTTGTTCTCTTCACCACCGGCCTCGGAACACCCACTGGCAACCCGATTACTCCTGTGATCAAACTCGCAACCAACACGAAACTGGCCCAGCGAATGTCTGACATCATCGACATCGACACAGGCCCCATCATCGACGGCCAATGCACCATCGAATCCATGGCTGACTCGATCCTGGAACTCATCGTCGAAGTGGCGAGCGGAAGCCAACACACCAAGGCAGAGTCGCTTCGCCAGGACGACTTCATTCCTTGGAAGCGCGGTGTTTCGCTCTAGCGATTAGAGCAATTCAGGAGCAACCACCCTCCACGGAGTAGCAATGTTAAAGAGCGGAATCCTCAACCCGGCAATCAATTCCCTCCTCAGCCGAGTCAGGCACACCAACACGCTGGTCATCGCCGATCGGGGCTTTCCTTTCTGGCCTCACGTTGAAACCATCGACATCTCTCTCACGGATGACATTCCTCGGGTCATAGACGTCTTGCAAGCTGTGAAAGCCAATTTCTCCATCGGCCGAGTCTTCGCTGCGCAGGAGTTCCTCGCCGCCAATCCGCCGCAAGCCGCAAGCGCCCTCGAGGACGCCCTCCTTGGCGTTCCCATTACCTTCGAGTCCCATGTCGAATTAAAGAAACGCGTGCCTCATGCGATTGGCCTGATCCGCACCGGCGATACCACGCAGTATGCAAACCTCATTCTCGAATCCGCCTGAAGCAATCCGCTGGAAAACGCCCGGCCTGCGCGATCACAGGATACGCAATTACTGGAGAAGCCCAATGGAACAAACCTGGCGCTGGTTCGGACCGCGAGACGCCGTGACTTTGCTGGATGCAAAGCAAGCTGGTGCCACGGGTATCGTCACAGCGCTTCACGATGTTCCGCCGGGCGAAGTCTGGCCCATCGAAGCAATCCAGGAGCGCCAAAGAATCATCGATGCCGCCGGACTCACCTGGTCCGTAGTCGAAAGCGTCAATGTCAGCGAAGAGATCAAGAAGCGCGGCAAAAACTGGCAGCTTCACATTGACAACTACATTGCCAACCTCCGCAATCTCGCTGCCTGCGGTATCCATACCGTCTGCTACAACTTCATGCCAGTACTGGACTGGCTGCGCACCGACCTCGAGTGGGCACTCCCGGACGGCTCGATCTCCATGCGCTTTGAAGCCGACGCCATCGCAGCCTTTGACCTCTTTATCCTCAGGCGCCCGGGAGCGGAAGACGATTGGACCGGGGAACAGAAACACCGCGCGCACGCCCGTCTCAAACAACTGAGCGAGTCCGAGCAGGATCGTCTCGTTCGCACCGTGCTCGCGGGCCTGCCCGGCACCACTGAGGTCTACTCCCTCGAATATGTGCGTGACGCCATCGCCAGCTACGGAGACATCGGCCGCGACGGCCTCCGCGCCAACCTCGGAGAATTCCTTCGCGCCGTCTGTCCCGCAGCAGAAGAGCTTGGCGTGCGTCTCTGCATTCACCCCGACGACCCACCCCGCCCACTCCTCGGCTTACCGCGTATCGCGAGCACCATGGACGACCTGCAGTTCCTTCTCGATCAAACTCCCGAGCAGTCCAACGGCATCACCTTTTGCTCTGGCTCGCTGGGCGCGCGCCCCGATAACGATCTAGTCGAAATGATCCGTCGCGTGGCCCCGCGTGTCCGCTTTGTGCATCTTCGCTCGACCAGCCGCGAGGCAAACCACGACGCCTTCTACGAAGCACCGCACCTGGCAGGCGACGTCAACATCGTGGCCCTAATACAAGAGTTGGTTCGTGAAGAAAGACGCAGAGTTGCGGCGGGAGATCTGACTCAAATCCCCTTCCGCTCAGACCATGGCAACAAGATACTCACCGACATTGGCCGTCCTTCAGTGCCCGGATATCCGGCAGTTGGCCGTTTGCGCGGACTGGCGGAGCTACGAGGCGTGCTCACAGCAGTGGAAGCACTTACATAGCCGCGCAGCTTGCCTCTTCTGATTGATATATATTGGTTGATTCGCGGCGCAGGAGGTTCGATTGGCATTTCTGGACGGAAAGTTCTTGCTCGAAACCGAGACCGCACAACGGCTCTATGAGGCATACGCTGCGCCCCAGCCGATCTTCGACTACCACTGCCACCTCTCTCCACGTCAGATTGCCGAAAACCGCCAATTCCAGAACATATTCGAGATCTGGCTCGACGGCGACCACTACAAGTGGCGAGCCATGCGAGCCAACGGCGTATCGGAGCGTTTCTGCACCGGCGACGCAACTCCCTACGAAAAGTTCCTGGCCTGGGCAGAGACTGTCCCTTACACCCTGCGCAACCCCCTCTACCATTGGACTCACCTTGAGTTACAGCGCTACTTCGGCATCTCCGAGTTACTCAACTCCGATTCCGCCCCGCGTATTTGGGATCAGGCCAACAGCATTCTGCAAGATGGCCTGGACGTTCATGCGATCCTGGCAAAATTCAACGTACATACCATCGGCACAACCGATGATCCAGCCGATTCGCTCGAGTATCACGCGCAGATCGCCGCCTCTTCATTGCCCACAAAAGTGCTGCCGACATTCCGCCCCGATGCCGCTCTCCGCGTCGATCAGCCGAGAAATTTCAACGCGTGGATCGAACGGATCGAAGTTGCTGCAAACACCTCTATCCGTTCCTTCGATTCCTTCCTCGTAGCTCTGGAACAGCGCATTCACGATTTCCACGCAATCGGCTGCCGTCTCTCGGATCACGGCCTTGACATCTGCTTCGCCGAACCATGTTCCGACACGCAGGCCGCCGCGATATTCGCAGAAGCTGAGAGCGGTAAACCCGCAGATGCAGAGAATCATTACAAATTCGCAAGCTACATCATGCACTTCCTTGGCCAGCACTACGCACAACTCGGGTGGACAATGCAATTGCATCTCGGTGCCCTGAGAAACGTGAACTCCCGCGCCAAAGATATCCACGGCCCGGACATGGGCTTCGACACCATGGGTGGCGCTCTGCAGCTGTCCGCGCTCGCGAACTTCCTCGATCGCCTGGAACGCGCCGATGCATTGCCCAGGACCATCCTCTACAACTCCAACCCTATGGAGAACTACCCGTTCGCCACCATCGCCGGCAGCTTCTCCGCCGCTGGAATTCCAGGCAAAGTGCAGTTCGGCAGCGGATGGTGGTTCCTCGATCAAAAAGAAGGCATTGAGTTGCAGTTGAACGCTCTTTCCAACGTCGGCCTCTTGTCCCGCTTCGTCGGCATGGTAACGGATTCGCGCTCCTTCATGTCCTATCCGCGCCACGAATATTTCCGCCGCGTGCTCTGCAATCTGCTGGGAGGCGAAATGGAAAGAGGCATCCTGCCCAATGACGATGCGCTCATCGGTAAGATGGTCGGTGACATTTCTTTCGGCAACGCAGAGAAATACTTTGGCCTGCCTGCAATCTCCGGCGTCCATCAGGAAGCAGCATCCGATAGTTACAAGGGATAAATATGACCGATGGCGTAACTCCGTTGCCCGAGACTTCCGTAGGACCGATCGAAACGGAAATTCGCGATCCCTACGCTCTCAAGATGACCAATTACCGTTGGCGCATCTGCGCTCTCCTCTTCATCGCCAACACCATCAACTACATGGACCGGCAGGTCCTTAGCTTCCTCGCACCGCTCCTGCAAACCCGCATCGGCTGGAGCGAAGTCCAGTACGGCTACATCGTCGTCGCCTTCCAATTCGCCTACGCGCTAGGCCTCCTTTCCCTCGGCGGCATCATCGACGCCATCGGCGTGCGCCTCGGCTACGCGGCCTCCATCTTCGTCTGGAGCCTCGCCTCCATGAGCCACGCACTCGCGCGCTCAGCGCTCTCCTTCGGCATCTCGCGCTTCTTCCTCGGCCTCGGAGAATCAGGCAACTTCCCCGCCGCCATCAAGACCGTCGCCGAGTGGTTCCCCAAGAAGGAACGCGCACTCGCCACCGGAATCTTCAACAGCGGAACCAGTGTCGGGGCCATCCTTGTTCCACTCGCCGTGCCCTGGATCACCGTGCATTGGGGCTGGCAATCAGCATTCCTCTTCACCGGCGGCTTCAGCTTTCTGTGGTTGATCCTTTGGTGGACCACCTACAAAAGCCCGGAACAGAACTCCCGCCTAAGTCCGTCAGAGCTCGCCCACATTCGCAGCGACCCCGCCAGCAGCATCGTCAAAGTACCCTGGCTTCGCCTGCTCGGATATCGCCAGTGCTGGGCCGTCCTGCTCGGTAAATTTCTCACCGACCCCGTCTGGTGGTTCCTGCTCTTCTGGCTGCCCAAATATTTTGCTGCCAGCTTCAAACTTCAGCTGAACGGCCTCGCACTGCCCATCATGATCATTTACGTCGTCGCGTGCATCGGCAGCATCTTCGGCGGCTGGCTGCCAGGCCTCGGCGTTCGCCTTGGCCTCAACATCCGTGCCGCGCGCCGCGGAGCCATGCTGGCCTGCGCGCTTGCCGCACTGCCCATCACACTGGTCGGGCACATCCACGGCCTCTGGACCGTCGTGGCCATCATCAGCCTCGCATGCGCCGCCCACCAGGGCTGGTCGGCCAACATCTTCACACTCGTATCGGATATATTTCCCCGCGCCGCCGTCGGCTCCGTTACCGGCATCGCCGGCTTTGGCGGAGCTATCGGAGGCATGCTCGCCGCGGAGATCGTCGGACTCATCCTCCAGCACTCGCACAGCTACACGGGCATATTCATTGCGGCCGGCATGGCCTATCTGACCGCGTGGCTGGTCATTCAGTTTCTCGTCCGCAAGCCAGAGCTGAACTTCTCCGTTTAACCTTCGACGATCAATACATCCAGAAACCGCGGTCCATGCACGCCCTTGATGCGCGTCATCTCAATATCCGCAGTCGCCGACGGCCCGGAGACAAACGTCGTCGGCAAAGCAGTTGTGTATTTGAGATGATCGAAAGCCTCTGGCACCGTCGCCACGATCTGATCCGCGAAGACCACACACAAGTGATAATCCGGCACTAACGACAACATCCGCGGGCCTTGCGCGTCTGCATTTTGCAAGACGATCGTCCCAGTCTCCGCGATGGCCAAAGTGCACCCAGTCAACACGCCTTCGGATCGATCCAGCTGATAGGCGTCAAAGCTGTTCGCAACTTCAAATCCAAAGCCTTGGGGCAGCCAATCCTTCGGAATACCCACCGGAATCGCCAGCGATTTCTTACCCCGCGCGCTCAAAACTTGAGCGATCACAATTGAGATCGATTTGGGAGCAGCCCGATAAACACCCGCATCGTACTCATGCAATCGATCGATGAATAACGCCACCAATGCACCAGGATCCTGCTGACTCGACTGCGCATATGTACGCGGAATCTTCGAGTACTCGTCCGCAATCGCATCAGGAGCCTTGGACACCATCAGCGAGTGCCGAATGCTGGAGAGAATTGCCGCGCGATGATTAGTCAAGCTAGCCATTTGAAATCGTCCCGCTCCGCTTCGACTTGTCCGCATAGGGAGCCTTTTCCTGCGCCCACCAATCGCGAAAAGACTGCGCGGGCATAGCCTTCAGATCGCGCGTCTGCGTCCAGCCGCTCAACATCAGTGGCATCCACTCGATAAACCCATTTTTCGAAACCAGCACCTTTTGCCCAACCTGGCCCACGCGCTCAGCCATCGCCAACCGGCTCGCATCTTTGAGCAGGAATGCCGCCGCCTGCATGCCGATATTCCACAAGCTGAACTTGCCCGCAAACGTGGCCTGATCCTCCCGCACAACCTTGCCCCGCAGATGAATCAGCACCTCTGGAATATTGATCTTCACCGGGCAAACCTGATAACACGCGCCACACAGTGACGAAGCATACGGAAGCGAACGCCCCTCTTCCATCGAATGCAATTGAGGCGTAAGAATAGCGCCAATCGGCCCTGCATACACCGACTCGTAAGCGTGGCCGCCCGTCTGGTGATACACGGGACAGACATTCAGGCACGCCGCACAGCGCACGCATTGCAGCGTCTGCCGCGCCTCCTTATCCGCCAGAATAGGGCTGCGCCCATTGTCCAAAAGCACCACGTGAAACTCCTTCGGACCATCCCCCGGATGCACCCCGCACCACGTCGAGTTATACGGATTCATCCGCTCGCCCGTCGCCGATCGCGGCACCGTCTGTAGAAAAATCTCCAGATCGCGAAAGCTCGGAATCACCTTCTCGATGCCCACGATCGAGATCAGCACATCCGGCAGCGTAAGGCACATTCGCCCATTGCCTTCGGACTCCAGAATGCACATGCCGCCGGTATCAGCGATCAGGAAGTTGCCACCCGAAATAGCCACCTTGATGCGCAGATATTTCTCGCGCAGATAGTTGCGCGCCGCCGTCGCCAGGTCTACCGGCTGATCGCCCAGATCAGGCAGATGCATCTCGCGCTTGAACATCTCCCGAACCTGTTCCTTGTTCACATGCAGCGCTGGCGCCACAAAATGCGAAGGCCGATCTTTACCCAACTGAATGATCAACTCCGCCAGGTCGGTCTCAATCGGCTGCACACCATGCGCCTCAAGATGCGCATTCAATCCAATCTCTTCGGAAGTCATCGTCTTGATCTTGATGACTTCCTTGGCCTGATGCTGTTGAACCAGGCCAAGAATGATCCGGTTCGCCTCCGTCGCGTCGCTCGCCCAATGAACATGGCCGCCAGCCCGCGTGCAGTTTTCTTCAAACTGCGTCAGGTAGTAATCAAGATGCCGCAGCGTATGCGCGCGAACCTGCGCTCCGGCCTCCCGCAGATCTTCCCAATCCGGCAGCTCCGCGACCACCTTGTTGCGCTTGGCCTGAATCACATTCGTGGCATGCTGCACGTTCTTCCGCGTCTGCGAATTCTCCAGCAGCTCCTTCGCCGCAACAGGAAAATCCTGCCGGTTCCACTCGGTCGCGTGTACCTGAATCTCACTCATGATCGGGCCTCAGCTTCGTGCCCTGAGGCCAGGATCTCTGCGATATGCGCCGTACGAACAAACGTCCTCTGCCGATGCAGCGAGCCATATAGATGCATGAGGCAGCTGTTATCGACAGCCGTGCAAACCTCCGCGCCCGTGTTCAGCACACAGCGAACCTTATCCGCCAGCATCGCCGAAGAAACATCCGGATTCTTGATCGAGAATGTCCCGCCAAATCCGCAGCATTCCTGCATATTCTGAATCGGCTGCAGATCCAGCCCCCGTACCTGCTTCAGCAAGCGAATAGGAATATCGCCCAGGTGCAGGCTCCGCATCGAGTGGCAACTCGCATGGTAGGTAACCTTGTGTGGATACGAAGCGCCCACATCCTCAATACCCAGCTTGCGCACCAGAAATTCCGAGAACTCATAGATCCGCGGCAACAGCGATTCGATCTCAGCAACCAGCTTCGCGTCGCCAGCCATCTCCGCCGCTTTTAGATAGTGATCTCGCATCATCGAGACACACGACGAGGAAGGAATCACCACCGTCTCCGCATCGCGATAGACACTCACAAAATGGCGGATAATCGGAACCGCCTCACGCAGATAGCCGGTATTCCAGTGCATCTGTCCGCAGCAGGTCTGCTCAGGGCGAAACTCGATTTCGAGCCCCAGCCTTTCCAGAACACGCACCACCGCCTTGCCCGTCTCCGGAAAGAGAGCATCGTTATAGCAGGTAATAAACAGGGAGACGCGCACCAATCGACCTCGTCGTTTGCAGGCGTACTTTCGAGACTTCCCCAGTGTACGACGGCGACTTCCAAACACGATATGGCAATGGGAATTTTATTTACCTAATGACACTTTGCGCATAAGAATTGAAATCAGTAAGATACGGCAAGAATCCTCCCCTAATGCCGGTTGACAATCCGCGAGCCAATGCCGAATCTGATGGTAAAGGTGCATGTTCACAGGCAAAGATAGAGGAATCGATGGCGGCTTCCCTCGAACCCGTGTTTTCGGCCCAATCCGCGGAGCCAACTGTGGATTCGATCCACATCCGTGAGCTCCTCCACGAGCAAATTGATCCCAAACGCATCCTCATCCGCCCCATCGAACTGATCGCCTTTGCCTCGGACGCCAGCTTCTATCGCCTTATTCCCCGCGCGGTCATCCAGCCAACGACGGCAGAAGAGATCAAACGGCTCTTCCACTTCAGCCACGAATACGGCGTCCCACTCGTCTTTCGCGCCGGCGGCACCAGCCTCTCCGGCCAGGCCATCACCGACGGCATCCTGGTCGACATCGGCCGCTATTGGCGCAGTGTTCGCGTCGAGCAGAACGGCAAGAGCATCCGCGTGCAACCAGGTCTGATCGGTCAGCAAGCCAACAACGCTCTGCGGTTATACGGCAGAAAAATCGGCCCCGATCCGGCGTCCATCGCCAGTTGCCGCATGGGCGGCATTCTCGCCAACAACTCCAGCGGCATGTGCTGCGGAGTGGTCCAGAACGCCTACCACACGCTCAAATCTCTCACCTTTATCCTGCCCTCCGGCACACAGATCGACACCGCCGACCCCAACGCCGACAACCTCTTCCGCATGCTCGAGCCGGAGCTTTGCGCTACCCTCCTGAAGCTCAAGCGGGAAATCGAAGCCAACTCCGCGCTCACGTCGCGCATTCGCTCCAAGTACAAAACGAAAAACACCACCGGCTACTCGCTCAACGCCTTCCTTGACTTCACCCACGCCGTCGACATCTTCAGCCATCTCATCATCGGCTCCGAGGGCACACTGGCCTTCATCGCCGAGGCCGTCCTCGAAACCGTACCCGACTTTCCTCTCAAATCCACAGCCCTGCTCCTATTTCCGGACCTCTACGCAGCCTGCTCCGCCATCGGCGCATTCACTAGCGCCGGCGCTGCTGCACTCGAAGTCATGGACCGCGCCTCGTTGCGCTCCGTTGAAGACCAGCCCGGCGTCGCCTATCTGAAATCCCTCCCCGGCACCGCCGCCGGACTGCTCGTCGAGTTCCAGTCGCCAAACGAGATGCAACGCAATGAATTCGAGAAGAAGGCCGCAGCCGTAATCGCCGGCCTGACCCTGCTGCATCCAGCCGAATTCACCAGCGACCCTCTCGAACAAGCCAAGCTCTGGAAGATCCGCAAAGGCATGTTTCCCTCCGTCGGAGCCGTCCGCGCCGCCGGCACCACCGCGCTGATGGAAGACATCGCCCTTCCCGTGGACCGCCTGGCCGAAGCAGCTATGGACCTGCGGGATCTATTCAACAAACACGGGTACGACAACGCCATCATCTTCGGCCACGCGAAAGACGGCAATCTGCATTTCGTTCTCACCCAGGGCTTCAATACGCCATTCGAGATCGAACGCTACCGTGCCTTCATGGACGATGTCGTCACCATGGTCGTCGACAAGTACGACGGCGCGCTCAAGGCCGAGCACGGCACCGGTCGCAACATGGCACCGTTTGTTGAGACAGAATGGGGCCCGGATGCCTACCGCATCATGCAGCGGTTGAAGACGGTCACCGACCCGCACAACCTGCTCAACCCCGGCGTCATCGTCAACCCCAATCCCCTCGCGCATGTCTCGGATATCAAAGAAATGCCGGTCGTCGAGCCGGAAGTGGATAAATGCATCGAGTGCGGCTTCTGCGAACACAGCTGCCCCAGCCGCGACATCACACTCACCCCGCGCCAGCGCATCGTAGTACGCCGCGAGATGCAGCGCCTGAAAGACTCCAACGCACCGTCTGCAGACTACGCCGCTCTCGAGCGCGACTTCCCCTACATGGCCCTCGACACCTGCGCCACCGACGGACTCTGCGCCACCGATTGCCCCGTCAGCATCGACACCGGCAAACTTACCAAGCGCTTCCGATCCATTCGCCACTCAAGACTCGCTACCAAAATCGCCGAGACTGCCGCCCGTCATTTCGCTGTCGCTGAGTGGGGTGCACGCTTCGCGCTCCGCGCCGGCCATCTCATCGAAAGCAGCTTTGGCCCCAACGCAATGTCCGCCATCACCCGCCAGCTCGATCGCATCTCAAGCAGGCTTCTGGACGCCTCATTCTGGCAATGGACCTATCCCATGCCCAAACCACGCCGCGGACGCCTTCCCACCACCCCGCGCCTGGGCGCATCCGCCGTCTACTACCCAGCATGCATCTCGCGAATCATGGGTGCTCTGCCGGGCGAGCCGGACGAAACCACCAACATGCAGGCGCTGCTTAACATCGCAGCCCGTTCCGGCGTCAAGCTCCACGTCCCGAGCGACGTCACCGGCCATTGCTGCGGCGTTCCCTTCTCTTCGAAGGGCTTCGACGCCGGCAACTCCGAAGCCGTCAACCACACCATCGAAAGCTTCTACCGCTGGTCCGATTCCGGCCATCTGCCAATTGTCATCGACACCAGCCCCTGCTCTTACGGCCTCAAAACCTGCCGTCCACAGCTCACTCCAGACAACCAGCAAAAATTCGACAAGCTGCGCATCCTCGATTCCGTCGAGTTTGCCAAGAGCGCAATCCTGCCCAAACTGCACATCGTTCGCAAAATGCCGTCTGTGGCGCTGCACCCGGTCTGCTCCGCCTCCAAGATGGGAATCTCGGCCAAGCTCGTAAGCATAGCGCACGCCTGCAGCGAAGAAGTTGTGGTCCCTCAGGAAGCAGGCTGCTGCGCCTTCGCCGGCGATCGCGGCTTTCTCCATCCGGAACTGACCGCATCCGCCACCCAATCCGAAGCCACCGAGCTCGAATCCCAGCGCCACACCGGCTATTTCTCCTCAAGCCGCACCTGCGAAATCGGCATGACCCGCGCCACCGGCCAGCTCTACCGCTCCTACCTCCACCTGCTCGACCACGCCTCCCGACCCTGACGCTTTCGAAGATTTCCATCGAGCCACAAAAGCGGGTGCCCCACCTTCGCCACGTCTTTGTTTCTGTGGCTAGGGTGGGATACTTTGTACCTATAGTCCTTTACAGTCCTTTATGGTCTTCACATCAACTCTTCAAATCCCAGCCTTAGCCCTCACACATTCCATCGTCGCGACCGCTCCACAGCCTCTTTCCATCGATTCCGCTTCGCCGCAACCTCGCCAGCATCCTGCCTCGGCTCAAACCGAACATCGTTCTGCCGCTGCGCCCGCAACTCGCTCTCACCACTCCAGAACCCAGTTGCCAGCCCCGCCAGATAAGCAGCTCCCAGCGCAGTAGTCTCCGTAACCTGCGGCCGGATCACCGGCACCCCCAGCACGTCCGCTTGGAACTGCATCATCAAATCATTCACCGCCGCGCCGCCATCCACCCGCAGCGCCGGCAGCTTCGTCCCTGTTCCTGCAGCGGAATCCTGCTGCATCGCATCCAGCGCATCTGCCACCTGAAACGCAATACTTTCCAGGGCCGCCCGCGCAATATGCCCCGGCTGCGTGCTGCGTCGCAACCCGATAATCAACCCCGTCGCATGAGGGTCCCAATGCGGCGCGCCCAGCCCCACAAACGCCGGCACAAACACCACCCCATCGCTATCCGGAACCGACTCCGCCAGCAGTTCCACCTCCGCCGAAGAGCTGATCAGCTTCAGATTATCCCGCAACCACTGCACCACCGCCCCGCCAATGAAAATGCTGCCTTCCAGCGCATATTCGAGCCGCCGGTCGGCGCTGGCCGCTAGCGTGGTGATCAGCCGGTTCTTGGACTCCAGAAATCCAGTCCCGATGTTCTGCAGCAGAAAGCAACCCGTCCCGTACGTATTCTTTGCCTCGCCGGGATGCAGGCACAGCTGCCCAAACAACGCAGCCTGCTGATCGCCCGCAATCCCCGCAATCGGAATCCCACCCAGCCCCAGCGCTGTATTTACCTCGCCAATCTTCTCGCTCGACCACCGCACCTCGGGCAGAATGCTCGCAGGAATCTTGAAAAGACGTAGCAACTCCTCATCCCACTCGCCTTCGACGACGTTGTAGAGCAGCGTCCTCGAAGCATTCGTCTGGTCCGTTACGTGGACAGGCTTGTGCCCTTCGCCATTGGTCAGATTCCAGATCAGCCAGCTGTCGATCGTACCCATCGCCAGCTTGCCGGCCTCGGCCTGCGCCCGCGCTCCCGGCACATTGTCCAGAATCCACGCCACCTTGGTCGCCGAAAAATAGGGGTCCAGCACCAGCCCCGTCTTCTCGCGCACCATCGGCTCGGCGCCATCCTTCACCAGCGCTTCACAGTGTCCCGCACCGCGCCGGTCCTGCCAGACGATGGCGTTATAGACCGGCTTGCCCGTCTCGCGCTCCCAGATCACCACCGTCTCGCGTTGGTTGGTGATGCCTAGCGCAGTAACTTCGTGCGGCTCGGCTCCCGCCCGCACCAGCGCCTGCACCGCGCAACTCATCTGCGAGGTGAGAATCTCCGTCGGATCATGCTCAACCCAGCCTGGCTTCGGATAAATCTGTTTGAATTCCTGCTGCGCAACAGCAACAATCGCGCCCGAGTGATCAAACAAAATCGCGCGCGAACTGGTAGTTCCCTGATCGAGTGAAAGCACGTATCTCATGCGGCCCCTGTGTATCACGCTCCACGCAACCGGGGCAAATCAAGCGTCAACTCCCTGACTGCTTCCAAACAAATTTCGCGCAATGCAGGATTGCAACCAAATCGAACCTGGCCTAAGCTGAGCATGTAGTTCCCCCGCACGGAGATCGCAAGCACGCCGCAGACTCAAACGAACGCCCTCTCAAGGCAGGTGTGAAATGGTAACCATCCGCATGGCTCACCGCGAACTCAAGCTTCGATCCATTGCAGGTTTCTCCGCGCCGCTGTTGTTGGCATGCGGCTCCTTCCTCCCAATTGCTT
>Ga0302313_10001863_pt1 | contig 15402 bp, 13 predicted proteins | sample III_Palsa_N2_2_FD_200454 | JGI IMG/M metagenome (GOLD analysis project Ga0302313, IMG submission 200454) | Peat permafrost microbial communities from Stordalen Mire near Abisko, Sweden - III_Palsa_N2_2 | ecosystem: Environmental > Terrestrial > Soil > Palsa > Peat permafrost | place: Sweden...
GGTGCCGGAGTCGTCGTTGGGGACGCTGGTGAAGCGGGGGTTGGTGAGGCTGGAGGAGGTTGCGCAGGGGTTCCAGGTGAGTGGGCTGGGGCAGGGTGGGAAGAAGTTTGCGCATGAGCATGCGTTGAATGAGGCGCAGATGGAGGCGCTGGCGACGATCGTCGAGGGATTAGGGATTAGGGAACAGGGATTAGAAGGCAAGAGCGGGGCGGGGTTTAAGGCGTTTTTGCTTTATGGGATTACGGGGTCGGGGAAGACGGCGGTTTATGTGGCGGCGATGCAGCGGGTGTTGGCGGCGGGAGGTGGTGTGTTGCTGCTGGTGCCGGAGATTGGGTTGACGCCGGGGGTAGCGGCGCAGATGGTGGCGGCGTTTGGGAGCGAGGTGGCGTTGATGCACTCGCAACTGACGCCGGATGAGAGGGCGGAGCAGTGGCACAGGATTCGGAGGGGTGAGGCGCGGGTGGTGGTGGGGACGCGGTCGGCGGTGTTTGCGCCGATTCCGAATTTGCGGCTGATTGTGGTGGATGAGGAACATGACTCGAGCTACAAGCAGGAGGAGACGCCGCGGTATCATGGGCGGGATGTGGCGGTGATGAGGGCGAAGTTGCTGGGGTGTGCGGTGGTGCTGGGGTCGGCTACGCCTTCGCTGGAGAGCTGGAACAATGCGGAGCGCGGGCGGTATGCGCGGGTGGAGCTGCTGCGGCGCGTGGAGGAGCGGCCGCTGCCGAAGGTCGAGATGGTGGATATGCGGGAGGAGTTTCGCGAGACCGGGCAGGAGCAGATGTTTTCGCGGCGGCTGATTGAGGAGACCGAAGCTGCGTTAGGCCGCGGGGAGCAGGTGATGATTCTGCTGAACCGGCGGGGGTACAGCTTTGTGGTGATGTGCCGGAGTTGTGGAGAGAAGATTGAGTGCGTGAACTGCGCGATCTCGCTGACTTATCACAAGAGTGGGAAGGATGATGAGAACAATGGCGAGGCTCGCGTAGGGCAGCGGCTGGAATGCCATTACTGCGGGTATAAGCGTGGGGTTCCGAAGGCTTGCGAGAAGTGTGGGAGCGAGCATTTGTACTACATGGGTGCGGGGTCGCAGCAGGGTGAGGAGCGGTTGCAGGAGCTGTTTCCGGGCGCGCGGATTGGGAGGATGGATCGCGATACGGTAAGAACGCGTGGGGATATGGAGCGGCTGTTGAACCGGCTGCACTCGGGGGAGATCAACCTTCTGGTGGGGACGCAGATGATCGCGAAGGGGCATGACATTCATGGAGTGACGCTGGTGGGCGTGGTGGGTGCGGATTTTGCGCTGGGGCTGCCGGATTTTCGCGCGGCGGAGAGGGTGTTTCAGTTGATTACGCAGGTGAGTGGGCGGGCGGGGCGTGGAGAGCTTCCGGGTAAGGTGCTGGTGCAGACGTATCAGCCGGACCACTATGTCAACAAGTTTGCGCGGGAGCATGACTATACGGGGTTCGCGGCACGGGAGATGTTCTTTCGGCGGGCGATGCGGTATCCGCCTCTGAGTGTGCTTGCGAATGTGATTGTGCAGAGCGAGAAGCTGGAGGAGGCGCTGGACTGGTCTTCGCGGCTGGGACGATGGTTTGAGGGCAGGAAGTTGGATGGGGTGAGAGTGCTGGGGCCGGCGGCGGCTCCGCTGTCGCGGCTGAAGAGGATCTACCGGTTCCACTTTGTGCTGAAGGCGGAGCGGCGGGATGTGCTGGGAGCGGCGCTACGGGAGATGTTGGCGGTGGTGGCGCGGCAGGAGATTCCACGGCGGTCGGTGGTGGTGGATGTGGATGCCGTGCACTTGATGTAGAAGATGGGGTCGGTGTTAGTGGTGGAGCTTGGCGATCAGGTCGAGGACGCTGAATTTGGTGAAGGGCTCAGGCATGGCGGTGAGGATGAGAATAACGAGGGCGAGGGGAGCAAGCAGCAGGAGTTTTGTGGGTAAGGGACGCGTGTCGTTGACGGTCGGATGACGCATGCCGGGGAGGCATAGGAAGCCAGCCCAGACGAGCCAGCCTGTCCAGTGCGCGATGCCGAGATAGACGAGAGCGGCGATGACGGCGTAGGTGACGACGCGGTGGATGCGCGGTGAGAGCGCATAGAGGATGTGACCGCCGTCCAACTGGCCGGCTGGGAGCAGGTTGAGAGAGGTGAGGAGGATACCGATCCAACTGGCGATGAGGATGGGATGCCAGAGGAGTGGGCGGTCCAGCGAAACATGTAAGAGCGGGGCCAGGAGCTTGAAAATCAGCGGGGACTGGAAGTCAACTAGCTTCTGGGGTTCGACTGCAACGGGTTTCGAGAGAATGAGGCCGATGCTGGTTGTGAGGACTGCGACGAGAAATCCGGCGATGGGGCCGATGGCACCGATGGTGATGAGGGCAGCGCGGGATGTGACCGGGGATTTGAGACGGATGATGGCGCCGGCTGTGCCGCCAAGCGACGGGGCCGGCAGAAAATAGGGAATGGTTGCGTTGATCCCGTATCTGCGGCAGGAGAAGTAGTGACCGAACTCATGGGTGATCAGAATTCCGATAAGGGTGAGAGAGAAGGGTAAGCCGAGGCCGAAGTGAGGGAGGTTGGCAAATATCCAAGGAAAGGGAATGACATCGGACTGGGAGGCGATGGGAAACCGTCCATGCTGGAAGTTGACCATGTAACGCATGCCGTAGCGTGTGGCAGAGAGCAAGGCGAGAAGGAGCAGGGTGGCTTGAATCCAGTGACGGTCCGGCTCGGCTTTTTGAACCGATGTTACGTTGGCCTGGAGATCGTCTTGCAGGATTGCAGGGGTTGGCATGGCGAAAGCTGGCCTTAAATATCTGAAATTAGTTCTTATGTCGGATTAAGAACCATCAGACAAGATCGCCAGAGCGGTGGCAAGTGGATTTTCTGACAGGGGGAATCCAGCAGGGCGCATGTTGCCCTCTATTGGGAATTTGGGCGGCGGCTGGAAGAGTAACCGCTTAGAAGCGGCAGCTATGAGGGGATGGTGGGTTAACAGCCTTCACGCCAAGTCGCAGCAGATGACGTCGGCGCTAGTCGAGGAGGTGCAGCTCTTTGCCTGGCTTGAAGCGGACGGCTTTGCCCGGTGCGATGCTGACTTCGGCGCCAGTGCGGGGGTTGCGGCCGACGCCCGTTTTGCGGGGCTTGACGGTGAAGACGCCGAAGCCGCGTAACTCAATGCGGTCGCCTTCGCCAAGCGCGGTCTTCATGGCGTGGAAGATGACATCGACGGCAGCCTCTGCCTTAGTGCGCGGAAGACCTGTGCGCTCGACTACCCTTTGAATCAGATCCTGCTTGATCATGGTGTATTCTTCACCCTTCCCGAGTTCAGCCTGTGCTTGCGACGTTCCGGCTTCGGTTATGCCTTTTACCGATGGTATGAAGGCTGATTTCGGTTGTCAAACTTGTACTTCTTTGATTTCACGCTGTTACCTAGTTGGTTTCGCGGTTCCACGGGTATGGTTTCATGGTTGACCAAGCCGTTCACAGCACTTTTTACGATAGGCTCTATGGAATGCAATCTACAGAGCAATGAGCTAAGACTAGCATCTGTAGAAACTTCGCGTTTTATGTACGAAAGGCATGATGGCGATTAAAAGCGATAAGTGGATTCGGCGGCAGGCGACCGAAAACAAGATGATTGAACCCTTCAGCGAGAAGCAGGTTCGCGAGGGCGTGATCTCTTACGGGCTTTCTTCGTATGGCTACGACCTGAGGGTATCGGATGAGTTCAAGATTTTTACGAACGTGAACAGCGCGATCATCGACCCGAAGAACTTCGATGAGCGGTCCTTTGTGAGCGTGCAGGCGCCGAGCATTATTGTTCCGCCAAACTCGTTCGCGCTCGCGCGGTCGGTGGAGTACTTCCGGATTCCGAGGGATGTGCTGACGATCTGCGTGGGCAAGAGCACCTATGCGCGGTGCGGGATTATTGTGAATGTGACGCCGTTTGAGCCGGAGTGGGAGGGCTTTGTGACGCTTGAGATCTCGAACACAACGCCGCTTCCGGCACGCATTTATGCCAACGAAGGATTGTGCCAGATTCTATTTTTCCAGAGTGACGAGGTTTGCGAGGTAAGCTATGCCGATCGCAAGGGGAAATATCAGAACCAACAAGGTATCGTTTTGCCGAAGCTTTAGCTGGCAGGACAACGTTATGGACGGACCTGCCGAGTTATTTCTCTGTCCATACGATCAAGGTCGAGCTAACGGGCCCTTGGAAAGGCCTGCAACGAATTGAGTGGCGCAGGCCTCTCTGAACGAACGTTTGCGGAGCTTGAATGAAGAGTGATGGTAGGTTGCGGGTAGGTGTGGTTGCGAGTGATCCTCTGCGCCAGCTTGGGCTGGAGACAATTCTCCAGGAGTCGGTGGGACTTAAAGCGATTGGGATGGAACTGGAAGAGGTTGCCGGCGATAAGAAGCTGGCTGCATTGCTGATCGATGTTCGGTCGTTCGGCGGCGCTGTGACGGAGATTATTGCCCGACTTCGTGCGGATCGGCCAGAGCTGAAGGTGGTGGTGGTCGGCGAATCGCTGGACCAGGACCTTATCCAGGCGGTGATTGGAGCGGGCGCGAAGGGCTTTCTGACGGAGACCTCGGACGAGCGCGAGATCGGTATGGCTATGGGTGTGGTGCTGGATGGATCGGTGTGGGCCCCGAGAAAGGTGCTGGCGCGGTTGATTGATGCGTCGGGTAGTGCAGCGGCTTCGCACGGAGGTAGCGGGGAGGCGATTGCCGAGAAGATGACGCCGCGGGAGCAGGAGGTTCTGCAACTGCTGATGGATGGTGGCTCGAACCGGCAGATTGCGGCCTCGATGGGGATCGATGAGGTTACCGTGAAGGCGCATCTTGGGAGGATGCTGCGGAAGACGGGATCCAGTAACCGAATTGAGTTAACGCTACGTGCGATGGAAGAACGAGCGGCGGGTAAGGAAGGTTAACCGAGTGCTGTTTTGCTCAGAGGTATACATTCTTCGGTACCCACTTTTTAGGGTCCGACGAAACTATGGCCAAAGGTATACATCCCTCTGTACTCTTGCGGGATTTGCGAGTCTGCTGCACAGTGAAGAGGTATCACAGACCTGGGAGAAGCGGGGTTGTGAGAAGTGGCTGGAGACAGCGACCTCTTGCAACCCCCATTTTTTATTCTGCGCTCCCTGCAACCATTGACAGTGTCCTTTCCATCTGACCTCCTGTAGCGGCGATTGAACTTGTACGCCGCAAGTCAGATTTGAAAGGTAAAACAATGAAAAAAGTTATTGGAGCTCTTTGTGCCGTGGCGATGTCTGCCGGAATGATGCCCGCGCACGCCCAGGATGCAAAACTCGGCGATCGTTTGGAAAATGCTGCTGTTGTTCTCCAAGAGGTAATGGCGACGCCCGATAAGGGCATTCCGCAGTCGATTCTGGCTGGCGCTGCGTGTGTTGTTGTCATTCCGAAGTACAAAAAAGGCGCATTTATTGTTGGAGCACAATATGGTCAGGGTGTTGCGACCTGCCGTACGCATGAGGGTTGGTCCGCTCCCGTGTTCGTTCAGCTAGAAGGTGGCAGCTTCGGATGGCAGATCGGTGGTCAATCCACGGACCTCGTGCTCATTGCGATGAACCATGATGGGCTGGAGTCGATGCTTCACTCGAAGGTGAAGCTTGGCGCCGATGCTTCAGTAGCTGCAGGGCCGGTTGGCCGGGATGCTGCTGCTGCTACGGACGTTGCGATGCATGCGGAGTTCTTGACGTACTCTCGCACTCGCGGAGTGTTTGCCGGTTTGAGCCTGGACGGCACTGTGCTTTCGCAGAATGCGGATGACACTCGCAGTGAGTATGGTGCGAATGTTCCTTATGGCGACGTGCTGCACGGCCGCGTTCCAGCCCCTGCGAATGGGCGTCATTTCGTACACACGGTAGCCAAGTACTTTGTGATCTCGTCCGTCAACCACTAAGTTTGATTTAGTTGGTCAATGGGCAGAAGGGCGGCTTTGGCCGCCCTTCTGCTCGTTTGGAGTGTGCGGACTGAGAGGCTGCTTGCGTACACTGAAGTCTTGAAGGATTCGACACAAAGTTCGACGACGGCGGTTGAGGTGCGGCAAGAGACTGCACGGGAAAGCCTGGAGTATTGGGCAGTGCGCGGCCTGGTGGGTTTGGTGGGGGCGCTGCCGCGTGCGGTAGCTCGTGCGGTCGGTGCGGCTATTGGAGGCGCTTGTTGGTGGACTCTGGGCGGTCTGCGACGGACGGGACTGCGGAATCTGGCGCTGGCGCTACCAGAGAAGACTGAACAAGAGCGGCTGGGGATTCTGCGGCGGCTTTATACGATGCTGGGTTGGCAGATTGCGGAGTTTTGCAAGATGGGCGGCTACACGGTGGAGGAAGCGTCGAAGTTTGTGCGGTATGAGGGGCTGGAGAACTATTTAGCGGCTCGGGATAAGGGGAAGGGGGTGCTGGTGTTGACGGGGCATCTGGGAGCTTGGGAGCTTTCGAGCTTTTATCACTCGATGCGGGGGTATCCAATGTCGCTGGTGATTCGGAGGCTGGATAATGCCCGAGTGGATGCTTTTGTGAATGGAATCAGGTGTTTGCATGGGAATCGCGTGATCCATAAGGATGACTTTGCGCGGGGGTTGCTGACGGCGATGCATAACGGGGAAACTGTTGGGATTCTTATGGATACGAACATGACGCCTCCTCAGGGGGTGTTTGTGCCGTTTTTTGGGGTGGAGGCTTGTACGGCTTCGGGGTTGGCGCGGGTTGCTGGGAGGACTGGGGCGGCGGTTTTGCCGGGGTTTCTGCTTTGGGAAGAGAGTGAGAAGCGGTATGTACTGCGGTTTGGGGAGGAGTTGCAACTGCAGCAAACAGGGGACTTGCAGGCGGATATGATGGCGAATACGGCGCTGTTTGCGGCTACTACGGAGGCTTATATTCGGAGGTATCCCGAGCAATGGTTGTGGGTTCACCGGCGGTGGAAGACGCGGCCGGAGGGCGAGGAGAAGATCTATTGAGGATGTCTGCGAACGAAATTGCCACCTTACTGACGGTGAAAACTACGGTGGCGGCGACATTAAATACGGTCTCCGCGACGAAAAGTGCGGATGAAAGTTCAGTAGTTTTTGCCGTGGACGGTGCGGCGCTGAAATCGGCGCTGGAATCGAGGGCTGGGTTGATCCTGGCGAGGCTGGATTCGGAGACGGACGATCCGAGGGTGCTGAAGGTTCGTGATCCGAAGTTTGCGTTTGCAGTTGTCGCGGAGGCGCTGGCTGATCCGGTGGTGGGGGAGTTAGTGCATGGGTCGGCGAGTGTCGATGAGACCGCGAAGCTGGGAGTGGGGACGCGGGTGGGTGCTGGGGCGGTGATTGAGGCGGGGGTTTCGATTGGGGATGGGTGCTCGATTGGGAGCCGGGTGACTGTTTGTGCGGGGGCTTCGCTTGGGGATCGCGTGGTGGTGCAGTCGGGAGCGGTGCTGGGGTCTACGGGGTTTGGGTATGTGAGGAATTCCGAGACGGGGGAGTATCGGCTGTTTCCCCAGCAGGGCAAGCTGGTGATTGAAGATGATGTGGAGATTGGGGCGAATACGACGATCGACCGGGGGGCGTTGGGGGAGACTCGGATTGGGCGAGGGACGAAGATCGATAACCTGGTGCATATTGGGCACAACTGCCTGATTGGGAAGAATGTGGTGATTGCGGCGCAGGTGGGGATTTCGGGGTCTTGCGTGATTGAGGATGGGGTGGTGATGGCCGGGCAGGTGGGGTTGGGGGATCATGTGACGATTGGGCCGGGAGTGATTCTGGGTGGGGCTTCGGGGGTGTTTCCGCATAAGCGGTTGGAGGGGCCCGGGGAGATGTTTATGGGGGTGCCTGCGGAGCCGGTGAAGGAGTATTTGAAGTCGTTGGCGCGGGTTCGGAGGCTTAAAGGCAGGGAATAGGGAATAGGGAATAGGGAATAGGGAATAGGGAATAGGGAATAGGGAATAGGGTTTGGAGATGCTGTGAGTGTTGTTGTGGTTGGCGGGAATACTCGGAATATTGGGAAGACCAGCGTGGTTGCGGGGTTGATTGCTGCTATGCCGGAGAGGCATTGGACGGCGATCAAGATTACGCAGTTCGGGCATGGGGTTTGCTCGGCTAATGGAGAGCCCTGCGACTGCGAGACGGCCGATCATACGATTGCGGTGAGTGAGGAGCGGGAGCGGGAGAGTGGGACGGACTCTTCGCGATATTTAGCGGCGGGGGCGGTGCGGTCGTTCTGGGTGAGGACGCGGCAGGGGCAGTTGCATGAGGCTATGCCGCGGGTGAGGGCGCTGATTGCGGCGGCGGAGAATGTGGTGATCGAGTCCAATAGCGTGCTGCGGTTTTTGAAGCCGGATGTGGCGTTGAGTGTGCTGGATTTGTCGGTGGGGGATTTTAAGGCTTCGGCGCTGCGTTATCTGGATCGCGTGGATGCTCTTGTGATGGCTTCTGAGAGTGTGGGTGATGGGGTGGTTTCGCGGAGGTTGCTGGAGTCGAAGAGAAGGTTTGTGGCGAGGCCGCCGGTTTATTGCAGTGGGGAGTTGGTGGAGTTTGTGGGGGAGAGGTTGTAAAGAGGGTTTTCTGGTTCAGCTTCTGGTGTTCCCCACTCATGCGCAAAGAGCGCGCATGAATGGGCCACCCGTGAGGTATGTGCGGTGTAGAGGAGAGCGGTCGCTTCGCGATACCCCACCCTTTGCAAAGTGCGCAAAGGGTAGGGCACCCAGAGTTGTAGCTCGTTTATTTGAAGCCGTTGGGGCCGGCGTTCATGCCGTTGGGGTAGAAGACGCCGGTTGCTGGTGAGGTTAGGGCGCCGTTTTTGAAGGAGGAGCCGCCAGTGACGATGTTCAATACCTGACCGACGGTGCGAGCTGTGGCTATGGCGAAGGTTTTGCTGTTGTCGGCGGCTGCATCGACGAGGCGGGTTGCGGTTACGTTGGCTCCGCCAGCGAGGGAGACCTGGAAGGTTGCGAGGCCGTAGTCGTCGGGGCTGGGGTCGTAAGTGGTGGAGGCGGCGACCTGTACTGCCAGGGCGGCGCGGAGGTTGGAGATGGCGTTGGTCACGGGGATCAACGTTGTGCCGGTGGTATCCAGCGTGTTGATTGTCGTGCGGACGAGGCCGGCGTGGTAGGCTTCGACGGCCAGGATGCCGGCGGCGGCGGAAAGATTGCCTGACACGGTGAGCAGGGATGCGGCACCGTGATAGGCGGTGACGCCTACGTCTTCGAAGACATACGCGCCGAGGAGGAAATCTGCTTCGGAGTCGTAGGGCGTGAAGGTGGGAGCAGCGGGTGTGAGAGCGCTGCCCAGCATCTGCCACGAGGTTCCGAGGTTGATGGCGGGTTGCGCTACGGCGAGGGTGCTGAGAGCGGACTGGAGGAAGAGGACGTGCTTGCCTTCCTCGATGGCTGTCTCGATGGCGTAGGAGGCGACCTGCGTGGTGACGAAGGGAACCTTGCTGCCACCGGTGACGGTGCCGGCGGTTCCTACGGAGCCGGTGATGGGGATTCCGGCTGCGGGCGCGCCTGCGGCGATTGCGGCTGCGTTTGGTTTGTCGATGGTGCAGCCGAAGGCGGCGAGGTAGTAGAAGTTGGCCTCGAGGTATTCGAGGTTGAGGGCGAAGTTGAGGATGTCAGAGTCGTTGTAGGTTGTGGCGGCGTGTGCTTCTTTGGCGCTGCCGAGTACGAGGCCAGCGAGAGCTGCACTGCCGAGGGTCAGCAGCTTGCGGCGGCCCGTGACGATGATGTCGTCCAGAATTTGAGTCTCTAGATTTGCCATGGAGTTTTCCTTTTGCCGCTTAGGCTGTTGTGGTGGAGAAGATGCTGTTGGTGCCGCTGGGGAAGAAGCCGCCGCTCTTTGCGCCGACCGTGGCCGAACCGTAGACGATGTGGTGGACCTGATTGACGGAGCGGGCGAAGCCGATGGCGGTCTTGGAGTCTGCGGCTACGATGGAACTTGGTGTCGTAAGGCCGGTGGGCAGAGCGAGTGGGACTTCCACGGAGGTGCTGGAGCCCGCTGCGCCGGTGTTTCCTGTGCCTGTGCCGGGTGCGCCGGAGTTGCCGACGGTCAACGTGGCGCGAAGAGCGGCGACATCGTTGGCGTAGGTGATGTAAGGGTAGGCCGTGGCTGAACCGGCTGCGATGGCCCTACCGGTGATCGCTGTGCGGATGTATGCGGCGTGGTAGGCTTCGACGGCGAGGATGCCGGCTGCGGCGGTGAGATAGCCGGAGGCGACGCCAGCGGCAGTGATGAGCGGCGCTGCGCCGGCGTAGGCGGTGACGCCGACATCTTCAAAGATGAAGGCGCCAACGAGGAAGGCGTCGAAGCTGGCGAAGGGGCTGAAGCTGGTGAGGGCGCCGTTGCTGGCGAGCGAGGCCAGCGGAGCGAAGAAGGTGAGATCGATGTTGGGCATGGGCACGGCCGCGGGTCCAAGTGCGGCGCGAAGGAAGCGGACGTGCTCCTGCTCTTCGTAGGCGATCTCGTTGATGATCTGTTGCTGGGCGGCTGTGATGCCGCCGCCAACCTGGGCTACGGAGCTGTTGGTGGTTACGGTGCCCATGGTGTAGGTGCCTGTGTAGCCGGATGGGATGCTTGTATCGGTTGTGGCGAGGCCGTGGCCGGTTGCGGCGTAGAGATAGAACTGCGCTTCGAGGTATTCGAGGTTGAGCGCGAAGTTGAGGACGTCTGCATCGGTGTAAGAGCCAGTGCTGCTGCCACCGCTCATGTTTGTTACACCATCGTTGGCACAGCCGGCCATGAGGCCTACTGCGGCTACGCTTCCCGCACCGGCGAGAAAGTTTCGCCGAGAGAGTGCTTTATCGATCAGTGAGTTTAGCTTGGTATCCACGTTACATCTCCTGTGTGCGGGTTTAGCTTTCGGGGCGTGCGGGGTCTTTGGCTTCGAGTGTGCGAAGCCGCTGTTGGCGAGTCGATTGTGCGTGGTCTTACAGCGTGCGAAAGGCCATGATGTTGGCGTGCTGGTGGCGAGTCTGCTTCCCTTACCCCTGAGATACGAAGACTGATGAAGGTTGGATTGGCGACATTGAAAAGAATTTGGCGGGGTTGGAGAGGTTGCCTGTTGGAAGGAAGGCGCGGTGTTCGCAGCGTACGCGGAGTTTCGCGGAGTGGTGGGTTAAAGAAGAACGCCGCCCGATGAGGTAGGCGGCGTTTTTATTCAGGAGGATGGTGTTTAGTCGGCGCTGTTGGACTCGGCGTCGATGTAGGCCATGTCGAGTACGGTGCCCTGGACGGTGAAGAGATAGTTGTCCAGCTCAGAGCCGTCGGATGTGTAGAAGGCGTGGACCTGTCCGCCGTAGCCGGTATAGACCTTCCCGTAGTTCTGGACCCATGCGATGCCGTTGACGTTGCCGTAGTAGTAGGGATTCTGATTGGTGTTGATGTTGGGGACTGTGATGTTGGTGGCAGTGGCGTTGTTTGGCGTGACGGTGGGAATGATCTGCACCGGGGTTACGGCGCCGAGGTTGACCCAGACTACGCTGCCGTCTGTGGTTGAGGTCTGGCCGTTGGTGTTGGTCGTCCAGGAGGGTGCGCTGGCACCGGAGGTGCCGGCTGTGAGGACGATTTCGACATTGGTTCCGTCGGTTACGCGCTGGCCGAGATTGTAGGCGGTTTTGGCTGTCCAGGAGGGGAGAATGGCGCTGCCGCCGGTGACGAAGCGGGTGAGGCAGTTGTAGTTGGCTGCCTGCGTCGTGATGCCTGCAGCGGCGTTGGCGGCGCGCTGGCCGTTAGCGCATTGCTGGGAGCCGATCCAGAGGTTGGCGTTATCGGCGAGGCGCATTACGGTGTGGTTGCCGTCGGCGATGGAGTAGGTGTTGGTGATGGTGTAGGGGGTGTTGGTTGGGATGGTGGAGTTCGGGATTGCGAGCAGCGAGAGGTTTCCGGCGAAGAGGCCGTCTCCTCCCAGTTGCTGACCAGCGATATAGAGATAGTTACTGTCGGCTACGGCTACGGTGGCGCCGCCGGGGACGGGAATTGGATTGGCTACTGCGAGCGTTGCCAGCGGTGAAGGTGCAGGAACAGGGCAGGCAGGATGGGCGGGTTGACCGCCCTGGCCTGGCTGGCCGCAGAGGGGATCAAATGTAGGGATGCTGGTGATGAGCAGCGGCGCTGTTTGAAGGATGGTGACGCTGGAGTTGGCGCCACCGCACTCGGCTCCGCAGTTGAGAACGTAGACGGAGCTGCCATCGCCGGAGAAGATGGCGTTGACGGGACGGTCGTAGGCCGCGCCCGCGATGGCGGCTGCGCCGTTGGGGGCGAGGCTGGTGTTACCAACCGGGACGACGCAATAGACGGGGAGCAGCAGGGGCTCGCAGTCGATGTAGCCGGGTGGGTATACGGGGTTGGAGGTTGCGGGCATCTTGACGACGCGGTAGAGCTGATTGGAGTTGCGCACCATCGCGAGGACGATGGTGCCTGCGGGGTTGACGACCACCTTATCCACGTTGGGGAGGTTGAGCGAGACACTGCCATAGGTGCCGGCAACGCCGAGCACGCCGGAGCCTTCCGCCGCGCCGGCGAAGAGAACGCCGCCGGGGGCAGCGGCTATCGAAGGAGGCTGGTTTCCAAAGCCGGCTACGCTTCCGCCGGCAGCTTCAGTGCCGTAGTTGACGGAGTCTACAGAGCCATCGGTATAGGAGAGGATGTATCCGGTGGTCTGCTCGGGGAAGTTGATGATGTAGGTTGGCTGCGCGGCGGAGAATCCCTTGATGAAGAAGGCGGGGATGGTATTTTGCACGTTGCTGCGGATGTCACGGAGGCCGTCGAGAATTTCGAGGCCGCCCTGGCTGCCGTTAGATGTGTAGGCGACCATGACGCGTTCGAGCAGGCCGCTGGGTGGGATGGGCCGTCCGGCGTAGTTGGCTGCCGGCTCACGGTAAATAATGTTGGAGCAAGCGGTCAGCGACAACGCTGCCGCGGCCAAGAGCACGCCCGCAAAAAGCTGGGCAGGGAGACTTCTATTCTTCAACGTGAACCACTCCAGTAGCGTCCGCAACCGCAGCGAAAATGCTGCAATTATCAATCCTGAGTATAGCAAAGCGATGGGTGCATCCCGCGATGGAGGCGGGATGGGAGGTTGTGCCCGGGGTGAGGCGATGCGATATACGATAGAAGACCAGAACAAGGGAAGTGGGAGAAAAGATGACGGTTGCGATCGACAGGCTCTTTGGCGGCAGCACAATTTTGTGCGACGGCGCGATGGGGACCATGCTGTACAGCAATGGCGTGTTTATCAACCGTTGCTATGACGAGCTGAACGTGTCGCAGCCGGAGACGGTGCGGGCGGTGCATGAGCAGTATCTGCAGGCCGGTGCGGAAGTGATTGAGACCAATACGTTTGGGGCGAATGCGTTCCGGCTGGATCACCATGGGCTGCGAGACAAGGTGCGGGAGTTCAACCTGGCGGGGGCGGCGATTGCGCGGGCGACGGTGGAGGCGATGCGGGAGAAGCAGGGCTCGGAGGCGTTTGTGGCCGGGGCTGTGGGGTCGCTGGGCGTGAGGCTGGAGCCTGTGGGAAAGGTGACGCTGGCGGAGGCGAGGGCGGCGTTTGCGGAGCAGATGGCGGCGCTGGCAGAGGGTGGCGTGGATCTGCTGATCGCGGAGACGCTGATGTCGGTGGATGAGGCGGAGCAGGCGGTGCTGGCGGCGAGAGAGGCGGCTCCACAGTTGAAGATTGCCGTGATGATGACGGTGAATGAGGATGGGAACTGCCTGGATGGGAACACGCCGGAGGATGCGGCGAAGAGGCTGACGGAGATCGGTGCGGATGCGATCGGGTGCAATTGCAGCTCGGGGCCGACGATTGTGCTGAGCGTGATTGAGCGGATGCGGAAGGTGACGAAGGTGCCGCTGGTGGCGATGCCGAATGCAGGGCTGCCGACGAGTGTGGAAGGGCGGCATATTTATCTGACGTCGCCGGAGTATATGGCGAGCTTTACGCGCAAGGCTGTGCGCGCGGGGGCGAACTGGGTGGGTGGATGCTGCGGCACGACGCCGGCACATATCCGCGCGATGCGTGGTGCGTTGCGGGCTCTGGATGCGCAGAGGACAGCCGAGGCTACCGCGAAGGTGGCTGCGCCGGTTGTGGAGATTACGAGCGAGCATCGCGTGGAGCCGAAGCCGCTGCGGGAGCGGTCGGGCATTGGGCGGATGATTGCCGATGGCGAGTTCGTGACGATGGTGGAGATTGTGCCGCCGAAGGGGTTCGACTGCTCGAAGGAGCTGGCGGGTGCGGCGCTGCTGAAGAAGTATGGCGTGCGGGCGATTAATATTCCGGACTCGCCGCGGGCGAGCGCTCGGATGAGTAACCAGAGTTTGTGTGTGCAGATAGAGCAGAAGGTTGGAATCGAGACGATTCTGCATTACACGTGCCGCGATAGAAACATTTTGAGCATGCAGAGCGATCTGCTGGGTGCGGCGTCGATTGGGCTGAAGAATATTTTGTGTTTGACGGGCGATCCGCCGAAGATGGGGAACTATCCGAACGCGACGGCGGTGTTCGATGTGGATGCGATCGGGCTGACGAAGATGGTGCAGGATTTGAACCACGGGCTGGATATTGGGAAGAATCCGATTGGGGGGTCGACGGGGTTTACGATCTCGGTGGCGGCGAACCCAGGGGTGGCGGATATCGATAACGAGGTAAGGCGGTTTGAGTACAAGGTTGCGGCGGGCGCGGAGTTTGCGATTACGCAGCCGGTGTTCGATCAGCGGCTGCTGGAGCAGTTTCTGCGGCGGATTGAGGTCTTCAGGATTCCGGTGATTGCGGGCATCTGGCCGTTGACGAGTTTGCGCAATGCGGAGTTTATGAAGAATGATCTGAAGCTGAGCGTGCCGGATGAGATCTTTACGCGGATGGGCGCGGCGGCGAGCAAGGAAGCGGCGCTGGCGGAGGGGTTGAAGATCGCGCGGGAGATGCTGGAAGGCGTTCGCAGCGAGGTTCAGGGCGTGCAGGTGAGTGCGCCGTTCAACAAGTTCCTGGCTGCGGTTGAGGTGTTGGGACTGAGCGAGGAGGCGGCGTAATGGCTAGCTTTGAGGATCAGCTAACGGAGTTGGAGAAGGTGGTGGAGCAGCTTGAACGGGGGGATCTGACGCTGGAGGAGAGCGTGGGATTATTTGAGCGTGGGGTGAAGCTGTCGGATGCGTGTAAGGGGCAGTTAGCGAATGCGGAGAGCAGGATTCAGGTGTTGCTGGAGCCGGAGAGTGGTGGGGTGGTGAGGGTGGAGGATTTGGATGTCCCGATTGGGGAAGAGGATGGGGATGAAGATGAGGATGATATTGAAGCGGATGTGAACGAGGAGTAGGATTCAAGATTATGGATCCTCAAGTAGATATCCAGAAATTCGCTGAGAAACTCGTAAAGGCCGGACGTGAAGGTGTGGCCTGGGAGC
>Ga0302313_10001864_pt1 | contig 15398 bp, 13 predicted proteins | sample III_Palsa_N2_2_FD_200454 | JGI IMG/M metagenome (GOLD analysis project Ga0302313, IMG submission 200454) | Peat permafrost microbial communities from Stordalen Mire near Abisko, Sweden - III_Palsa_N2_2 | ecosystem: Environmental > Terrestrial > Soil > Palsa > Peat permafrost | place: Sweden...
GATCAGGCGATGGTCGCGCAACTGCGCAGGACTTGCCGCAAAGTTGTTCTCGAGCAGGTCGGCGATGGAGGCCTTACCTGTGGTCGTCGTCTTTTCCGCCAGCGCCGCGGCCTCATCCACATTCTGATAGTCGAAGCTGGCGATGGTCTGCGGCCTCTTGTCTTCGACGATATGAAAATCGCCGGCCTTCAACCCGGTGATCAACTCCCCGGTCTTCTTGTCGCGCACCACCACGTTGGTCAGCACGATGTTCGCATTCACGGTCATCGTAAAGGTACTCTGGTCGCTGGGCAGCGGCGCTTTTCCGGGCCCTTGCGCGCGCGGGATCACAGCCGGCGCCGGCGTTGCCGAGTTCTGCTGCGCTGCTGTTGGTGCAGCTGTTTGGGCAGACGCCATCATAGGGTTTCCCCAGCCCAGCAAACCGATCATCAAAGCCGCCGAAATCCGTTGCATCACACCCTCTACTTCCTACTTCCTGTTTCCTATTTCCTGCTTCTAAAACCTGTATCTCGCCTGCACTTGCAGGGCGCGCATCGCCGCCGCGCTGGTCACCTGGCCAAAGTTGATCGCATTTTCCGTGGTACTGATGCCGCTGTACTGCACGGTGTTGAAGACATTGCTGGCGGTCACGCGCGCCTCGAAAGACCGCGTATCGCCAAGCTGCACCGTGCGCGACAGCGAGGCGCTCGTCGAGACCGTCCCCGGCCCTTCGATCGAGCCCGGCGACGCTGTCCCATACTGCGTGACGCCATTCACAACTGGCGGCGCGAACGCAGCGGTGTTGAAGAACTCCGCCAGCTTGCCGGGCCCCTTCAGCGACTGCGTGAAGACACGGTTTGGACGCTGTTGGTAGGTGTTGCCGGACGCCGCTTCCTCTTCATCGCCCGAGTACGACGGCGTGTAGTACGTCCCCGTAGCAAACGTAAAGTTGCCGCTGAACGAAAAACCATCCAGCGCGTGCGACATGAAACCACCCTTGTTGAAGTAGGCGCGGTTAGGGCCGAACGGAAGCTCCAGCACCCAGTTGCCGGTCAGGTTTTGCCGCTGATCGAAGCTCGAGTTGCCCTCTTCCGCAGCCAGGTTGTACAGGTTCTGCACCGCCGATCCCACTGCTCCGCCCACACCCGAGGCGTTGTCGATGGTGTGCGAGTACGTATAGGTCACGCCTAGCGCTATGCCCTTCTGCTGCCTCTTCTGCGCGCTCACGATCAACTGGTTGGAGTGCGAACTGGCGCCGTCTTCCTCATAGTCGAACGGCTCGTACCCCGGCGTCGTCACGCCCGAGGGCGTGGCGTTTGGCGAGCCGACCACATCCAGGTTGCTGGCCTTCGATCCGTTGTAGCCGACGTTCAAAACGATGCCCAGCGGGATTGTCCGCTGAATATTCAGGTTATAGACCTGCACCATGCCCAGCCGGTAGTTCGGATTCACGGCATAGTTGTTCAGTTGCGTCTCCAGCGTAGAGCAACCCACCTTGCTACCGGCTGGCCCAAAGCCACTGCCCAGCGTCAAGTTAGCCGTCGTTGCCGGCCGCGTAGCCGTCTGTCCATTCGCTGCCGTATAGGTGTAGGCGCTTTGCGTGGTCTTGCAGCCGGTCTGCGTGGGCGACGTGTTGGACAAGCTGTAGATCGGCACATCGTTGGTCTCGGTCACCGAGAACGGCGCCTGGTGCGAGAGCGATCTGGCAAAGACCGAATACTGGCCCGTGTTGTAGTTCACGCCATACCCGCCGCGCACCACGGTCTCTTTGGTCAGCTTACCGCCGAACTTCGGACGCCATGCAATGCCGAACCGCGGGGCGTACATCTCCCGGTCAGGATTCACCAGCGACGCTCTGCTGCCGGCGGCGCACGTCGTTGTCCCGGTTGCGGTGACGTAGGTGGTGCCATTCGGCGTGACGCAGCCATCGCTGGTGAAGCCCTGGCTGATGCCGGTGAGGTTCACCAACCGGTCGTTCTTCTCGGTGTAAGGCCCGAAGTACTCATACCGCAGCCCATAGTTGATGGTGATGTTCGAGGCCATGCGCCAGTCGTCGTTCACGTACCAGTCGTAGACGTTCTCGCGCAGGTAGATCTTGTACAGGCCGGCCTGGATGCCGGTGCTCTCCGGCAGTCCCAGCAGCAGGTCCGCCAGCCCGTCGCCGCTGGTGATGCCGGCGGTCCCGCCCACCTGGCTGGCTGGGTTCGCCGTCGCATATCCGGTAAACGTGTACGAGCCCAATAGATTGTTGCCGCCGATCGAATCCGCATGGACCCGCCGCACATCAACGCCGAAGCGGTAGTTGTGCTTCTTCTTCCGCCACGCCACGACATCCGAATAGCTCATCGTCTGGTTGATCGTCTCACTCGGCGTCGCGTTGGATATCCCGGTATACCCGCTGACGCTGAACGACGGCAGCCCATTGTAGAAGTGCGGATCGGCAAATCCGCCGTTCTGGTTGGGAACGTTCAATCCCGTTCCATTCTCCGTCACAAGATTCGCCGAAGGATTGTTGTTCGTATCCGTAAAGTAGTTCCGGTTCTCCGAGTTCAGGCGGTTCCAGTTGACCGAAGCGTTATTCGAGAGCCTGCCGTAGCCGATGGTGTAGCCCACATTCAGCCCGTTGCCGGTACTCTCCGTCGCTCCACCCAGCGGCAGAAAGATGTTGCGGTTGTCCTGCGCGGAATGCGAGTAGTTGTAGCCGATGTTGATGTTCTGCCGCAGCGAAGGCGGTGCGTTGGAGTTAACGCCGCGTGTAGGCTTGCCGCCGAAGTTGCCAAACGGTGTGGCCGTCGTTCCACCCAGCGTCCGCACATAGCGCGTATTGATGGCAACGTTATTATTGCCCGCGTTGGAGATCGTCTGATAGTTGTTGCCCTGCGAGTTGGTCGGAATGTTCGGCAACGGATAGTACGCCAACAAATTCTTCGCCGCCGTGGAGATCGGAAGGCTGGCATTCGCCAGGATGTTCCCCGGTATCGGATTGCCCGTCACCGGATCGTACAGCTCAACCGTTGTCGGATTGCTGGTAGAGCCCAGGGTGGAAGCCGAGAAATTTCCCGTGCGCTCCAGCGGAGTAGGCACGCGGCCGGTGCTCAGAAACGCGGTCAGGTTCTTCTGGCCGGTGAAGTTGAAGAAGACAAACTGCTTGGTATTCGGCTTGGTCAGCCCCGGAATATAGGGTGAGCCAGCAATGCTGACGCCAAAGCGGTTCGAGTAAGCCGAAGGGTTGGCCACAAAATGCGGAAAGTCCGCCGGAGAGAAGGTCGAAGCGTTCAGCGCCGCGTTCCCGCCCTGATAAAAAATACTGCCGTGGGGCTGCGCAGGATTGAAGTTCCGGAAAGCTCCACTGCCGCCGCTGAAACCGCCGCGTCCCGGGCGTCCTCCACCTTGGCCCCCACCCGGCCCACCGCCGCCCATCAACCCGCCGAGCATTCCCACGATGGCTTCGGTTGGATCGCTACCCTGGGGGATCGACCCATTCGCGCGCCCCGCCGCGACAGCATCTTCGATCCGCTGCCGAATCTCATCCTCGCTGAAGTTCGCCAGCCCGTTGGTCTGCCCCGCTTGCCCGCTCACCGCAACTGAGTCCGCCCCCGCCGCGGCGCTGTCGCCAAGCCCGCTGAGAGACGGCATCGCCGCGCCCGCGGTTGTCGATCCCGCACTGGCATCGGTGGTGTCCTCGCTGCCCGCGCTCAGGCTGAGGCCCTGCACGCCCCGCGCCTGCGTCGCTGTGCCCAGGGTTTCCGCCTGCTTCGCTTCGGCGGCCGCAGCACGGCTGGCCAGATCCATGCCGAAGTCGGTCGGCTTCTCTTTGATTTTGATCCCCTGTGTAGCCGCCTGTTCCTCCACGCCGGTCAGCACGACCTCCTGCGTGAGCGCGGCAAAGCCGGCCAACTCCACCCGGACCACATAACGCCCGTTGCGTGGAATCAACATCGCGTACTTGCCGTCGATGTCGGTGGCCGTTGTGAACTTCTTGCCGCTCAGGGTGTTGGTCGCGGTGACAGCGACGCCCGGCAACGGTATGCCACCGGGCTTACCCGCCGTTCCGGCTACGACCGTTCCGTGAATCGTTCCACCCTGCGCCGGTGCCACGGCAGGAGCAGTGCTCGCAGTGACCTGCGCTACAGGAGGAACAGGCGCCGCCGGCGCAGTTTGCGAGGTTGTTCCGTCCGCAGCTGTCTGCGCCTTAAGACCCAGCCCGCTCAATGACAGCAGCAACATCAACCCCGACGCCCCGTGCTTGCTCATCCAACCTGCCACGTACACTCCTTCTATCGCCGCTCATGCGGTCCATCGGAACTTTAAATATCTACTATCGTGAGATGCGCCATTCTTAGATCAACAGGTCAACATCCTGGCCCCGGCCCCGGCGCGGCAGGTGCAGGAGTGCCCACTGGAGCGGCATTGCCAGGCGTCTCACCGGCGCGATGCCGCGGCTGGCCCGGTGTCGCCACGGTCAGCACCGCCGGCACGAAGACGCCGCTCTTCACGGAACCTTGTCCGCCTACGGTATCGCCGACCTTGATGTCGGCCAGCGTAATGCTCTCGCCCCCTGCTGCCGCGCTCGCAGAGGAATCTCCACCCATCCCCAACCCGCCACCACGGCCTGGACGACCGCGTTTGAATGACGTCGTCTCATCGAACCCAATCGTCTGCTCCACGCCATCCGGGCGCTTCAAGGTCATCTTGGCGTTGTCTGCGTCGATCGCCGTCACCTTGCCGGTGATGTAGGTCTTGCCCAGGTTGTCCTTCAGCTTCTTTACGTCCGCGGCATCCACGGTAAACACGATCGCGGCGTGCAGCGTCTTGTTGGGAGCATCCATGTTGCCTGCGGCCGTCACGCCGTCGCCCACCTTTATATCGGCGACCTTGATGGCGCTGCCACCATTGCCGCTACGCTTCATCACCCGCGTGTTGTCGGTTGTGATGATCTGATACGTCGTCCCGTCCTCGGCCTTGACCGTCAGGCTCGTGCCGGAGACCGCGGTCACCTCGCCGCCGATGTGCTGCATCCCGGCAAACTGCCCTCGGGGGCCGGGGTCCTCGGCGGGTTCCTGCGCCCGCAACGCCAGAGCAGGGAACAAAAATGCGCTCCCAGCAACCACCAACATCGCCAGCCCGGTCAATCTGCGTCGCATAGCAACCCCGCTTTCGGCTCTCTTACAAGCCTACCGATACAGACGGAAGCGTGCCACGGAAGTCTCCGTTACCCGCGAAATTATTCCTGCTGCCGCGATGTATCGCAGTACGACTAACGTGGCCGCCAGTGGTTGTGTGGAGCAGAATGCGCCGCACGGTTGTTCTGCTTCACATATGGCGAAGATCGTTGGGTCTTTGCGCTCGCTTGCGATAGCATCGAATAATGCAAGTGACCATCGACATTCCGGAGCCGCTCTTCAACGAGTTGAAGTCGCAAGCCCGCGAGGATCAAACCTCGGTCGAAGACCTCGTGGTAGACGGGGCCAACTTCGTGGTGGCCCGCGCCAGACGCTCTATGGAAGCGAAGAAACCTTCCCTGCTGGAGATGAACATCAACTTCAACGACTTCATGCTGATGACGGATGATGAGATGGAACTCTTTGATAAGATTGCTGCTCTCGATCCCGAGGCGGCTGTCAAAGCGTTCGGGATACGCAGGCTGAATGCCGGTGGGTGAGTTTGCAACTCCTGCGCCTGCGGACCTAAATGTATGGTTCGCGTTGACCCAGAGCGTTCACCCGCAAAATGCCTCGGCCCTTCGGTGGTTTCACCAACAAGAAATCAAGTCCGTCGCGTTCTGCCGGACAACTCAATTGGGACTGTTGCGCCTGCTAACGCAGTCGCCCTCGATGAGTGGATCTCCCTGCACGCAGCGCGAAGCCTGGAGTGTCGTGGATCGGCTTCTTGCCGACCCCAAAATTCTCTTTCTCGAAGAACCCGGGAGACTGGACGAAACCCTCCGTCGTATTTCGAATCGCGACGAAGTCTCTCCCCAGCGCTGGACCGACGATTACCTCGCCGCCTTCGCGGAGGCCTCCAACCTGAAGCTCGTCACCTTCGACCGCGCTCTGGCCGGCCGCGTGCCCTCATCCATCCTGCTTACGCCTTAACCTCAGCCCGCACGGTTGCCTCGGCCTTCACCAGCCCGCGGTTCGCATAGCTCGCCTTCACGAAGGAATGAAACAGCGGATGCGGCTCCAGCGGCTTCGACTTGAACTCAGGATGAAACTGGCAGCCGAGAAAGAACGGGTGGCCGGGAATCTCCACGATCTCAACGTATGTCGCATCCGGAGTCGTTCCGGTCAGCCGCAACCCTCCGCCGGTCAGCACCGCTTCGTACTCGCGATTGAACTCATAGCGGTGCCGGTGCCGCTCCGATATCTGCGTCTTCCCATAGGCCTTCGCGGCCAGCGATTCCGGCTCGATCACGCAGTCCCACGCGCCCAGCCGCATGGTTCCGCCCATCTCCTCCACGCCGGTCAGCTCGCGCAGCTTGTAGATGATGCGATGCGGTGTCGCTGGGTCGAACTCGCCGGAGTTGGCCTTCGCCAAACCGCAGACATTGCGCGCGTACTCGATGCACGCCGTCTGCATTCCCAGGCAGATGCCGAAGTACGGAACATTATTTTCACGCGCATAGCGGATAGCATTTAACATGCCCTCAATGCCGCGCTTGCCGAAGCCACCGGGCACCAGGATTCCATCGAAGCCTGCCAGTTGCGATTCGTAGTCCCGGTTGGGACGGCCGGGAGCGTCGCCGATGGGCTCGTCGGTGGTTTCAAGCCCCTCGGCTTCGAGCCAGGTCACCTTCAGCTTCAGGTTTTCCGCCAGCGCACCATGCACCAGCGCCTCCTTCAGCGACTTGTAGCTGTCCTCATACTCCACATACTTGCCTACGATCCCGATCGACACCTCATCCTTCGGGTTGTAAGCCCGGTGCACAACGTCCTTCCATTTCGACATGTCCGGCTCTTTGGTCTCGATCCGCAGGTACTTCAGCGCCATCGTATCGACGCCTTCAGCAGAAAGGTTCAGCGGCACCTCATAGATCGACGGCACATCGCGGGCGACCACGGTGGCCGCCTCTTCCACGTTGCAGAAGGCCGCAATCTTCGAGCGCATCTCGCGCGGCACGGCGCGGTCGGCGCGGCACAGCAGGATGTCCGGCTGGATGCCGATGCTCAGCATCTCCTTTACCGAATGCTGCGTCGGCTTGGTCTTCAACTCCTGCGCGGCGGCGATCCACGGGATCAGCGTCACATGCACGAATACGGTATTGTCACGCCCCAACTCCTGCCGCATCTGGCGGATCGCCTCGAGGAAGGGAAGAGATTCAATGTCGCCGACCGTCCCGCCGATCTCGACGATCACCACATCCACATCGCCGACGCCCGCGACCTTGCGCATCGCGTTCTTGATCTCGTTGGTGACGTGCGGAATCACCTGCACAGTTTTCCCGAGATAGTCGCCACGCCGTTCTTTCGTGATGATCTGCTCGTAGATGCGGCCGGTGGTCAGGTTGTTATCGCGCGACAGTTTCGCATGGGTAAACCGCTCATAGTGCCCCAGGTCGAGATCGGTCTCCGCGCCATCGTCGGTAACGAAGACCTCGCCATGCTGGAACGGCGACATCGTGCCCGGATCGACGTTCAGATACGGGTCGAACTTCATCAGGTTGATGCGGAGTCCGCGCGCCTCGAGCAGGCAGCCAATGGAGGCTGCAGCCAGCCCCTTGCCCAGCGACGACACCACTCCACCCGTCACAAAGATGTACTTTGCCGACATAGCCGCGACCTCTTCAATTGTTGGTTTGGGTTGTGCTTGGTGTGCACGTCCAAGTATATCCCAGTGGCTGTGGAAGTTTCGTCTTTTCCAAATGGGGCCGCTCTTTTGACATCCCCCGTAACTCACGATTTGAGCTGTGTAATGTTTTTTGCATCCAACGCCGATAGAGACGGTAATCGTTACTGGTCCGAGGCTTCGGCACCGGACGGCGCATCAAATCGTTATGCGCACTTGCGCTAGACGAGGGCACAGGAGGTAGTATTATCCCGATGGCAACTCCGAATACACTTTTTGCGCTGTTAGGCGTAGACGACGTGCCTGGGATGGAGACGCGCCTGGCCGGGCTATCCCCTTGGCCCATTCAGAAAATAGGCGACGGTCAATGGCTCATCGTGGCCCCGGCCGCTACTACCACAAAAGAAATATCTGACAAACTCGGTATCACAGGCTCCGATTCCCCGGTTAGAGGTATTGTTCTGCGCGTAGAGAATTATTTCGGTCGGTATGCATCATTCATTTGGGAATGGATCACCACGAAGCTGGGAGCCGAGCTTGGTAACACCACGACAGTCTAAATCCGACCTGACGGCAGCAGATTCCGTCACAGTATCTGCTGGCGGGAGCACGTCGACTGATCGAACTTACGATATTATTCAGCGGCTCACCCGTATTGAAGCGGCAGTAACCTACCTTGAAGGCGGCTCTGAAACGCAGCGGCAAAAGCTAGACGAGATCGCTAGCGAAATCATTGCAGCCAAGGCCACTTTCGCAACGGTTAAGACATCAGCCTCAATTCTTAAATGGTTAGTGGGAGGCGTACTTCTGGGAGTATGGGGCTTGCTGTCGGCCCTCATATTAATGTGGGCAAAGCATTATTTTGGTTGGTAAATTGTTGCCACGAGCAAACGACCTGATTTTCAACGTTCAGTCGTATTCTTAGTCTATGAGCCTCGCCGCGCTCACCCTCGCTCTCGAACGCCGCGCCCACACCGCGCTCCGGCGCCTGGCCGACCGTAAATCCATCAAGCCGCCGCACCTGATCACCGGCGAACTGGGCGAAGACGCCGCCTTCTTCCATCTCCGCACACTCGGCTACACCATCGTCGCCCGCCGCTGGCGTTCCGATCGCGTGCGCGGCGATATCGACCTGGCCGCCTGGGACGGCGACACCCTGGTCTTCTTTGAGATCAAGACCCGCACCGCCCGCGACCTGGCCGCTGCCGAGACCCAGGTTGACCCGCACAAGCAGCAGACCCTCCGCAAAATGGCTGCCGCCTATCTGCGCCAGGTCCCCGAACGCCATCGCGATCGAGTCCCCGTCCGCTTCGACGTGCTCTCGGTCTACCTGCTCCCCACCGGCACCGAGTTCGAGCACTTCCGAGCGGCCTTCCCGTTCCGCGCCGGCCACTAAACCGTCGCTTCCACCCTCGCAGGCTTGGTCTCGCCGCGCACCCCGCGCATCCGTCCGGTCACAAACCGCAGCGTATGCCAGTTCAGCGGAAACTCCAGCAGCACATGCATCATTCCCATGAAGTTGACGACGATAATCCCGACCCGGATGTTCCACATATAGACGCCGATGGCAGCGGCGTACAGGCAGCCGATCGTCGTCCAGGCCCGCCCCGAGATTTTGTGCCACTGGAGCAGTTCGGTCTTGGCGAACCAGTTCAGGTAGTGGAACAAATAGGCAAACGCAAACACCCGCACCACCGCCGCCGCCGCACGATCGCTCAGCAGCGTTTCGTTCATCTGCATCGTATGGTGCAGATGCTTGCTCAGGGTCGCATGAAGCCCTGCAAAGGACACCGCCTCGCTGCGCAGCCAGAAGCTTCCCGGTTGTGCATAGTGGATGTTCAACCCCAGCAGCGCCAGCGGAAGCACCACTACCAGCGTAGGATTCACCCACTTGGCATATCCCGGAACCTGCTTGCGCAGCGCCCCGCTGATCATGAAGACCCAGGTGAAGAAGAACACATGCACCAGCGTCGGCGTAATCACGGCGATGAAGTAGACCCAGGGCTTCACCAGGAAAGCCGCCGCCAGTGCGGACAGCATCACGGCGGCCAGCACATAGCGGTTGCGCAGCCAGACGCTCAGTGAGAGCAGCAGCAGCGGCGCGATGATCCAATAGCCGAGGTCGCGATGCACCCCCAGTTGCAGCAGCACCAGGCTGGCCGTGCCCGTTGCCAGGACCAGATAAATCTTCGGCGAGACCAGGCCGTCGCCAAAGTAAAACTCTTTCTTGCGCAGCCACGCCATCTCGGTCAGGTAGTGCATTGGCCCCAGAAAGATGTAGGCGAAGAGAAACACCTGCAGCGGAGCCATCGCCGCCGCCACGGCGCTCACCAGCAGCGCGGTAAAGTCACCCCAGTCGGACCTTCGCAGACCCTGCATACCCTCTCCGTCAATCTGCCAAACGTTCCCGCTAAATCGTGGCATCTGAATGCCCCGATTCCGGTGTCTAATGATAAACGTGAGATGCCGGAATCTACATCAGGCGCACTGACACCAGCCCAAGGACTCCCCGAAGATGACTCTGCTCAACGCCCCTGCCTACGATCCCGCCCGCGACATCCGCAACCGCAACATCATGATCGCGACTGCCGGCACCCTGGTTCTAGCCGTTTTACTCTTTTTTGGTGGCTACATCATGGGTCACGGCTGGTTCTTTTCCAACCTCCCCACCGAGCACAAGGTCAATAGGTTCTTCGACGCGCTTCAGGCCAGGGACTATCCCAAAGCCTATGCCATCTATGAGAACGATCCCCACTGGGCGGATCATCCCCAGAACTTTGGCTACGCCTACAAGGATTTCGTCAACGACTGGACGACCGATCCCCGCAACTTTTATCCCATTACCGAGCATAGCGTCGACAAATCGATCAAGGACGGTCACGGCTTCTTCGGTACGGGTATCGATGTCGCAGTGCGAGTCAATGGCGGCCATAAGCTCTTCATGTACGTGAACCGCGCCGACGGCACCATCACCTGGCCTGCCCCGCATGAGTTCACCTATTAGGCATAGTGTGATTGCGGTAACATAAGGAGCCATGCCACCCAGGAAGCAATCGTTGTCTAGTAAGCCCAGCAAAACGAAGTCGATCCCCGCTTCGAGCGCCGCGCCGGCCGCGCGCAAGAGGCCGGCAACGCTGGCCGACGTGGCCAGCCAGGCCGGCGTTGTGGCCATGACCGCGTCGCGGGCCATCAATCGCACCGGCTACGTGAGCCAGGAGGTGCGCGAGCGCGTGCTCAAGGCGGCGCGAAGATTGAACTACCGGCCGAACATGCTGGCCCGCTCCCTCAAAGGACAGCGCCTGAATGCAGTCGGCATCATGCTCCCGGACATCGCTAACCCCTTCTCCACGGAGCTGGTAAACGGCATGAAGGAGGTCCTCGACAAGGCAGGCTATACGGCGTTCATCGCCCTGGCCGGCCGGGGCGTCGACCAGGAGAAGGCGGGTCTGCAGTCCTTCGTCGACCATCGCGTGGACGGCTTGCTGGTCGCTACCCGCGGCACGCAGTTCGGCGATGAGGTCGTCAAGGAGCTTGCCGAGCAGGGAATCCCCATCGTCACCGTGGGCAGGCCGGTGCAGGGCGCCTCGGTCGATTGCGTCACCGCCAACCACTGGCAGGGTGCGTTCGACGTCGTGACGCATCTGGTCGAGCTTGGCCACACCCGCATCGGGTTCATTGGGATATCTCCGGAAGACGCGCATACCCTGCGCCGTTACCAGGGATACAAGGCTGCCCTCGAGCACGCCGGCTTGCCGCTGAGACCGGAGTACACCGTGGGGCCGGCGAATGCTCCCGCCTTCGCCACCCAGGAAGACGGGTACGAAGGCATGGTGCGGCTGGCGCGTCTCAAAGAGCCGCCCACGGCGGTCTTTGCGCGCAACGACTTCGCGGCCATAGGCGCCTTGCGGGCCGCGCACCAGTTGGGGCTGGCTATTCCTCAGCACATGGCGGTCGCCGGCTTCGACAACATACCGCTCTCCGCTTATGCGACACCGCCGCTCACCACGGTGCTGCAGTCCACCACCGAACAGGGGCGATTGGCAGCGCAGCTTCTGCTCGACCGCATCGAAGGCAGGCTGAAGGGGCCGTACAAGCTGCAATGCATCGAGTGCCAACTGGTGGTTCGGGAGTCCACCGATACCAAGGCCACGACGCACTCGCTGGGTCGTGCTTCCCGGGTCTCAGCCAAAGGCGTTGCCGCGCGCTGAGTTCATCTGGCCGGCAGGATGTGGTTCTCTACAAAAAACTTCAGCAGCGCCTCATTGATTAGCAGCGTCTGATCGGGGGGGAACTCGCCATGATGGCCGCCCGGAACGCTGAACATCGTCACCGGCACATGCAGCGCTTCCAACTGCTTCTTCAGATCGATGGACTGCTGATATGGCACCACGGGGTCGGCATCCCCGTGCGCGATAAACACCGGCGGCAGCCCCGCATGCAGATACGTATTGGGTGACAGCTGTGCCGCGATCTTCAGCATGTCAGGCCCAGTACCCAGCCAGCGTCCCAGCGATTTATTCAGCGGAATGCCGCTCGTCATCACACCTGTGAGGTCAGGAATGCCGTAGAAGTCCATCACCGCGGCGACCTGCGGAACATCCCCGCACTCCGGCGGATCGATGTCGTTCTTTGCCGGCAGAAAACCCGCCATCAGCGCCAGATGGCCGCCCGCCGATGTGCCATATGCCACGATGCGGCTGGTATCGAAGTGATACTCGGCGGCATTCTTCTTCACCCAGGCCAGCGAGCAGCGCACATCCTGCACCGCCGCTGGCGCGATCGCCACATCGGTCAGCCGATAGTCCACGTTGACCACGGAAAACCCCATGCTAAGCAGGACTTTGGCGCCGGTCCCGGGCCGTGCGCCCTTCCACCACGCGCCGCCATGCCAGTACACGACCACCGGCGCCGGTTTGCCTCCGGGCTGCTCGTACACATCCAGCTGTAGGTCATGCCCATCGACCATCCGATAGGTAATGTTCTTGTGCTCGATCGGATGCACCTTCGGCAGCCCCGGCGGAATGGTGTCCACATCCTTCGCCGCCGCTACGGCTTCAACGGCCTTGGTGGTGGCATCCGGCGTCTGCTGTGCGTGGCTGAAGACCGACGCACCCAGCAACATCAACGCAAGAACTCGATACGTCTTCATGCACGGCCCTTTCGATGCGACGACCTAGCTGAACAGAATGCCGCCGTTGATGTCGACGCACGTTCCGTTGACGAACGACGCTTGCTCCGACGCCAAAAATGCCACCAGTTCGCCGACCTCAGATGCTTGTCCTTCACGCCCCAGCGGCGTCATGCCGGCGACCCGCTGCCGCACCTCGGGCTTGGTAAAGTCATCGTGAAATTTGGTCGCGATCATGCCCGGACACACCGCGTTGACGCGGATCCGGCGTGGCCCCAGCTCCTTGGCCAGCCCGCGCGTCATGCTCATGATCGCGCCTTTGCTCGCGCCATATGCAATCCCGCCGGGGCCGCCACCGTCGCGCCCGGCCTGCGAGGACACGTTGACGATAGCCGCACCGTCGGCCATCAGCGGCAGCGCGGCCTGCGTCATCGCGAAGACGCTCTTCACGTTCAGGCTGAAGACCTGGTCCCAGAAGGCATCGTCCATCTCATCCATCTTCTTGCGCGCCAGCAGGCCGCCGACCACGTTGACCAGAATGCCGATTGGCTTGCCCGATTCCTTCCGCGCCCACGCGGCAAACTCGCGGACGGCCGCGGTATCGAGAGCATCGACCTTCCGCACCAGCGGCTTCTGACCAGTAGCTTCAATCGCTGCGATGGTCTCAGCCGGGTTGGAGCTGTTATAGCTCAGCGCGACCTGCGCGCCACGCTTGGCCAGGGCGATCGAAATAGCGCCGCCGATGTCGCGGCCGCCGCCAAAGACCACGGCAAGTTTGTTGGTGAAATCGGTCATGAGCGAATGTCCTTTTCTGTCTGTAATTTACTGGAATGTCTTGGAGCTAGGATTGCGCCGGATGCATCTCCGGAAGTTTGAGCCGATGGATGTCTCCTGCCACCACGAACAGCAGCAGCAGGCCGATGGGTGCGAGCACGCCCGCGAGCGTGAGGACGAAGCCGTAGCCGAAGCGATGGGACAGAGGTGCTATCGAAAGATTGAATACCAGGCTGGCAATACCCGCGGCTGTGCCTCCCATACCGGCGACCGCGCCGACCGTGCGGTGGGAGAAGAAGTCGCTGGGTAATGTTTGCACATTACTGATCCACATCTGAAACCCGAACAGCACCACCGCAATACAGGCCAAAGCGGTCTGCGCCGAGGTTGCGTGGGCGGCCAGGATACCGAACGGCATCATGCAGGCGGCGGTCGCGATCACGGTCTTGCGCGCCGCGTTCACGCTCAGGCCACGCCGGATCAGCCGCCCCGCGACCCATCCGCCGAACAGTGCACCGGAGGCTCCGGCGAGATATGGCAGCCAGCCGAACGCGCCGATATCCTGTAGCGAAAAATGCCGAACATCTTTCAGGTACTTGGGCAGCCACAGCATGTAGAGCCACCAGACCGGGTCTACGAAGAACCGCGCCAGCAGGATGCCCCAGGTCTGCCGCAGCGATAGAAGAGCCCGCAGCGTCACCGGCTGAACATCGTCGACCGTGACCTCCGCCTGGTCTTCGCGAATAGTCACGCGCTCTTCGCTCGTAAGGCGGGGATGCTGAAACAGCGGACGATAGATGGCCAGCCACGCGGCCAGCCAGACAAAGCCCAAACCCCCGATGATCAGAAACGTATGCCGCCAGCCAAAGTGCGGTTCCAGGAAGCTGGCCACCAGCGGGAAGGCGATGACGCCGCCCATGGCCGCGCCGCCGTTGAAGATTGCCATGCCGATGGCGCGCTCTTTCTGCGGAAACCACTCGGCGACGACCTTGGCGGCGCCCGGCCAGTTGCCGGCTTCGCCCAGGCCGAGAAAGAAGCTGCAAATCGCAAAGCTCACAAAGCCGGTGATGAAGGCATGGGCCATCGCCGCAACGCACCAGACGGCAACCGAAACCGTGAATCCAATGCGCGCGCCGAAGCGGTCGTAGAGCCGTCCGCTCACGCTCTGGCTGACCGTGTAGGCCAGCAGCAGCAGGCTGCTCACATACCCATACTGCTGCGTAGTGATATGGATCTCGGGGCCAAAACGCGTCACCAGCAGGCCTACCGAGGTTCGATCGATATAGTTGATGCAGGTGATCAGGAAGATGAGCGAGACGATCCACCAGCGCAGGCCGGGAACTTTGCGCTTCGCTGCACCTTTTCCAACCTGCATTTGGTGTGATAGTGTCATCGGGTGCTAACGATAACAGGTTACCGCCGCGTGTCACAACCCCGCTTACAGCCGCAGGCTTGCCGCGCTGGTCAGTTCAGCAGTCTGCGCAGCAAGAGTCAACTTAGGAATCTGGCCGTAGCGGCGGCCTTACTACTGTTGCTGGCCGGACCCATCGCAGCCCAAGACGCCCACGAATCGCTGGGCCCCAAAGACAATCCCAAAGCCAAAGGCAAAGCGCCGCTGCTGGATCTGATGGCCACGCTGCCCTCCAGCCCCAGGCCTGAATTGGCCGGCGTTCATCCCCGCGTCTACTTCACCAACTCCGAGCTGGATGCGTTGCGCGTGCAGTTGCACGGC
>Ga0302313_10001868_pt1 | contig 15388 bp, 13 predicted proteins | sample III_Palsa_N2_2_FD_200454 | JGI IMG/M metagenome (GOLD analysis project Ga0302313, IMG submission 200454) | Peat permafrost microbial communities from Stordalen Mire near Abisko, Sweden - III_Palsa_N2_2 | ecosystem: Environmental > Terrestrial > Soil > Palsa > Peat permafrost | place: Sweden...
CGCAGCGGTGGCCGGCCAGGTGTCGTCGTGGACGATGGTCTGGGGCTACGGCTGGTATTCGCTGGGCGAGATGCTGGTCAGCGGTCTCGGTCTGGCGATGATCGCGCGCTATGTGCCTTCGCGCATGGGCGGCTTCATGATGGGGGCGTACTACGTGGCCGTGGGCCTGTCGCAGTATCTCGGCAGCATCGTGGCCAACTATGCGCACATCCCCGACAACATCACCGATCCGGTGCAGTCGCTGACGATCTACGTGAGCCTGTTCAACAAGCTCGGCTTCGTGGGCATCGCCTGCGTAGTGATCGCTCTGGTCATGCTGCCGCTGATGAACAAGCTGTCGGCCAGTCACTCCGATTCGGCGAACAACCACACTCCGCTGCCCGCTGTACGCAGCGAGGAATTCGACAGCCCGTGAGTCCGATGAACCCGCCGCCAACGGTGGCGGGTTCCACAGGGTTTCTGATCAGCCCATGATCGCGATGTCCCATCGAACCACACGCATCGGCCCGTTTGCTCTGGCCCGGACGCTGGCGTGGCTGCGGCTCTGCGCGATCGCCGGGCAAAGCGTGGCCGTGCTGGTCTGCGCCTGGTGGATGCAGCTGCAGATTCCGCTGCTGCCGCTGCTGCTCGGCATCGGCCTGCTCGCCATCTTCTCGGTATTCGCCGCCTGGCGACTGCGCCAGCCGTGGCCGCTGCGCGAATGGGAAACCATCGGCCATATCGGCGCCGATACGCTGGTCCTCGGCTACCTGCTGTATTTCACCGGCGGCGCCAGCAATCCGTTTATCACCCTGTTGCTGGTGCCGATCGCGCTGAGCGCCGCGGCGCTGTCGGTACCCGCGATCCTGGCGGTGTCCGCACTGGCCGGCCTCGCCTACCTGGTCCTGCTGCGCTGGCATGTGCCGTTACCGATGCCAATGCAAGGCGAACTGCATGGCGGCTTTTCGCTGCATGTGGCCGGCATGGGCGTGAACTTCGTGATCAGCGCGCTGTTACTGGGTTTCTTCATCAATCGGCTGGCACATGCGTTGCGTGTGCAGCAGCTGGAAGTGCAGCGGGTACGCGAACGGGCGCTGCGTGACGAAGGCATCCTGGCGATTGCCACCCAAGCCGCCGGCGCCGCGCATGAGCTCAATACACCGCTGTCGACGATGCGCACGCTGTTGCCCGAGATTCGCCGCGAACATGCCGGCGATGCCCTGCTGGCCGAAGATCTGGCCTTGCTCGAAGGTCAGGTCGATCGCTGCCGCACGATCCTGCGCGAGATGGTCGCGTTCGGCAAGGCGCAGCTATCGCAGGAGCCGGAGCGGCTCAGCGTGGCGCAGTTCATCCACAGTTGCCTGGAGCGCTTCCAGCTGCTGCGGCCGGAAGCAGACTTGATCCTGGAGCTGGACCAGGTCACCGCACAGACCGTGTTGCGCACACCGCCGGGCCTGCGCCATGCCCTGCTCAACCTGCTCAACAATGCGGCCGATGCCTCGGCCAGCTGCGACTCGCAGATGGTGGTGCTGCAGGTCGCGCGCGATGCTGGCTGGCTGCAGTTGAGCGTGAGCGATCGAGGCCCCGGCTTTGACGACACGGACGACGCTGCACTACTCGGATACTCGCAAAAGCAGGCGGGGCTTGGTATTGGCCTGGCCTTGGCCGAGGCCACTGCCGAACGCCTGAACGGTGAACTGACCGCGCGCAATACCCATCACGGCGCTGAGGTGTGCCTGCGCCTGCCGCTGGCGGTCATTGCGGAGCAGTGAGCGCACTGCGACACGACGCCACACGTGCACCCGATGTCGCATCCGGCAAGAATGAGCACTGCACGACCCTGAGGAACCGCTGCGATGACCGAGTTGCCCCCAACCGCCACGGCACGTCCACTGCTACTGGTCGACGACGACACCACTTTCGTGCGCGTGCTGGCACGAGCACTCGGCTCGCGCGGTTTCGAGGTGATCACGGCAACCAATTTCGACGAGGCTCGCGCGCTGACACGTCGGCATCATCCGCGTTACTGCGTACTCGACCTCAAGCTGGGCGAGGAAAATGGCCTGCGGCTGATTCCCGAACTGCATGCCCTGGTACCCGATCTGCGCGTACTGCTGCTGACCGGATACGCCTCGATCGCCACCGCGGTCGAGGCGATCAAGCGCGGCGCACACGACTACCTGGCCAAGCCGGTCGATGCCGATGCCGTGGTGCGCGCCCTGCTCGACGGTGACAGCAACGATGTCGACGAGCATGAGTTGCCGGATACGCCCGAAGCACCGCTGGCACTGCGCCGGCTGGAGTGGGAGCACATCCAGCGCGTACTGACCGAATGCGACGGCAACATCTCCGAAACCGCGCGCCGGCTCGGCATGCACCGCCGTACCCTGCAGCGCAAACTGAGCAAGCATCCGGTACGCGAACGGCCCAACCGCGAGTAACACCATGGTTGGCAGAACCCGTCTGTGGCTGCTGGTACACCTGTGCTCGGGCTCGGCCTGATACTCACTCAGAGGTGACATGCGCTGCAGTAGCGCACGTCACCTCTCCGCTTAAAGCTCACGCAATGCCGTGGTCACCGGCAATCGCGCCGCACGCACGGCGGGAAACAGGCCACCGATGAAACCGATCGTCAGCGCCCACAGCAGGCCGACCCACAGCAGTTCCGCCGAGACCTTGAGTTCGAAGCTGAGCTTGCCGACCGTACCGGCCGCCAACGTGGAGGCGCTGTAGCCGTTGAAGACTAGCCATGCGAGCAGACCGCCGAGCAGGCCACCGAGCAAGGCCAGCAACATGGTTTCCAGCATCACCGCCACTACCACCGGTAGGCCACGGAAACCGATCGCGCGCAGCGTGGCGATCTCGCGCGCACGCGCCGCGACCGCGGCAAACATGCAGTTGAGTGCGCCGAAAATAGCGCCGATCGCCATGATCGAACCCACCACGATACCGATCACCGTGAGAAAGCTACTCATGCCTTCGGACTGCTTGCTGAAGTAATCCAGCGTGGTGCTGACATCGACCTTGAGTTGCGGATTCGCTTCCAGCTCGGTCTTGAACGCATCGAATGTCTTGGGATCGGCCAGCTTCACGGTAACCGACGCCCGGCTGCCGCCGCGGCGATACGTATCGGCCACCACGCCCGCGTCGCCCCACACCTCGGAATCCATCGCATCGCCGGAGGCGAACACGCCGACCACCGTCCACATCTGGCTACCGAGACGGATTTCGTGACCCGGCTCCAGTCCGGCAAACTGCTTCGCCGCACCCTTGCCGACAATCAGCTCGCGCATGCCGGGGGTGAACTTGCGGCCCTCGATGATCTTCAAGTTCGGTCGCACCGCCCAGGCCTGTTCACCGACACCACGCAACTGCACACTGCCCTCGTCGTCTGCACTACCGCCTTTCAGCGGCAGGTTCGCCGCGACCACCAGCTCGGGCGAGGCGATCGGCTGCCCCTTCGCATCCTTCTCGATGCCGACGGCCTGCGGAATCAGGGTGACACTGTCGTGATCGAGCACCGACATCACTTCGGAGGCGGAGGCGCCACGCATCACGATGGCGGTATCAGCGCTGCCGGTCTTGTTCAGCGTCTCGCGGTAGCCGTCACTCATCGCCAACAACGCGACCAGTACTGCCACGACGCCGGCGATGCCCACCACGATCACCGACGACATGCCGAGTCGCTGCCTGAGCGTGCTGAGGCCGACCGACGTGACCGAAACCGCCTGCCTGCCCTGCCGGGTCAGCAGCATCCAGATCGCCAGGAAAACCGCAGACACCAGCGCGAAAGTGGAAAACAACAACATCAGAAAGTGCAGGAACATGCTCGTTCTCCTCAGCGCCCGGCCAGTGCATCGACGATATTCAGACGCATCGCGCGGATCGCCGGCAACGCGCCGACCAGCAGGCCGACCGCGACCATCAGCAGCAAGCCGTGCACCCAGATGCCCGCATCCACCGGGGCCATCGGTATCGCACCACCCATCTTTGACTGGATGCCGCCCACCATCAGCATCGCCAGGCCAAGTCCCAATACGCCACCAAGCAACAGCAGCAGCACCGACTCGGCCAGCACCATCGCCAGCACGCTATGGCTGGAAAAACCGATCGTCTTCAGCACCGCCAGTTCGGAGGTGCGCTCGCGTACCGCCTGCATCATGGTGTTGCCCGACAGCAGCAGCAGGGTGAAGAACACCGCGCCCATGATCGAGCTGACGATCAGGCCAATGTCGGCAAGCTGTTTCATCCAGCTGGCAGTCGCCGCCGCTTCGGTCTGCGTGCGGGTTTCATGATCGGAGTTGGCCGAAATCGCATCGATCGCCTTGGCCACGCGATCGGCCTGATTCACGTCGGTGACGCGCGTGACATACCAGCCGACCTGGCCACGGTTGTAGGGCGTGGTCTCGTCGAAGTACTTCCAGTTCAGTAGGAACATCTGGTCGTAGAAACCGCCAGCCTTCTTGTCCTTCGAATGCAGGATGCCGACGATGTCGAACGTCCAGTTCTTGCTGCCTTCGTGGTTCGGGAAGATCGTCGACTGCATCGGGATCTTGTCGCCCACCTTCCAGTGGAATCGCTCAGCCAGCTTTTCACCAACCAGCGCGCCGGTACGGGTATTGTCGAACGCCTTGCGCTCCGCCGCGCTCACTTCCATCTCGGGATAGAGATCGAGGTAGTTCGGCTCCACCGCAAAGCTGAAGACCTGGTTGTGCGGGTCTTGGTAGGCCCCGCCGAACCAGTTCGCGTAAGTCACCATCTTCACGCCAGGCACCTGCGCGATCCGCGCTTCCAGCGACTGCGGCAAGGTCTGGATGAAGGAGAGCCGGGAGCCGGTCTGCAAGCGCTCTGCGCCATTGGCGCTGTTGCCGGCCTGGTCGAAACCGGTGCGCACCGCATCGAGCATGCCGAACAGCAGGAACGCGGCGATGATCGACACCAGGGTGAGTATCGTACGGGTCTTGCGCCGGAACAGCGCCGCCCAGATCAGATGAAGGTATTTCATCGTCGTCTCCTCACGCCGTTGCCTGTTCGACCAGGGTGCCCTTGTCCAGATGCAGCGTATGGCTGGCGTACTCGGCCGCCTTCGGATCGTGGGTGACCATCACGATGGTCTTGCCGTGCTCGCGGTTGAGTTGCTGCAGCAGGCCGAGTACATCCTCGGCGGACTGGCGATCCAGGTCACCGGTTGGCTCGTCGCAGACCAGCAGAGTGGGATCAGACACGATCGCCCGGGCGATCGCCACACGCTGCTGCTGGCCGCCGGACAGTTCGCTTGGTTTGTGCGTGGCACGATCGGCCAGGCCCACCAACTGCAAGGCTATTGAGGCATTCTTCTTGCGCTGGGCACCGGATAGCTTGGTGAGCAGCAGCGGCAGTTCCACATTACGCTGCGCCGACAGCATCGGCATCAGGTTGTAGAACTGAAAGATGAAGCCAACATTCGACGCGCGCCATTTTGCCAGTGCGCCGCCGCCGAGCTGATCGATGCGCTGACCGCCCACCGTGATGCTGCCGGCCGTCGGCGTATCGAGGCCGCCGATCAGGTTCAGCAAGGTGGTCTTGCCTGAACCCGATGGCCCCATCAGCGCCAGGAAGTCGCCTTCGGCGATCGCCAGGTTGACGTGGTGCAGCACCTCGACCTTCTGCTTGCCGCGCTCGTAGGTCTTGGCGAGATTCTGGATATCGATCAGTGTGCCCATGTGTTTCTCCGGATGCCTTGTGTCTGTCGCGGCCGAAGCCGCTGCAAAAGAATGGCTCTATGGCGTTGCGGTTTTCGTCTGGACGTCCGAACCCTCGTGCAAGTCGGTGGGCGGCGAAATCACCACGCTGTCGCCCGGCTTCACTGCCGCCGGCAGCAGGCGCAGTTCGCCATAGGCTTGTGCGGTCGGGTTCACCGTGCGCTGTTTCGCCTGAGCGCCCTCGACCACGAACACCACGCTATGCCCGTCGCGCTGCACGATCGCCGTAGCCGGCACCAGCACACCTTGCGGCGCCTGTGCGGCGGCCTGCGGCTTCACCTCGAGGAACGACACGCGCACACCCATGTCGGGCACGATGCGTGCATCCTTTTTCTCCAGCGCCACGCGCACCTTGATGGTGGCCTTGCCACGATCGGCAGTCGGCACGATGGCAATGACATGGGCAGGAATCTTCCAGTCGGGATAGGCGTCCAGTACCGCCTCCGCCGACATGTCCGGCTTGACCCGACCGATATAGGCCTCGTTGACGTCGACGTCCACTTCCAGCGAATCCATGTCGACGATGGTGCCCACGCCGGTGCGGGTGAAGCCGCCGCCGGCGGAGAATGGCGAGATGATCTCGCCGACCTGCGCGTCCTTGGTGGTGATCACGCCGGTGAACGGCGCACGCACCACGCAGTAATCGAAATTGACTTGTGCCTCGGTGACCTGGGCGTCATAGGAAATTGCCTGACGCTGCTGCGATACCAGCTGTGCTCGCGTGCTGTCGGCCAGCGTGCGGGCTTGCTCGGCGACCTGCCTGGCCACGAGACCCTGTGCGGCCAGGTTGTCGTCTCGTGCAGCGTCGCGCAGGTTTTGCGCCAACTGCGACTGGAATTGTGCAACCAGTGCGTGCTCGGCTTCGGCCGCTGCCTTGGCGGCATCCAGCGCCGACTTGTAGGCACTGTCGTCCAGCCGCGCCAGCACCTGATCCTTGGTGACGTGGTCACCTTCCTCGATCAGCACCGCGGTCAGCGTACCGGTGATCTGCGCGGACACGGTCGCCTGCCGACGCGCCGTGACATAACCGGTGGCCTGGAGCACCGCACCGGCTTCACTGTCCGACGTGGGTGTTACCGCGACAGCCGTCTGCACCGGCACGGGACGATGTCCGAGCAGCATCCAGCCGGCGCCACCCAGCAGCAACAGGATCACGACGATAACGCCGATGATCCATGGCCAGCGGCCGCCGCCACCGTCGTGATCGTCACGCTGATGGCGCTCGATGCGCAGTTCCTTCAACAGATCGGTGTTGCTCACCCTTACTCCCTGCCCGGCCCCGGCCGGTTGCTCGACAAGTACAAGACTGGCTGATCAGCTGAGGCGCCATCAGGGTGCAGCATCAGCCATCGTCAATGACAGCTGTCACCCATGCAAGCCCCAGTCACCCCCTTGATCAGTTTGCTACGCTTGCGCCATGACCTACACGATTGTGCCACCAGCCCTTCCCAGCCTGCCGATCATCGGCAGCGATCATCGCTTCCCGATCCGCCGGGTGTTCTGCATCGGCCGCAACTACGCCGAGCATGCCCGTGAAATGGGCGCCAGCGTGGACAAGTCCGCGCCGATGTTCTTCTGCAAGCCAGCCGACGCGGTGGTCAGCGACGGTGCCGACGTACCTTATCCCTCAGCCACTACCGACCTGCATCACGAAGTGGAAATGGTGGTGGCGCTCGGCAGCGGCGGCCACGACCTCACACCGGAACAGGCCGCCACACTCGTATGGGGCTATGGCGTGGGGCTGGACCTGACCCGCCGCGACCTGCAGGCGCAAGCCAAGGCCAAGGGACATCCGTGGGACGTGGCCAAGGCGTTCGACCATTCCGCACCGGTTTCCGCACTGCGCCCGGCTGCTGAAGCGACGCTGGATGCGAACAGTGTGCTGCAACTAAGCGTCAACGGCGAGCTGCGCCAGCGAACCACCCTGGGCGAAATGGTGCACGGCGTACCGCAAATAATTGCGGCGCTATCGACGCTGTTCGAGCTGAAAGGCGGCGATCTGATCTTCACCGGCACACCGGCTGGCGTTGCTGCATTGCAGCGCGGTGACCGCTTCCACGCCGAGCTGATCGGGGTTGCCGAATTGGATGGCCAGATCGTCTGAATTCATGCGCCACGCCCTGTGCTCAACGATATTCCTGCGCTAAAGTCCATAGGCCATTCGGCCCAACCTACGGAGAAAAAGCATGAGCATGCTGCAGGAATTCAAGGCTTTCGCCATGCGCGGCAGCGTCGTTGATCTGGCGGTCGGTGTGGTCATCGGCGGCGCGTTCGGCAAGATTGTCAGTTCGTTGGTCGACAAGATCATCATGCCGCCAATCGGCATGCTTACCGGCGGCATCGATTTCAGCCAGCTGAAATGGGTGCTCAAGCCGGGCGATGACAGTGATCCGAAGCATAAGATCGCCGAAGTGGCTGTTGGTTATGGCGACTTCATCAATACCGTGATCACCTTCCTGATCATCGCTGCTGCGATCTTCCTGGTGGTCAAGGCAATCAACAGCATGCAGAAGAAACAGGAAGCAGCTCCGGCGCCCCCACCGGCTGACGTGGCCCTGCTCACCGAGATCCGCGACCTGCTGAAGAACAAACCGTAAGGCAATGCCGCATTCCAAGGGCCGGACCACTCCTTGTGGCCCGGCCCTTGTCGTTTCCACGGCAGGCATGACTTCTGGCCTAAGCGATACCTGGCGGCAGCGCCATAATCGGGGTTTACCCTGCGGAGTTAACCGATGCGCCGTCTTCACCTCACCCTGCTCGCTGCCAGCCTGCTGCTGGCCACCGGCATCGCCAGCGCCGCCAATACCACCACGATTCCCGCTGCAGCCGTAAAGACGGCCGAACAGTTGCGCGACAAGGCCATGCATGACGACACCGGTTACCGGATCGTCGCGTCGCTGACCACCGAGGTCGGCCCGCGCATGGCCGGTAGCGATGCCGACCCGCGCGCGCGCGCATGGGCCATCGCCAAGTTCAAGGCACTCGGCTACGACAAGGTCTATACCGAAGCGGTGACGTATCCGTTGTGGGTACGTCGCAGCGAGCACGGCGCGATCGTCGCGCCGTTCCCGCAATCGCTGGTGCTGACCGCGCTGGGCTACTCGGCCGGCACGCCGAAGGGTGGCCTAACCGCACAGGTAGTGAAATTCGACAGCCTGGCCGCACTGAAGGCGGCCGACCCGGCCAGCGTGAAGGGCCGGATCGTCTACATCGGTTACCGCATGCAGCGCCACAAGGATGGCCACGACTACGGCATGGGTTCGGCGGTCCGCACCGCCGGGCCGGTGATCGCTGCCTCCAAGGGCGCGGCGGGCTACCTGTTGCGCTCGGCCGGCACCGATGCGAATGAGCGCATTGCGCATACCGGCGTCACCGGCTTCACCGATCCGGCCAAGGCGATTCCCGCCGCGGCGCTGTCCAATCCCGACGCCGACCAGCTGGAACGCGTGCTGGCCTACGGCAAGCCGGTCGTGGTGAAGCTGGATCTGGACTGCGGCATTGTCGGCGAGTACACCGGCGCGAATGTGATCGGCGAGATCACTGGCAAGAAATATCCTGACCAGGTCGTTGCGATCGGCGGTCATCTGGACTCATGGGATCCGGGCACGGGCGCAATCGACGACGGCGCTGGCGTGGCGATCGCGATGGCCGCCGGCAAGCTGATCCACGACCTGCCGCAGCGACCGGATCGCACCATCCGCGTGATCGCGTTCGCCAACGAGGAGATGGGCCTGTGGGGTGGCAAGGCGTATGCCGAGAAGCACGCCGCCGACGTCGGCAACTTCCAGCTCGGCACCGAGTCCGATTTCGGCTCCGGCCCGGTCTGGCGCATGAGCGCCAGCGTGAAGCCCGAGGCACGCGATGCGATCGGGCAGATCGCCAAGGTACTGGCGCCAATCGGCGTGGCCTACGATGCCAAACTCCCTGGCGGCGGCGGCTCGGATCTGTCGCAGATGCATGGCAAGGGCATGGCCGCGTTGTCGCTGACCCAGGACGGCACGGACTACTTCGACTGGCACCACACCTCCAACGACACGCTCGACAAGATCGACCCGCAGCAGCTGGCGCAAAACATCGCCGTCTATGCGGCCTTCTCATACATGGCCGCGCAGGCTGATGGTGACTTCGGTTCCGCGCCGGGCGCATTCGCCAAAGACGGCGCCGGGGAATAAGGCCTCACGCAAGCCAGCATTAAAAAAGGCGGCCCATGGCCGCCTTTTTTAATGCCACCGACTACACGACCTGCAAACCCCGGTTTCAGGTTGACTGGGCGGCATCGCCCGGCAGCTGCTCCAGCGCCAGCAGGTTGTCCTTGATCCGGCCGATCACTGCCAGCGCCTGCTGCAATTCGTCGTAGTCGATACCACGAGTGGAATCCTTGCGCAGGTCGCGGGCGATCAGCTCCATATCGTCGATGATCACCCGCGCCTGTTCGGTGGTGTAAAGCCGCCAGGCACGGCGGTCCTTCGGATCAGCACGGCGCTCGACGAAACCGGCGGCCTGCAGACGGTCGATCACCCGGCCCACCGCGATCGGTTCCATTTCCAGATATTCGGCCAGTTCGGTTTGCCGCAAGCCCTCGCGGTGATACAACATCTTGGTCGCTCGCCACTGCGCCCGGGTCAAGCCGAACTTCACCGCACGCCGGTCGAAGTGCTTGCGAAACAGCAAGGTCACGTCGTTCAGCAGATACCCGAAGGAAATGTCTTCCGTACTCGCCATGATCCGTTGCAACCTCTGCGTACCCGAATGTACGCCTGAAGCATAAGCCGCCACCCTCGCCGAAACCATGCCTATCAAGGCCATCACCGCCGACATCACCACGCTGCGCATGGATGCCATCGTCAACGCCGCCAACCCGAGCCTGCTCGGCGGCGGCGGCGTGGATGGCGCGATCCATCGTGTGGCCGGAGCAGCCCTGCTTGAAGCCTGCCGTGCCCTGCCCGAATCCGCGCCTGGCGTGCGCTGCCCAACTGGCGAAGCGCGCATCACCGCTGGCTTTGCGCTACCCGCGCGCCATGTGATCCATACCGTGGGACCGATCTGGCATGGCGGCAGCCACGGCGAGGCGTTGTTGCTTGAACGCTGTTACCGAAACGCGATGCGCCTGCTGCGCGAACACGCCGGGCACACGATCGCGTTCCCGGCGATCAGCTGTGGCGTCTACGGCTATCCATCCGCGTTGGCTGCTGCGGTGGCCGTGTATGCATTGCACGATGAGCTTGCCGACGATGCAGCCATCGAGGTCACCTTGTGCTGCTTCAGCGATGCCATGCGCGCAGTCTTCCAGCACGCGCTCGATACCAAGTAACCCGTACTCAATGCAGCTTGAACGGGTACAGCGGCGGTAGCACTGCATCGTCGTCAGTCCCATCGATGGCGCGCCACATGAAACCGCGTTTGAACACCTCGACCAGACTTTCTTTACCCTCGACGACCGGGGCACCTGCGTAGTGGCGCTGCTGTAGGGCGGCGATCGCTGCGCGCTGCGATTCGTCACCCAGCGCCGCCGCCAGTTCGCCCAGATGCTGGATTGCCGGTCGCTCCGCACGCGCCCATGCCAGCAAATTGTGCACTTGCAACGACGTGTCGCTGCCGCAGGCCGCGGCGATGAAGGCCTGCTGGCATTCGCGCGCCGACGTGTGCGTTGGCATCGGGGTTGGCATTGGTGCAATGCTTACGCTTGCCGCACGGCGTCGGCGCCACAGCCACCACGCCAATACGCTGAGCAGCCACAGGCCGATGCTGGACAGGGCTATCCAGCGCCATGGCGTGGCCGGCGCCACGGTGGTCACCCTGGCCGTCGACGCCGGCACGTTTGCCGCCGTGCTTGCTGCAGTCGCTAGCGGGCTGGCCGGAGTGGCAGCACCGCCGATCGCCGGCAGGATGGTGATGCTGCGCGCCGGGATCTGCGCCACTTCCATGCGGTCGGTCAACACGTTCCACCATTTCAAGGTGGTGGCGGGAATGGTCAGCGTACCGGCGCGCTCCGGCACGACTGCAAATGCCTGCTGACGCCAGCCAATGATCCACTGACCATCGTTGTGATTGCCGCTGGCCGGCTTGTCCGGATACACCGTGGCACCATCCAGTGGCGGCAGACTCAGCGCGGGCAGCGCCTCGTACGACAGGCCGGTCGCCTGCAGGTTCATGGTGAGGTTCAGTGGCTGGCCGACCCGCGGCGAATCCTGTGCCGTCGGCAAACCGTCCAGGCTCAGGTTCAACTGACGCGCCGGCAGCCACGCGATCTTGCCCCAGTCGGCCGGGGCGGCCTGCACCTCGATGGCCTGTGCCGGCGCACTGGCCGAGACCGGGATGCTGGCACCGAAGAAGCTGTTGGGATCATTTGGATCGATCGCCGCGCCCTGGAAATCCACGGCGGGAATGTCGATGTGCCCGGCACGCTGCGGGATCAGTGCATAGCGCTGTTCCAGCACATGATAGGTACGGCCGCCACGCTCGGCATCGTAGTTCAGGCCGTTGCCAAGCTGGCTGATCTCCACATTATCGACCTGCGGCGGCGCAGGTGCATCGCCGTTGATGCGGTTGGCGTAGTACAGCCGCACGACGTAACACAGCTGCTGGCCGACGTAGCCGTGTGCCGGCTCGACCTGCGCCTCCATGAAGACGTCCTTGTGCGTGGCGGCAGCTGTCGCCGGATCGGGCGCGCTCACCTGAAGCTGCAACGGTGCCGTCTGGCTGCCAGCCACGCTCAGTGCGGGAATCTGCAAGTCGCCGACATGCTTCGGTCGCAGGGCGATGCCGAATGTCATCGAGGAAGTCGCCGCGCCATTGACGACGCTGAGGCTGCTGTTCTGCGAGGTCCCCAGGATGTCGAAGTCGTTGGCCAGCGCGTGCAGATCGGGCGCGTCGACGTCGCCGGCGCTGCCGTTGATGCGCAGGTTCAGCGTCACCGTCTCGCCCAGCTGCACGCTGTCGCGATCCAGACTGGCCGTCACATCAGTGGCATGGCCGAGTGCCGGAATCAGCAGCAACACCAGCAACCATCCTGCAATGAATCGTCGAAACATCACGGCTGATCATCCTCGTTTGGCGCGCCGCCGTGGCGCTGCAGATATTCCAGTTCGAACTTGCGCCGCAGCAGCGCGCCGGGATCATCCGGTACACGTTCCAGGGCCTGGCGCAGATCCGCCGGCAGCTTTGATTGCGGATCGTCCTTCGATATCGAACCGAGTTGATGGGTCGGCGTGCCTTGCTGATCCTTCGGCTGCCCTGCCAGCGCCTGATCCATCTGCTGCTTCAGGGCCTTCTGGGCCTGCTCGGCCTGGGCCTTCTGTTCGGCCTGCTGCTGCAGAGTCAGCGGTTTGGGCTGATCACCGGACTGATCCTTGCCGGAGCGATCATTGCCCTGTTGGTCCTGCGCTTTCGGCTGCCCATCCTGGGCCGCCTTGTCGGATGGCTTGCCGCTGCCCTGCTCGGACTTCTCGTCCTGCGACTGTGGTTTATCCGCCTTGTCATCCTTGCCCTGCGTGCCGGATGAGGACTGGCCCTTGTCGCCGTTCTTGCCCTGTTGCTGTTGCTTGTCCTTTTGCTGGTCCTGTTGCTTTTTCTGCTGCTGGTGCAACCAGTCCTCGATTGCCTGACGATTTGCCTTGGCGTCGGCATTCGCGGGATCGAGTTTCAACGCATGGTCGTAGGCAGCAATGGCCTGTTGATACTGACCTTGCTTGGCCAGTGCATTGCCGAGGTTGTATGCCGGATCGCTGCCGGGCGCATGCTGCAGGGACTGCGTTGCACTGGCATAGTCGCCGGCACGATACGCGGCCACGCCACGCCACGCCGGATTACGCGCAAGCTGCTGCGCCTGCTTCGCATTGCCGCTGCGCAGCGCCTGCGCCGCCTGCTGATCGGGGCGCTGCCACAGGTCATGCCAGGTGGTTGCCTCGGCCGTGGCCGGCAACAGCGGTAGCAGCACCAACGGCAGCAACAGCAACCAGCCGCGCCGGAATGCCAGCGCCACGAGTGGCAGCAACGGCAACAGCAGCCACGGACCGCGGTCCTGCCATTCGTCACCGCTCTGCCCGCTTGCCACGGTAGCCGGCCCGGCATGCAACTGCGTCTGCAATGCATCGATATCGTCGTGCCCTGCGCTCATCGGCACATAGCGGCCGCCACCAGCGCTGGCCAGCGCGGCCAGTGCGGCGTCATCCCGGCGGGCCAGCACCATGTTGCCTTGCGCGTCTCGCAGGAAGCCACCGTCGGCCACCGGTACCGGTCCACCTTGCGGTGTACCCACGCCGAGCACGGATACCCGTACACCGGCAGCGATGGCCTTGCGCGCGGCGGCATCTGCCGCTGCATCGGCCTGGTCGGTGATCAACATCAGCGAGCCGCCACTGGCGTTGGCGTCATGAATCAGCGCCACGCCGCGTTCGATTGCCAGCGCCGCGTAGTTGCCGTCCACCGGCATGGTGTCCGGCGCCATCGCATCGAGCAGGTCATCGAGGCTGTTCGCGTCGGAGGTCAGCGGCGCCACCACGAAGGCTTCCCCTGCATAGCCGATCAGCGCGTTCAACCCATCGCGATTGCTGGCCAGCAGGTCGTGCGCCTTGTAGCGCGCGCGATCGAGCCGGCTCGGCGCGACGTCGCGCGACAGCATGTGCTGCGACAGTGAGATCGCCACCACCTGCGCCGCACGGCTCGCATACAGCGGTTGCACGATGCGGCTCCAGCTGGGGCCGGCCAGCGCCAGCGCGCACAGCATCCAGCCCAGCACAAACAACCACAGCGGCAGGTTTCGGTTGCCGGCGCGGCCACGCAGCAGATGCGGCAGCAGGTCGGCATCGACCAGCCGCGACAACTCCAGCTGCGTCACGTTGCGCCGCGTACCGAGCCAGCCCAGCAACGGCAAGGCGATCAGCATTAGCAACCACCATGGCCGCATGAAATGGAATTGTTGCAGCGCCTCGTTCACGCAAGCTGCTCCGGTGCGCGGCCAAACTGGCGTGGCACGATCACCAGCAATAGCAACACGATCGCAGCCAGCAACGGCCAGCGGAACAATTCATGGCGCGGCCGCAACGTCGGCCCGTGCTGTGGCATGGGCTCCAGCGCATCGACCGCGCGGTAGGCATCCGCCAGTTGATTGCCGTCGGTGGCGCGGAAGAACTGGCCGCCGGTTTCCTTGGCGATCGTGGTGAGCATGTCCGCATCCAGATCCGCCGAGGGATTGACCAGCTGGCTGCCGAAGAATCCCGGCACGCGCATTTGCGTGGCGCCGATGCCGATGGTGTAGATGCGCACACCAGCGGCCTTGGCCGCACGCGCCGCCTCGCGCGGTGAAATGCTGCCGGCATTGTTGACGCCGTCGGTGAGCAGCACCAGTACGCGGGCCTGCTCGGGCAACGCCGACAACCGCTTCACCGCCACCGCGATCGCATCGCCGATCGCCGTCTCGGTACCGGCCAGCCCCACCACCGCACCCTGCAATTGCGCGCGCACGGCCGACAGATCGTAGGTCAACGGAGTCACCAGAAAGGCCTGGCTGCCGAACAGGACCAGGCCCATCTCGTCGCCACGACGGCGATCGATGAAGTCACCGGCAATCGCCTCGACCGCACCGAAGCGGCTGATCGATTGCCCCGCCAGTTCCATATCCGGCGTCCGCATGCTGCCGGACAAATCCACCGCCAGCATCACGGCGCGTC
>Ga0302313_10001873_pt1 | contig 15333 bp, 11 predicted proteins | sample III_Palsa_N2_2_FD_200454 | JGI IMG/M metagenome (GOLD analysis project Ga0302313, IMG submission 200454) | Peat permafrost microbial communities from Stordalen Mire near Abisko, Sweden - III_Palsa_N2_2 | ecosystem: Environmental > Terrestrial > Soil > Palsa > Peat permafrost | place: Sweden...
AGCATCCGTCTGCAATTGGAGAACCGCTGCAGCTCCAGCCGCAATCGACTCGCTGCAAATAGTCGAGATGGAAACACCCGTACTCGTTGAGGTCACTAGACCCTTGCCAGGAATCGGATAGCTCAAAGTGCCGGCGCAAATCGTGGGATAAGAAGCGAACTGACCTGTAGGTAAGCGTGACGCGCGATCGAACTGAACGTTATTGAAGACGTTGCTCTCAAAGAAGAGACCGATGCCGCCGCGGAACACAGTCTTACTATTTAGTGCCGCCGGGGCATAATTAAAGCCCAACTGAGGGCCCACGTTCTTGTTTGGCTGGGCTACCCTGCCACCAAGGTTTGGGCCCCACTGATTAAGCAGCTCGGTATTGCCGGTGCAAGGAACGCTACTGAAGTTGCCAGTGACAATTTCCGAACAGGGGATAGCTGGCAGATCAGAGTTGGTACGACCCGTATCGCGATCATACCGGGCACCAAAAGTCAGCGTAAATGTCGGACGAACCTTCCACGAGTCAGCCAAGTAAAATCCGGTACGCCAATCAGCCTGCGCGCCACCCGGCAATCCAAAGCCGGGTTTCTCTGAAGCATAGCCCTGGTCATTCGAAATGAAGATTTCGAGCGGGCTATAACCCTGAGTGGGATTTCCGGGGCAAGGCGCGGCACCTGCAACACCATTGCAATTTGCCAGCGCCGTGCCCGAGTACTCAAGTGCAAGGGGACCATAGCCGAAGAATTTTGCATCGCCACCACCTTGGATGCGGTTTAGGCTGCCTCCAAAGCGTACTGTATGCGCACCCTTTGTCCAGGAACCATCATAGCGAAGCTGCTTGTCCGACTGGAACGTCGCCTGCGGTGCGTTGTCGTTCGGTCCGGTTTGTATACCAGCACCATCAAGGTTTTCAATTCCGTATCCAGGAATCGGGTTATAAATAGAGCTGTTTCCGGTAGTGCTGTCAGCAATAAAATTGTGGAACTTTTCATAGCTGCCACGGAAACTGTGAGTGAATTTGCCATGGACAAAATCGGCGCCCACCGCAATACCAGGAGCATTGTCACGGTTGGCATAGGTCGAATAAATACTGCCGGTGGCGAAGGCGTTCGCTTCATAGTTCACACGAGCAAAGAAGTGAGCACCCCAAGGACCGTTGTAGTCGAGGCGTCCTGTTGAATAGGTGTCGCGATCTGGACTTCCGACCTGAGGAAATTGAGCTTGAATGGCAGCGAATTCAGGGTTAAGCGAAACACCTGCAGACTGATCCTGCTTCAAACGCTCCGAATTGGCGAAAAAGAAAAGCTTGTCTTTGATGATGGGTCCGCCAACGCTACCACCGAACTGGTTGCGCTGGAAAGGATTAGCTTGACCCTCATAAGTTGCTGCACCGACCCGCTGGTCCTGAAATACATAAAAAAGCTGCCCATGAATTAAGTTTGTGCCAGAACGAGTAGACGCGAGCACGGAACCCGACGACGTAATCTCATTTGAGACGTCACCGGTTGCGCGACTAACCTGGAATTCTCCTACTGCTCCTTGAGAGACATTGAAGATTGTGGTGCCTACCGTTTCGTCGGTGATGTCCTGACCGTCGAGGAGAATGCGGGTTGTACGACCAGAGATGCCATTGAAGGAGAGGGCAGAGTAACCAGCCTTGGTAGGATCAAATCCTCCGTCATTGCTTCCGCCGGCCTGAAGCTGAACGCCGGGCTGCAATTGGGCGAAATCCAAAATGTTACGGCCATTGACGGGCAACGAATCGATCTGTTGACCTGTGATAACGCCTGTAACGCCAACCTGCTCGGTATTGACCTGTATAGCTCCCGCATTGACCTCGATCGTCGTTGCCTCACTACCCAAAACGAGCTTGAAGTTTCCGCTTGTTGCGGTTCCTGTGCGGATAACAGTCTTTATCGATAACTTTGAGAAATTAGGGCTGCTGACGGTTACAACGTAACTACCTGGATTCAGAGGGCCCACACTGTAATACCCCGCCGAATCCGTCGTCAGCACATGGCTGTAGCCAGTGTCGGAGCTTTTAATCGTAATTTCGGCGTTTGGAATTGCTGCACCCGAAGGGTCGGTAATCGTGCCCTGAATTGATCCACCGTTCACGGAGGTAGCTTGCCCAAATACCGTTGCCGACGCTGCCAGCAACACAAGTAACATCACAAAGTTTACTAATTTCTTCACTTATCGCTCCTGATTCCTCACCTTTGGCTGCTTCGGGGGAACCTACTGATAGTCGCGTAAGATGTGAGCACTTCAAGTGCCAAATCAACTGCGGCCCAAAATGCATATTTACTGGATATTATTTAGATCGTCGCTTCATAGGAATGTACGACTCGTTGAAGGTACTACTGAAAATGGAATCTACTTGATCGCCCATATCCAATAGTGAAGATTCTCCTAGCCACCATTTCGTCGCGCCGATCCCCTGCCAATGTCCCCGCCACGGCCTTGTTAGAGGATTACCTTAAGCGCAGTAGCCGATATTCGCCCACCACTCACCGGGTTTTCGCGAATGAGGCGACTTTGCTCAGTTCCGTGGAGGACACCGCCAGTCGAACCCGCCCTATCCTCCTGCTCACCGATAGCCGCGGCAAACAGCTCAGTTCAGGGGAGTTAGCGGCAGAGGTGGAGCGACTGAGGGATGCTGGCGCGCAAACCCTGATTCTGGCGGTCGGCCCTACAGATGGCTGGTCGCCTGCCGCACTCAAGCGGGCCGACCTTACGCTCGCTTTTGGCCGCATTACGCTGCCGCATGAGCTCGCGGCAGTGGTTGCGACCGAGCAGATCTACCGCGCTCTGACCATCCTGGCCGGCCATCCCTACCATTGTGGTCACTAGCCCGCCACGCTTACGACTATCTCTATATAGATAAGGCTGACTGGAACCACCGTTCGGCCGTGTCATGCTTAAGGTCTGATGGCCGATTCCTACATCAATCCGCAGGAAACCGACACTATCGTTGCGATCTCGACCCCACCCGGCCGAGGCGGCATTGGGATCGTTCGGCTTTCGGGGCCGCTGAGCGTCTCCATTGCGAGGCATCTGCTGCGGATTATCACGCCGCTGGACCACGCGCATGCCCGCTTTGCCCGTGTGCTCGATCCAGACGACGACACCAGAGCCGCAACCATCGATGACGCCATCGTCACGGTTTTTCTTGAGCCGCAGTCCTACACCGGCGACGACCTTGTGGAGATTGCAGCCCATGGTTCGCCGATAGTGCTCGAAGCCATTGTGCGGCAGGCGCTTGCGCTGGGGGCGCGGCTCGCCAATGCGGGCGAGTTCACCCAGCGGGCTTTTCTCTCCGGCCGGCTCGATCTTACACAGGCCGAGGCCGTTCACGATCTCATCGCTGCGCAGACGCTGGACCAGGCCCGGGTCGCGGCCCAGCAGCTTGGGGGCGCGATGTCGCGGCGGGTTGCTCCAGCGAAGGGCTCGTTGCTGCACCTCATCGCGCTGCTTGAGGCTGGAATGGATTTTGCTTCGGGGGAGTTGGACGATGTCGATGTCGTCGCGCCCACACAGATCGCCGCGGAGATAGAAGAGGCTCGCGCGCTGCTGCAGCAGTTGGCCGATAGCTTCCGTCACGGGCAGTTGCTACGCTCTGGAGCGGCGCTGGCGCTGGTTGGCCGACCGAACGCGGGCAAGAGCTCGATCTTCAATCGCCTGTTGGACCGCAATCGCGCCATCGTGACGCCTATCCCTGGGACTACGCGCGATACCGTTGAGGAGACCCTCGCGCTCGGCGGCATCCCCATTCGCCTGATCGATACCGCCGGTCTGCGCATGGAAGGCGATGCGGCTGCGGACGAAGCCGAGCGGCTGGGCATCGCGCGATCGCACGAGGCGCTTGCGGATGCCGATCTCGTGCTGTTGATCCACGACGCTACCGTTGCCCTGAGCGACGAGGAGCGCAAGCTAGCCGCGGCGCTTGAGGGTCGACCCCATCTGCTTGTCTATAACAAGATCGATCTGGCCACAGAATCGCCGAGCAGTGAAGCGCTCACAACATCTGCGCTGACAGGGCAGGGCATTGATGCGCTGCGCACTGCGATTCTGCAACAACTACAAGCCGAGGGCGCATTGGCAGACACTGGGGCGCTCAATAATCTGCGCCAGCGGCAAGCCGTCTCCGAGACGCTGCAGGCACTTGAGGCCGCGCGCCACGCCAACGCCGCCGGCCTGCCGCACGAGATTATCCTGATGGACCTGCACGCCGCGCTGCGCGCTCTCGACTCGCTCACCGGCGCGACGACACCCGATGACATCCTTGGCTTGATCTTCTCTACCTTCTGCATCGGAAAGTAGAACCAGCTCAATAAGAAGATGGTCCGTCCTCAACTCTGGACGGACCACCATTCGCTCTAAAACAGCAGCTTCACGCCAAGCTGGATCTGCCGGCTGGTGTTGGCCGTTGCGGAGATGACACCCGGCGACCCGAGAGCAGCGGCGGTCGTCTGATTGGCCGTCGTCCCTTGCGTCGGACCGGCGGAATAAACGACTTCGTTGGGCAGCGCAAAGTTCGTGTGGTTGAGAATGTTGAAGAACTCCGCGCGGAACTGCAGCCGCACCGCCTCGGAGATCTGCGTGGACTTCAGCAGCGAAAGATCCCAGTTCGCATAGCCGGGACCAACGAGGCTGTCGCGACGCGCGGTGCCAACGTATCCCGCCTTCGGTGCTGCAAAGGCATTGGGATTGAAGTAGTCCGCAACACGCGCCGCCGTCGTGCCGTGCGTATAGAGCGAGCCGTTGAAGAGCGGGTTCACATCCGGACGTACAGGGTTGCGCGAGTCACCGGAGCCCGTTGGGTTATAGCCAAGCTGTGGCGAGAACGGGAAGCCGGTCAGCAGGTTGGCAATCGTGGAGAGCGCCCAGCCAGAGACGACGCGATTGGTCACCTTGCCCGCGTTTCCAAAGAACTCCTTGCCCACACCGAAGGGCAAATCGTAGGTGGCATTGAATGCGGCCGAATGGCGTATATCGGTTGCTGCCGGGCCATAGTCCAGATGCGGAAGCTGCGGCACCGAAACGAACGCCGGAGTATTGGCTGAGACCGATGTGTTCCACGCCGAACCATCATCCAGATTCTTCGCCCACGTATAGTTCGCACGCATTTGCAGGCCGTGCGAAAGATCGTGGCGAACGTCCACAACCAGCGCGTTGTAGTTGCCGGAGCCGCCCGATGTCCACGACGTGGAGTTGGCCAGCGCGGGATTTGCTTTGACCGGTGCTGCCGGTTGCGATGTAGGCGTCGCGTAGTAGGCAGGGTAGAAGACCGAGCCATTTACGTACGTAAATGCCGGTTCATTCAGATCGGCGGAGAGTATCTGGTGCGAGCTGTGCGAGCCATCATAGCCAACAGTGAGCGAGGTTGAAGGCGTAATCTGCTGCTCAATCTTCAGCGAATAAGCAAACAACGCCGGCGTCGCAATATTGCTTGCCACGGTCGAAGGAGAAACCAGTGGTGTCACGCCCGTAGGAGCTGCGACCGTGCTGCCACTATACGAGTTAACAGTATTGAATGGAGCCGCCTGATCGAGGCGATAGTCGAGTGCATCGAGCAGTGAGTGATGCAGCCCCGCTCCGGCGCGGACACTGGTCTTATTGTTGCCGAACACATTCCACGCAACCGCTACGCGTGGCTCGAGAAGTAGGATGGCGCGATTGTCGTTGATGGCATTCGATTGCACAACCGGAGTTGTTTGAATGACTCCACCAACGATGTTGTAAATGCCCGTGCGGCCTCGCGATTCACTCCAACCGGTCGACGACTCGGTACGAATTCCGGCGCGTATCTCCACGCGTGGTGTTACATGGAAGGTATCTTCCAGATAAGCATCCGCGAACAGCGCACGCCAGCCAAGCTCTGTCGGACTGGGCGCGTAGGTAAAGGTCTTGATATTGCCCGCGAGGAACGTAGCCAAAGAAGCGAACGACGCCTGGCCGAACTGGTCCTGCACAAGGTTATCGTTTGATTGCAACCGCTGAAGCCAGACACCCGCTTCAATCTGATGCTTGCCCACGCTGTAGAAGACGTGATCGTCAAAGGTGAACAGATTGCGCGCGATGGCATTATTAGCGCCCACGTTGGCGCCGGCGGTAGTAATCGACGACGCTCCATTGGAAGCGGTTGAACCCGCGATCACCACCGCGCCCGTGGGCTTGCCCGGAATAAACGTGGGTGTAGCCGCCTGGACTGCGCTGGCGACCGAACCCAGGAACAGATAGCTGGCGCGGGAGAATCCAAAGCGGGCCGTGTTCAACAGATGCGCCGAGAAGACATGCTGCTCCTGCACACTGAGCACCTGTTCGCGCAGGCTCTCATCAACCAGCGAATAGGGGTCCTGGGAAGGCGTGTGCGCGTAGGAATCATCCACCGTATAAACCCCGAAGAGCAGGTCGTTAACCGTAATGGCGTCGTCGAAGCGGACAGTACCGAAGTCTTCGCGAATGTGTTGCTCGGGATTAGAGAACGCTTCCGCGATTCCTGTGGGCAGGCCATTGCTGAAAACTTCAGGGCCGTTCTGCACCGGCCATAGGTTCAGTAGAGCAGCGGAGATTGGGCTCACTGTTGTCGGAGTCAGCACGCCCTTCGAGTTCGGCAGCAGACCGATGCGTGCATTGTTATCCGGCACCAGCGTCACATCCGAGATGCCGAGGTTCTGCCGGTAACCCTCGTAGTTTCCAAAGAGAAAGAGCTTGTTCTTGCGGATCGGCCCACCCAGCGAAGCTCCATAGTTGTTGCGCTGAAACTCCGGAATGCGCGCCGGGTCAAAGTAGTTGCGCGCGTCAAAGTAGCTGTTCCTCAGAAACTCATAGACATCGCCGTGCACGTGGTTGGTCCCCTGCGCGGTTACGATCGAGATCTGTGCGCCATCGCGCTTGCCATAGATAGCCGAATAGGTCTCGGAGACCACATTGAACTCGCGAATGCCGTCAATGCCGAGCAACTGGCCGGAGGTCCCGCCCGGCGTCACATTGATAAGCGAAGCGCCCGTGTACTCAACGCCATTCAGCAGGAAGAGATTGTCCTGCGGACGCCGTCCCGATACGGAAAACATATTACCCACCGAAGAGTTCGACGTACCCACGCCGCCACTGCGCTGCGACGTATAGTTCACCGTGCCGGGGTTCAACAGGATCAGTTGGTCGTAGCTGCGGCCGTTGAGCGGAAGCTCCTTGACCTGCCGCGCATCCACCAGCCCGGACGTTTGCTCGGTAGAGACGTTCACCGAAGAGAGCGGCTCATCGGAGACATTCACTGTCCCTTCGGTGCCCACCGTAAGCCTCACCGAGAGGTTGAGGGACTGCCCAACGGTAAGCCCGACGTGGTCTCGCGAATAAGGAACGAAACCCGTCGCAGTCACTGTCACCTTGTAGTCGCCTACCGGAATCGACGGCGCGGCAAAGCTGCCGGAGTTACCCGTCAGCAGCGTGCGCTGCGTGCCGGTGTCATTGTTGCGCACCAGCACGCTGGCGTTGGTGATAACAGCGCCACTAGGGTCGGTGACAACACCGCTGATCGTGCCGCCAACCACCTGCGCGGTTGCAGCGATCGTCGTGAAAAAAAAGAGTGCAGAAAAGAGCCTACGGCTGAGCATTATCGTGCCTTTCAGATAGAGGGGCGCGGCCCGTAAAGCGGGCATGAATCCCCATATTGTTTTGGAAGAGGGAGTTTTGTGCGGAGTCTAGCGGCGACAGCGACAACACGCGGATCTCGAAGAGAGCTCGACGCGTGAGTAGAAAGAGGTTATTGCAGAAGAGAACGAGAACATACGATTCCTTGAAAACCCGACCGACGAAAACACGTCGCCGTGACAGCTATTTATTTTTCAGAGTGAGGGGAGTGATTCGGAGGCAGTGTGAAAACTGCAACCATGGCGAAAGGCAGGGGCCTGCTCAACAACAACGACAACAGCCAACAACGACCATGTAGTTTTGGAGCACCATTTCGATACTTTAGCACAAAAAGGCTGGCTGGGACCTACGTCAGCAACGACACATCCGCCTCAGGCTCGCGCATCTGCAGCAGAAGCAGCACGACGCCTTCGATCACGAACATCCGAAACGCCGCCGACTGCCCGTTCCACTTCGCCGACTGCCACATCAGAAACCACTCGCCGCCGATGCACTCAAAGGCCACGAACCACTGCAGCATCCCCAGTGCCAGCGCCGCGATGCCGATCTTCTTCGCCTGCTGAAAGCTGTGGTCCAGCGCATTGACCGCACGTAACAGCGCGATCGCTCCCCACCAGCAAAGCACCATGCTCGCAATCTCCCACACAATAATGCCGAGATAGAAAGCCACATATACAGCCGGGCTATGGATCGCGCGCCACATCCCATGATTGCCCGGGAACGTCGTGTCCATCGCCAGCGTATGGCTCACGAACTCATAGTTCGAGTTGAAGTCCGCAATATTGTTCAACACCACCAGCGTGAAGAACAAGCCCATCGCCGCCAGCAGCAGAATCTTCGACCAACGCGAAACAGTTTGCGTCGTCATCAGTGTGTCTCCGTAAAGGTTGTGAAGTAAGCTCGCAACGCCGCCATTGTGCGCTCGTCATACTGCGGACTCGCGGCCATCTGCGATTTCGGATTGAGCGTCTTCGGCGCGCGCACATAAGCATCGAAGAAGTGCGGATCATTCGCAGCCTTCTCCGCAAGCGTCTGCCAGGTCTTCGGAGACTTCGTTCCGCCCTCAGCCGCGTTGCTGTGGCAACGGAAACAATTTTGACTCGCAATCCTATAGCCCTGCTGCACAGCTTCGTCCTGCTCATGCACGCCATGCGGCGCGATCGCCGCATAGACCTCATCCTCTTTACGAAACTCCAGCCGCACCACACCCCACGGCACCTGTGCCTCATCCGCATGAGCCAGTACATGGAACGCCGGCACAAACCGCGGATGCGACACCATGTACGGACCCATCGCAAAACCATCCGCGCCCAGCGGCCAGTGCGCGGGGGGCATCCCATTCACGCGCAGCACCAGCAGCGGATGATGCGCCTTGAAGTACGCCGCCGTATAGTGCGCGTCGTAGTCGTCATCGCACACCGCGATCACCATCGACGCACCTTCACTCGCACCCAGCAGCGCCGGCAGCTTCTCCAGCGCCACGCCGCTGATTTTTACCGTGCCCACAAAGTTCGCATCGTCAGAGACCGTATAGCTCTCCTGCGGCAGCTTCAGCAGATCGCTATAAGCGATATACCGCGTCTCGCCCTTCGGCACACCCGCCAGATCGCCGCCCACCTGTAGATCATCCGCCCGCGCCCGTACCCGATGAAGTATCAGCGGCGCAGCGGTACACGAAAAAGTAGTTGCCAGGTACAGCGCCACAGACGACGCCAGTAGCCACAGTTTTCGATGCATGCGATAGATACTATCCGATAGATAGCGAAAGCAAAGTGCTAAAGTAGCCTCATCGTGACCGACATTCTCGATCCCTACGCCGCTCTTCAAAAACTCGACCTCACGCTTCCCGCCGCGCCCGCGCCGGGCGGAAACTACCGCTCCGCAAAGACCTCCGGCAACCTCGTCTTCCTCGCCGGCGTCGTCTCGCAGACCGCCGACGGCATCATCACCGGCACGGTCGGCGCAGACCGCACCATTGAAGATGGCTACTCCGCGGCTCGCTCCTGCGCGCTGCTACAGCTTGCCGTGCTCGAAAAACATCTCGGCTCGCTCACCAAGATTCGCGGCATCCTCTCGGTCAACGGATACGTCAACTCCATCCCCGGCTTCGCCGATTCGCCCAGGGTCATCAACGGCGCCTCCGATCTCTTCCTCGCACTCTTCGGCGAACCCGGTCGCCATGTCCGCGCCGCCATCGGCGTCAGCGGCCTGCCTCGCCACGCACTCGTGGAACTCCAAATGACGGTGGAGATCTAATGGCCACGCACTCTCTCTCCGCCGCGCCCACACACTCCCGCTGGAACGCCGCACTCCCGCCGCGCCTCCACCTCTCCTCCGGCGACACCATCCACTTCGAGTGCCAGGACTCCAGCGGCGCGCAGGTGCATCCCGGCATGACCGTCGACGAATTCCAGAACATCGACCGCACGCTCATCCACGCACTCACCGGCCCCGTCGCCATTCACAACGCCGCCCCCGGCGATGTCCTACAGATAGACGTCCTCGAAATCGCGCACAAAGGCTGGGGCTGGTCCAGCATCATCCCTGGCCTCGGCTTCCTCAAAGAGCGCTTCGCCGATCCCTTCCTCTTTCACTGGCAGCTCGACGCCGACACCACGCGCTCCCTCGCACCGGCCATCATCCCGTTGCGCCCGTTCTGCGGCATCATGGGCGTCGCCCCCGCGGAGCACGGTGAGTTCCGCACCCGCCCTCCCGGCATCTTCGGCGGCAACATGGACGTCCGCGAGCTCGCCACCGGCGCTACACTTTATCTCCCCGTACAGCAACCCGGTGCGCTCTTCTCCTGCGGCGACGCCCACGCCGCGCAGGGCGATGGCGAAGTCTGCATCAACGGCATCGAGTGCCCCGCCGACGTCACCCTCCGCTTCCATCTGCACAAAAACCACGCACTCTCCGGCCCCATCGTCGAATCCGCACCTGCCGCCGAGCAAGGCTCAAGCTACGTCATCGTCGAGTCCCACACCGACGTCCTCACCGCCGCAAAGGCCGCCACCAGCCGCATGATCGATCTCCTCATCGCCACATGGGGCTTCTCGGCCGTCCACGCGTATCTGCTCTGCAGCATCGCCATGAAGCTCCAGCTAAGCCAGGTCGTCAACGAACCCATGTTCACCGTCGCCGCGACCATCCCAAAAAGCATCCTACCTGCACGCACCCTTTATTGAGGCCCCCATGCAGATCAACGATCCCGCCACCGTCGCCGAACTCCGCGCCCTCTATCCGCTCTACGAAGAGGCGCTCATCAACAACGACGTCGAAACCCTCACGCGCATGTTCTGGTCTTCGCCCTACGCCATCCGCCTCGGCGCCAACGAGAACCTCTACGGCATCAACGAGATCGAAGACTTTCGCAAGAGCCGCCCCGCCGCCAACCTCGACCGCCGCATCGTCCGCCTCGAAGTCGTCACCTTCGGCACAGACTTCGGCAGCATCACGCTCGAGTTCGAACGCAACACCGCCAACACGCTCGTCCGTGGCCGCCAAAGCCAGGTTTGGGTTCGCCTGCCCGAAGGCTGGCGCATCGTCTCCGCCCACGTCTCCATCCTGCCCGCGCGTTGAGGTTGGATGCCTATTTGTATGTGGCATTCCTTCTTTTTAAATTGTCATCCTGAGCGGAGCGAAGGACCTGCTGTTTGCCCGTAGCGCCACAACTCTACGCAGACACCCTAACCTCAACCTCTTCCACCTTTGCCGCCTCAAACCCCGCTCGCAGCGCCTCATCAGACTCAAACACCAACCCCGGCACAAACCGCTCCCGCAGCTTAAACACCATCTCCGGCTCCGCAAACGGATAAGGCGTCAACCTAAAGCTCCGCTTCCCCTCACGCGAAACCGCAATCTCCTGCGCCCCACCATCTCGCAACTGCTGCGGCCAAAGCAGCGTAGCGTCCCCACCAAAATCCACGCAGCTCAACAGCGACAAATTATCGCAAGCCTGCAGCAGCCGAAAGTTCTCCACAAAACCATCGGCTGGCTTGCCCTCTTCCAACAACCGATCTCGCAGCGCACCTTGCAACTCAAGCTGCTCCGCCAGAAACGCATCCAGCAGTGGCAACTGCTCCGCTCGAATCGTGCTGCGGTCCGCGCGGTCCGTCAGCAGGTTGTACGTGTGCATCGAGATCAAGATCGCCGCATACGCATCCTCCTGCGCGATTAACTGCACCGCGCTCCGCCGCACCGCCAGATACGCCTCCAGATCGATCTCCTCAAACGCCGAGTAGCTTCCCACCAGCTCCACCGAAAACGCCGCCGGCTTGCCCGACCGCATCACCACCGGCTTCGCATCCCGCGCGGCCCAGCCATTGTCGTGCGCATAGATTCCCCGCAGCACATGCTCGCGCGGCTCAGGCGCGGCAAACAAATCATTGCCCCACGCCCTCGCAAACTCGCCCGCCAGATGCGCGTGGTCCGGGTGAGTCACCAGCCACCAGCCATCGTTATCCTGCAACCGCAGCATCGCGTCTCCTCATCCCTAAAATTACTCCCGCTGTCCCGCCGTCGCCGACTCATGCCAGTTGTGCAGCATCAGCCACTCAAAGAACATCACCGCAAAGAAGAACGCAAACCCCAGCGCCGTCGCCGCAATCACCAGCGCAAACAGATACGCCGTCTGCACCTGCGTCTGCGCATACAAAATCGAGTAACCCAGCCCACCTCGACCCACGCTCGTAGACCCCGCAAAGAGCTCGCCAATGATGGCCCCAATCACCGCAACGCCACTCGAGATCCGAATCCCCACAAACAGGTTCGGCAGCGAATTCGGAAAGCGCAGCTTCTGCAGCATCTGCCACGGCGTCGCGTTGTTCATCAGGAACAACTGCACAAGATTTTCATCCACGCTGATAAGCCCTTGCGTCGTGTTCGCAATAATCGCCGGCAAACAAAAGATAAACACGATCAGCGCCACCGCAATAAAGCCTGTGCCGATCCACATAATAATCAGCGGCGCGACAGCCATCACCGGCACCGTCTGCAGCAAAATCGTATACGGAAAAAACAACTTCCGAATCCACTCCGACCGCGCAAACACCAGCGCCACAAACACTCCCACTACGATGCTCGCCGCCGCGCCGGCAATAGCCTCTTCCGCGGTGATAGATAGCGCCGCCATCAAGTCCGGCATTCGCCCGACCACCGTCTTCGCCACCAGCCACGGCGTCGGCAGCATATAAGGCTGCACCGCGAACACCCATATCACCGCTTGCCACAACAGCAGCATCAACGCGAACACAACCACCGAGCTGCCCACAAACCAAAGCCGCTGCTTCATAGCCGATGGGCCTCCCGCAGCAGCCGCGATGTGCGGCTCACAATCTCATCGAACTCATCCGACTCACGCGTCGCCGCCGTCCGCGGATACGGCATCGCAACATCGATCACATGCGCCACACGCCCCGGGTGCGGCGCCAACACAATCACCTTCGACGCCAGAAACACAGCCTCCGCAACCGAGTGCGTCACAAACAGCACCGTCCAGTTCTGCTCCTCTCGCAACCGCAGCAGCTCTTCATTCATGCGGTCGCGCGACATCTCATCCAGCGCCGCAAACGGCTCATCCATCAACAGCAATCGCGGCCGCGTTGCCAGCGCCCGCGCAATCGATGTCCGCATCTTCATCCCGCCCGAAAGCTGCCGTGGATAATGCTTCGCCACATGCGTTAGCCCCACCAACTCCAACAGCTTCGCCACCGTAGCCGCGCGCGCCTCCCGCGTCGTGCGGCGCTCCAGGTCAAGCGCCAGGGAAACATTCTTCTCCACCGTCCGCCACGGCAGCAACGTAGGCTCCTGGAACACAAACGAAACCATCTCGCGCGCATTCTTCGGCGTCATCCCATTCACGCAAACTTCACCGGTCGTGGGCGCCGTCAATCCCGCAACCATCTTCAGCAGCGTTGACTTCCCGCACCCCGAAGGGCCAATGATCGAGACAAACTCCCCGCGCTCAATCGCAAGATCGATCCCCTCCAGCACCGGCACATCGCTCGCCGCAAAGCTCTTGCCCACCCCACGAAACAACACCTCCGGTATCGTCACGCCTTCACCTCGATCACCGGCAGCCGCAACACCGAAGGCCGCTCGCCATCATGAAACACCGTATGCGTCGACCGCCCCCAGTTCCACGGCGACATCTCACTCGCCTTCACCGCGCTAGAAGGATTGCGGTCATACAGCGGAAACGCGCACCCCGCAATCTCCAACCGCACCCGCTCACCGGCCGCAAACACAGTAGATGTAGGCTCCAACCGAAACTCCCACCGCTGCACCTCATCCGCCTCATACCGCGCGCCAAACACATATGACGAACGCGCAATCCCAATGCAACAAAACTCCGCACGCCCACTCGCCGTCACACGCACCAGCTTCGCCGTGATGTCCGCGTTACCTGCCGAAGTCATCGCATACAGAATCACCCGTGGCGCTCCGAACACATGCATCGCCTCCGCAAGAGGCTCGCTCGTATAGACCAACAAATTGTTCCCAAGCTCAAGCCCACTCTGATCGAACACCCCACTCATCGCCTGCATCCCACCTGGTGCCGCCACCGGAACCTCCGGGTCATACACAAACACATCCGGCACCTCTTCGTGCGGCGCAACACTCGTAAGCGTTCCGTCGCCCTTGCGCGACTCCGCTCGTCCGCCGCTGTGCAGATGCAACACCCGCTCTGCCTCGCCGCTGGAATGATCAGCGCCGAACCAGCGATTCGCACCCATCGCAAAGTGCCTCACCCGAGGCTCATCCGCAAACGTGCCCGCATCCTTCAGCCAGTGATCGAACCACCGCAGCAACAGCACATCGGTGTCCATCAAAGCCTCCGCACCAAGCGAAGCCTCACCCACACGATCTCCCCACGGAATATGCACCCAGGGGCCAGCCAGCAGATATTGCTCATCCCGCGCACGCTGCGACTTCGCGCCCCCACGCAGCAGATTGTACCCACGCACGCTGCCCTCAAGATACGTGTCATACCATCCCGACACATGCAGCGCCGGCACATCGATTCGATGCGCGCGCTCACTCACATCCATCGCACTCCAATACTCGCCCGCAACATCATGCTCAAACCAATCGCGCACATACGACGGCAGCTCCGGATCAGTAATCGCCGGGTGCTCCGCATACGGCAGATGCATCGCCTGCGCCCGCACATTCGCCCACGCGGCCTCAAGCTTCGCACTGGCCTCTCGCAAACCCAGCCGCCGCGCATCTTCCTTCAGCATCTGCAAGCCCCACCCCAGCGCAGACGCCAGCCGCAACGCCCCATTGTGATAGAACCATCCGCGATACAGATCGCAAGCCGTCATCGCCGGCGCAATACACTGCAACCCCTCCGGCTCTTCCGCCGCCGCCAGCAATTGCGTCGCCCCCTGGTACGAAAACCCATACATCCCGATGCGTCCATTGCACTCCGCCCGCGTCCGCAGCCACACAATCGTCTCCGCCCCATCACGCCCCTCATGACGAAATGGATAGAACGCACCCTCGCTGCCACCACGCCCGCGCACATCCTGAATCACAACGTTGTATCCCCGCCGCGCAAACCAAGACGGATGCGCATACACCACCGTCGACGCGATGTCCCGCCCATAAGGCTGCCGCATCAGCAGTGTAGGCCACGGCCCATCCCCCGCCGGATAATAGTGATCGGACACGAGCGTAACCCCATCGCTA
>Ga0302313_10001874_pt1 | contig 15332 bp, 12 predicted proteins | sample III_Palsa_N2_2_FD_200454 | JGI IMG/M metagenome (GOLD analysis project Ga0302313, IMG submission 200454) | Peat permafrost microbial communities from Stordalen Mire near Abisko, Sweden - III_Palsa_N2_2 | ecosystem: Environmental > Terrestrial > Soil > Palsa > Peat permafrost | place: Sweden...
GACGCCGCCGCCGGAGCTCCCGCCATCAGTGCCGCCCAGCTCTCCCTCCCCGCCGTCATCGCCTCGAATCTCCACGACCCCGCCACCATCCGCGTAACCGTCGCCGACGCCGCCCAGCCCTCCCTCCCCCTCACCGCCGTCCAGCTCCAAATGCGCCAGCGCACCCTCTGCTTCGACGCCAGCCCCAACGCAACCTACACCCTCCGCTATGGTGACAACGACCTTCGCGCCTCCGTCTATGACCTCGGGGATCTTGCAACCCTTCCCGCCAAACCGCTCATCGCAACCCTGGGACCAGAGGAGTTCAACACCGGCTACCTCCAACGCCACGTCGCCAGCACCTACGACCAGCGCAACCCAAACCTCTTCTGGATCGCCCTGCTGGCGGCGATCGCAGTCCTCGGAAGCTTCGTCAGCCGGCACGCTATGCGGCAGGGAAGGCGCAAGTAGAACGTGAAACTCAACCCACACCACGGCACCGCAGCCATCCTCCTCTCCGCACTCATCGCAGCCTGCGCTGCCCAGAGACCCATCCCGTCTGAACTTCTGCCTGCGCACAAAGCCCTGGAGGCCAAGCGCTATCAGCAAGCAGAAGATCTCTTCGCCGCCTATCTAAAAACTCATCCCGGAAACATCGACGCCGAAGAAGGCATCGGCGACGCCAAGCTAGGCCTCCACCAGTACGAAGCCGCCGAGCTCCAATACCGCGCCGTAGTAGCCGCGCAGCCAGAGTTCTGGCTCGCCCACAAGAACCTCGTCATCGTGGAAGCCGCGCTCGGCCGCTGGGATGAATTCGACCGCGAGCGCGCCGTCCTCCGCGGCGCCCGTGAGCGCGGCGCCCCCGGTATCAGCACCCGCGAAAGTGATGTCATCGACGCCTTCAACGTCCACGGCCAACGCTGGATCGTCCGCGAATACTACGAGCCCGTCGGCCGCTCGCTTACGCGCTACAACTTCGAATCCTTCGGCCCCGATGGCCGCGTCCGCGAGTACGTCTCGCTCGAATCAGCCGACGCCGCCCGCGCTACCCTCACCCCCAACACCGACGTCCACATCGGCGCCACTCCCGCCACGCCACCCGTCATCAAGGACTTCGCCCTCAACTTCTACACCGGCAAATCCCACGGCACCATCAAGCTCTATCCCCAGGGCGAACCCCGCTACGAACAAGTCCGCGCCGACCTCCGCAACTGGCTCCTCGCCCGTCCCATCCCCACCTCGAAGTAGCGACCCCACACGCCCTGTTTCACGCCGTCATCGCCGTTGTTTGTTTCACGCCGTCATCCTGACCCTGAGCTGGTCGAAGGGGAAGGATCCCTGTATTCCGCTCGCAGCGGCAAGAACCAAAGACTCCCCATCGGCGAGTTCACCTGCGTCTCCGCGCAAACCTGTCAAGCCCCCAACTACCCTCAATACCCACAAAACCCCTATGAACACTGGCGATAAATCTTTCCAAAACCTGGCATAGTTACCCCCTCCAACCATCTACAATTTAACTAGGGCATTTCCCGCTTCTCGACAACGTTCGGCAGGCTGCTCCGTCCACTCACTCGAGCGCCGACGAAAGCCAAGCGAGCCCCAACTCTCAACCAGCCCACGCCACCAAGGGCCAACGGCCCGACACACATACCCGAAGGGGTCGAAGGCCCCGCTCGTAAATCCCGGCGAAACAACACCCGCGCCGTAAAGTCTTTAGATTAGCTATTCTGCGTGTAACCAGTCTGAAATGAGCTAGATAGAGGTAAAAATCACACCTTGCGGGACAAGGATCTTGCCCCTTAACCCGCCTGATCGCAATATGTTACAAGCAAAAATCGCAACAGAGAGGGGGGAGGGGGGCCCCCCACCCTACCGCAGCGTAGCGTCCACTTCGGAAAAGTAGCTAGGCGACTTCAAAATCTCGCGCGGCTTCGATCCATCCGCCGGCCCCACCAATCCATCGCGCTCCATCATGTCGATCAAATGTGCCGCGCGCCCATAACCAATCCGCAGCCGCCGCTGCAGCAGGGAAGTCGAGGCCTTCCCAAACTCGAACACCAACCGAACAGCGTCATCGAACAGCGCGTCATCCTCTGAGCTATCCTCCGCGCCGCCGCCGTCGCTGCTCTTCTCATCCTTCGGCCCTTCCAGGAAGCCGTGGACATACTCGGCCTCGCCCTGCGCTCTCCAAAACGCGGTCACGGCCGCAATTTCTTTCTCCGTAACAAACGGAGCATGCACGCGCTGCAGCCGCGAAGTCCCCGGCGGCAGGAACAACATATCGCCGCGACCCAGCAAACTCTCCGCGCCGTTCGAATCAATGATCGTCCGCGAATCCACCTTCGTCGCCAACCGGAAGCTCATACGCGTAGGCACATTCGCCTTGATCAACCCGGTAATCACATCGACAGAAGGCCGCTGCGTAGCCAGCACAAGATGAATACCAACAGCCCGAGCCATCTGCGCCAGCCGTGTAATCGCCTCTTCCACGTTGGCCCGATCCAGCATCATCAAATCGGCCAACTCATCAATGATGATCATGATGTAAGGCAACGGTTCCTGGTTCACGTCCTCAAACAAATACTCGCTGCCATGCTCAAACAACTTGTTGAACTGGTCGATATTGCGCACATGATTCGCCGCGAGCAGCTTCAACCGCCGCTCCATCTCGCGCACCGCATTCCTTAGCGCATTCGCCGCCAGCTTCGCCTCGGTAATGATCGGCGTAAACAAATGCGGAATCCCTTCATACATCCCAAGCTCAACCCGCTTCGGATCCACCAAAATCATGCGCACCTGCTCAGGTGTCGACTTGAACAGCACGCTCATGATCATCGCGTTGATCGCGACAGACTTACCCGAACCCGTCGATCCGGCAATCAGCACATGCGGCATGCTCGCCAGGTCGCCTATCACGATGCGTCCGCTAATGTCCTTGCCCAGCGCGATCGCCAGCTTGCTCTTGCTCTGCGCAAAGTTCTCGCACTCCACCACATCCCGTAACCAGATCGTCTCGCGCTCATGGTTTGGCACCTGGATCCCAACAGTCGACTTGCCAGGCATGCGCTCAATCAGAATCGATTCTGCGGCCATCGCCAAACAAAGGTCATCGGCCAACCCGGTAACCCGCGAGTACTTCACCCCCGCATTCGGACGAAACTCAAACGTCGTGACGACAGGCCCAGGATTGATCTGCTCCACAACACCATCCACGCCAAACTCGCCACACTTCTCCACCAGCACCCGAGCCTCTTCCCGCAGCTCGTTCTCCCGCACCTGCGCATGCTCTTCCGACTTGTACAGCAGCGAGCTCGGCGGCAACTTATACCCGCGCACCGACTTCGGCACAATCGCCACCGCCAGCATATCCGCATCCGCGCGCTTGCCGAACGCAATATTCTGCGCCGCAATGTCCTGCATCGGCGAAGGCATCGGAGGCAAAGCGACCGGCTTCGGCACCCGCGCCGGCGGAGGCTCCGGCATCGCCACATGCGAAGCCTTAGGCATCGACAAAATTGGCGCCGGCGTCCGCCGCTCCGGCGCATCCAGCCATCCATCATCGTCCGGCTCGTTCGCAGTCTCCGCAAACGGCAACACTTCAGCCGGCGCGTTCCGCAGCGGAGCCGCAGCCGCCGCCAGCTGCGCAGCATACGGAGCCGCCGCAGCCGCCGCCACATGCAATCCCGTCATCGGAGCAGCATCTACCAGCGTACGCGGCATCGTCTGCCACACCGACACCGGCTCCCCACTCGCCGTCGCCTGTGCAACGCCCGCCTCATCGTCCTCATCCTGCCGACGCTTCCGTCGCCCAAACCATCCAAAGAAGCTCGAGAGCAACGTCCCACTCTTGGCCGCCTCGTCGCCTTCACTCGCCTCCTGCCTGCGCGCCGCAGCCGCCGCAATCTCGCGTTTGGAAGCGAATGCCTCGTCTAGCTCTTCCTCTTCCGCACCGCGCCGCTTGTTCTTCCACGCCGCATAGCGATCGCTCAAGCTCTGCAAGAATCCAAAGTGCGCCGTAAACCAAGCGCCCGCATTCGCCAGTAGAAACGACGTCGTCAGGTAAAGCGACAGCGCCACCATCAAACCGCAAAGAATCATTGCGCCCGGAGTATTCACAAAGTGAATCAGCCCGCCAGCCAGGATCGTGCCCTCAATACCAGCAATCGGCAGCGCATGCCGCCAAAGCAACTGGCCAGGCATCAGCGAAATCAGCGCAGGCGCAAAGATTAGCCAAAGCGCAATCCCCAACACCTTAGCCTTGGTCGACCCCACCCTCTGCGACCGCATCCACGAAACACCAATCCGTATCATCGCCAGCGGCACAAAGAAGATGGCGATCCCAACCACCTGCAACAGCAGATCCGCGACATACGCTCCCACCAGCCCCGTCCAGTTGTGAGCCAACCGCCCGCCCGCACCTCCGCCCACCGTGTTGAACGATGGATCGGACGGCGTATAGCTCACCAATGCAAGGAGAAGCAAGCCGGCAGCGACCAGCACAATCAAGCCGAGCATCTCATTCAAACGACGGCTGCGGGTTGGCGAGTAGATAAGTCTCTGGGGCTTCATAAGGGATTTGCGGCCGCGGTCGAGCCCACGCCTGCGGGCCGTGCCGCGCGGGCGCTTTGCTGCGAATGACCGAACAACCAGAGCAAATTTATTGTTCCATAGCGCGCTGTGTGGTGCGCACCCTCGCAAAGTGGAACCACACTGGTGACCTCCTCGATCCCCCATAAGTCCCTCATAAATCGTCCGCGAGGATTTTCACCCGCACGGTCAACGCAGGCACCCCGTTCCTGCATCTAGTGATAAGTCGGGGTTGGTGAGGGTTTCGCCGAACTTGAACCTCAGACGCGCAGAGGTGGGGGAGCAGGATTTTCGCGATTTCTCCCGCTTGCCGCCGACGAAGGAGAATCGCACCCAATCGGCGGACCCCACCCGCGCAAACCCCATGAACATTAGCCAGGAAGGATTCACATGTCAACCAACACTGTAGACGGATCGACCAAGAATAAAGAGATGGAGACTGTTCTCCTAGACCTCATCAAGTCCCTCGAGGATAGCCAAAAAGGCTTTGCCGACATCGGCGACCACCTCAAGGACATCTCCCTGAAGCGCTTCTTCCTCGCAGAAAGCCTCAAGCGCGCCAACTTCCGCGCCGAGCTCGAGAACGAGCTCCACCGCGCAGGCATGGCTGACGTCAAGGAATCTGGCACTGTCTCCGGAGCCATCCACCGCACCTGGGGTGACCTCAAAGCCAAGCTCGGCTCCGGCGATCACGGCCTACTCGAAACCGCGGAGCAGGGTGAAGACGAAGCCAAGAAGGCCTACGCAAAAGCCCTCGAGCACGATCTACCTCTGCCCATCCGCGAGCTCCTCGTCGAGCAGCAGGAGCAGGTCCTCGCCTCTCATGACTTCGTCAAATCCAGCCGCGACGCCTCAGCAACCAAGTAACCAACGCATCACAACCGTTCCTGCGTTCCCAAACGCATGGAGTCAACCATGCGGCTCGGACGCGTACTAATGGCAGGATTGTATATAGCAGCGGGCGTGGGTCACTTCGTCGTGACCCGCGCCTACGTGCGCATCATGCCGGACTACTGTCCCGCCCATCGCGAACTCGTTCTAGTCAGCGGTGCCGCAGAAATCGCCGGCGGCCTCGGCCTTCTCGTCCCACCCACGCGCCGCACCGCCGCCTGGGGAATCATCCTTCTCCTCATCGCAGTCTTTCCCGCCAACCTCTGGATGGTCCAACACCCGGAGCGCTACCCCAACGTCCCACTCTGGATTTCGTGGCTCCGACTGCCACTGCAGCTAGCCCTCATCGCGTGGGCATGGCAATACACCAAACCTGAAGCCACACCGGCCCGCCTGGAAAGCCCCGCTGTCTAATACCTGCGGTCTAATACCCCAGGTGGTACAGATAAAACACCACCCCTGACGCCACCAAACAATAAATCCCAAACAGATACCACCGCCCATGCTCCAACCACGAGCTAAGCCAGCGCAGCGCCGCCAGTCCCGCAAAGAACGAAAACACCATGCCCAGCAGCGCAGCGACAACACTCGCATGCAGATCAAGCGGTTGCCCTGCAAGATCCGCAACATGCTTTGCCTTCAAAAGTCTTTCAGCCTCGCGCGCAATCGCCAGCGGCGTAATGATGACCGCCAGCGCAAAACTAAACCGTTCTGCCCGCTGCCGATTCGCACCCGCCAGCAACCCTGTTGAGATCGTAGCGCCCGACCGCGAGAACCCGCGGAAGGGAAGGCAAAATCCCTGGATCGCGCCCATCCACCCTGCCTGCGCAAACGTCACGTTATCGCCGCTCAGCACAATCGAGCGCTCATAGTCCGGCCGCGCCGTCGCGCTCTTCGCCTCGCCGCGCTCTCTCAACCCCGCAATCAAAATCAGCACACCCGCCGCGAACAGTGCCGGCGCAATCAGGTCCAGCCGCGAGAACAGCATCTCAATCTCGCCCTTCGAATGTCCCTTGAACGCCGTTCGCTCAATGATCGCAATCAGCGGATAGCCCACCACGCCCGTCAGCACCGTCGCCCACGCCGCGCGCACCAAAAACCGATTCGTCGCGTGAGACGTCGTGAAATACGCCTGCTTCCACTGCGACCAGAAGTAGAAGATCACCGCGAACATCGTCCCGGTATGCAGCATCACCAGCACCAGCGTCATCTGCGGCGACGAAGGATCAAGCCCCATCAGCTTTTCCGCAACCACCACATGCGCCGAGCTCGATACCGGCAACAATTCCGCAAGGCCCTGCACAATGGCCAAAATCAATACTTTAAGCAAAGAAGGCATGCCCTGATTTTACCCTGCCAGGCTCGCACGCCTCTAGCCTTCCAACTCCGCCCGCAACGCCGGCTCCAAATTCCCACCCGACACGATCGCCACCACCTTCCGCACCTTCGGCAACGCCTCCGCATGAAACAACGCAGCCGCCAGTGTCACCGCGCCCGAAGGCTCAGCCACAATTTTCGTCGCCGCTAAAATCACCTTCGCCGCCGCGCAAATCTCTTCCTCGCTCACCATGACAATCCCATCCACGAAGCGAAGAATATGCTCGAAGTTCAGCACACCCAGCGACTGTGTCCGCAACCCATCGCAGATCGTGCGCGTCGTGTTCTCAGCCGGCCACTCCACCAGCGTCTTCGTCCGGAACGACTCCGCCGCATCGCCGGCAAGCTCCGGCTCGCACCCCCAAACCTGCGGCGCAGGTATTCCCATAGCCCCAGCCGTCAGCTTTATCCCCGTCGCCACACCCGACAGCAATCCACCCCCCGACACCGGCGACATCACCAGCTCCACGCCCGGCAGCTGCTCCAGAATCTCAACCCCGCATGTAGCCTGCCCCGCAACAATCGCCGCATCGTCATAAGGCGGCACAATCGTATATCCATGCAGCGCAGCCAACTCTTCCGCCTTTTCGCGCCGCTCGCTGCTCGCCGTCCCCACCAGCACAATCTCTCCGCCCAGCGCCATCGTCGCCGCGCGCTTAACCTCCGGAGCATTCGACGGCATCACAATCACCGCCTTCGCTCCCATCGCCCGCGCCGCATATGCCACGCCCTGTGCATGGTTGCCAGACGAATACGTAATCACCCCGCGCCCCAACTCCTCCGCCGAGAGCTGCGCAATCTTGTTGTACGCGCCCCTTAACTTGAAGCTCCCAATCGGTTGCGCCGACTCGTCCTTCAAATAAATCTCCGGCATCCTATCCGCCAGCTCGCGAAACCCCGTTAGGCGCATCCTCGCGCGACTAAGCCGCACCAGCGGCGTACGAACGGCAGCAGCCGCAATCCGGGCCTTCGCCCCCTCAATATCCCTAAGCCCAACCAAGTCAGTCATGTCTCTTTCTATTTTAGTGGCTGCACGCCCCTTCGCTCACCGGGCCTTCGCAGCATGCAGAATCTTCGCGAAAAAATGTACCAGCCGCCACTGGTCCACGAACCCCGGCCCCTTCGCATCCACATCCAAATGCGAGATCACCGGCGAGATCAACGATGCCTGCATCATTTCCTTCGGCACATCCTTCTCCAGCCACTGCGTCTCAGTCGAAGGAATAATGTTGTCGCCCTCCCCATGCAGCAGGAACACCGGCCTCCCCAGTTGCGCCAGTTGTCCATCCGGACTCACGCTCGCCATCTCGGCCAGATGCCGCTCGTCGCTCTCCTCAATCATCTTTCGCGTAGTCGCAGACGTCGTGTCCATCAACTGCTTCGCCTCCGCCAACTGTCCCGGCGTCAGATTGGCCAGCGCCGCACGCTCCGCCGCAAGATCTTCGTACAAATGATTTCGCAACACCAGCCTCACCGCATCCCGATCCGGCGCCGGCACAAAATCCTCCAGGCTCTCGTACTCCAGCACCAGCGCGCCGTACTCATGTGGCGCAAGAACCTCTGCATCCCCGCTCGGCCGCAGCGCTTTCCCCGTCAGGTAATAGTTGGCCACCCTCGACATCTCGCCCTCCGACCCCACCGCCACTACAAACTTGATGGCCCGCTTGTACTGCGGCTCAGCGGCCGCCAGCAGCGACAAACTCCCCGAAAAGCTCAGCCCCATCACCCCCACCGGCTTATCACCACTCTCGTGCGCCATCCAAGCTGCGGTGTCGCCAATGCTCGCAATCGAGCTCGCCCCGATATGGTAGTCCTTGATATCCGACAGCTCCGGCGTCAGCACCCGCAAACCGCACCCCGCCATCGCCGCAGCAAACGCCTCCAGCCGCGGCTCATCCATCCCCAGGTAATGCACCCCATGCACCACCACCATCCCCGGCGCATCCTGATGGTTCACCGGCGTATACATCCGCGCCCGCTCAACCCCGCTGGGCAGCGTCAACATCAACTCCGTCGTCTTTACCGGCTCGACCGCTAGCCATCGCACTGGCGCGGGCACCGGCTGTCCTCCAACTTTGTCCAGCACGGCCACAGCCTGTAATCGAGCCACCAGGAACGGCCAGCCCGCCACCGCATCCACAAGCATCACTACTCCCAGGCAGACGACCAGCATCTTCACATACCGTCGAGGATTCGCGGCGATCGTCTCTCGTCGCAGACGCAGAAGCCCGCCAAGGGAAGGGAATCGGTTCGATCGTTTCAAGTCAGGCATCGTGATTCAGGAACCGTGTACATTACCGCCGAAGAAGCAGCACCGCGAGCACCGCAATCACTCCCGCAGAAACAATCAGCCCCGCAACGACCGCCATCCAAAGCCGCTGTATCCGTGTCTCCATCTGCACCATGCGCTCATCGAGCGCACCGCTCGTCAGCCGCGCCGCCTGCAGGTCTGCCGCAATGCTCTCCAGCGTCGCGTTCTGCTTGGTCAATTGTTGAACGATGCCCGCTTGCGCTGCCGTAACCCGCGTCAAATCTCCGTGCGTCCGCTCGGCCGTCAGCGCCATGTCTCCGCGCAGTCGCTCGCCCATCTCATCCAGCGCGCGCCGCTGCGACTTCCCGTTATCCGCCTTCGACTGCAGATACCGGTCTGCCATCGGCACCAGTCGCGTCACATGCGGAGCGAGTTCAATCAGTTGCAGCAATGCTGGCCACATGAGGAGATTGTAGTTGCATTACGGGGCTACCATCGCACCCGATCTTCGTCCACGCAAGTAATCGGTTAACAGTTTCGCAACCGTCAACACCAAAATCGCCGAGATGATACACATCGAGTACAGACAATAAATGCACCACTTCTCGATCACGTACGCCTCGAGAAACGACAGAAACGCTGCACACGCGAATCCAATCTCCGCTGCCTGGAGCGTCAGCCAGTACTGCTTGCTCAACGCCAGCACCGCGATCAGCGCATACCCAAAAATCCCAATCACCGCTACCGGAACATGTATCTTCCCCGAGTGCTCCGCCTCATCGAACCCAATTGGCGGAAACACCGCGTAGCGTCCATGATTCACCGCACCGCAATCGAACTTCTCGCTCACGGCACACGGCGGCGCATCGGCTGGGTTCTGGTTGTGAATTCTTAAGGCGAGCACGGAATCGAAGATGCCGGCGAGTGCGAGAATCGCGATCAGATAGCGCATAGCAGCTTCATTGTAAGAGACTCCCGTGCCCATGCGCTCAAAACCTCCGAATACCGCCGAAAACACTGAGGGGCGAAGGCAACCGCCTCCGCCCCTCAAAATCTGGCCCGCCATTTCTCGTACTCTTACTGGATATTGAAGTTAACCGTCATCTCGATCGGCACAGCGCTTCCATTCAAAGTCGCCGGCTTGAAGCGGTACTGGCTTGCTGCTGCGAGAATCGCCTGGTCCGTGAACTTGTCGGTCGACTGAATCACCTTCAAGTCCGTCGGCTTACCAGTCGCGTCGATCGTCATCGCTACACGAACAACGCGATCTTCCGAGGCATCGGCTCCCAGGATATGTCCGCGATCGACAGTCACCGAGTGCACGAGCACCGGTGCCGTGACGCCGGACGAAACTCGTACGACGGTTGGGGTTGCGCTATGGTCTGCAGACTTGATCCCAGCAAAGGCAGCAGGCTGCACGTTGCTCGATTCAAGAGTGGGCGTAGATCCGGGCTGAGCAGACGACTTCACCTGTCCATGCATCATCAAGGGTGAGATCGCGAGGATGGCCACTATAGTACGCTTCATAGGAATTACCTCAATGGGTAAGAGTACCCGTCATCAATCTATCCTCCGGAAGATACGATTGTCAAAATATTTCGTAACTCCATCAAAAGACGTACCCGCTTTTGGCTCCCTGCCCAGCCCTCACAAACGCACACCCTGTTCCCCTACACTGGTTACAAGCGCATCACGCACCACCTCAGGGGAGATTCATCCATGCAGGCCGTTGAACAAAATTCCAAATCGTCCGAGTCCGCCTCTAACCCCGTCCCCGATCCACTCCACATCTGGACCGATCTCGCCGACGCGAATGCCGCCAACACCTGGGTCGAGCATCACCTCGCAGCCGCGCGCGCCTGCATCGCCGAGCTCCTTGCCGTCACCGGCCCCCGCACTCTCGACAACACCCTCGTCCCCTACGACCGCGCCTGCTGGCATCTCCGCATGGCCGGCTCCCAGAGCGGTGTCATGTTCATGGTTCATCCCCTCGCCGACGTCCGCGACGCAGCCCAACAACTCTCCCAGGTCATCGGCGCCGAGTCCGTAGCCCTCAGCCTCAACCGCGACGTCTACCAAGCCCTCGCAGCCCTCGACCCATCTTCAGCCGACGCCGCCACGCAGTACTACATCGACCGCGCCCTCCTCAGCTACCGCCTCTCCGGCGTCGACAAAGACGAGCCCACCCGCGATCGCATCCGCGCCCTCGCCGACACCATGACGCAGCTCAGCATGACCTTCAGCCGCGCCGTCCAGGACGACGTCCGCAAGATCCCGGTCGACAATCCCGACGACCTCCTCGGCCTCCCCGACGACTACCTCGCCCGCCACGGCGTCCACCCGGCCAAAGCCACCAGCGACGGCCCCTATCTCGTAGCCGACGCCCCCGTCATCCTCACCACCGACCCTCCGGAGATGGCGCCCATTATGTCCTACGCCATCAGCCCCCAACTCCGCCGCCGCATGTACCTCGCCTACAACGACCGCGCCTATCCCGCGAACAAGCAGGTTCTCCTCGACCTCCTCTCTGCGCGCGAAGAGATGGCCACGCTTCTCGGCTTCCGCAGCTGGGCCGACCTCGCCACCGTCGACCAGATGATGGGCTCCGCCGCCAACATGCGCACCTTCCTCAACGAAGTCGAAGCCGCCGCCCTCGAAACCGCCAAGTGCGAATTCGCCGAGCTCGAAGTGTTCGTACAGGAGCGCGATCCCAACGCCCTCCCGCTAACCCTCTCGGACGCGCGCTTCTGGGAAGAGCAGTACCGCCGCGCCCGCTACGACTTCGACTCGCAATCCGTCCGCCCTTACTTCCCCTACGAGCAAGTAGAAGCAGGCATCCTCTCGACCGCCGGCAAACTCTTCGGCGTAACCTTCGCACGTGCCGAAGACGCCATCGTCTGGGCCCCCGGCGTCAAAGCCTTCAACGTCCTCGACAACGACGCGACGTCGTCCACGCACGCTCAACCCATCGGCCGTATCTACCTCGACATGCATCCGCGCGAAGGCAAGAGCAAGTGGTTCAGCGAGTGCTCGCTCGTCAGCGGCGTCCTCAACCACCAACTCCCCGAAGCCTCGCTCGTCTGCAACTTCCCGCAACCCTCCGCCGACGACCCCGGCCTCCTGCAGTACTCCGACGTCGTCACCTGCTTCCACGAGTTCGGCCATCTCATGCACGAAGTCCTCGGGGGCCTCCAGCGCTGGGCAGGCCAATCCGGCATCTCCACCGAAGGCGATTTCGTCGAAGTCCCCTCGCAGATGCTCGAAGAATTCTTCGAAGACCCCGAGCTGGTCCGCACCTTCGCCCGCCACTACAAAACCGGCGAGCCCATCCCCTACGACGTCTTCGGCCGCATGGTCCTGGCCAGCGCCCACGGTCGCGCCCTCGCTACCCTCACGCAAGTCATGTACGCCACGTACTCCATGGAAACGCACGACAAAGCCGCCGCGGATCTAGACCTCGATGCTCTACTCCGCACCGGCTACGACCGCTTCTCCCGTTACGAGTTCGTCGACGGCAACCGCATGTACTCCGCCTTCACCCACCTCGTCGGCTACACCTCGAACTACTACACCTACCTCTACGACAAGGTGATGGCGCTAGAGTTCTTCGCGCAATTCGACCCCAGCAATCTCATCGAAGGCCCCACCGCCCTCCGCTATCGCCGCGAAGTCCTCGAACCCGGCGGCTCCAAACCCGCCCGCGATCTAGTCCAGGCCTTCCTCGGCCGCGAAGTAAGCATGTCCGCCCTAAAGCAATGGATAGCCCGCGAATTCGACTCGCAGTAGATCTCCCGTTGCTCTTGATTTCTTTTGCCGTTGCCGTTGTGTTCTTTTGCCGTTGCACTTGCTTTTCTGGCTGTCATTCCGCACCCTGAGCGGAGCCGAAGGGGAAGGAATCTGCTTCTCCACCTAAACTTCAAGCGGTAGAACGCGCGAGCCTGACACAAACAGGTACCCCGAGGCTTCAGCCTCGGGTCTCATCCCGCCCTAAATTTGTTTGGGCTTTAGCCCTCAGTATGCTTCACTCGAGCCGCGCACGATCCAAAGCGCCTGCGCCTCAACGACCGAGCCTTACCGCGACTTCGCCTTAGCCTTGCCCGCAGCCTTCACAGGAGCCTTCCGCCGCACCGGCTTCACAGGCGCCGCCTTCCGCACTGGCGCCGCTTTCCGTACCGGAGCCTTCACCACACTCTTCACCACGGGCTTAGCCTTCACCACAACCGCCGTAGCCTTCGCCTTCACAGGAGCCGCAACCGCGGGCTTCGCCACAGCCGCAACTGCCGCCTTCGACGCAACCACCGGCTCACTCTTCGCCGCCGGCACACTCGCAGCAGGCGTCTCCGCCACGCCCTCCGCACCCTGCCGCAGCGAGTGCACCACCACCCGCAGCATCTCTTCTTCCGGCGCCGGCTTGCCCGTCCATATCTCGAACTGCCGCGCCCCCTGCTGCACAAACATCTCCACGCCCGTGATCACGGCAATACCCTTTTGCCGAGCCATTCTCAACAGCGGCGTCTCAATCGGGTTATAGACCAAATCAAACACGTACCGCGCATTAATCTCGCTCGCTTCTAGCGGCGACACCGGCACATTCTTCGCGCCCGCCTTCGCAATTCCAGCCATCCCCACCGGCGTAGCGTTGATGATCACATCGAAATGCGTCTTCGCCACCAGGTCGCGCTTGATCGACTTCGCACCCGACTGCCGGGCCAGCTTCTGCGCCGTCTCCGGTGTGCGATTCAGAATGAACACCTCAGCGCCCTTGGCACAACAACCAAACACCGCTGCCCGCGCCGCTCCACCCGCGCCCAACACCAGCACCTTTGCGCCCTTCAGCGAAAGCCGCCGCTCGAGCGGTGCCACGATCCCCGCAACGTCCGTGTTGAACCCGTAAAATTTCCCATCCTGCGCACGCAGAATCGTGTTCACCGCGCCAATCTTCGCGCTCAGCGCATCCGTCCGCTCCAGCAGTGGCATTACGTCCTGCTTCAGCGGCATCGTAATGCTCATCCCCTGGATCGGTACCTCGCGCGCCAGCTTGAAAAGATCTTCCGCCTTCGACGTCTGCAGTCCCAAATAAACCGCATTCACCGTCTCGCGGCGAAACGCCGTATTCATCATCAACGGCGATAGCGAGCTCTTGATCGGATTGCCCGCAACACCATAAATCTTGGTCGCCGCATCCACCTGATCCACGCGATAGGTCTCGAGTAGCGTGCGCGCCGCAATCTGTCCCGGAGCCGTCTCTTCGCCCTGCGTCGCGGCAGCGAACGTAAACGCCGACCCCGCTCTTAGCCCCAGCACGCGCGAAATAATTCCCGCCTCGCCCATGCAGATCCCCACCACACTCGAATTGCTCTCGTCCTCAACCCGATCCAAAAACTTCATCAAGGTCAGGTTGTCCGACAGCGAACGTGCGGTTGGCACAATCTTCGCGAAGTCCGGCGCATACGGCTTGATCCGCGCATACACCGCATCCAGCTCCTTGGTTGCGTGGAAGTCGTGGTAGCTGATAATCACCGCCGCCCCCGCCTCGCGCAGCTGGCTCATCGTATTCTTGGGCAGCTTCTCAATCGACTCCAACTCGATGTCCACCAAATGGAATCCAGCCGCCGCCGCCTTCAGCAAAATCTCCAGCTCCGCAGCCTTCGACCCGTCGAACCGCCCGCCATTGTCCTTCAGCCGGCAAGTCGCAATCGCCGTCGCCGCGCCATTTTCCGCCAGAAATTGCTTCAGCGCGGGCAGGGCCGTCGCAGGCTTCGCCAGGTAGTCCAGCCGGAACTCCAGAAAGGTGGATTCTTTCAGTACTTCCGTGGCCTTCTCGATCATCTCGTTTGCAGATGTTCCGATGACGGCCACACATAGTTTTCCAATGCGGGAGCGAAGTAGGTGCGAGGCGATTTGAGTTGTATTATTCATGCTGCAGTCGCGGTATGATACACGCCGATCTCTCTCAAAAGCAATAGGTTGGCTGTGATTTTCTAGTTGAAAGTTCCGCAGGCCCAAGTCTCCAATAGCGCCCTCTGGCCAACAGCGAGCGCACTCTCACCCCTGACGGCGGGGGACTCCGCGGACTTCCAACCTTCACATGCTGCGCGATTGGACGCTCCGGACCGGGGAAGGTTTCAATGACCATCCGATTTCCCCCGCAAACTCCCAAAATTCATCGAATCCTCCAATTCCACAAATCCGTGCAACCAATCCCTCCTCTCGAGCGTCTGTGTTAGTAACTGAGAGGCTATTCAAT
>Ga0302313_10001879_pt1 | contig 15318 bp, 14 predicted proteins | sample III_Palsa_N2_2_FD_200454 | JGI IMG/M metagenome (GOLD analysis project Ga0302313, IMG submission 200454) | Peat permafrost microbial communities from Stordalen Mire near Abisko, Sweden - III_Palsa_N2_2 | ecosystem: Environmental > Terrestrial > Soil > Palsa > Peat permafrost | place: Sweden...
TGAAACCGCAGCAAGGCCGCGGACCGAGGTTACCGAGGAACGCGCGCGCAGCGTGATCAGCCGCAACGATTCACCCGATATCCATTTCACCCAAGCGATCAATCCGTATCGCGGATGCGAACACGGTCTGGAATGACCGGTGGGGTGGCCATTTCACGGCCTTTTGTGCCTCTGCCTGGAGGCTGCTTAGAGACACCTCAATACCTTAGGCTACCTTCTAAGCTGCTATTCCCAAGACATTTTCTCGGCCAAAAAAAGGAATTGTGCACACCATCAGCGCTTTAAAGTGACGATCTGAACAGCCGAGAAGATCGCTTAAACCCGTTTTTAGTAGTCTGCAGGCACCTGTTTCTTTGGCTAACGTCATCCCATCATTTCAGCAGGATCGGCGATGGGTGTACTAAAACTATGTAAGGCCGCGAGGGTAAGTCGCGAGGCTGCGATGCATGCTGGCTGCAGCGTCTTACCTGAGGGATTCCCTTTCCTTTTGTCGGAAAAGACAGGGGAAGTCGAGCACTTACCCACATCCTACTTAGCTCGATGCTGCTTGCCAGGTGGATTCGGTGAGGTCTTGATAGTGTCGAAGCTCACCGCGCTGAAAGTTGCCTACGATCTCAAGGATTTCGCTGAATACCTGCACGCCGCAAATATTGAGTACAGCGCCATCAACCTTCAGACGCTTTACTCCTACGCTGGAACCATGGCGAATCGGATTTCGCCCTATACGCAGGAGACGTACTCCCACCTCACGATTGGGAAACGTACAACGCTCGCCGTATCGTTTTCGACCTGGCTAGGTAAGCGTGGGATTATTTCTCCCCAAGCGTTGACCGAAATTCTCACGATGTCTCGCCGCGGCGAATATTCGGAACATCCCGTGCGCCACCGCGCGAGGGTAAGGGGCGCGATAAGGCCGACCTTATTACCAACAGCGTACAAGCTCCACGACCCTCATATCCTCAATGACGAAGATGCCCGTGCGCTGCTTCGAGCGCTAAAGGGATCAAGCGAACCTGGCGGTGACAACATCACGAAAAACGCAGTCCTAGCACGAAATGCGCTGATGGCAAAATTGTGTCTGTGTGGTGGCCTACGACGTGAAGAGGTGTGCAAGTTAGAGCGCTCGTCCATCGCATCAATAGTTATAACAGGGCGCGACACGGGTCGCCTGCATGCCGTGCCGCTCACTCACACAAAAAATAACGTAAAGCGGAAAGTCCTGCTCGCAGGATCCCTGATTCAAGAGCTCCAGAATTTTTGTGACACCCACAGGGAAGCGCTGTGCGCGCGAGGCTGCAAAGGCCGTTGCGGCCTCGGAGGCCCGATATTCCCCGCTGCAGGAGCCGATAGGAAGAAGAGATGCGCGCCGATGTCGGCGCAAAACTTTGGCTTGATCGTAAGGTGCGCAGCAAAAGCCTGTGGACTTACGGCTATCGCAACCAAGCGAGACTCCAAGGGTAATGTCATTAGGCAGGCAACGGTTCCAGCGATGTCAGTCCACGATTTGCGTCATACGTACGCGGTGTGGACCTACCTATTGCTGCGCAAGCAAGGGGATACCAATCCATGGCTCTTCATTCAAGCACAGCTCGGACATAGAAGCTCGGAAACAACCATCAACACCTACTTGAGGGCAGTCCGCATGTTGGAGAACGAGCTGACAGATGCGTACGCCTCCTATCTGGAAGCGTTGACAACTTTGTTGGAGGAATAGCAGGCGTATGTCTCGGTTTGACGACCTAATTGAAGGTGGAGAAGGGACCACACTCAACCAGCCAATGTATGAAGTTCTATTAGATGAGGCGATAGATCCACCAACGTTAACCCTTATTTTTAAGGATGATCTTGGCCGTGATAAGCACTTTGACTGCAACAGGATGTTATGCCTTGAACATACTTTCGCCGTAGCATTTGCGCACGGCTTTGCCGTCAAGTCCCTCCCCGATCAGATAACGTCAAGAGCTTCCAATCTTGGAAACCTGGAGTCAGGAATTTTCAAATGGATAAAAGCGAATTATGCGCAAGGAGAGATTGGATTCGAGCAGTTTACCGGTCAATTACTAACTGACTTTGACCATTGGCTTCTCGAGAAAAATCTCGACGGTAACCTTAGGTTTAAAACGTACACGGGTATGAAATATCGGGGCATTGTGCGGGCCGTCCTCGAGGAAATCAGACGAGGGCCGTGGAAGGACCGCTTGCGCGATGACTCTCGTGTGCCAAAGGGCCTTTATGGCGTGGCTGGGCATAAAACTTCAGTGACGAAACCGTACGATCTAGAAACGCTAGGCAGAATTTTGCGTGCGATCCGCACAGACACAAAAGACTCGATAAGGCGCCTCAAAAACCGAGAGAATCTGTTGCAATATGGTCGAGCAGCTGCAGCGGTGGCGGATGGTCAGCTCAACCCGAGCGCTTTGCGCGGTCTGCCTTGCTTGACTGAGGACGAGAACCACAAGGCGGTATTGCTCGCACGACTGCAACAGACTTTCGGTCCGATCTTGCCAACGCTTGCAAGCATCAAGCACTTAAGCAAAAACCTTTACGACCAAATCCAGGATTACGGTTCGAATGAAATCTTCGCAACCTTGCACCCATTTGCCGGAGATCTCCTCCCTTTTAGCTATCAGCTTGCGGTGCTCACAGCATTCAACACCGGTCCGCTATATGACCTAAAGCTAGGCCTTGGCATTAAAACAGTGCGCATCCTCGGAGTCGAACGTGTCGTGTTCAGTAGCTTTAAGGGACGTCTAAAGAAATACGTGACGGCCTCCTACGTGGAGACGGACCGAGAGTTGAGTGCGCCGTTTATAGCGAGGGCCATTGCGGCGTGGACGGCCGATATCCGGCACGCTGCCGCGCCGCACTTGCAAGACGACCTGTGGTTGTACGTACCTAGGCACAATGCCGGTTCGAGGGAGGTCCGCTCCATGAGGCTGAATGACACCGGCGCGCTTAACCCAGATGCAAATAATGCGGTAACAGCTTTCAGCAAGAAATACGATTTGGAGCGCGTCGTGATATCCCGTATCCGCGCAACGCTTGCGGAGGTTGCTCACGATTTATTTGGTGGCGACCTTCGCGCGACCATGGATTTCCTCCAGCACACTAATCCGGAAACGACGCTGAAGAACTACACCAATGGACTAAGTCTTGCTCGCCACCACGGCATCATTGCGGACGTACAGCAGCTCAGAGAGCGCTTCATTTTCACCGAAGGCAAATTGGATCCCAGAGTTCTGGCGCAATCAGGAGATCCTGCGGCAGCTACGCCAGGCTGGCAGTGCGCGAATCCCTACAGCAGTCCGATGCCAGGTGAGCGCGTAGGGAGACTGTGTCGATCGTACGGGAGCTGCCCGATCTGCCCACTAGCGAGGGTCGACGTGACTTCCCCCGTCGCCTACGCACGACTTAGGCAAGTAAAGGCGGGCTTGGAATCAGCCAGATCCACGGCTCTACCGGAACGTTGGACTCAAGGCCTGGCGCCGATCCTTCGACAGATCAATCAGTTCTGGATCCTGTGCTTTCCTGATCAGGTCAAACGTGTTGGGGAGCAACTCAATCTAAAGCCTATTGTCCCTTTTGACTAACCTGGAGGCTAACCGTGCCCACTTCGACAGATGCGCTAGAGGTTACTACCAAATATTGGCGGCCCGAAGTTCTGAGGATAAGCAGCCTGTCCTTCTATGACGATATGGAGTGGAAATTCGATATTCAAATTGCCGGCCAAGCTTCGAAGGCGCATCGCCTTAACTGGATGTCGTTTGATGAAGGTCCGGAACCACTTTATGCGCCGCGACTGCGTAATCTTCTCGAGGAGCTGAAGTGCTTGGTTTGGACGTTGTACTTCGACAGGCGGCGAGGGAAGCCGCTTTCTTCAACTACGACGCAAATAATCGGGCTAAGTCTTAGAGGCCTCGTGACTTGGATGACAGAGAGCGGGCTCACCTCGCTCTCGCAAATTACAAGTGCTAAGTCGTGGAACTACGTCCAGTGGTTTAACGATAATCACGCTCGCGCACGAGACGGCAAGAAGCGAGAACGGAAGGTCACGTTCTCCACAGCTGGCTCCGCCTTGAATGCTCTCAGTTACGCCGCGGAGCAGGGCGATGCCATGCGAGAGCGCGGCTTCTCGCCGATTCCAGAGCTGCCTTACGATGGACATGCCGCAAACGCCGTTGTTACGGGCTTCCTAAAACTGAGCGTGCCAGACAGTCTTGAGGTGATCCCCGATCATGTGGCGCTCCCTATCTTGCTAACGGCTACAAACTGGGTTCTCGAGCGCGCCGAGGACATCATACGGCTTCAAGACATTTGGCTTAGCGAAATATATCTTTTTCCTAATGACCCAGTAAGAAGAGAACACGCCCATGCCATTCTCCGAGCGTTCCAGTTCTCCACCGACCCGCGCACGGGTGAACCATGGCTAACGATCGATAAGCTTTGGACTCGCGTCGATGAAGAAGGCGCAGCGCGCACGATCACACTAGGAGACATGCCGCGCCGACTGACCAGCGACCTCGTCGCTGCTTGTTCGATTGCACTTCAAGGCATGACAGGAGTTCGCGCCAGCGACCTCGCTGGCTTGAAGGTCCAGCCGATCAATGGCAGTGAATTGCCATCTTGCGTTACCAGCGAGCTTGCGACCGACGGGCTGACCGAGGCCTTCCTGTTGAACGGGACCGAGCAAAAGGTTAGCCATGACAGACACACTTGGGTGTTGGGTGGGAGGCTAGCTGAGACCGATGATGAGCCTATTCCAATCAAGGCTATCCGCGTGCTCGAGCGACTACTACGTCCCTATAGAGAGTCGTCGGGCCGGACGGATCTATTCATTAAGTTTTCGGGAGCCCGATCGATGTCGGCCAAGGCGGAAAACGTCGGATACGTAACGTCAGCATGGCTTACGAACGCGCAGCGCGCATTTGTCAACAACTACACCCATATCAAACTATCGAAACACACGCATGGGACGCGGGCCGAGGACGCGCTACCTTTTAGGGCCCACCAGTGGCGCTGTACGTTCGCTAATTTTGTTATACGCACTAATAAAAGGGCCCTAGGCCCTCTAGCAACGCACTTCAACCATACGAATGCGCTGATGACCGAGCTCGGCTATATCGGCAACGACCCCGAGTTGTTGGGCATGATCGATGATGCGCGAGTTGAGTTGGCCTCCTTAACGTTCATGAAGATCATTGACGGTAATGAGCCCTTTACAGGTGGTCTGGTGCACGACTTGAGGTCGTCTTTTGAGGAGCTCCGCACGGACATGAAGGATCTGGGTCACGTGGAACGCGTTGCGCACGTACGAGGCCTGATCGTAGACCATAGCCTCCGGCTGCACTTCACCGACTATGGTACTTGCGGCATCGCCGTGACGCCCAAGAATGCGCGTTGTCGTGAGGAAGACTCAGATAATCTCTCTACCTTCGCGACACCCAATTTCGCATTACGCCGTCCCAGTCTTTGCGCGGGTTGCCTGAACTTCGTGGTGAGTCGCGACAACCTCCCTTATTGGAAAGAGCGCGAAGCCGTATTGACCGCATGTAAAGCACAGCAGGGTCGTGGCTGGAGGCATGCTCGCGAGCTAGCGCTTGCGAGGCAGTTCATCAAGATTCTTGAAGCGGAAGATGCTAGACATGGCCAGCCGGCGTAAGCGTAGAAACATACAGAAAGACTTTCTCGAGGCCCTAGAACGCCTTAAGAACGGCAAGCCAAAGCACCCCGCGCTTTTAGAGCGCGCGAGGAAAGGGATCCTGACAATCAATCCTCTCTCAGTCTCCATGGAAGCACGGCGAAGTAGGACGCTTATTGGCAGCGAGGAGTGCCGTTACCCGAATATTCGCGAGCTAGTGTTGCAAGCCGGACCGCGCAGCAACAGAACGGTCCTGAAGTCGGACGTTGTCACCAAATTGCGGGAAACCGTGCACGTGCTACAGGAAGAATTAGCCACTGCGAGAACGCTACTAGCGTCGCAACGCATCACGATAGACGCACTTAGCCGCACACTGCCGTAGCTCGGAGGTAGGGTTTGGCTGTCCAGTGCGAAGACCCGAGTAACAATTCCATTTTTGCCTTTTTTATCCCGCGATGGGGCGCCCGTGCCGGCTCGAATTCAATCCCCGTTTGGATATAAGCGGTAAAGTAGAACGGCGCGTTATGACTTCTTGGCCAACCGGTCCGAGTCAGTCAGTCAGTTAGAGCCAAATTATGGTTGCATTGACTTCCTGCAGCCACAACAACGTCGCTAAACTTTTGTTTGGGCGGGGGATCCTGACTTCCGATACATAAGGGGAATGCACCGTGATTCATTCGATCCGAATACGCGATGAGCAGCTGAGACTTGTCCCACCAGAAGTAGCCTCTGCGCCCGAGCTCAATTTGTTTCAAGCAGATTCCATGACATTGGTAGTGGGGCCTAACGGGTCGGGAAAAACGCAATTGCTTGTGCGTATCGCGGAGGCAGTGAGCGACGAGGAGCTGCAGCTTGTCGATAGCGACACCCCATTACGACATACGAAGATAATTTATTTAACTCTGTCGCATTTCGGACGACCACCATTAAGGAGTCGTGGCATCGGGTTACAGGTGCTTCATCGTGGACTGAAAAGCGCCAAAGTTGATCTCGATCGCATGCGAGAGCTCGAGGATCGTTTTGATCTTCAGACTCCAGCGTTGCTCCGGATACCGGAGATCGTACGCTCGACAACATGCTCGACGAGTGCCGCGCCAAGTTTTCAGACCGCAATCCGTTGGTGCGTCGCGAAGCGCTGGAGCGGTTGTGGGACGCATGGGAGCGACTCAAGTCATTGGCTGACCCGAGCGACAAGAAGCGCTCGGTCAAGATCATCCTCGACGCGGTGACCTCCGTGCCATCGCTGCGGGAGAGATTGGAGACAGAAGCGACAGAACTGAACTCCATTGGGAACAGTCACCTCATTCGGCATTCGGAGATCAGCCAGGTACCGGTGATCGATGTGGATCAGGTCGACTATCTGTTCCACCGCCTGTTCGCCATGATTCAGCTGATGCTGAGAAAAAAGTAGAAGTGCGAACGCCCGTACGTTGCGCGATGCCGACGGTCGCTCATGCGGGGTTTGGAGTACTTTGTTAGATGAAAAGATCAACCGGGGAGAGGCGCAGTGGTTGAATGGTACTTGGAGATAAATGCCTTGTTTCGGGCAATGCGTCAGAAGGTGATCGATGCACAAGGCCTCCTTGCGAGCGACGATAAAGCAGGGGCCAAATTGATCAATAGCTATTTGAAAGCCGACTATCAACTGCTGCGCAAGCTGTGGACCGGCGCAGGGTTCCCCGAACAAGACATGGGAAATCTTGGCAGGCATATCGGATTTGGTGACGCCAATGACTATGACGACATCCTTGCCCGCGATCTGCCCCAAGTTGAGGTGAGGGCAGAAGCGCGCGTGCGCGACGCGACGGGCACCAAACCGAGCATAGGCTTCGAGGAGTTGCTGCACCCAGTTATCTTCGCGCATGCCTTCCAGCACTATGTGGGCGGACACTACCGCGATGCCGTGTTGAACTCCGTCGTTGCAATCTTTGATCTGATGCGAGAGCGAACCGGCCTGGATCTCGACGGCGCGGCTCTCGCGACACAAGTGTTGAGCTTGGAAAAGCCGCACCTGATCCTCAGCGAACTCGACACGGAGTCGGGCAGAAATGACCAGAAGGGGTTCATGCAAATTTTGGTTGGCGCTTACCTTGGCATTCGCAATCCCAAGGCGCATTCGCTAAATCATGATCTCGACCCGGAAAAGGCAGCGCAGTATCTGATCTTCGCCAGCCTTCTAGCCCGGCGGATCTACGAAGCGAAAGACGCTCCGAAGACTTGAGTCGCGCCAGCTGCATCGGTGATTCTCGATACATCTGCGAGCAACTGGGACTCACGGATGACCTGCGAAAGGATGTAGGCAGCGCAAAAAATCGAACACTTAACAATGTGCTTCTTCACCGCTAGGTGGTCCGAGTGGCGGATCCTGCTTGGAAACAGAAAGGCGTTCGATTGAAGCTGGGCCTGTTTGATCCAAGCGGAGATCGCATCTCGCGTCGGCGCGGTGATTTCAAACTGGACCGAGCGTTGCGTCTTTTGTTGAAGGACGATGGTGCGAGAGGAAATGTGCTCCGCAGAACCGCCATCGCGCACCCTTAACTTGACCAAGTCACATGCCCTGAGCTTGCTGTCGATTGCCAAATCGAACAATGCAAGATCCCGTATATTCCTTGCCAACTGAAGACGTATCCGTATAACCCAAATGTCGCGAAGCCTGAGCGGGGCTTTCTGACCGGTGAGTTTGCCCTTGTTCCAGGGTTCATGGCGTGGGAGGGATGTCTCGATCGTATTCATGGCGGACTCCTACCGAGGTGGTGGGGCCTGCTAGCGTGCGCCTATGCTGCGAATGGGCAATATTCGACCCATTTCTGCCTGTCGCGAACGGCCGCTTTGAGGCGGGTATTTCCTATGACTGACTGTCTCATACCAGCCGCTAGCGCCCGCGCTTCGTGTCGCTATCCGATCCGGAACGGACTCTAGAAGGCAGTTGCGAAACTACGTTGACTTAGCGCCTTCGGACCGAAGGGGCTCTTGGATGTATAACCAATGACGCGAATCCGCATGTAAAAATTCGGCAGATTGGTGAAAGGCATGACTGAACGTTATGACAAGATAGGAATTGGATACGCCGCTAAGCGCATGCCGGATAGTCGAATTTTCCGGCACATTCAAATGGCGCTTCGTAACTCCAAGTCCGTGTTGAATGTTGGCGCAGGCGCCGGGTCGTATGAGCCAACAAACATCCCGGCAGTTGCGGTAGAGCCTTCCTTCGAAATGATTCGGCAGCGCCGCAATAGGTCGAACGTGGTTCAGGGCGTTGCAGAGGCGCTGCCGTTTAGGGATGCATGCTTTGACACCAGCCTCGCACTTCTTACTATTCATCATTGGACAGATCTAAGCCAAGGACTTCAAGAATGTGCCCGAAGCTCGAAACGAGCGGTGACTATTCTTACTTGGGATCCATCTTCGTTGGGGTTCTGGCTCACCCAAGACTACTTTCCGGAAATCTTGGAGTTCGACAGATCCATTTTTCCCTCCCTCGAAGAGCTTCAGCACTGCTTGGGTGAGATTACAGTCACTGACGTGCCAATTCCGGCCGACTGCATTGATGGTTTTCTGGGGGCGTACTGGCGAAGACCTGAAGCTTATCTGCAGGAGCACATCCGCTCGGGCATGTCTTCGTTCTCTCGAATCTCAACATTCGTTCATGGACTGGAACAACTCCAAGCCGACCTTGAATCCGGAGCATGGCATCGAGCGCATGGTCATTTGTTGGCTCACGAAAGCCTAAGCATTGGGTACAAGTTGGTGACGGCGATGCTGCATTGAGCCCGGTGCCCAATATGCTTTTGCAGGTGATGTTCAACCTGCGGCTCTCCAAATTTTGCCGCTAGGCCACGAATGGCTCAAATGCGCTTCAACGCAGTCGTTGAATGACCGTTCCTGGCCGATTCTGTTGAAAAGCACTCCTGCCGCAGTGTGATGAAAATGATTGACTAATCACCCATCGACCGAGCGGAATTTTCGCGTTGATGGGACGTCAGCAGGCTGCACAAGCACCCTTGTTCTATGCCTTCAACCTAGACGATCACGTTCCCGCCGACCATCTGCTTCGCGGCATTGATCAGTTCCTTGATCTGAGCAAACTGCACGCGCATTTGTCAGCGCACTCCAGTCACACCGGCAGTCCCTCGATCGACCCAGCGCTGCTGATCCGCATGCTGATCGTGGGCTACTGCTTCGGGATCCGCTCGGAACGTCGGTTGATCTGTCGCTGTGTGCGGTCTGTAGGCGCGAACCCGTTCACGATCGGGACTTCTTGCGGTTGGCGCTTCGAGTGCTTGCCTCGTCGTCACGGCTTGGCTGGACCAGGATCGCGCTGGCAATCACGTCGAAGAGATGCTCGGCGCGGGATGCGTGCGAGGAGTGCTCGCGGAGCCAAGCGAGCGCCGCGATCAGATCGAACAGTTCCGCGCCATCCAGGTCGGGTCGCGCCTTGCCCTCGGCTTGAGCACGGGCAAGAAGCGATGCGCCGGCTGCACGCAGCGTAGCGCATGAAGCATGAAGCGCGGAATTTAGATCCTCGATGGCACTCATCATCAACGCGATCACGCCGCGATTGTCGTGCGTGAACGCAATGATTTCCTGCAGCCACAATACGAGAGCGTCGTCGGAGTCACTTGATGTTTTGAGTTGGTCTGCCCTGGCCGCCAGCTCGTCGAAGCTCGCCCGCAGCAAGGTTTCGAGCAGGGCTTCTCGCGTGGGGAAGTGACGGTACAGCGTACCCAAGCCGACCCCAGCTCTGCGGGCAACATCACGCAAGGACGCGTTGGCACCTTGCTCGGTGAAGACTTCCCGCGCCACGGCAAGTACGTGGTCGTAGTTCTTTTTTGCGTCGGCTCTCATAGACCTGGATTGACAAACGGAGCGGGGCTCCGTATAAGTGGAGCACTGTTCCATTAATCATAGACCATTTCTGACGAAGGAGAAAGCAATGCCGACCAAGACGATGAAAGCGGCTCGACAACACGAGTTCGGCGGCCCGGACGTGCTGCGGTACGAAGATGCACCGATTCCCGACCTGAAGCAGGGAGAGGTACTCGTACGCGTACGCGCAGTGGGCCTCAATCCTCCCGACTGGTACCTGCGGGACGGATACAAGATGTTGCCGCCTGAGTGGCAGCCGCAGGTGCCCTTTCCTCTCATCCTTGGGACGGATGTATCGGGCGTCATCGAGGCGGTCGCCGATGACGTCAAAGGCTTCGCCGTCGACGATGCGGTGTATTCGATGGTACGTTTCCCTAACGGTCTGGCCGGGGGCAGCCGGGCCTATGCCGAATTCGTGAGCGTGCCGGCGTCGGAACTCGCGCTCAAGCCGGCCAACATTGATCACGCGCATGCCGCCGCAGCGCCAATGTCATTGCTCACCGCATGGCAGTTCATGATTGACTTGGGGCACGATGTACAGAACCCGCTTCAGCGGAATCGGCATGAGCCGGTTCCGCTTGAGGGCAAAATCGTCCTGGTAAACGGGGCTGCGGGCGGTGTGGGGCACTTCGCGGTGCAGCTTGCCAAGTGGAAGGGCGCGCGAGTGATTGCGGTAGGGTCAGGCGCGCACGAGGCATTCCTGCGCGACCTCGGTGCCGATGAATTCATCGACTATACGAAGACCGCCGCCGAGGATGTCGTGCGTGACGTCGATCTCGTCATCGACGCGGTTGGCGGTGCGACCACGGGTCGTTTCTTACGCTCGCTCAAGCGTGGTGGCGCACTGTTCCCGATCTTCCCCTTGGGCTTCTCGGGTGCCGAAGAGGCTGAGAAGTCGGGCATCACTGTCTCGACAACGCAAGTCCGATCAAGTGGCGCTCAGCTCGCGAAACTTGCGGATTTGCTGGATGCGTGCGCGATTCGCGTCGCGGTGGACAGCATGTTTCCTCTGGCGGATGCGCGCAGGGCGCATGAACGAGCAGCCCGTGGTCACATTCAAGGGAAGATCGTGCTTACTGTCGATAACGAAAAGGCAACCGCCAACCTGGGCTGAACTCAATGACCATTCTCAAGAATGTTGTCGAAGACCTGCTCAACAATCGGCAACTGACCGCAGATGAGGCAGTCGACCGCCACTTCGCTCCCAGCTTTCGCCAACGTACGAACGGAAGCTGGGACGACCGCGCCACGTTCCTCACACGCATCGCCGGTCTACGTGAGGTCGTCAAGCACGCCACGATCGCTGTCCTCGATGAATTCGTCGATGACGACCGCTATGCGGAACGCCATATTGTCGATCTGGTCAAGCATGACGGAGAACGGATTGTGCAAGAAGTGTACGTGTTTGCGAAGCGCAATCCAGACGGACGTTTCACTCGAATCGAGGAGACAACCTTGGCGCTCAAACAGTGAGCAAATAGGGGTTCTGCCCGAATGGCACTTACTTAAAAGGGCTGTCATCCTCGCGAGGCGCCTTACAACAGCGAACCTAGTCATCCAGTGCCTTTGGCGACTCGGCAAAGGCAGAAGTCACTGGATTCCTGCTTTTCGATTTAAGCTGGAAGCAGATTATCGAAACCGCTTAGCTCGGTATATGGCCAAACTATGCTTTATGAGAGCGGCCAAACTATGGTCACCCGCACACTGACCCCGTCGGCGACCATCAGTTAACAGTGCTTGCCCGACGATCGCTTCGCGAGACCCGTTTCGGCCATAGCGAACGGCCGCTCTGCAGCAGGCATCTTCGGCAGCTGGCTGTCTCTTCTTGGCCGATGACAGCCCTTGCGGGCTCGATGACGCGCGGACAAGCTCGACAGGCACAGGTCGACCTAGAGCTGACCTAAAAAGTCGCCGTTAGTTGGTTAGTAGGAAGCATCCATTGAAACGTTCGCCCAGATAGTTGCAGGGGGTGACACGTTGTCCGCTATCCGCACGGCCGCCAGACCACTATCGAGCCATCGCAGGTAGTCATCGGCGTGCGATCTCAGAGTCCGATGCCTGTCAGAAAAGTCTCTATTTGACGCTCGAATTTTGATCGGTCGTAGGCGATCAGGGCCTGTCGCCAGAGCCCTTGCAAATACGTAACGATGATTGGCACGACAAGCTCTGAGTCGAGATCTGCCGGCAAAAGTCTGGCTTGCTTGTCCTGATTCAGTCGCTCGGTCAGCCGATCATTGAGCAACCGTCTCTGCCTCTGAACATACTTGCGCAAATCGGGATCGATCATCACCTCATGGGTCACCGTGCTCGCCATCAGGCACACCGGAGAGGGTGTGCTGGGATCGTCTATACAGTCGAGAACAGCCTTGAACAAAGCGCGTATACCCAGCGCTGCGGTAGCGGCCGACAGGAACGCTTCGGAACGTCGACGGTTCACGGTCGCGTTGTAGTGCTTCAAGCATTCCAGATAAGTATTTTTTTTGCTTTTGAACGTGTTGTAGAAGGAGCCTTCGCCGATCTTCATCTCCTTCAAAAGATCGCGCAGGGACGTGCCCTCGTAGCCAGTCTCCCAGAATAGATGCATCGCTCGATCCACAGCGGTGGTGTAGTCAAATACCAGCGTGCGCGCCATGCATTACCTCTCTCTAAGTCCGGCTTTCGAGTCAAAAAGTGCCTTGACGCCACATCCCTGTCTTCACTATTCTGTAGCTAACGCTACAATATCTCAATACTTCGGATGCCGAGGGTGAAATCTCAGCAGAACTTGATCTCAATGACAGCCGGCGGGAAGCGCATCGCGGTCAACCTGACTTACGGTCAGTCGAGGTTCGGTAGTGCAGCTGAATCGGCAGGAGAAAAGTAGTGAATACCAAAATTAGTGCCGCAGACCTATTTCCACGAAAGACCTTGAAGGTTCTCGACGTGGAGTTCAGTTACATTGATATCGGAAAAGGCGATCCGATTGTCTTTCTTCATGGCAATCCGGAATCCTCATACATCTGGCGTAACGTCATACCGCATGTGGCGGACATGGGCCGAATCCTGGCTCCTGACCTCATCGGGTTTGGTCGTTCCGGAAAGTCGCCCACCCAATCTTACAATTTCAGTGACCATGTCCGTTATCTGGACGCGTGGTTCGACGCGCTGGGCCTTACGCGCGACATCACGCTCGTAGTGCACGACTGGGGGTCCGCGCTGGGTTTCCACCGCGCGGCTCGCTTTCCAGATCAGATCAAAGCGGTCGTCTATATGGAATCGATTGCAGTCGTTCGCGATTGGAGCGATTTTGGTATCAATGCCGATGTGTTCAAGGCGTTCCGGTCGCCGAAAGGCGAAGAGATGGTGCTGGACGGAAACTTTTTTGTAGAGAAGGCGCTGCCTCGATTCGTCGTGCGGACGCTGAGTGAGGAGGAGATGGCCGTTTATCGCGCGCCATTTGCCAAGCGAGAAGACCGCTTGCCTACCTTGGTCTTGCCTCGCGAGATTCCCATTGAGGGCGAGCCGGCGGACGTTTCTGCGGTCGTCAACAGGTACGGTAAGTGGCTTGCACAGTCAGACGTGCCGAAGCTATTTATCAACGCCGATCCTGGCGTGGTCATGACGGGTAGAAATCGTGATTTCGCGCGCACGTGGAAAAATCAGACCGAAGTTACGGTTAAGGGTTTACATTGCATCCAGGAGGATTCGCCGCATGAGATCGGCTCAGCAATTGCGCAGTTCTTGAGGGCCCGATTCGACACAAAGCTGACGCGAGCGTAAAGGGGGTTGGCGGAGCAAGCACGGATGTTTGCTCTCTATCAGGCAACACCGTAAGTAAGGAAGTCTCGCCATGTGCGCTCTACCCCGAGCACCAACAGGGCAGGCCTCCATCGGTCACTATTCGGCAGTCTTCCAGAGGAAACGACCGTATCTTCTTCGCCGGTTTCTGCCCGTCGCGTTCAAAGTACGCGTATCGGAAGACGTTGTCGTTAGCGCGGGCTGTGTTGACGCAGGGAAGAAGACCCGGAAAGCGCTTCGGCCAGTCGGTTTAATAACCTTTTAGACGGCCGTCTTCAGAGGCTGGCGTGACCGGCTTGATAGTGGAATCGCTGCCGTCATCGATTGGAACACCCAATCGGCGATCAGCCGAGCTCGCGCGAGCATGCTCAGCCTAATCACCCGGGTGATATACGCGCTCGACGTGACCCTGCAACTCTTCCGGCCAGAAGTAGACGGTGCGCAGATTGCCGGTGCTGTAGCGTTCGGCTTCGTCGTTGAAGTGCGGTGAATCCAGGTGACCGCTTTCGCCGCCGGCAGTGATGGCGCGGGCATGCACCTTGGGGCCGAACTCGACCACGGCAACGAAGCTGTTGCCGCTGGTGCCGTAATAGCGTTTCGTGCCCGGCCAGCGGTGCGCGCCGAAGGAGGCGAGCGAGCCCCAGCGCGAGGAGACGAACGGCACCGGAATGCTCGGCTTGGCGTCATTGAACGGCTGCTCGATATCGCCGGTGAGGCGCTGGAAGCGGTTGATCTCGCCCCACGGCGTGCCCCAGCTGCCGAAATCTCTTTCCAGCTGATCGGAAGCTTCGACCAGAGCCTGCAGCCGTGCTGCCGGTCCGGCTTTTTCAGCCATGTAGTCGTAGATGGAGAGGCCTTCGGCGGTATCTGCCTTGCTGACCGAATCCCACAAGGTGTCGCCCCAGAACACGGCTAGCGAGGTTGGTATCGAGGTCATGCCCCAGCGATAGTCCCAGTGGCGCAGCAGGGCGATCTGGCTTGCCAGCTTTAGCTTCAGCGGATCGTTCGTGGGCAGCGCGTCGTAGTCGGCCACGAGT
>Ga0302313_10001880_pt1 | contig 15312 bp, 9 predicted proteins | sample III_Palsa_N2_2_FD_200454 | JGI IMG/M metagenome (GOLD analysis project Ga0302313, IMG submission 200454) | Peat permafrost microbial communities from Stordalen Mire near Abisko, Sweden - III_Palsa_N2_2 | ecosystem: Environmental > Terrestrial > Soil > Palsa > Peat permafrost | place: Sweden...
TTTCCAGATCACGCATTTCGCCGATCATGATCACGTCCGGATCCTGACGCATGATCGAGCGCAGCGCGCCGGAAAAATCCAGCCCGATCTGCGGCTTCACCTGGATCTGGTTGATGCCTTCGAGCTGATACTCGACCGGATCTTCGACCGTGATGATCTTGACGTCGTTGGTATTGATCTGCGACAGCGCGGTATACAGCGTGGTGGTCTTACCCGAACCGGTTGGGCCGGTGACCAGCAGAATGCCGTGCGGACGATTGAGCACGTCGACGAAGCGCTGCTGGAAACTGTCGGTAAAGCCCAGTGAGGCGAAGTCGAACACCACCGATTCGCGATCGAGGATACGCATCACCACCGACTCGCCGAAACTGGTCGGCACGGTCGATACGCGCAAGTCCAGCTCCTTGCCCTGCACGCGCAACTGGATGCGGCCATCCTGCGGCAGGCGGCGCTCGGCGATATTCAGCCTCGCCATGATCTTGACGCGCGAAATCACCGCAGCGGTCGATGACGACGGCGGCGCCTCCACTTCATGCAAGACGCCGTCGATGCGATAGCGCACCTTCAAACGATTCTCGAATGGCTCGATATGCACGTCCGACGCACGCTGCTCGACCGCGCGCTGCAGAATCAGATTCACCAACCGGATGACGGGAGCCTCGGACGCAAGATCTCGCAGATGCTCGACGTCGTCCTCTTCAGCGGCGCTGCCGTCAAGGTTCTCCACGATCGTGCCCATCGCCGAGCGGCCGGTGCCGTAATAACGTTCGATCAACCCATCGATTTCCGAACGCAGGCCCACGCGCAGCGCGACCGGTCGACCGGCGGCCAGCGTGACGGCCTGCAACGGGTAAGGATCGGCCGGGTCGGAGACGATCAGTGCCAGCCCGTCTTTTTCATCCAGCACCGGCACCACGTGCTGCTGCTTGAGAAAGCGCAGGGAGATTTCCAGATCGGCGGGCGGCAGTTCCGGCGCATCGCGTGCTGCCAGCAGAGGCACTTGCAGCAGTTCGGCCCAGGCTTCGGCCAGATCGCGTTCGGAAACCAGACCAAGGCGTGCCATCAGCGTGGTGAGCGTGCCTTCGGCCGACTCTTCGTGCAGACGACGTGCGCGGCCCAGATCGCTGTCCTTCAAACGACCACGCGCCACCAGCCAGGCGCAGACTTCCGCTTCGCGATCGTCTGCAGCCAGGCCAGCCCCGCTTGCCGCCGGCTTAATGACTGCCGACATGATTCCACCCCGCTCAACTCGATGCTTATTGAAAAGCCGTCAACGCTGGTTGTCGCGTACCACCAGCTTCAACGAAATGACCACCATAACTATCACAACTTGATTATGCAGACGTGGCCGCCGGTGAATGTGACCCGTCATCAGCCCAACATCCTGTTGCTCGCGATGATGTTTAAATCACCCATCGATACACATCTCGCGCAAAACACCCGCCATTGTGCCGTCTCCACCCGTTCAGCGGCGCATTCGCCTCTTAGGAAAATTTCCTGCATCCCTCCTCGGGGCACCAGCGTATTTAGATCTGACCCGAGCGTTGGCGGTTAGTTCGAACGGCTCCTCGGGCGACCTTCGGCTGATGCCGGTACGATTGATGGTGTTGGGCTGGGGAATGCTTTGAATCTGGTGCGCCTGGGCTTTGCCCGCATGAAAAGATGGGCAGCTCGATTGGCTGGTCTGACGCTTTTTATGGCCATTTGGGCACATGCACAACCTGTTGATGCCCCAGCCGACTCCCGTGTCGGCGACACTGCTCCGGCCAGCGCGTCCTCGTCGGCTAAAAATCTCTCTCCCGTGCAGGTCGAGGGCCACTATGACAACGGCATCGGCACCTCCAATGCCGCCTCGCAGGGCATCATCCTGGGCTCGCTGCTGCAGGATATTCCGCTGCTGCGTCCAGGCGAGGTGCTGGAGGCCATTCCCGGCATGGTGGTGACCCAGCATTCCGGTGACGGCAAAGCCAACCAGTATTTCTTGCGCGGTTACAACCTCGATCACGGCACTGATTTCGCCACCAGCGTGGACGGCGTGCCAGTGAACATGCCGACCAATGCTCATGGCCAAGGCTACTCCGACCTCAACTTTCTCATTCCGGAGCTGGTCCAGCAGATCGACTACCGCAAGGGTACCTACTACGCCGAGAATGGTGATTTCTCCGCTGCCGGCTCGGCCGACATCCTCTATCGCAAGGACTTGCAGTCGCCGATTCTTAATCTCTCGCTGGGCAGCTTCGACTACCGCCGCGTGCTGCTGGCCGGATCGACACCGGTTTCGTTGCCAGCCTGGACTGGCACCGATAGCGGCAGCGCAAGCGCCGCTGACCCTACCCTGCTGGGTGCAGTCGAGGTCATGAGTGAAAACGGACCATGGCGCCTGCCCGAGGACATGCACAAATTCAATGGTCTGGCCCGGCTGAGCAACGGCGATGACACGCGCGGATGGTCCATCGACCTGAACGCCTATGACGCACACTGGGACTCCACCGACCAGGTGCCGTTGTCGCTGATCCAGTCTGGCGCGCTATGCCGGTTCTGCGCCCTCGATACCAGTGACGGCGGCTACAGCGGCCGTGACATCCTCTCCGGCGAGTGGCACACCCAAGACGCCAATGGCTATACGAGGATCTCGGCCTATGCCGAACACTATCGACTGCAGCTGTTTTCCGACTTCACCTATTTCGAGCTGCGCCCGGATACCGGCGACCAGTTCGAGCAGGCCGAATCGCGCAACCTGGTCGGCACCAAGATCGCGCAAGGCTGGACCGGCAGCCTGTTTGGCCATGATTCGACCACCGAAGCGGGCTTTCAGCTGCGCCACGACCACATCGACGTTGGCCTGTTCAATACCGAAGACCGCATTCCGTTCCAGACCGTCAACGACAATCGCGTCAACGAAACCGAAGCGGCCGTCTATCTGGAAAACACCACGATCTGGAACGATTGGTTCCGCAGCCAGGTCGGCGTGCGCCAGGACAACATCTACCTGGGCCTGACCGAACTGAACATTCCGCAGAACACCGGTATCGGATCGGGCAACCGCACCTCGCCCAAGCTCGCGCTGGTGTTTGGCCCCTGGGCCAAGACCGAGTTTTTCCTCGATGCCGGCAATGGCTTCCACAGTAACGACGCACGCGGCGTGATCTACCGCGTCGACCCCACGACCGGCGGCGCAGCCTCGCCCGTGCCCGCCCTGGTGGGCGCATTCGGCCAGGAGGTTGGCGTGCGCTCCGAAATCATCCCGGGCCTGCAAAGTTCGCTGTCGCTGTGGCGCTTGAACAGCGAATCGGAGCTGGTCTACGACGCGGATTCGGCGGTCGGCAGCACCACCCCAAACGGCGCCAGCAAGCGCTACGGCGTGGAGTGGAGCAATCACGCGGTGCTGACGGATTGGCTGCTGTTCGATGCCGACCTGGCCTACACCCATGCACGCTTTGCCAACAACAACGACAACGGCGAGCTGGGTGACCACATTCCCAACGCGGTGCCCAAGGTCGGCTCCATTGGCCTGACCGTGCATGACGTCGATGACTGGTCAGGCGACATCAAGCTGCGCTATATCGGCAGGTACCCGCTGTCGCAGGACAATACACTGGTCGGCTCGTCGGCCATCGTCACCAACCTGCGCGTGGCGCGCGCGCTCACACCATCCTTGTCGCTATCGCTCGACGTACTGAACCTGTTCGACCGCAGGTATTACGACATCGAATACGAGCAGGACTACCGCGCCTCGCTGACCAGCGCACCGATCCCCAGCGGCATCACCGTGCATCCGGGCGAGCCGCGCGAAGTACGTCTGAGCCTTGATCTCAAACTTTAAGCAAGCGGCCCACACTTTCGAAACGCGAACGCTGCGAAGAGGCGCCGCCGACAGGCTTGTTACACGACCTCATGGCGTAGTGCCAGGAATGGGCCCATCGCTTACCTCGCTCCGATGACAGCGATCGGGCCCGTCAAAAATCACCATGGGAATACCCGTTACCGTTGGCTGCCGCTGCGTATAGCAACGCTTTAAATAGGCGAATATCAAAGGATGCGTATTCGAATAAAGCGACGCTGCATTCCCATCAGCAGGAACGTTCAATACCGCCGCCAGGCCGATACGAGATCTGCGCAGCCTGGCGATTTCAGCTTCCTGGAAATCTTTGGATCGGGGAACCAGGGGATAAATTTCCCAATCAGGCGAACGCTGGTGAAACAAGGTGTAGGCGCCCGGCCAGAGCGGTGCCACCAGGAGCGGACCAGGATCCTTGCGAGTTCGGGACAATGCTTCCAGCAAATCGACGGCGTTGGCCTCTTGCGGCTTCAACATGAGTGCGTCACCGCCAATCCTGACCTCACGCCATGGCTCGGCGCTGCGCCAAGCTTCATAGCGCGGATGCAACCACAACGCGCAAGGCATCGAGAGTAGGATCAAAGATAATGGCAAAAATACGGCGCGCCACGGCGTCACCGGCCTAATTGAAGTTCCCGCCAGCACGCCGATGAGCATAGGCATGACGGCGAGACTAAGGTGACTGATATTGGCTCTCGAAAACGCATAGTGCGTATAGGGGATCGACGCACAAACCGCGGCAACAAATAGAGGCGACAGATCGCGCCTTTGCCTCCCCAGATAGATCATGACCACGATGCCAGCCACATCAAAAATCGGCAGTGCAGCAAATAGACTGCCCATCAATATGCTATCGGGATCAAACCGGCCATTCAGTAATGCCGTCCACGGCCAAATAACTGGTAATGCGATATTGGTGGCCCCGTAATCGAACATGAGCCGCACGCTTTGCAACACAGCGGCCGCAAAACCCGGAATAAATAACGCCGCCATCCACATCGGTGCATAACCGATGCCCACGCCCGCGGCAAAGGCAATCAAGGTTTGTCGACGCTGCTGAAGATGGCCTTGCCACGCTGTCCAGATGCCAGCGACAAGGCTGGCGCACAAGCCATAGACGCCGTGATTGCGCCCAAGTATGGCCAACAGTCCGACAATAATGCCCAGGCAGAAAAAACGGCTGACGCATGGCCGTCCAATCACCCAGGCAATCGAAGCCACCAGGACAATCGAAGCAAGTGCATCGAAGACTTTGTTGCGCGGCACTATCCATAGCGTAAACAGCACTGCCACAAGAACGATGGGCCACCAGCGATCCAAACACCACGCCTTTGCCACCAGAGAGCTTGCCAGCACAGTGGCCAATATAGTCAGCAAGCCGAGAAAGCCCCTCAATGCGAGGATGCCGTCATCACCAGCAAGCCACATCCATGCGCCGCTCAGCAGATAGCGCGCTGGGTCGTATGACATGAAATCGCGCAGCGGCACTTCGCCCTGCACGATGCGCTGCGCCCCGTACCAAAGGTAGCTTTCATCAGCGAGGCCGAAACCCCAGTGACGCTCAACGTAAAACGCAAGTGCCGCGATCAGTGCAGCCAGAGCGCTGAACTTTACGGGCCATGCCCGTATGTCAGGAAATTTCACCGAGCTTCGCGCTTACAAACTGTTGCCATAGCCAAACAGTTTCTCTTCGTCCAGCGACATCGATGAATTCGCATAAAAAATACCATTTGCTGATGCCGATCAGCCTTGCATCAGCCAACGCGAACGATCATTTTGACATGGGTCAGGCAGGCGCGCCATCGAGCGAAGGCAGCATCGAGGTTGCTGCCAACTCTAACGATGATCCGGGCAAGAATATGCGGAAGCTGGTTCCAAGACCGACGGCGCTATCGACTTCGATATGCCCTCCCGCACTTTCGATAAGCCCGTGGACAACCACAAGCCCCAAACCCGTTCCCTGTCCGGAAGGCTTGGTCGTGAAAAAGGGCTCAAAAATGCGAGAACGAGTTTCCTTCGACATGCCGGTTCCCGTGTCAATGATCGAAAGCACGACACCCATGGGACCATCTCGCGCAATGGCGATGGTGCATTTGCCACCGTCGGGCATGGCATCGCGGGCGTTGCCAACAAGATTGAACAACGCCAGTTCAAACTGGCTGCGATCAAAGTGGATTGGCAACGGTGTAACTGGCGTCTCGATCTTTAGTTGAACCGACTCCGGGAGTGACTGGCGCAGCAGTGACTGCAGTTCACGCAACGCGCTGGCCGCATCAAACGTTTCTGAATGTGCGACTTCGAGTCGACTGAAGTTGAGTAGCTTCCGACAGATCGCCGAACCACGCCGGGCAGCCAGCTCAACCCCTTCCAGCGCATCGGCAAGCACGAGGGTGTCCTTGTGATGCTCGCTCGATGATTCGTCGATGCGATCACGTTCGGTGGTGAAGCCCAAGATGATTTCGAGCATGTTGTTCAGATCATGCGCGATGCCACTGGCGAGCCTTCCCACAGCGTCCATTTTCTGCGCGTGCAATAACTGTTCCTGCATGCGTAGACGTTCAGCAGTCTCCTGTTGCAACTGCTCGCGATGCATGTTCGATTCTGCCAGGCCCTGTCGCAGGCTGGTAACGCTCAAGTCCAGAATCACTACTATCTGCACATAGTCCAAGGCCAACGTTGGCAGCTCGCCAAACGGTCCGACTGTGGCATAGACGTCGCGGTTGAAAAAATAGTTGGAAGCCATGCCTACGGCAAATGTAAGGATGATCATGATGTAGCTCATCCATAGCGCCTTGCGCCCAAGCATGAGGCCGGCGAGCGCAAGTACCACCGTCATGATCTCGTCGCTTGACGCGCCAAGCATGAATCCAAAAGAAGCATAGGCAATAAAACCCGAACCAAGCACAACAGCGACATATTGCGAAACGGCAAGACGGAAACGGCACATGCGAATCAGGCAGACACCGAACCAGGCGGCAGCTGTCATCAGCAGATCTGTTCCTAGATCGATCGTCAGCGCAATGTGCGGGGCGACCTTGGCTTTGTCGTAATAGGTGTGTTGGAGGTAGGACCAGTCAAACACCAGCATGTAGATCTTGTTCAAGGGGGTGCGAAAACCCTCAAACAGCAGCAGCCATTGCATGAAAACCGCGTTTCGGCGGTCCACCGGATCCGAAATAGGGATACGGGTGAACCAATTAAAAAGGCGCTGGAACATGACTTCCCCGAATACGTTGAGGCGATGCTGATGAGTCGGAATCCCTGCATCACGAGTGCTGCATCGAAACCAAAAGACCGTGTTTATCTCACAAACTTACCGACTGAAACCGCGGGAATTTTTGTGATTATCCCGGCAGACTAATGCGATCTGAGCATCAGAGGCCAGAGCCGTCTCGAGACACTGCGGTAAAACCGCCAGTACGCCTTCTTGTCTGAATCGATATGCCTGGGGTGATTCCGAGCGACCCAACAAGGCCTTCTAATGCATGGTGAGATTTGCGTGATTTTCCAGTCAATAAGTGGTGCGTGACTGGGCCAAGCATCGTCCTGTAAAAGGTTGGAGTGGGCTTTTACGACGAAACACCCATGCAGCATTTCGCAAGACCGCTCCGGGATAAGCCCGGTTTAAGATCCATGTCATAAGTAGGGGAACTACCGATGTCGACTTGTAGACGCGTTTCCTGGCTCGCGGGGGCGAGCCTTGTAGCCTTTTATGCCATACCGTTGAGTGCACAGACTGCCGCACATCCTGCGGGCTACTATCCGAGCATATCGCCGGACACGGCGCGTATTACCGATGGCGTGGACATTACTCAGCTGACGACGGTAAAGGGCAGCCAGGCTGCCTCGTCACTGGCGAAATACGACTCGGGTGCATTGCCGGCCAATCAACCTATCCGTAATGTAACTCTCCTGCTCAAGCGCAGTGATGCCAAGCAGAAACAGTTCGACGGCTACATAGCCCAACTGAGCAACCCCAGTTCCCCGTATTTCCATCATTGGTTGACCGCCAAGCAAATTGGCACGATGTTCGGACCCGCCTCGTCGGATATCACCAAGGTCACGCAGTGGCTGACGTCACGCGGGTTGAAAGTCAATGCTGTTGCGCTATCAGGCATGTCCATCAGCTTTTCTGGCACAGCATCGACTGTTGGCCAGGCCTTCCACGCCCCGCTACACAGCTACACGGTGAAGGGCATCAAACACTTTGCCAATACCACTGCACAGCAGATTCCGACAGCCCTCTCATCCGTCGTGCTGGGCGCCGCCTCGCTGGGTAACTTCTTCCCGCAGCCGCAGCATCGCGACGTGGGTACTGTGGTCAAGAATGCCAAGACGGGCAAATGGAAGAGCGTGGCCAAAGCCTCGCCGCAATTCACCGTTCCTGGCGGTACACTCGATCCGGACGTGACTTACGATGTCGCGCCCGCCGACTTCAACCAGATCTATAACGTCAACCCGCTGTGGAACCGCAGCACGCCGATTCGCGGTGCGGGCCAGACCGTTGCCGTACTGGAGCGCACTGACGTGCTGCCAGCCGATGTCCAGACCTTCCGCAGCACGTTCCTTCCCGCCAATGCGACAGGACAGGTGGCCTATACCCAGCCCCAGGGCAGTCTGGAGTGCGACGACCCGGGTACGAACGGTGATGAAGGCGAGGCCGCACTGGATACCGAGTGGATCGGAGCCGCCGCACCGGATGCCAACATCGTCTTTGCGGCTTGCGACGACAGCAACAGTGCGACCTTCGGTGCGTTTACCGCAGCGCAGAACCTGCTCGATGCTGACGTGCCACCGGCTATCTTCAGCCTGAGCTACGGTGACTGCGAAGCTGCCGGCTTTATTGATGGCACGGCTGGTCAGGCGGGCGATCTTTGGTCCGAAGCAGCAGCAGAAGGTACGACGGTATTTGTCTCCACTGGCGACGCGGGTTCAGCCGGCTGTGACCAAAACGAGCCTGCGGCCTACCAGGGCATAGCGGTCAACGGTATGGCATCAACACCGTACAACGTCGCTGTTGGTGGCACCGACTTCAACGACTTCAACAACTACAACCCGTACTGGACCGCGAATAATCTCGGCCTAGACAAGTCGGCTATCAGCTATATCCCGGAGCAAACCTGGAACGACTCCTGCGCCAGCAGCTCGCTTTATCCGTTACTGGGTTATCCCGATGCGTTGACCGCCTGTAATGATCCCGCCATCGGGCAGAACCTCACTACCGCTGGCGGCAGTGGTGGCACCAGCACCAACTGGACGCAGCAAGAGTGGCAGGAGGGCATCTACGGCTCCGCTGACTACGGTACGCGCATGATGCCGGACGTCTCGCTGTTCGCCGCCAATGGCCTCTATGGCCACGCACTGGTGTATTGCATGTCCGACGCCGATGAAGGCGGCACGCCCTGCGATTACACCGACCCTGACAATGTTCTGTACAACAGCGCAGGTGGCACCTCGTTTGCAGCACCGGCCATGGCCGGCGTACAGGCGTTGATCAACCAGGTCGCCGGACAGAGTGCCGGTAACGTACTGCCGGCCTTCTACAGCATTGGCACCAAGGAATACGGCACCAACGGCTCGCCTAATACCGCCTCCCTGCAAGCATGTAACTCGGCCAACGGCGCCAGCATTGCCAGCACCTGCGTGTTCAACAACGTCACTGTCGGCAATATCGACGAACCCTGCTATGCCGGCACGAATGACTGCTATACCGGCACAGGCGTGACGAGCTACGGCGTGCTGAGCGCCGGGGGCACCAGCACTCTGGCACCAGCATGGCTGGCCAGTGCCGGTTACAGCCTGGCCACCGGCTTGGGCAGCATCAATGCGGCCAATCTTGCCGATGCGGTCGCCAAGTTCGATAAACAACACGAGAACGGCTACGTCGCGCCGTATGACTTCGTGACCAACGATATGTATGGTGACGGAGACGGCTTTAGCGACATTGCCCTGGTCGATCCAAACCAGGGGATTTTCTCGGCTCTGGGAATGAAGGGCAGCGTATCGTTGTCGAACGCCAGCCAGTCAATCTCGCCCGGATACACGATCGGCGCAGTCGGTAATTTCTTCACTGATTCCGTGCTGCTAGGCACGGGCCGATACATTGGCGACCTGGCATGGACGGGGCCGGACAACCAGCTTTACATCTGGCTCTCCGATGGTGTCGGCAGCTTTGGCAACTATTTGCCACACGTTGTAGGAAGCCCTTACCCGGCTGGCTGGAAACTGCTGGGCGCCGGCAATTTCGACGGTACCTCCGCGACGACGACTGGCAACCCGGATGAACTGTTCTGGTTCAACAGCAGCACGGGCCAGGTTGGCTGGTGGAAGCTGCATGCCACTGTGTTCTATATCCTCGGCCGTGCCTCCTACCATTTCGGCGTCACCATCTCGCCCATCGTCAACGTGGCAGCGGGCTATGTGCCCACCGTGGCCGACGTCAACGGCGACGGCTTTGCCGACATCGTCTGGACGAGCACCACCGATAACAGCGTCTATGTCTGGATCAACGACCAAAATGGTGGCTTCGTTAAACATCGTATTGCAGATCATGCCCCCGGCTTCACTCTGTTTGGCGCTGGCGACGTCAACGGCGATGGCCTCACTGACCTGATCTGGACCAGTCCATCCACGAACCAGATGAGCTGGTGGGTGATGAATGGCTTCAACGTCACCGATCAGGAAACCCGCAGTGTGGCCCCGGGCTACGTGATGTCTAGCATCGCCGACTTCGATGGCGACGGCCTGGCCGACATTCTCTGGGTAGACACTGCAGGCGATGCCTATGAGTGGCAGAGTAATGGCAGCGGCTTCCAGTCCTTCCGCGTCGCCGATGCCTCTGGCAAGCCGCTGGTCATTCCAGCTGGTGCGCAGGTTCAAGCCAATCGGCTGCAGGGTTCGGTCACAGGGGGTATAGACTCCAGTATCGGCGTCAGCCATTGATCGCTGTCGTCAATTGACGCTACCAACTTAAACAAGGCCGGGCAGACATGCCCGGCCTTGTTTTTTATGGGTAATGCGATCAAGACATCGGATTGCGATGATTCCACTATTTGTGATCAACCGTTGGTGATCAATTGACCGCGAACATGTATCCATGACCGTAAATGGCGTCCAGCGGCAATGGCATGCCAAGTGTGAAGAGTACCTTTCTTCGCAATCGATGGATCAATGAGTCCAACCGGTGGGGATCGAATTCATGGATATCATCGGTCAGAGTGCCGATCAGCACCTCGCGTGAAATGACCTGATTGGGCTGTCGCATAAAAGTTTCCAGCAGGCATCGCTCCGTTTTGCTCAGGGCGACTCGTCCGTTGAGCGGTGATATGAGAATCCAGTCGTCCGAGTCCAGACGCCACGTGCTTTGGCTAATGACCAATCTCTGCGATGACGGCTTCAACCGCCGTGCCAGACTATGCAGCGTCGCAACCAGAATATCGATTTCCACCGGCTTGGAAAGGTAGGCATCGCCACCTTCACTGAGGCCACGAACACGATCTATATTCTCGGATCGCCCGGTCAGCATCACAATGCCGATGTTTGGCAACTCGGCTCGCAACCAACGAGCCACGCCAAACCCATCACTATCGGGCAGCCCAATATCCAGCAGGACGATATCTGGATTGTGGCTTCCCACCGCAGCTTCCATTTGGGCGGCATGTCCAATCGCCAGAACTTCAAAGCCGAATTGGCGCAACCGGGGTACCAACACTCGGTCGCGTAGCAATTCATCGTCATCCAGAACAATCAAGCGTAAAGGTGCCGAATCGGAATCAGAATTTGATGAGGGAGGGTGTTCGATCATGCTCTACCAAGGTGACGAGGAACGGTTTGCAATGCCTTTGCGAGACGGTATATCCGGATTCCTGTAGATACTTATCGCAATTTGGGTCGCCAAATGGGATAGCCGACATTTGAACCATCAAAGGATGGGCGACAATATATCAATCGATTATTGATGTTTACCGGAATCAACGACCATATGCCAAAGGGCCCAGGCCATGCAGGTATTTAATTAGCTTATGGAAATTCTTGATGCTCCAACGGCGATATCAACGACACTCTCTTCCGCCTCGAACATATCGCGCCGGAAAATAAAGTCTGCAGAAATGCAGCCAACAATAAAGCACATGACATTCTTCGAACTCGTTAAGGGATCGATCCATTGACTCCGCGCAACTCGCCTGCCTTGATCGATATCGGCGTCAACCTTGGTCATGAGTCGTTTCAGCATGATCTTGATGCCGTGTTGCAACGCGCCAATGATCATGGCGTGCGCCGGATAGTCGTGACCGGCGCCTCGCGCGACGGCAGCGTGCATGCGCTCGCGTTGGCCAAAGCACATCCGGGCATGCTGTTCGCCACAACGGGCGTGCATCCGCATCACGCGATCGACTACGATGATGCCACCGATGCGCTGCTACGCGAACTTGCACACGATCCCCTCGTGCACGCTATCGGCGAAACCGGGCTGGATTACAACCGCAACTATTCGCCGCGCGAGGTGCAGCTGCAGGTATTCGAGCGCCAGCTGCAGATGGCCGTGGATCTGCAGAAGCCACTGTTCCTGCATCAGCGCGATGCGCATGCCGACTTTCTTGCCATGTTGCGGCGTTACCGCGACAAGGTTCCGGGGGCCGTGGTGCACTGCTTCACCGATACCGGTGAGGCGCTACGTGATTATCTGGCGCTGGATTGCCATATCGGCATCACCGGCTGGATCTGCGACGAACGCCGCGGCGCGCACCTGCGCGAATTGGTGCGCGAGATACCGACCAATCGATTGATGATCGAAACCGATGCGCCGTACCTGTTGCCGCGCACGGTGCGCCCGCAGCCCAGGCATCGACGCAACGAGCCGATGTATCTGCGGCATATCTGTGAGGAAATCGCGCGTGATCGCGGCGAACCTGCCGACGTCACGGCGGCGAACAGCACGGCGACGGCCGAGGCGTTCTTCGGCTTGTCTTAGCGGTGTACACACACTTAGGACAGTACGCGCGTCTCGCCAGGCGCCAAACCGTCCAGAGCATGGTCACCAATACGCACACGTATCAGTCGCAGCGTGGGGAAGCCTACGGCCGCCGTCATCCGCCGCACCTGCCGGTTGCGACCTTCGCGAATGGACAAACTGAGCCAGCTGGTCGGCAGGTGCTTGCGAAAGCGTACCGGCGGGTTGCGTGGCCAAAGCCAGTGTGGCTCGTCAACGCGCTCGGCCGTGGCAGGCAAGGTCGGGCCATCATTCAACGACACGCCTTTCTTCAAAGCCAGCAAGGCCGCCTCGTCGATTTCACCATCGACCTGCACCAGATACGTCTTCGGCTGCTTGTGCCGGGGATCGGTCAGTCGATGCGCCAGCACTCCATCATCTGTCAGCAGCAGCAGACCTTCGCTATCCTGATCCAGCCGTCCAGCCGCATAGACGTCCTTTTGCCTGACATAGTCCGCCAGCGTGCGGCGGCCATTTTCATCGGTGAACTGGCACAGCACACCGTAGGGTTTGTTCAGTGCAATCAGCATGTCGTTGCAGTGGATTTTCTATCACCAGCGCAACAGCTCAAGGTGTCGGGTTGGCGGCAGCTGGAGCCATCGGCTTGACGAAGCGCAGCGTCATGCGATCCGACTCGCCGATCGCCTGATACTTGGCCTTGTCGGTATCGCCCAGTGCATACGTGGGCGGCAGGGTCCACACACCCTTCGAATAATTCTTCGTATCGTTCGGGTTGGCGTTGATCTCACTGCTGTCCTGCAGTGTGAAACCAGCATCGGTCGCCATCTTGATCACATACTTGGTCGGCAGGTAGCCGCTCTTTTTAACGGCATCCAGCGAAGCGCTGTCATCCGCGCGGTGATCCACTACACCAAGCGTGCCGCCCGGCCGCAGCACGGCATAAAACGCCTTGAACATCGCCGGCGTGGTGTCGGCCATCACCCAGTTGTGTACGTTGCGAAAGGTCAGTACTAGATCGGCCGAGCCCGGCGCGCCAAACACCGGCGCCTTGGGGTCGAATTCCACGAACTTCGCGTTGCCGTAATGCATGAGGTCCGAGGTGAACTTGCGATGCAGCGCGTCCTCGTCCTTGCTTGCCTCGTCGCCGCTGCTGGGTTTCTCCACCGCGGCCACGTAATGTCCGTTGTCGTGCAGCAGCGGCGCGAGAATCTCGCTGTACCAGCCGCCGCCCGGGGTGATCTCGATCACCGTCTGATCCGGACGGATGCCGAAGAACTGCAAGGTTGCCTTTGGATGACGGTAGACGTCGCGAGCGCGGTTGTTCGGCGAACGCCAGTCGCCGGCTAGGGCGCTGTCCAGCTGCTGCCCGGTGAAATCGCTCGCACTGGTGGGGGGTACCAGCGCATCGGCCGGCTGGTCCTGTGCCGTCGAAGCCGCGGGCGCCGCCTGCGACAAAGCCAGCGCGGGCAAGCCGAAGCCAAGCATCAGCAAGCATGCTGCAAGCGTGCGCAAACGATTTATTTCCATACTGCGTGCCCCTTCCCTTCGCTTCAGTGATGATTGACCTTGCATCGTTTCCCGCCAATCTTGCGTGACCGTAACGCATATGCAAGCGCGTGCGTGTGAAGACATTCTACGTCAGCTGAAAAGAGCATCTCAGTAATCAATCACGCAGCGGATGACCTTGTCGGCATGCATCAGCGCAAAGGCGTCGTTGTGTTGACAGGAACGATCGCAAAGCCGGAGAAGCGTCAATTGCAGTTTTCCGGCTCCGTCATCGGCATGCTGGCCATCGATTCGCCGTAGCGATGCGCCTCCCCGCGTATCCACTCGCGGAACACGCGAAAACCGGCATGCTCACGCGAGCGCTCCGGATAGACGAGAAAGTAGGCCTCCGGAACACGCAGATAGCGCTGGCCCAGCACGTGCAGCAGTCCCGCGTCGATCAGCGGCCGCGCCATCACCATGCGCCCCAGTGCCACGCCCATCCCTTCCAGCGCGGCGCGCTGCAGCGCGTCGGTGGTGTCGAACCGCGCCACGAAGCGCTTGGGCGCGTGGCCGCCGATCTGCTCGAACCAGTCACGCCAACGTTCACTGGGATCGCCAAGCAGCGGCCACGCGCTCATGTCGTCCGGGTCCGCGTCCGGCAGGTGTGCCAGCAGGGCGGGCGACGCCACCGGCACGATCCATTCGTCGAACAGATGCTCGCTTCGCATGCCCTCCCAATGGCCTTTGCCATAGCGGATAGCAACGTCGACGGGGTCGCGCTCAAAGTCGACCAAGGCACTGGAGGATTGCAGGTTGAGTTCCAGCTCCGGGTGCATGGCAACCAGGCCAGCCAGGCGCGGCATCAACCAGCTCGACATCACGCCGGAGAGGGTGTTAATGGTCAGTGCCTCCTCACGACGGCAGCGGTAGCTCGCCATCGCAAGCTCGATCCCCTCGAAGTGGTGTGCCACCGCCTCCATCAAGCGGCGTCCCTCGGCGGTGAGCTGCACACCGCGCGGACCACGGTCGAGCAGCT
>Ga0302313_10001882_pt1 | contig 15303 bp, 12 predicted proteins | sample III_Palsa_N2_2_FD_200454 | JGI IMG/M metagenome (GOLD analysis project Ga0302313, IMG submission 200454) | Peat permafrost microbial communities from Stordalen Mire near Abisko, Sweden - III_Palsa_N2_2 | ecosystem: Environmental > Terrestrial > Soil > Palsa > Peat permafrost | place: Sweden...
AAACATGGATAGCTCCGATGACAAGACCGTACGGGCCATGCACGCAGGCATGACCACCGAATGGCTAGCAATCGAGGGCTAAATCAGAAGGGTGCAGAACCGCAACATGGGCGGTGGATCAGAGCGGTACTTCGAAATGCTTGGCAATGCTCTCAGCGCAGGCGCGCTGGTGCCCAGTAGAACGGGCGACTGCGAAGGTAACAAGACAGGGGGCACCGTCAGAGCATGCGCGTCCTGAGAAGAAGTCACGTTGTTACTGCAGTGCTCATCGCACCGAGGATCCGACGTGGCATGAACGTGAGCGGACGATACCTTTGAGCCTGTCCGCATCGCTGCACATTCACCCGTCAAGGCAGCATGCGCAGGTATCGTCGGGGGTGTGCAGACATAGCTAGCCATGGCCAGCTGCTGAAAAAGCAGGCAAAACAATACTGCCCATACCCAAAGGGTACGGCGACGGCGACTGAGGTGGTAACGCCTGTTCATGGTGACTAAACGATAGCACGGGTTATGGTAGCGGCTAGCACCGAATATATTCTTGCTAACCGCTGCAGTGGCATCTTTGATGCACTTGAACTGGAAAGCTAGAGCATCGATGCATGAAGTTGAGCGTTGTAGCTTGCGTCACCTCTGACGCAAGCGAGAGTGAATAGTCACGCGAATTTCCCCGCGCTTAGCACTCGAGAACTTTTTCTGAAATAGTGTGATCGCTGCTGCGACACGGCATGACACGGTGCTCAAATCACCGCCTTTAGCCCAGCCAAGTCCATCAGAACCTGATCTGCATTCTTTTCGGGATCGACATCTTTATAAATCTTCGCAATCTTGCCGTTGGGAGCGACAAGGAAAGTCTCGCGGCGAGAAAGAGCCATGCCGCCCATGTTAGAGAGCACGCCGTATGCAGTGGCCGTTTGACGGGACGCATCGGACAGTAGCGGGAATGGCACGTGATACTTCGCGGCGAATTCGGCATGCGATTTCACATCGTCCAAGCTGACTCCAACTACCTCGGTACCGGCCTTGCGCAACTTAGCTATATCGTCACGGAAGTGGCAGACCTCGCTCGTGCAGCCGCCGGTGAAGTCCTTGGGATAGAAGTACAGCACTAGCCAATGCCCGCGATAATCCGTGTCAACGTGCCACTGACCGTTTTGGTCCTGCAGTCTAAAGCGTGGAGCAGATTGGCCAATCTCTGGAGCCGCCGCAATACTCGGCGCGGTAAATACTAACGCCAATATAAAAGTGGTGAATAGCGAAAAAAAACGCATAAGAAATTCCTGATTTAAGGCAACGCGACCGAGGGGGCAGAAGTCTGGATGGGTATCATCGCTCGGCATTTGGCGCTACACGCCGTGAGTCGGTTTTCCGGGCAATAGTTGTAACGGGTTCGTTTCCCGAAAGGATTAAGCACTGGTCCGCAATAGCCAGCACACTGGACCGATGCGAGACTGCGATGAGGATCGTTTGCGGCAAACGGCGCTTGATTGTCGTGAGCACCGCTATCTCGGACGAGGCGTCGAGCGCGCTCGTCGCCTCGTCCAACAGCGCCAACAACGGCTGGCGCAGGATGACTTGCGCGAGTAGCAGACGCTGTAGCTCTCCACCGGACAATTTGTTCGAGGCGCTTTGCAACGCAGTATCGAGCCCGTTCTCTCGTATCAGCCGCCTGTCGAAACCAACGTCCATCAGCACTTCGCGCATGGTTTCGTCGGTCGCGTCGGGAGCAGCCCACAACAGGCACTCGCGCACGGAATGCTGCCAGGGCCGAACATTCTGGCTGACGTAAGCGCCTTTTCGAACAACCTCGCGGTAGTCGTCAAAATTTATAGGGTCGTCGCCGAGACGTGCTGAAAATAAAGTGGGTCTCGCCATCCCTGCGAGAACGTCAATCAAACTGCTCTTGCCGATACCAGACTCTCCGGATATCAGACACAGCTCGCCAGGCACGAGATTCAATGCGGCAACTTCGATGCCTTTGGGCGGAGGTACGATCCGCATGTGTTCAATGTGCAGTGTTGCAATGGAAATCGCTGCGCGAACGGTGGGAACCGATCGTTGGACAGGATCCATTTTCATATATTTTCGCCAGAGCTCGAACGCCGGTTGCGCCGAACGCAACTGCTGAAAACTCTGCCGTGTCGATAACGCATAAGGCAACACGCGTCCGAGAAGCAGACACACGGCGATCAGCGACGGTTGATCAATACCGTGCCAAAGGTGGGCAAACATGAAAATTGCGGAGATACCGACAGCCGCCAGCAGTTCAAGAATCAACCTGCCCGAAGCCACTAGCTCGATCTGACGACGGTAGCCCTGATACAACCGTGCGGAAATGGCACTGTAACTCGCCTTCTCGCTACCCTCTCGCTCGAACGAACGAACATGACGCAAACGGCGTGGAAAATCTTCGCTATGCCAGAACAACCGGGTCATATCTGCCACGTATTGACGACTGACGACTGCCTGCTCGCGACCAAAGACGCGCGAGGTCATCAGCCCAATGCACGCAAGCACAGGAGCAGCAAGCATCAAGGGCGGAGATACCCAGAAAGCGAATCCAAGACTAACGACCGATGTCACGGCCGCCAGAATTAGCTGCTGCAGCGCGCTGAAGCCTTGAACGATAATTTCGACGTTGTACGTGAGTACGTTGGCGATCTCCGCCGAGGTGGCGTCTGCCAGCGAAGCCAGCGGCGCTTCGGTCAGACGCGAGTGCACCTTGCATCGCAAGCCCATGCCGTAGCGCCCAACCAGACGAGCGCCCAATCGCACGGCTTGCCAACGCATCAGTGCAAACGTCGCCGTCGCGATAGCAAAAATTGCCACGTGTACTTCGATACCACCATGCAGATTGAACATGCCGCCACCGAATGGCAAGTCATGTCCCGGTTGCACCAAAGCCACCAAAAAAACAGCAGCGAGGCTGCCCGTGAACGCCACGCCCAGTGAGAGCGCGATATAAGCGATGGTCTCTGCCAGATCGACGCCGTTGAATGTCTTCATGAGCGACCACAAAAGATCATCGTCTCTATCGCCTGCTGAAAATGTATACGCGGGCATTTTCAGAGCCACGTGTTGATCGCTGGAAACGACAACAGTGGATTCGATGACGCTTGTTCGGGATTCAGACCTAACGCCTCCGTCATAGTGAAAATCTTCATGCACATACACTGCCGTGAGTGCCACTTCTAGAAGGAAAGGTTGTATCGAAAGACCAAGTGGTGCACCCGGTTGTCAGCCAAGAAGATCCCGCAACGCCTCGACAGACGCCTTAGGATGGCGGCCGCGACGAAGCTGGTACACGCCCAGCTCTGACAGCCGTTGTTCAAACGGATACCACCCCGGTTGTCCTACTGCGTAGGGTTGATCGGCGGATAACAACGCCCCGATCTCTTTCTCGGGCAGGCTATACAACAAGCGCGTCGGGTCATCGGCCGATTGACTGGAAACGAGAACGGCGCCGACGATTTCCATGGGGATGACGGCAAGGCGACCTTGACTCTGTCGCAAATCCACTTCGAATTTTTCCACTCCGCTACGGCGACGAATGGTGGGTGCCTGACTGATCCAGCGCCTAGCCTGATCGTCCTCGACGAAACGTAATGCGTCTGCCTTCACGTGCAGGTAATTGGCAACGCCAACGGCAAGCATGTTATCCGGTCGAACGAACACTGCGTCTTCGGCGACAAACTCCAAACCATCCAAAAGGCTATGCAGCGCCAGCGTTGATTTACCGGATCCGCTCGTTCCCAGAAGCAGGATGCCGCGCCCTTGTCGACCCACACATGCTCCATGCAGAGAAACCAGACCTAGTGCGCGCGTGGCCAAAATGAAGACGGCAAATTCGATGAGCTCATAACGCAGGTGATAGGGACGGTCAAGCATTTCTTCGGAAGTCACGATGAGCGCCCGACACTGCTCGGGCGCCATGATCACGTAGTTCGAAGCATCCATGACGCCACAAAGAAAGCCCGCACCCGAGATCATCTGCACGGGCGGAGGCTCGGCGTTCTTTGAGGAGATCTGCCGCGGCAACAAGCGTAACTCGATACGGAATTCCCGCGCTGTTGCAGGCACCGAATGCTGCGGAAGGCCTCCGTAGGCCATCTCGACCACGCGCAATAGAGATTCACTGGCAGTTTCGAAGAGAAAGCGCTCACCCATTATTTGCACGCTTAATGAAATGCGGTGATCGGATCGTTCGGAAAAAGGGTCGGTATCTGTGCTTTGATCGATTCGAGTTGAGCTCAGCTCATTCGTCGCGAAAAAATTCCCGGCAGTTTCTATGCCATTGCGTAGCACGGCGTGAATTCTCCATACGTTGTCTAAGTACGTGCAACTCCCGGGAGAAAAGGTTGCACTGCCGCATCCAGGCCACGCACGCACGCCGGGATATTCGTAGCAACGGGGCATCGCGTACCAGCACAAAACAGGTTTCTTGTCATTTTGAAGTGAGAACTCAATTACTTTTACAAAGCGAGGCAACCTAAGGCGGCCGAGGAAGCACTTACCTTCGAACACAACGCCGAACGATGGAGCCGTTGCACTGGCCCGACGTCGATGCGTGAAGCGCTTATTTCCCCTAAGGCGACGATCGAGGCTCCTTTCGAGATGCTAAAGATTCAAGTTGGCCACTCCTATTTTTTGAACTACGACCGCAAACAATGGGAGCGCGGCAAGCCTTATCCTCCACTCGCCACAATTCAAATCGCCGCACTTTTAAGACAGGTGGGTCACGAGGTTTTCCTCTTCGACGCGATGCTTGCCGATGGCGTTGAAGACTACGAGGCGTCGTTTCAGGGCGCGCAGCCAGACGTCGTGGTCTTTTACGAAGATAACTTCAACTACCTGACCAAGATGTGTCTCGGGCGCATGCGCGAAGCAGCGTGCCAGATGATTGCCGAGGCACGCGCTCACGGCGCGCGGGTTATCGTCGCCGGCTCCGACGCCTCCGATCATCCGGATGCCTTTCTGGCAGCAGGAGCACATGCCGTGCTTATCGGCGAAGGCATCGGCGCACTGATCCAACTGATTGATCGACTTAACCACGATCCCGATGTGGATGCGTCGAGTTGGGTAGCGGATATCAATGGTATTGCGGCGCTCGACGGTGGCCAGACCCGCCTGACGCGTATCGGTGTGCAGCCGCCGGATCTGCGACTGGTAGGTCATCCGGCGTGGGATCTGGTCAACATCGAACGTTACCGAATGATGTGGCAGGAACGACACGGCTATTTCAGCCTGAACATGGCAGCGTCCCGCGGCTGTCCTTTTCGCTGCAATTGGTGCGCAAAGCCGATCTGGGGAAACCACTACAGGCAACGCGGTGCCCAGGATGTGGCCGCAGAGATGACTTATCTGAAGCGCACTTTCAAGCCTGATCACATCTGGATGGCCGATGACATCTTCGGCTTCCATGTCGACTGGGTGGCAGAGTTCGGTGCACATTTGATCAGTGCCGATGGATCCATTCCATTCACCATCCAGACGCGCGCTGACCTGATCAGCGAACGCATGGCCACTGCGCTTGAGCAGGCCGGATGTGCAGAGGCCTGGATCGGGGCGGAGAGCGGCAGTCAGCGCGTACTGGACGCCATGACCAAGGGCACGAAGGTCGAAGAACTTATCGTCGCGCGCGGACGACTGGGTGAGCACGGTATTCGCGTGGGATTCTTCATCCAGCTCGGTTATCTCGGCGAACAACTGGCCGATCTGCTAATGACTCGCAAACTGATCATGCAGGCTGCTCCGGACGATATCGGCGTCAGCGTTTCGTATCCGCTGCCTGGAACGAAATTCTACGAGCAGGTCAAAGCCCAGTTGGGCGCAAAGACGCATTGGCAGGAAAGCGGCGACTTGGCCATGATGTTCCGTGGCGCCTACGACTCGGATTTCTACCGCAGCGTCCGCGATCTGCTTCATGAGCAGGTCACGTTTCAGCAATTGGCCACCGAAGAGCCACTAGAACTCCGCAGTCAAGCTGGCTTGGCGCTTGATGCACGTTGGGACGCACTGATCGCGGGCGAGCAATCACACCGCTCTGACGATCCGACCCTGCCGTTTGCAACGGTGCAAACCAATGTCCAGGTGAAGCGTCATGCCGCCGTCTCTCAAAATCGTTAAGGAGGGTTTGCGCCGTACCACCGAGGCGCTTGCCTTGGAGTTGGCACTTCCACAGCCCAGCAAAACAGCACCTGAGTGGAGCGATCTCGAGTGGCAATTGGCTTCCGCCTCCGCCGTTGCGCACGGGGTATCACCTCTACTTTGCAAGTCGTCCCAATGGCAAAACCCGGGGTGGAAGTTTTTTCTGGCAAGTCAGCAAGCACACGTTGAGCATCGCCATCGACGCATTGCAGCGCTACTGAAATGCATCGATACCGACGCCCGTGCCATCGAGCTGGCGATCGTTCCCCTGAAGGGTTCGGCATTACACGCCCTGCGACTCTATGAGCCCGGCGACCGTCCCATGGCCGACATCGACTTGCTGGTTCGCGAGGACGACGCGGGACGGACGATCAAGTTGCTGCATAGGCTCGGCTACGTGGAATCATTTGTGGTGTGGAAGCATCGCGTGTTCAAGCCAGCGAAGGATGACCCGGTGGTGGGTTTGGGCGAACACCGCGACACCCCGATCAATATTGAATTGCATACACGTATCCAGGAACGCCTACCGGTAACCGCCGTCGACATCACACGGCGGATTTACCCGCGGCGGCCCCACGCGGGACTGAATCCTTATCCGTCGGACGGCGCCTTGATGAGCCATCTGCTGCTGCACGCCGCAGGCAACATCTGTCACCGCAGCCTGCGTCTGCTACATCTGAATGACATTGCACGACTGTCGGCGCGCATGTCGCCAAGCGACTGGGACTGCCTGTGGGACACGCATAGCGTTGACGCTCCATGGTGGGCGCTGCCGCCGTTGCGCCTGGTCGAACGCTATTACGCAAACACCATCCCTCAAAACTTGTTGGCCAGGCTCGAATCTCACTGTCACCCGTTGCTGAAGATCGTTTCGCGCCGTCAGACCCTGACCCAGGTGTCGTGCTCGGAGCTCTGGCACCACACGCTTCACGGCGTCGAATGGCTCCGCTCTTTTCGTGATATCGGGCGTTACGTCAGGAATCGTGTCAGGCCTACGGACGAAGCCCTGAAGGAACACACCGACCTGGTCCGGACGCAGATCTGGCTACAGGAGAAAAGCTGGGTGACGCTGTCTCGCGGCCAACGCGCCCTGGCATTACTCACCCGCCCTCTCCCTCGGATGGATACGCTGTACGTGGTGCGAGCGGCGTTGGAGGCTTTCCCTCCTGTTGGCTAGGACCATTGCTGCTCCGCCGCCTTAGTCAAGCCAGCATCTGCCGATATAGAATCTCGAAAGCTCGAGCGGTGTGATCTGCATCGATGACGATCGCTCGACGTTGCGCAGCACGAGCCAAGCGCAGTCGCAGTTCTTCATCAGCAAGAACTCGGCAGATCGCGTTCGCCAAGCCGACATGATCGCCCACCGGCACGGCCAAGGCGGCAGACGGCGACCACTCTGCAATATGTCCAACCGCAGTACCTACGGTCGGCACGCCTGCCACAGCCGCTTCGAGCAAGACCAGCGGCCCGGCTTCATGCAGCGACGACATCACAAGCAGGTCAGCCTCCTCCATGATCGGACGCAACGTCTGCTGCGTCTTGAAGCCAACAAAGCGCAAGTACCGTTCCAGGCCGAGTTGTTCGGCCAGCTCATATACCGTGCCCTGCAGTGTGTCTACGCCAACGATGTCCATCTGGAACTCTACTTTCGCATCGACGAGGATCCTCAGCGCCCGCAGGAGCGTGGACTGGTCCTTGACCGCGTTGAGACTGGCCACATGAACCAGCTGAGCTACCGCGGTGTTGCGCCTGCGCGGGAGGAGTGGAGGCCAGATATCGAGATCGACGCCGAGTGGAATGCGCTTCGCCTGCAGTCCTAGCGCATTGATAGATTCGATGATTGGCGCACTGGCTGCCGAAATGGCATGCGCAGCACGTAGCACCACCGCCTCTCGCAGTCGCCCTTTCCAGTTCAGTCTTCCGCCGTAGTTGATCTCGCGCAACGCAATGAGTTCACCGCCGGCAATGTGAACCAAACTTGGCACCCGCATCAGGGTAGCCGCCGCAATTGCGACCTCGCTGCAGGAGCCCGAAAAGATGGCGTGGACAACATCGAACGGTACGGAACGATGCTCGTCCCATATCGCCGCGATCGCGCGTACACGAGTCCAGCCATCGCCGATGTTGTGGATGCGGGCGCCGGCAAATTCCCAGCAACCCGCGACGATCTCCTGTCGCAAGACGAAGACGTGGACTTCGTGTACCAGAGCAAGCCGCTTGATCAGGGCCAGAAACACCGGGATCACACGGAATTCGCCGGTACGATCGACGCCGCCGGGAACCACGATCGCGAGCTTCACCGTATCCTCCGTGCATGGTTTTCGATGACTTGCGCATACACGCCAGCCCAGCATCGACCCACGGCGGTGAACGACAGCTCAGCGTCGAAGTGCGCGCGAACCTGTTGCCGTGTCGGCGGGTTCTTCGCTGTGGTGACCAGCGCCTCGGCCAATCGAACTGCGTCGCCGCGAGTCCACAGCGCTCCGATAGAACCCTCGCCAGTCAGTATGCGAAATGACGGTATATCGGTAACTACCGGGGCCGCGCCACAAGCCAGCGCTTCCAGCAGCGCGTACCCGCAGCTCTCCTTGTGGCTGCCCGAGACGAACAAATCCGCGGCCTGCATCAATTGCTCAATGCGTGCGTGCGGGACGCATCCCAGAAGATGTACGCGCCCGGCAAGCCATGGGTCGCGCTCTATACGCGTTTGAACCTCGGCAAGCAGAGGTGCATTTCCGAAGGCACACCACAGTTGCAACCCGGGCAAGCTGGGTATGGCCTTGGCTATTCCGTCCAGCACGACCAGCGGATCCTTGCCGGCGTTCAGATGCCCTACCCACAATACGCAGGGGTTTCCCTGAAGCCCGGTCTCCGTGCGTGCGATGGCGTTGCTGCCCGTGACAAAGCGTGTGCTGGATTCGGGAACCGTGAACAGCTGCGCCCGCGGCGCGAACATGCCTATGGTGGTGAATGGCAGCGCGAGCTCCGGTGCGGTGAAGACAATGCCCGCGGCGGCCGTATACCAGTGCCGCCACTGCTTCCGTCGCCACCAAGGCGGCGGTCGGTCGGCGTGATCCTGAAAAACAATCGACAGCTTTGGCATATATTGCGATAGGGCAAAGACATCCTCGGCAAAACCCAGACCATGCGCATGCAGGACATCGGCTTTGATCTGCACAAGCACATCAGAAAAAACGAGGCCGCGCGCGGTGACATCCATCCCGCCGACATCGATGAAGTGATAGTCGATGCCTTGGCGCGTCACCGACTCCTGACGCGCCGCTACCTGGATGACCGACACGCGGGTGCCTGCGCTGACCGCCGCCTCGGGGATGTCCACTAGCGATGGCCAACGTTCAAAGACCTCGCTAGGCGCACATCCCTGCGGCGCGGGCAGAAAATTGATTTGCACGGCGTGCACGGCCGGTGCCTCAGAGGCCCGAGACTTGCGGCATGCGCAGACGTACCAGCTTGTTGGCCAGATTCAGCTCCCAGGGCCTGTCGTAGTTGCCGCGGCGATAGCGCCATCCGGCCATGACGCTCAGGCTACGCTTGGCCCATGGCGGCGAGCGCAGATCCTGCACCGTGGGAAAGCGGCAGCGGAGCACCGTCACGAAATCGTGGATGCGATGGCGCAGCTTGTCGGTGAGCCATGGCGCATCGGCATGGCAGGCGTAGTCGACCCAGCGCTTCTCCATCCACCCTTCCGGCGCGCTGGGAAACACCACCGGCTCGCCGTTGAGATCGAGCAGCGCCATCGACGACCGCTTGCCGCGATCGCTTTCGTGCTTGCTGCTCTCCGGTAACGGCGTGTAGATGTAGACGATGATTTCGGATTGTGGATTGATGCGCTTCAGTTCGCGAATGAATTCGAAAGTGTGCTCGGTTTCCTCTTCGGTGTTCTCCGGCGGCGCGACCATGAAGGAAAGCTCGGGGATCACGCCGTTGCGCCGGCACAACTCAGCGACCTCAAGCGTCTGGTCCGGCCGCGTGCCCTTGCGGATTTCCTTGAGCATCGCGCCGCTGGGAGACTCGGCACCGACATAGGCCATGCGCAGCTTGCTCTTGCGCACCAGCTTCCAAGTGCTCTCCGACAGGTTCAGCAGCGCGTCCGAACGGGCATAGCACCACCATGGCATCTCGAGCTTGGCCATCACTTCGAGCAGCGGAATCATGTCCACTTCACGGTCGAAGAAGTTGTGGTCGAAGAACTGTATCGAATCGGCACCGACTTCATACTTGAGATGGTGAAGGTCGCGCTCGAGCCGGCTCGCGCCTGGCAACACCGTGGTGCCCCCGAACATCGCGTTCACGCCGCAGAACGTACAGCGGAAGCGACAACCGATCGACGCCTGATGCGCCGCCGTGCGTCTACCCAGAAACGTGCGCGCGAGATAACGCCGCGGATCGCCGAGCTTGTCGTAGGGCAGCACGAGCCCACTGTCGTTCATCGTGAAGCGCCGATTCGGGTTATGCACGATGGCACCATCGTTCCGCCATGACAGGCTGCCGATCTTTGCCAGCGCATCAGGCTGGGCGCCGCGACTGATAGCGGAGACCAATTCAGGCAGGCTTTCCTCGCCCTGCCCGCGCACGGCGTAGTCGACGTACGGCGCGGCCAGCGCGGTATCCGCATAGAGCGTGGGGAAATAGCCGCCCCAGATGATCGGCAGCTGTGGAAAGCGTTCGCGGATGACTTTGGAGACATCGATCGATGGCGCGATCTGCGGGCCACCCATGACACTGAGGCCGACGGCGTCGAAGTTGCCCCCTTCTATCGTACGCAGGGTTTCACCGACGACGTCGCGATGCACGTTACCATCGATGATATGGCTGTCGCCGAAACGGTCGAGCGCCGCCGACAGGTGCAACAGCGACAGCGGAAACCTCGCGCTCGAGCGCGACGTGATGGTCGGATTGATCAGCAGCGTATTGGAACGATGAGTCATGAGCTTCCCGCAGGTGTTGATCGGTCCAGACGGCGCAGGTGGAACAACAGCGCAACCGGCACTTCCAGCGCCACGCGATCGAAGTGCGCGGCGGCTGGGATGTCAGCCGGATCGAGCATGGGTTCCAACACGCGTTCGATCCGCAGGCCGGTCGCCGCGCAGGCCGTATGCCAATGGCTGTAAAGGTGTTGCGTATGACGCACGGCGTAATGCTGACCGGCGGCTTTGAAATCGCGCTGCCAGCCCAATGCCGGCCCGATCGGATGCACGTCACTGCACAACACCATGCCACCTGGTCGCGTGACCCGGTGCAGTTCGGCCAGCGCGGGAAGCAGACTTTCAAGATGGCCGATGACCAGGCTACAGATCGTCAGATCGGCCCAGCCGTCCGTTATCGGTAAAGCGTTCAAACTGCCTTGCAGCAGCTCCAACTGGTCCCCATGCTCGACCTTGTTTAGTTCAGTGCGGGCGCGTTCCAGCATCGCCGGCGAAAGATCTACGCCTTTGACGCGCTTAGCGCCACGTCGTAACACATGCAACATGTAGCGGCCGCTGCCACAGCCAGCGTCAAGCACGGTACGCTCTTTGAGGTTTGCCGGCATCTGCCCGAGCATGGCGCGCTCTTCCGTCAGCATGACCGGATTGTGCGCATAGGCTGGATAACTCGGCGCCCACAGCGCATAGGCTTCCTTGGGTTCAAGAACCGGGAGGTGTGACATCAGCTGTACCGCGCTTCAACAGCAAGGACACGCTCATGCGCTCGTCGGTCAGAAACCAGTTCGAGCCCCGGTTCCAGATCGACCAGTGCGGGTTCCGCCAGCGACCGCGCCATCAACTTCGGCCGGCCATCCAGCGTCACGGCCACGGGCTCCATGCCGGAAATGGCAAACCATTCGGCGAAATCCGGATCGGCGATCCATGGAATGCCATCGCGCACCACGGCGCGGATATCGCTGCGCCGAATACCGACCAAGCTACGCGCCTCACCACCACGGTCCTCGACAATGACCAAGTCGGCTCGCGATCCCGGCACAAGGCTGCCGCGCAACGGCAGACGCAAGATGTTGGCCGCTTGGGTCGTGGCAAGCGCTAGCAGCTGTGCATGGCTGAGTTCACCGCGCGTGGCAATGGCGCGCATTTCATCCAGCAAATCGCGCGCGCCGCTGAGCCGCGAGTCAGTGCCCAGCGCAAGGCGGCCCGCTTCGTACAATCGCCTAGGATCCAGAGATCGCCCCAGCAGCGCACAGTTGCTCTCAGCACACCAGACCACCGCGGCGCCAGCGGCGATCACGCGTTCAATATCCTGCTCGCGCAAACCGACGCCGTGAATAAGCACGCAGTTTTCCGCTAGGCAGCCCATCTTATCCAGTTGTGTCAGCTCCGCCTGCGCCGCGGCGTCGGTGCCTTCGGCCAGGTGAATAAACCAGGGTTGGTCCATCGGCGTATCGGCAAAACTCTGCTGTACCGGTGGGCCATATTCGGGCCAGCCCAAGGCATAGCTCCAGCCGTAATTACGCAACAGTGCGACCGGAAAATCTGAAGCATCGAACGCCGCATGCCAAGGATCGTGATGTGCCACGCACGTGGTGCCGGCGAGCAAGTTTTTCAGCGCGCCATGGCGCATCCGGAGCGCCTTAGGAACGCTCAGAGCCGCCTTGACGGCTGGCTCCGCGAAGTGTTCCTGGAATGCGGTCATCCAAGCGTAACTGTTGGCAAACGGTGCGCCTTTGACCAGTGGTGGTACCGCATTGTTGTGCAGATGATCGTGCGCATTGATAAGGCCGGGAAAGATCAAGTGATCCCGCAAATCGAATCGATACGCCCGTGCGGCCAGCGACGCACCGATCCGCCCCGCTCTGATCGGCAGCGGCATCCGCGTAGGAGCTTCCGGCGCCATCGTGGTCGCGCGACAGAGAGTGACGTCCATAGCGGCTTGCAGAAGTTCCATGGAACTCAGGGCCGCCGCATTACGATCAAGAAGTGGTCACCCATGTCACGCAGCAGCGGCAGCGCGCCCCAGCGATCGTCCATCCGCCCCAGACGTTCGCACCAGGCTCGACGGCGTCGGTAGTAGTCCACCAGATACGGCGGCGGCATAAAAACACTCAGTCCGCGATAGCTCTCTAGTGAAAAATGCTCGGCGAACGCGCGGTAAAATTCGCGCGGAAAATAGTAGTAAGTCCAGATCGTTCGGCGATTCATGCCAACCGCGGTTGCGCCACGCGCCGCCCGTACTAGCGCTCGCTTGAAGCGCCCGCGCAGCATGTAGTGCCCCAACTCCCACGGGCAGAATCTTCCCATCACTGAAAAGACCAACCGGCCACCTGGTCGCAGCAGGCGCGCGCATTCGGTCGCGACCGCGCTCAGATCCGGCGCACAATTCAGCGGCCCGAAATTGGAATAGATGACGTCGAAGCCGTCGTCGAGTTTGTCCAATTGCTGGATGCCCACGTGTGCTGCCGTGACACGCGACGGCATGCCTTCATCCAGCGCCCGTGTCCGCGTGCGTTCGACCATCTGCGGCGACCAGTCGGTAGCAACGACAGCATGCCCACGCTTGGCGAATTCGAGCGCGTCGATACCGGTGCCGCAACCCAGGTCGAGCAGTCGGCAATTTTCAGGAAGACCATCGAGCACCGCGTCCCAAAGCGCAATACGCATGCGCTGGATCAGCTCGTTGTTGCCTCGCGGGCCGTCGTAGTCGGCGGCCACGCTGTCAAAGGCGAGCTGCGTCTCGAGCAGTTGCGCATCATCCAGAGGCGCGTCCGATCCCTGCCGACCGCCGTTCCATGCAGGCATCACTTTGTCGCCCATTCCTAGCTTGTGTTGCGCACGCATATCGATCTCCGCTGCGCAGAAACGCAGCACTTGTTTGCCGTGGCACTCGCTACAAAACCTCGATCGGTCGGCAGCGCCATCACGATATTTATCGTTAACGCTGCTCAGTGAGTGCCCGAACCGGCCGATTTGGTTGAATGCCGCACTGAGCCCATATCGAAACGTGGCTATTCACCTCAGAAGCGAATGCCATCGCGTATTTAGCGATGGATGTACGTCAGACGGACTTCTGGCGCCTCACCGCGTTTCTGGTGATAGCGGCGAACGCGCCGAGGCAAACACCCAACAGTAGACCGATACCCCACATCAGGGTGACATTGGGAAGTACCTGTCTATCGGGCACATACACCGGCCACATCATCGAAGTGTCGTACGTATAGGTTGGACTGAGACGTGCGACGAGATCGCTTTTCATCAACTGCAGAGCGCGAATGTCTTCGTTCTTGCCGGCCAGCAGCACGCTCGCGCTCAACGAGCCTAGCGAATCTGCGCTTTTCGCATTGCCTTTGTCTGACGAAGCCGCTTGCATCAATCGGTCCCGGTAAGTCATGGCGCTCGTCAAGTCCGCCTGGACCTGCTCGAGACGCGTGCGTGCCAGCGCGAGCGGCACCACTTCCAGCTGTTTATGGATAGCCTGCAATTGAACGACGGTTGCCTCGGCGAACTGGCGAGCCTGTTGCGCGGATTTGGCCCGAACGGTCAGCTTGATGAGAGGGCCTTCGTACGGTAGAGGCTCCAGCTTCAGACTCCCGCGAAAAAGCTGTGCTTCGGGTGTAGTGGACGAAAAGCCAATGCTTTGCATGATCTCGTTTTCGAACGGCACCAGTTGCAGACGCTCGATCACCCGCAGCAGCGGTTCAACCTTCGGATCTTGGCCTGCCGCCTGTCCTACCTGACCGATCTGGATCCAGGCAGTCGCTTGCCACTGGGGCTTTATGACATGCGTAAACGCAAAGGTACAGGCCAGAACCACCAGCAGCACGGCGACAAACCATCGCCGCTCCTGGACAAAAATCCGGTACATGTCGATCAGATAAATCTCATCACGTTGCATAATTTTGGCTCATGAGGAAAGTGGCGGAGACATGTTTCTATCGATGTTCGGGAAATCGTCCGCTGGCCCAGCGGAGGCATGATTTCGCGCTGTTCCGTCGGGCAGCCATGACGCCAGCACCTGCATCAAAAGACACAGGCCGATAAAACCCACGTTCGTCCAGGTGAATGCCTGGGGTGCAAAAGGCGACATGACGCCGACGTAGGCAACCCGCAGAAAAATCAGCAGGGAAAACAGAGAGACCTTCGGAAAAAGACGTCGTGTGCTCCAAAGCAGCAGTGCATACAACGCGAACATCGAAAGCACAGCGCCGAAAGG
>Ga0302313_10001887_pt1 | contig 15276 bp, 12 predicted proteins | sample III_Palsa_N2_2_FD_200454 | JGI IMG/M metagenome (GOLD analysis project Ga0302313, IMG submission 200454) | Peat permafrost microbial communities from Stordalen Mire near Abisko, Sweden - III_Palsa_N2_2 | ecosystem: Environmental > Terrestrial > Soil > Palsa > Peat permafrost | place: Sweden...
GGCCAGCTGCTGGCCAGCGGCCGTGCGGCCGTCATTCACCCCGACCCCTGAGATCTATGCCATGACCGCCATTCCTTCCTTGCGTCGCGCTTTGGTCACCGGTGGCAGTGGCGAACTGGGTAGCGCGATCTGCCATGCGCTGGCCGTTGGCGGCTATCACGTGATCGTGCACGGCAATCAAAGCCTGCATCGCGCCGACGACGTCGCCGCGGCCATTCGAGAGCAGGGCGGCAGCGCCGAGTCGTGCGCCTTCGACGTCACCGACGCGGGCGTGACGCGCGCCGCGCTGGACGCGCTGCTGGCCGAAGGCACCATCCATGCCGTGGTCAACAACGCCGGCATCCACGACGACGCGCCGATGGCCGGCATGTCCGACGAGCAGTGGCATCGGGTGATCGACGTGTCGCTGCACGGATTTTTCCACGTCACCCAGCCGCTGCTGCTGCCGATGGCGCGCGCGCGCTTCGGTCGTATCGTGTCGGTCAGTTCGGTCGCCGCGCAGGTCGGCAACCGCGGCCAGACCAATTACGCGGCGGCCAAGGCCGCGCTGCACGGCGCGACCAAGTCGCTGGCGCGCGAGATGGCCTCGCGCGGCATCACCGCCAACGTGGTGGCGCCGGGCATCATCGAGGGCCGCATGATCGGCGACGACTTTCCGCCCGAGCGAATCCGCGAGATGGTTCCCGCACAGCGCGCCGGCAAGCCGGCCGAAGTCGCGGCGCTGATCGCGTTTTTATGCAGTGAGTCGGCCGCCTATATCAACGCCCAGGTCATCGGCATCAACGGCGGCATGGCCTGAGAGCGTGAACAGGGTCTGAGAAAATTCTCAAGCGGCGAACAGCATCGGCCGCAGCCGCGCGCGGGCCAGGTCGCGCATGTCGCCGCTTAACGAATCACCACCGTCGGCCACCGCGCGTTCGACGATGCTGGCGGCCAGCCCCTCGAGCAGGTCGAGGTTTTCGCGCAGGCGTATGCGCAGGTCGGCATCGCTGAGCTGATCATGCAACGTCGCATTCATTTCGGCGAACCACGGCAGCATGCCCTGGTCGAGCATGCCGCGCGGATTGCGTCCCTGCGACAGCGCATGCCAACGGCCGAAGAAATGCTGCATGCGTTCGTTGAGCGCCTGCGCCGCCTCGAGTTCGCGCGCCATATCGGCGAACAGCGCGGCATCGCCCAGGCGCTGCTGAAACACCAGCTGGCACAGCACGCCCCAGTAGTAGGCGTAGTCCCAGATCACCTTGATCGGCAGCACTTCGGCGTTGCCGAACAGCGGGTACTGATGCCGATAGAGCTTGAGCGTGCTCTCGTAGAACGACAGGAACAGCCGTTCGTACAGCCGCGCATAGGGCGCGATCGGCTGACCGGCACGATCGATCGCCACCAGCCGGCAGATATAGGTATTGGCGATCGCGATGAAGTCGGTGCCGGGCGAGTAGAACGGATCGAGAAACGGCCCGGCCTCGCCGGTCAGCGCCCAGCGGTCGGCGCTGAACATGCGCGCGCAGCCGTAGGAGTAATGGCGGAAGAAGGCGAAGTCGAGCAGCTTGTCCTGCCGCTTGCCCACTTCGCGCGCGATCGCCGGCTGGTGCACGCCGAGCCAGTCCTGCGCGCGCGCAAAGGTGTTCATCGTGTCGATCGGATGCATCGCCGCGTCGGCCACGATACCGACCGAGTGCGCGCCCGAAGCCAGCGGAATCAGCCAGGTCCAGTAACCCGGTCCGCACAGGTGGTTGGTCGAGCGCCAGCGCTCGGCGGGGTTGCAGCGGCTCTGCCAGTCGTTGTCGTCGCACCATCCGTCGATCGCCAGGCGGTCGTCGAGGCGAAACCACACCGCGTTGGCGTGGTGGCCGTTGTCGCGGGTCAGCTCGAGCCGGCGCCGTATCATGCCGGCGCGGCCGGAGGCGTCGAGCAGCCAGCGCGCGCTGAGCGCATGCGTGTCGCCGTCGGCGTCGCTGTAGCGCACGCTGTGCGCATCGCCGTGGCTGCCCAGTTCGAACGTCTGCACGGTCACGTCGTCGCGAAAATCGATGCCGCGCCGGCGCGCTTCGTCGCCGAGAAAATTCTCGAAGATGCCGCGATCGATCTGGTAGCTCGGCGTCGGCAGCACCCGACGTACGCCCAGCTCCGTCACGTTCTCCAGATCGCTGCGGCCCTCGGAGAAAAAGAAGCGGAAGCCGAATTTGCGGATGTGCGCGGTTTCCAGATGCTCGCGCAGGCCCAGCGTCTCGGCCAGATAATGCGCGGCAATCTCCACCGTCGACTCGCCGATCTTGTGTGCGGCGGCGGGCAGCGGATGCGCGCGGCGCTCCAGCACCACGATGTCCATGTCCGGAAATTCGCCACGCAGCTGCAGCGCCAGGCACAGACCGGCGAGGCCGCCGCCGAGTATCACCGCATCGTGGGACGTGTTGGTCATGCAGACTCCGCGCCGCCGTTTCGGCCTTGATTGTGCACCGTTTGATCGTCGCACGGTGCCGGTGTTTTGGGCGTCAGCGGCGCGGCGTATCGACGCGCAATTTCGCCGCATGCGCGCGGTTAATGCTGGAATTGAGCGGCTGCGGAGTCGTGCACTTGGATGAATTTCAGGTCTAGCCGCAAGGCCAGAGGTTTGACGGATCGTATGAATCCCGGGTGCCAAACCAGAAAAGCTTGCCCCCTTGCTCAACGAAATGACCTGCTATATCTGATAGGAGACGAAACGAAAGCTGCGTGGCTTGCCAGGAGTCGATGCCCGTTATGTCGGGCAATCGCTGCGTGATGCCTACGGCTTCGATGGGACATGACCATGAAACGTCGCTCGATTGATAGGCGGCGCCAACTCGCAACGTGAGAACGAACTGGCTGCCGTCAGCGGCCACAGCGTCTAGGGTCCTTTCAGCGATCGGAGACTCCAACGTAAAACCCTCTACTAGTCGGCTACGGCACCGGCGCCAGGGTGGTCAGCGGTGCGCTCGCGCCGATTTGATCGACCACCAACGGCTGCGCGCGCGAGCGTCGGTAGCTTTTCACGATTGCGCCGTAATGAAACACCCGGCCGATGGTGTAGGTGGTGATGCGGGTCACGTCGCGCACGGGGGCGAAGTGGCTGCGCCGAAACGTGCCGTGATAGCGCGAGGCGATGGGCACCGCGACGACGCCGAGCTTTTTCTCGCGCGAAGCGGCAATCAGGATCGCCGCTTCGAACACGAAATGTTCGGCCGGCAGGTCTACCAGTTCCATCGCACGGCGCGGATACCAGCGCTGGCCGCTCTGGGTATCCGCCACCGGCTGTGCGCAGGCCCAGGAAATGCCCCAGTCGGCCACTGCGTTGGCGCGGCGGCGGCCCTTGGGCTGCTGGTCGCGATCGAGCAGGCGCGCGCCGATCACGATGTGCTCGGGATGGCCCGCGGCGGCCGCGACGATACGCGGAATATCGGCCGCCAGATGCTGGCCGTCGCCGTCCATGGTCAGCACCGCGTCGAAGCCTTGCCGTAGCGCTTCGCGAAACCCGCAGCGCAGCGCCTCGCCCTTGCCGCGCCGCTGCGCGTGACGCAGCAAGGTCACCGGCATGGCCGCGACGATCTCGGGCGTGCGGTCGTTCGAGCCGTCATCCACCACGATCACTTTTGCGCCCAGCGCCAGCACCGACTGCACCACCGACTGGATCGCCTCTTCCTCGTTGAGGCAGGGAATCAGCACGCACCAGCGGGCGCTGGAGGCGATCACGCGACCTGCTCCGCGGTGCGGCTTGGCGCGTGATCTTGCCGAGATGCGGCGGCCCGCAGCTCGATCCGCAGCCCCAGGCTCGCCGCCGCCTTCAGCTCGCAATGGCCATGGCCGCGCGCCAGTACGGCCAGCAGCGGCAGCGCTTCGGCGGAGGCGTTGGCGGCGCGCCAGCCGGCCAGTGGTTCGGGCAGCGCGTCGTCGGCCAAGCCCTGAATCGGCGCCAGCGTGACGTCCAGCGAGGCCAGCGTGCTTTCGCTGAGGTCGGGAGTGAGCACCAGCGCACAGCCGAACGAATGCGTGCAGCCGGTTTCTTCGACCAGCGGAAACACGCCGGCGATATCGCTGCACACCAGCAGCACGGGGCAACGGTCGGCCAGCGCATGGCTGATCGCTTCGAGCAGCCCGGCGCCAAAACTCATCCGCTGTGCGCACACGGCGGTGGACGGTTCGTGGCAGCCGGTGGCGATGGTCCAGTAGCCGGCCGGTGCGTTGTGCACCGAGTTGTGGAAGCGGATAGGCGAGAGCTCCTTGGGCGCGCTCGCCAGCGTGGCGCACATGTAATCGGTGATCGCCTGATCGCCGTGCGAGGAGGAAAACACGCAGGTCAGCGAATCCGCCGTGTGGCCGCTCATCGCCACCGCCTGTCCGGCCACCTCGGCCGCCAGCAGCACGCTTTCCGGTGCGCGGCGGCGCTCGTTCGGCGGCAGCGTGGTGGCTACCGGTTTCGGTGAGGGCGGCTCGGGTGCGTTGCCCCCCAGCAGCGCCTGCAGCGCGGCGAAGTTGCCCAGTTGCTTCGACCACAGGCCGATGCCTTCGACGTGAATGCGCAGAGGACTCATGCGGCAAACTCCGCGCGGGCGAAAGCGAGGCAGGCGTTGTTGCCGCCGAAGCCGAACGAATTGCTGAGCGCTACGTCGACCCGCTGCTGTTCGTTGGTCCAGGCGAACTGCGGTCCGCAGCCGGCGTCCGGCGTGGCGCCGCCGAGGTTGCCCGGGATCAGGCCGTGCTCGATCGCCTGCAGCGCGATGGTCGCCTCGATGATGCCAGCGGCGCCCAGCGTGTGGCCGGTGAAACCTTTGGTGGAGCTGCCGCGGGTGCGCGCCGGAAACGCGCGGCTGACCAACGCGGCTTCCACTTCATCGTTTTTCTGGCTCGCCGTGCCGTGCAGATTGATGTAATCGACCCGATCGGCATCGATGCCGGCGCGCGCCAGCGTGTCGCGCAGCGCCAGCTCGGCGCCGAGGCCGTCCGGGTGCGGCGTCGACATATGGTGCGCGTCGCTGGCTTCGCCGTAACCGAGCAGGCGCGGCGCCGTCGGCGCGGCGTCGACCCGCTGAAGCAGGGCGAAGCCGGCCGCCTCGCCGATCGAGATGCCGTTGCGCGCGGCGTCGAACGGCCGGCACGGCTGCGGCGAGACCAGCTCCAGCGCGTTGAAGCCGAACAGTACGCTGTCGCACAGGGTGTCCACACCGCCGACTACGGCGGCATCGACCAGGCCGAGTCGGATCAGCCGTTCGGCGTTGGCGAACACCTTCGCGCTGGACGAGCAGGCGGTGGAAATGGTCAGGCACGGACCTTCCAGTTCCAGCGCCGCGGTGACAAAGGCCGCCAGCGAATGCGGCGCGTGGATGGCCGGGCGACGCATGTCCGCGGGAAAGCCGCCGTTGGCGTCGAGCCGGCGGTAGGCGGCTTCCGTCTCGCCGATGCTGGCGGTGGAGGTGCCCAGCATCAGCGCGATGCGGTGCGCGCCGTAGCGTCCGCGCGCGGCGCGCACGCGGTCGAGGAAACCGTCCTGGTTCAGGCCGAGCCAGGCCAGCCGGTTGTTGCGGCACTCCCATACGGAAAGATCCGCCGGCAGCGGCGCGTCCTCCACGCCGGCTACGCGCCCGATCCAGCAGTCCAGCGGAGCGCTGCTGAAGTCGTTCGGGCGCAGGCCGCTGCGGGCCGCCTGCAGGGCATCGAACTGTGCCGCCAGGCCGTGGCCGATGGCCGAGGTGGCGGTGTACGCGGTAACCGCGAGCGGGGTCATGGGATCGGGCATCGCAAAAGCCTACCGGTCGATTCAGGGATTGCCTAGCCTTCCGGTGGACCGGCGGCAGACGGCGCTGATACTGGGGTTTTGGGCATGAAGGCTGCGGGAACGCCGACGCTCGCCCGGGCGGCTTGTTAAGCTCGCCGCTGTTGAATGAGCGGGATACATGATGAGCGACCAGGCCGAACGTGCCGAAACTTTCCTGCGCGGACTGCAGGACCGCATCTGCGCCGCCGTGGAGCAGGCCGACGGCCGCGCCCGCTTCGTCGAGGATGCCTGGACGCGCGAGGGCGGCGGCGGTGGGCGCACGCGCGTGCTGAGCGAAGGCGACGTGTTCGAGCAGGCCGGCGTCAATTTTTCCTACACCCGCGGCAAGTCGCTGCCGCCCGCGGCGACGGCGCGCAAGCCCGAACTCACCGGCGCTTCGTACGTGGCGGCCAGCGTCTCGCTGGTGCTGCATCCGCGCAATCCGCATGTGCCGACCACGCATGCCAACGTGCGCTATTTCGAAGCCAGCAAGCCGGGCATGGAACCGGTGTGGTGGTTCGGCGGCGGCTTCGACCTCACGCCGTTCTATCCGTATGACGAAGACGTGCGGCACTGGCACGGCGTGGCGAATGAACTCTGTACGCCGTTCGGTTTGGACGTCTATTCGCGTTACAAAAAATGGTGCGATGAGTATTTCTATCTCAAGCATCGCGACGAGACGCGCGGCGTCGGCGGCCTGTTTTACGATGACCTCAACGAAGACGGTTTCGAGCGCTGCTTCGATTTCACTCAGGCGGTGGGTAACGGTTTTCTCGACGCCTACCTGCCGATCGTCGAACGCCGCAAGGCAACGCCGTACGGCGAGCGCGAGCGTGAATTCCAGCTCTACCGCCGCGGCCGTTACGTCGAATTCAACCTGGTCTACGACCGCGGGACGCTGTTCGGCCTGCAGTCCGGCGGGCGCACCGAATCGATTCTGATGAGCCTGCCGCCGCGCGTGCGCTTTGAGTACGCCTACGCGCCGGAAGCAGGCTCGGCCGAGGCGAAGCTGGCCGATTATTTGAAGCCTAGGGATTGGATTGAGAGTTGAGAGACGAGGGGCGAGGGGCGAGCGAAAGGCGAGAGCCGACTCGCGCCGACTGCCGGCTTCCCGCAGCGCCTTCGTCTGACGCCCTCGCTACTCGCCCCTCGTCCCTAGCTCTCGCTCCCGCTCATCAAGGCGTCGCGCCACTGAATTTCACCACGGTGGCGCCTTTCACCGGCCCGATCTGCGCGCTGTCGCTGACGTTCAGCACCACGTCGCGGCGAAACTCCAGCGTGCCCTGGACCACGGCGTGCGGGCCGATGGTGATGATGGGGTCGTGGCTTTTGCCCCAGTGGAACCAGCTGCCGCTGTTTTTCTCGACCAGGATGCCGCCCTCGACGTGCGAATTGGCGCCCACGGTAATGTCACCATTCACTGTATCGATGCCGCCCGCCACGTGTGCCGTTTCCAGCGTGATGCCACCGTTGACGTTGCTGAGCTTGCCCAACACTTCGGCACCGTGAGCCAAATGCAGCGTGCCGTTGACCGAGGTGACCGTGCCAGCGACGCGGCTGCTGTCGCCCAGCGTTACGGCGCCATTGACCGTCTCCAGCGACCGGGCCTGTGCCTTGTCGCCCAGATCGATCGAGCCGTTCACCGTATCGGCCTTCTCGACCTTGGCGCCGTCGCCAATGCGGACCGAGCCATTGACGGTGCTGACGTCGCCGGCGGGCTGGTTGGCCTCGACGGTGACCGAGCCGTTGACCTTGCTGATGTCGTCGCCGCTGGCCCAGGCGGCCGAGGGCAAAGTCGCCAGCGGCAGCGCCACGGCGAACGCCGCGCTGATGAAAATCGTCGGGAATCGACGCATGACAGTCTCCGTAGATGATGTGTGCACTTAGGATGCGGCGGCGCGCTCCGGGGTTTACCGTGACCTGTGGCAGGGGTCGCATTTGACGCTGCCGGCTCGCGGCCGCACCATGCCGGCCTGTCCCGACCTGATGATCGCCATGCACAAGCTCGTACTGATTCGCCACGGCCAGTCGCAGTGGAACCTCGATAACCGCTTCAGCGGCTGGGCCGATATCGACCTCACGCCGCAGGGCAACGCCGAAGCGACTGCCGCCGGCGAGCTGCTGAAGTCGTCCGGCTACACCTTCGATGTCGCCCACACGTCGGTACTCAAGCGCGCGGTGCGCACGCTCTGGGGCGTGCAGGACGCGCTGGAGCAGATGTGGATACCGGTGCTGACCGACTGGCGCCTCAATGAGCGTCACTACGGCGGCCTCACCGGCCTCAACAAGGCCGAGACGGCGGCCAAGTACGGCGACGATCAGGTCAAGATCTGGCGCCGCAGTTATGACATTCCGCCGCCGCCGCTGGAGCGCAGCGCCAACGAGTCGGTGAACGACCCGCGCTATGCCTCGCTGGACCCGAAGGAAATCCCCGACACCGAATGCCTGAAGGACACCGTGGCCCGCGTGTTGCCGTACTGGCACGAGACGCTGGCGCCGGCGATCCGCGCCGGCCAGCGCGTGCTGGTGGTGGCCCATGGCAATTCGCTGCGCGCGCTGGTGAAGTACCTGGACACTATTTCCGACGAAGCCATCGTCGAGATGAACATCCCCAACGGCATTCCGCTGGTCTACGAGTTCGACGAGCACCTCAAGCCGCTGCGCCACTACTACCTCGGCGACGCCGCCGAGATCGAAGCGAAGATGGCGGCCGTCGCCAACCAGGGCAAAGCGAAATAGCCATGACCAAGGCCACCTCACCGCAGGCCGTTGCCGCCGCGCTGACCGAATACTGGTCGCCGCGTGTGGTGGGCGAGCTCGAGGACAACTACATCAAGGTGGCCAAGGTGCACGGCAGCCTGTGCTGGCACAGCCATGACGACGAGGACGAATTGTTCCTCGTGCTCAAGGGACATCTGCGCATCGAGCTGGAAAACGCCGAGGCGATCGAGCTGGACCAGGGCGAGATGTTCGTGGTGCCCAAGGGCGTGCGACACAACCCGGTCGCCGCGGAGGAGTGCCACATCCTGCTGATCGAACGCAAATCGACCCTGCACACCGGCGATGTGGTGATGGACAAGACGCGCTCGCTGGCCGAGCAGCTCGGCGACGCCTAGCCACGGTTTAGGGTGATGCCCGGCGCATGACAGTCGTCATGCGCGACAGCGGTATCCCGTCAGTCGTCACTGCCTCGGCGCTGGATTAAGCTGTGCCGGTATCCACTCACCGGCGACGCCCATGCCTGCTCATCTGTCCCAATACCTCATCATGCTGCCGATCATGGCCTGGGTGATCTGGCGCCGCGTCAGCCGCTCGTTCGGCCGTCAGCCGATCAAGCGCAAGACCATGATCGCGCGTATCGCGATCTTTGCCGTGATCGGCGTGCTGCTCGCGCTGGCCGGCCTGCACAAGATCGAGCTGGCCGAAGGCCTCTTCGGTGGCGTGCTGCTCGGCGCGGCGCTGGGCATCCTTGGCGTGCGCCTGACCCGCTTCGAAGTCGATCCCGTACGCGGTGACTGCTATGTGCCCAATCCCTGGATCGGTGCGTTTCTCACCGTGCTGCTGCTCGGTCGGCTGGCGTATCGATTTATCGTGGTGATGCCGCAGGTCCAGCAAGCCCACGTCGCGTTGCAAGGGCAGGGCGTGCCTGACCCCGGCGCACAAGCCTGGTCCTCCGCCTACACCTCCAGCCCGCTGACCATGCTGGTGATCGGCCTGCTGATCGGCTACTACATTCTTTACTTCACCGGCCTGCTCATCCACCACCGCCGCTTTCAGCGCGCGCAGTTGGGGGCCACGGCTGCCTAACGCCCACGCGTAGGTTGGGACGAGCGCAAGCGAATCCCAACGTTTCTCTCAACCCAACGTCAAGGAAGACGTCGTGCGATATCGAAGAGCAAAAGCCGCCGGGGGCACCTACTTCTTCACCGTGAATCTGGCCGATCGTTCGAGTTCACTGCTGGTTGAGCATGTCACTGAGCTTCGCCAAGCTGTTCGCACGGTCAAACAACGCCATCCCTTCGACATTCTTGCCTGGGTCGTTTTACCTGAGCATAGGCATGCGGTATGGATGCTTCCTCCCGATGACGATGATTTTTCCACGCGCTGGATGCTGATCAAAACAGGCTTCTCGCGAAGCATTCAATGTGCATAGCCCATCAATGCATCACGCCTGCGCAAGGGCGAACGCGGCATCTCGCAGCGGCGCTTCTGGGAGCCTCAGATTCGTAATGAAAACGATCTCGCGCGTCACATCGATTACGTCCATATCAATCCGGTGAAGCACGGCCATGTTGTGAGCGCCAGCGACTGGCCGTTTTCTTCGATTCACCGATATGTCCGTGAGGGCGTGATCGGTACAGATTGGGCATGCGACCAGAGTGCCGCGGGTATTGGCGGTGAGCGGTGCGCGTGACGTTGGGATTCGCGTTCGCTCGTCCCAACCTACGTCTTCAATTCTCCAAACATCGCGGAAAACTCGCGGGCGAAACGGTGCACGTCGCCGGGCCAGCGTGCTGACAGGTAGTTGCCGTCGCGGACTACGAAGGCCGGGGAGTCGTCGGTGGCGCTGTCGCGCGCGATGCCGTTGGTTTTGCGAGCGTGGTCTTTTGCGTTGTGCGGCACGTCGCGGAAATCGGCGGGGTCGGCCAGCGCGCGCGTGACTTCCTGCTGCACCGACATATAGCCATCCGTTTGATCCGGCGCTTCACTGTAGGTGCGGTAGTAGTGCGGATCCCAGAAGCGGGTGATGCGCGTGGTCATCCATGCTTTCTTCTCGAAGGCCCAGGTCAGTGCGGTGGTGCGGCGGCCGAACAGCACGGATTTGCCGTTCCTGAGCGAACGGCTGCGCGCGGCGAGCAGTACGCCATGGCAGATCGCCGCCACCGGCTTGCCGGCGTCGAAGAATGCCGCCACAAGCTGCTGCAACACCGGGCTTTCCAGATACTCGCGCATGCCGCGCGCGCGGTGACCGCCGGGCAGCAGCAGGCCGTCATACTCTTTCGCGTTGAGCTCGTCCCAGCGCCGCGGCGAGTGGAACGCGGCATCGTCCTGCATGGCGGCGTAGGCTTGGCGCGCATCGCGATTGGCGCGCAGCACTAGCCCGACCACGCGCAGCCTGCGTAGCCCCGGCAACCAGCCCCACGGGTCCAGCCCGATCCCGCTGAGCATCAGCTCATCCGAGTGCGCAGGCCGTCCATCCGGCGTGGCGAACACAACGCCATGCCCATCGTTGCGCAGGGTCTGCCAGCTCACCGCGACTTCCGACGGATCGGAATCGCGGCTCGGCAAAGGGATAAGAACGTTGGCCATGCCGACAGCCTCGCTCAGGCCGCTGGCGTATTCAAATAATCCAGGCTCGCCTGCAGCATCGATTCCATGCCGATGGTGAGCGCGCCTTCGTCGAGAAAGAATTTTGGCGAGTGGTTGGACGGCGCCTTCGACGCGTCTTGACCTTTTGGCGTGGCGCCGACGAAGAAATACACGCTCGGCACCGTCTGCGCGAAATAGGCGAAGTCTTCCGAGGCCATCCACGGCTTCGCTTCGATCGCGTGTTCGCTGCCGATCGCCTTGCCGATGCTGGCGCGCACGCGCGCGGCGAGCGCGGGGTCGTTGACCAGTACGGGATTGCTGTCGCCGACCGGAATCTGTTCGTCAACCGTGGCGCCGTTGGCGGCGGCGATGTGCTCGGCCGTCATCTTCAAGTCGTCCACCGCCTGCTGGCGCATGCCGGCGTCGAAGGTGCGCAGCGTGCCCTGCAGCTCCACCTGGTCGGGCACGATGTTGTAGCGCGAGCCGCCTTCGACGATGCCGAAGCTCAACACCGCCGGCAGCGTGCTGATATCCAGCCGGCGGCTGACGATGGTCTGCGCGGCGGTGATGATTTCCGCCGAGGTCACGATCGGGTCGATGCCGTTCCACGGCATGGCGCCATGCGTCTGCTTGCCGTGTACCACCATGCGGAACCAGTCCGAGCCGGCCATCGTCGGCCCCGGCCGTACCGACACCGTGCCCACGTTGAGCGAGCTGACCACGTGCATGCCGAACATCGCGTCGGGTTTGAAATCGCGAAACAGGCCTTGCTTCAGCATCAGCGAGGCGCCGCCTTCCTCGCCGGCCGGCGCACCTTCCTCGGCCGGCTGGAACACGAACAGCACCGAGCCATGCAGGGTCTTCTTGATGCCGCTGAGCGCCTGCGCCATGCCCAGCAGCATCGCCGTATGCGCGTCGTGGCCGCAGGCGTGCATCACGCCGGTCGGCTTGCCGCGGTATTCGCCGGTCGCCGTCGAGGCAAACGGCAGTCCGGCGGGCTCGGTCACCGGCAGCGCATCCATGTCGGCGCGAATGGCCAGCCGCGGACCGGGCAGATCCCCCTTCAGCAGACCGACCACGCCGGTGTGTGCGATGCCGGTATGCACCTCCAGCCCGAACTTTTTCAGCTGCGCCGCCACCAGCGCCGAGGTGCGCACCTCGCGATTGCTGAGCTCGGGATGCTGGTGAATATCGCGCCGCCACGCGGTGACTTGCGGCAACTCCTTTTGCGCCATCGCCTGCACGCTCGGTGGGGGCGTGTCGGCGGCGTGCAGTGAAGGTATCAGACTGGTGGCTAGCGCGAGAGCGAAGGCAGTGCGGCGCATAATCATCTCCGGCAAGAGTTGCGTCGATGCTAGCGCGCCGGCTGCGCGGATGGGCGATTTCCATCGTTGCGGCGCTAATTTTATTGAGTCGCTGTCATGCGACGGCTGATGACGGTCCACCGCAACAGGGCGCGCAGTTGACTGGCAGGTTTATGCCAGCGCGCTCACAGAGCCACGCGCCGAGCGTGCCTTAGACGATGGTGGAGTCGACCGCTGGACTAGACTGTTCTGCTACCAAATATGGAGAGCGCCTTTGCTGGCCTATATTTTTGTATTGGCTGTCGCGCTGGTCGCGGGCTGTCTGAGCGGGGTTATCGGGACGGGCTCGTCGATCATGCTGCTGCCGGTGCTCGTGTTTGCTTATGGGCCCAAGGAAGCGGTGCCGATCATGGCCGTGGCGGCGGTCATGTCCAACGTATCGCGCGTCGCGCTCTGGTGGCGTGAGCTGAATTGGCGGGCGTTTCTTGCCTATTCGATTCCGGGAGTGCCGGCAGCGGCGCTGGGTGCGCGCACGCTGCTGGCCTTGCCGACCCATGTGATCGAAGGTGCATTGGGTGTTTTCTTTCTGCTGATGGTCCCGGCGCGCTATCAGCTTGTCCGACTGAACATTCGTATACGGCTGTGGCAACTGGCGGTGGCGGGCGCTTTCATCGGATTTCTCACCGGCCTGGTGCTGTCGACTGGCCCGCTCAGCGTGCCGGCATTCACCGCCTACGGGCTGCTGAAAGGGTCATTTCTTGCCACGGAGGCGGCCAGCTCGCTGGCGCTATATACCAGCAAGGTTTTTGCCTTTCGCGAGCTCGGTGCCTTGCCCGTGACGTCCATCGTCAAGGGACTGATTGTCGGCTCATCGCTGATGGTAGGAGCCATCGCCGGCAAGGCAGTCGTGTTACGGATGAGCCCGGGTCGTTTCCATCTCATCCTCGACGCGGTGATGATCGTTTCAGGCGTGTCGATGCTGTGGGACGCTTTTCGCTAGCCGCTCATTTGATATTTTTCCCTGGCGATGCCGGTGGATGAGCCTGTCGACGGATTGTTTAGTGCCCAAAGCCTTCGCGATTTCCCTTCGAACCAGAATCTAGCCGTCCAGACAACGTGCAAACATTCCGAATGATGCGCGGTCGTTCTTCATCTCATCATTTGCTATGCCGCATTGCGCATAGCCATGACAGTCGACTCGCGCTAAGTTGATGGTTCGAAACGATACCGGAGCACGCATGAGCGAGATCACTGATGTCATCGTGATTGGCGCGGGGCTGGCTGGCCTGGTGGCCGCGACCGAGCTGACCGATGCCGGCAAGCGCGTGCTGATTCTGGAGCAGGAGCCCGAGCAGAATCTGGGCGGGCAGGCGTTCTGGTCGTTTGGCGGCCTGTTCTTTGTCGATTCACCCGAGCAGCGACGCATGGGCGTGCGTGACTCGGCGGCGCTGGCGCTGTCGGACTGGATGGGCAGTGCGGGTTTCGATCGCGCGGAAGATCACTGGCCGCGACGCTGGGCCGAAGCCTATGTGCATTTCGCCGCGGGCGAAAAACGCGCGTGGCTGCATGCCATGGGCATGCGCTGGTTTCCGGTGGTTGGCTGGGCCGAGCGCGGAGGCTATGGGGCGATCGGTCACGGCAATTCGGTACCGCGTTTTCATGTGACCTGGGGCACCGGTCCAGGCGTGATCGAACCGTTTGTGCGCCGCGCGCGCGCCGCCGAAGCCAAGGGCTTGCTGCGCTTTGCGTTTCGTCAGCGCGTGGATGAACTGATCGTGGAAAACGGTGCCGTCGTCGGCGCGCGTGGCGCCGTGTTGATGGCCGATCTTGCCGAGCGCGGCAAGCCGACGTCGCGCGAGGCGGTCAGTGAATTCGAGCAGCGCGCGCAGGCGGTAATCGTCTGCTCCGGCGGCATTGGCGGCAACCACGAGCTGGTTCGCCGCTACTGGCCATCGCGCATGGGCGAGCCGCCAAAGCACATGCTGTGCGGCGTGCCGGCGCACGTCGACGGCCGCATGCTCGACATCGGCGCCGCGGCGGGCGCCAATCTGATCAACCGTGACCGCATGTGGCATTACGTGGAAGGCATCGAGAACTGGAATCCGATCTGGCCGCGGCACGCGATCCGCATTCTTCCCGGTCCGTCCTCGCTGTGGTTCGACGCTACCGGTCAGCGGTTACCCGGTCCGCTCTGGCCCGGTTTCGATACGCTCGGTACGCTCGAGCACCTGCGCCGCACCGGCTACGACTACAGCTGGTTCATCCTGGATCAGCAGATCATCCGGCGCGAGTTCGCGCTCTCCGGCTCGGAGCAAAATCCCGACCTCACCGGCAAGAACTGGCGCCTCGTGGCCAGGCGCGCGCTCGATAAGGGCGCGCCGCCGCCGGTGGAAGCGTTCAAACAGCACGGCCGTGATTTCGTCGTGCGTGACACGTTGGAGGAACTGGTCAAGGGCATGAATGCGCTGGCCGGTAACGAGCTGATCGACGTTGCGCATATCCGCTGCGAAGTCGAGGCGCGTGACCAGCAGTTCGACAACCCGTACGCCAAGGACGGTCAGGTGATGGCAATTCACAATGCCCGACGCTATCGCGGCGACAAGCTGGTGCGCGTGGCCAAGCCGCATCGGCTGCTCGATCCGAGCAAAGGACCGCTGATCGCGGTGCGGCTCAATATCCTCACCCGTAAAAGCCTCGGCGGTTTCCAAACGGATCTCGACAGCCGCGTGCTGGCGCCGGACGGCCAACCGCTGCCGGGCCTTTACGCCGCGGGGGAGGCGGCCGGTTTCGGCGGCGGTGGCCTGCACGGCTATCGTGCGCTGGAAGGCAGTTTTCTCGGCGGCTGCCTGTTTTCCGGCCGCATCGCCGGTCGCGCCGCGGCCAAGGCCTGCGCAT
>Ga0302313_10001888_pt1 | contig 15275 bp, 11 predicted proteins | sample III_Palsa_N2_2_FD_200454 | JGI IMG/M metagenome (GOLD analysis project Ga0302313, IMG submission 200454) | Peat permafrost microbial communities from Stordalen Mire near Abisko, Sweden - III_Palsa_N2_2 | ecosystem: Environmental > Terrestrial > Soil > Palsa > Peat permafrost | place: Sweden...
CCACACAACCGTCACCAAGGCCAAGGCTACCCGTCCTATCGTCGAGAAGATGATTACGCTCGGCAAGAACGGCAGCGTTCATGCTCGCCGCCAGGCTCTGGCTTACCTTATGGGGCCTGAGTCGGTCGATCGTCTCTTCAATACGGTTGCTCCCCGTTACGCGACGCGTCCGGGCGGCTACAGCCGCATCATTCGCACCGGCGTCCGCAAGGGTGATGCTTCGGAGATGGCGTTCATCGAGTTGCTTGATGCCGAGCAGGAGCTCAGCGAAAAGGCTGCTAAGCGCGAAGAGAACCGCGCCAAGCGCCGCGAAGAACTGCAAAAGCAGCTCGACGAGCGTGGGCCCGGTGAAGACACAGACCCCAGCGCAAGCGCCGCTTAGGTCGTTTGCATTTCCAGTAGTAGCAAAAGGCGCGTCCGTAATGGGCGCGCCTTTTGTCTTCTTGCCGTATTTGAGTGTTGCGACTAAGTTTGATTTTCCGCGATCCTTGCGACCACCTGCCGGTAGTAATCCCTGTACGACACCACGCGATCTTTCCCACTGCGCTTGGCCTCATAGAGCGCTTCGTCGGCCAGGTGGACCAGACGCTGTTGGTTCAGGGTGGCCGCGTCGAGGCTTGCTGTGCCGATGCTGACCGTCATTGGTTCGCACTCCCAGGTTGCCGCACGCACGCTCTCCAGAATGCGTTCCGCCAGTAGCATGGCCTGTTCTTCGCCGGTCTCCGGCAGCAGCAGGACGAACTCTTCGCCGCCATATCTTGCCGCCAGGTCGCCTTCGCGGGTGGATTTTTCCAGCAGAGACGCAAACTGCTGCAGCGTCGTATCACCTCGCTGGTGGCCGTAGAGATCGTTGCGCCGCTTGAATCCGTCGAGATCCAGCATCAGCACGGAGAGTGCTCGATTCTTGCGCTTTGCCTGGGCGAACTCCAGCGTCAGCCGGTCGTCGAAGACCCTGCGATTCGCGAGTTTCGTTAAGGAATCGGTGCCGGCTAAGTCTTGCAGTTTTAGATTCATGGCCTCCAGTTCGGTCTGATACTGCCGCAACTGGGCCTCATGCAGCAGCTCTTCGGTTACCTCCACGGAGACGCACCCGATCAACGTTCCGCCTTCCCCGTCGCTGCATGGAAACTTGTAGGACTTCCAATGGGAGATCGTTCCATCTCCATTGTGCGTCGGCTCGGTCATCACGCTGAGAACCTGCGTCGCCAGCACCTCAACATCGTGTGCGTGATATCGCGCAGCCAGCTCGGCTGGAAAGAGATCGGTGTCGCTCTTTCCTATCCACTCCTGTTGTGTAATGCCGAATTTCTGTGCCATCACGCGGTTGTAGAAGAGGAACCGCCCATCAGCGCGCTTCAGAAAGCTCATAAAGGGAGCGCTGTCCATAAAGGCGGCAAAACGCTGCTCACTGGCGGAAAGTTTGGCCTGCGCTTCTTTTGCCTCAGCCAGCGCGCTTTCCATGTGCCGCCGGTGAAGGCGCAACTCCATGCGAGCAGTCACCTGTCGCGCCAGCACTTTCAGGGCGGAGATCTGGGTCGGCGTCAGCTGCCTGGGGACGCGGTCGAGCACACATAGTGTTCCAAGGGGGAAGCCATCAGGGCTGGAGATTGGCATGCCCGCATAAAACCGGAGGTGCGTTTCGCCGGTGACCAAAGGATTTTCCGCAAACCGCGGATCGGTTGTCGCGTCCTCGACCAGCAGCAGGTCCGGCTGCTGGATGGTGTGGGCGCAGAAGGCCATCTCGCGGGGCGTCTCACGAACGGTGAGTCCGATTGCGGCTTTAAACCACTGCCGCCGGTCGTCTAGCAGAGTCACCAGGCTCATCGGCATATCGCAGATGGCGGCGGCGGTCTCTACCAGTTCGTCGAACTCGGGCTCGGGAGCGGTGTCCAACAGTTCCATGCGGAGCAGCGCGGCGAGCCGTTCGGCCTCTTGCTCCTGCATCTGGACCTGACTGGAAGAAACCATTTCCTGCATTAGAACACCCCTGGGCCGGTCCGATAGGTACAGCATAACGTCCTGAAAGCTATTTTTATGTTGCAATTTGCGTCTAGTTTCGCCTGGCAGGGGAACGGTTTTCGGTCTGCGGGCATCCGAATCCTCGTGTGCGGTAAACTACGGCTCACAGCCTTCGAGGAAGCGAGTTTTTTCGCGCCCAATTTCATAAGATGCCTATTGTCGAACTTCAGAATATTCGCAAGGTCTACGACACCAAAGTCGCAGTCGAAGGCCTAACCCTGACCATCGAGCCGGGAACCATGTTCGGGCTCCTTGGCCCCAACGGCTCCGGCAAAACCAGCTCCATCCGCATGATGATTGGAATGACGGTTCCCGATTCCGGATCGGTTCGACTCTTTGACAAGCCCTTCGCTCGCAACTTGCTGCATCGTGTTGGGTATCTGCCGGAAGAGCGCGGGCTCTATAAGAAGATGAAGGTGCTCGACCAGCTTATCTTTCTCGGCCAGTTGCATGGGCTGGAAGAAGCGACTGCCCGCAGGCGGTCGCTTGCGTGGTGTGAGCGCATGGAGATCACCGAGGCCATCGAGAAGAAGACCGAAGAGCTCTCCAAGGGCATGCAGCAGAAGATCCAGTTCATTGCGGCGCTGCTGCATGAGCCGGATCTCATTATTATGGATGAGCCCTTCAGTGGGCTCGACCCGGTGAATGCAGAGCTGCTTATGGATACGCTGGTCGCGCTTCGCGGTGAGGGCAAAGCGATTTTGTTCTCTACGCATCGCATGGACCAGGTGGAAAAGCTTTGCGACTCCATCGCGCTGATCTCGCGCGGACGCCTGCTGCTCTCCGGCTCCATGCGCGAGATCAAATCGAAGTATCCCCGCAACCGGCTGCAGGTTGTCTTCACTGGTGACGATACGTTTCTTCGCCACGCCGGGATTGTTGAGTTCAAGAACTACTCCGGCATCGCCGAGATTCAGCTTCACAGTGAGTCTGAAGCGCAGACAATTCTTGCTGAAGCCATCGCTAATGGCACGCACATCAACCGCTTCGAGGTGATGGAACCTACGCTCGAAGAGATCTTCATCGAAAACGTCCGCGCCAGCTTCGGCGACGCAGAGGCAGGAGGCCGAGTCGATGCATAACATCTGGCTTATCGCGAAACGCGAGTATACCGAGCGCATCCGCACCAAGGGTTTCATCATCGCCACGGTGCTGATCCCCACTCTCATGGGTGGGGGAATATTCGCCGCGACGGCGCTTGCGACTCACAGCAAGACTGCCTCGCATATTGCCATTGTGACGACCCAGCCGCAGCCCGCGACTGATCTGAAGCACGAGCTCGAATCCGGCAAGGACACCACGATGACTGTCGATATCGTGCCACCAGCGCCCGGTATCAACGCGACACTCGACCGGCAGATGGAGAACAAGCAGCTCGACGGCTACCTCGTCATTCATCAAGGCCCTTCGTCCTCGCAACAGGCTACTTACGACTTCACGCCGCGCTCTTCCGCCGACATTGCCACATCGAGCGCGGTGAAGGAAGGCCTGCACGACGTAGTTGCCCGCGAGTATCTCGCCCAGCGCGGTGCGTCTGCTTCGGACATTGACGCCTTCATGCACCCGGTTGAGATGAACATCGTCGGTAAGGGCGGCAAGAAGGGCGACTCCAGAGCTTCATTTCTGGTTGCGTACATTTTGTTCTTCCTCATGTACATGGTCGTGCTCATGTACGGGATGAACGTCGCTCGCTCCATTATTGAAGAGAAGACATCGCGCATCTTCGAAGTGCTGCTAGCCACTATCAAGCCGAGCGAGCTACTTGCCGGAAAGATCATCGGCGTTGGCGCAGTCGGACTTACGCAGGTTGGGGTATGGATGATTGCGGCGGCTGCTCTGGCAGCTCGAGCCGGGGCGATGAGCGGCGTCACTATCAGTTTCACGCAGACGATCTTCTTTATCGTGTACTTCGTGCTCGGCTACGCGCTGTACTCCAGCGTTGCCGCTGCTCTTGGCGCCATGACGAACTCCGAGCAGGAGCTCCAACAGCTCAATATGTTTCTCATGATGCCGCTGTTTTTCTGCATGCTCATGCTTGGTCCGCTGATTAGTAACTCCAACTCCACGCTCTCCCGCATCGTCTCGCAGATACCCTTCTGCGCGCCCTTGCTGATGAACTTCCGCATCTCGCTTTCGATGCCGCAGCCGTGGGAGATAGCTCTCTCGATTGCGCTCATTCTCGTCACTATCTTTGCTGTTCTCTGGGTCTCCTCGCGTATCTACCGCGTCGGTATCCTGATGTACGGCAAAAAGCCCAACTTGCCCGAGATACTTCGCTGGCTCAAGTACAGCTAGAACACGCGCAGCGGGCATCCAGCTACACTCAACACGTGGCCTTCTCTCGTAAGCAGCGCATTCTCATCGCCGTCGTCCCACCTCTCGCGGCGATGCTCATCCGTCTGCTCGGCGCGACGCTTCGCTACCGCGACGTCAACGCGCCTGACACGCCCGTTGGACACACCATTCCTGGGCCAACGATCTTCTCCTTCTGGCACTGCTCGCTGCTGGCGTGCGCGCACCGATTCCGCAACCTCGGCATTGCCATTCTTATCTCTCAGTCCTTCGACGGCGAACTCATCGCGCGTACGGTCGAGCGCCTCGGCTTCGTCGCGGTTCGCGGCTCCAGCACTCGCGGCGGCGCGGCTGCTCTGCGGGGCATGACGCAGGCCTACGCTGCTAACCGACGCTGTGCTTTCACAGCCGATGGCCCCAAGGGCCCAGCGCGCGTCGCCAAATCCGGCCCCGTCCAGCTGGCCCTCATCACCGACGCGAAGTGGCTCGGCGCCTTCCACGCCCAACCCCGCAGCGCCTGGTACCTCACCTCCTGGGACCGGTTCATGATCCCCAAACCCTTCACCACCGTCACCTTCTCGTGGCCCGCGCACACGCCCGTTGATCTCGCCGACTTGCAGCAGTCCCTCGACGAAGCCGTAGCCATGTCTCAAGCCCTAATCCCTAATCCCTAATCCCTGCTCTTATGCTCGTCTCCGACTTCCACTACGACCTCCCCGAAGGCCTCATCGCCCAACATCCGCCAGCAGTACGTGGCGCCAGCCGCATGCTCACGCTCAGTCGCCACACTGGCGCCTACGCCGACCACCTCTTCACCGATCTGCCGCAACTGCTGCACCCCGGCGACCTCCTCATCCTGAACGACTCGCGCGTGCTGCCCGCGCGGCTATACGCCACTCGCGCCGGCCTCACGACGCAGCACAACAGCCCCGCCCCCAGCGGTCACATCGAAGTCCTTCTCACGCAGCGGCTAGCCTCTGAGCACAATGACTGGACTGCGCTCGTCAAACCCGCAAAAAAGATCCAACCCGGCGAAACCCTCCACTTCGCCGACCCCAACCTCACCGCGACCATTCTTTCCGCTGGAGAATTCGGTGAGCGCACCCTCCGCTTCGCCCCGGTTGAGGACTTCCACGCCACGCTTGAAGCGATCGGCCACCTCCCACTGCCGCCCTACATCCACCGCCCCAAGTCCGAGCCCAACACGCCGGAAGATCGCGCACGCTATCAAACCGTCTTTGCTCGCGAGCGAGGCTCCGCCGCCGCGCCTACCGCCGGCCTGCACTTCACGCCGGAGATTCTCGAAGCCCTCACCACACGAGGCGTTGAGATCGCACACCTCACGCTCCACGTAGGACTTGGAACGTTCCAACCCATCCGCGTCGACCGCACCGAAGACATACGCCTCCACGCCGAGCCTTACACGCTCTCGCAGGCTACTGCCGAGGCCATCACCCGCGCTCAGAGTGAAGGGCGCCGCATGATCGCTGTAGGCACCACCACCACCCGCACGCTGGAGCACATCGCCCGCCTGCCCGGGCCCATCGCCGCCCACTCCGGTACAACCAGCCTCTTTCTATCTCCCGGCCTCAACGACGACTTCAAACTGGTGCAAGGCCTCCTTACCAACTTCCACCTGCCCAGTTCGACCCTCCTCATGCTCGTCTCGGCCTTCGCGGGCAGGGAAGCGGTGCTCGCCGCCTATGCCCACGCCGTGGCCGCGCGCTACCGCTTCTTCAGCTACGGCGACTGCATGCTGATTACTTAGCCGGCTGCGGCGGCACGCGTGTGCTCTGGAAGAAGACGATCTTCCACACACCATCCTGCTTCTCCAGATCTGCGGACTCCAGCCACTTCTGTGGTGTTGGGACCGCGTCCCCGGGCATCATGATTGAACCGTCATTCACAAACGCCACCCACGCTTCATTACAGTGCACGTGCACATCCGGTTGCGTTACGTGCCACACGAACGTTACACCCTTCGCGCGATAGCCATCGATCATCCGCATCAGGACGTCGACAGAGTCAAACCGCACACCTCCATCGAACAGATACGCTCCCGGCGCAAACACCGCGCGTAGCCTGGGCATATCATCCGCCATCGCCGCGGCATACATGGTACGCAGCGTATCCACAACAGCAGCGTTGTCAGAGGGCTGAGCCACGCAGTTTGCTGGCTGCGCAAACGAAAGACTGCCGCGTAAGACAATCCCAAGAAACATCAAACACATCGTGCGCATTCTCATGCGGATATCGTATTGCATGACAATCTGTTAGTGCTTCGCCATTCGCTCCTGAAACTGCTCGATCACAGCATGCACCGTCGAAGCCCATGGCCGGTCTACTTCCCCCGTATAGGTCTCCACCCAAATCGGGTCGTAACGGTTCGTCAAGGCTGTCTTCGCATAGATTCGCAACTCCACCAGCGCCTCATCCCCCGGCCCCACGCGTATTCCATTCGAATCTACCGGCACCACCTCGAACCCTAAATCGGCGTCCTTCTCCACGACCGTCTTATCCAGCGCCTTCGCCAAATCCTTCAACTGCACACCCGTATAAGGGTCAAGCCGCTCACTGCGCACAGCTACGGTCGCTGCGCTAGCGAAATCCGCCCGAAAGCTTTCCCAGTTACACACATACGTGCGCTGCTGCTTCACGCATCCCGGCGTCGCGCTCTGTGCAAATCCGGCACCACAAACCGCCGCCGCGACCAGCGCCGCCGCCACAAACCGCCCTGCCACTTTCGATCCGTTCATGCGTTCAACCTTTCGCGCAAGCCTGTCATACTTGCATCTGAGTACAAGAGAGTTCGATGCCAGAAAACAACGCAAAGCCGCCCATCTACCTCCTCGACACCATGGCCTTCATCTATCGCGCGTATCACGCGATGGCGCGTATGCGCCCGATGACGACGCGCACCGGAATTCCCACCGCGGCCACCTACGTTTTCGTCAACATGATCAACAAGCTCCGCAAGGATTTCTCGCCACTCTATCTTGCAGCAGTCTACGACGTCGGCGCTCCGGTCCATCGCAACGAGCAGGCCAAGCAGATGAAGGACGTGCAGAAGTTCAACATCAAGACGCAGGAGTTCGATACCGTCGTCTACGCCGGCTACAAAGCCAACCGCCCGGAGACACCGCCAGACCTCATCCAGCAGCAGCCGTACATCCGCCGCGCGCTCGAAGCTTTCCGCATTCCCATCCTCTACTACGAAGGCTACGAAGCCGACGACGTCATCGGCACGCTCAGTTGCCAACTCTCCGCGCTCGGTCACCACGTCTATGTCGTTTCGCCCGATAAAGACATGATGCAGCTCGTCGACGAAGACGTCAGCATCCTCAACCCTACTAAGGACAACCTCGTCCTCAACCCCGCGAAGGTCGAAGAGGTCCTCGGCGTGCCGCCCGGGCGCGTCATCGACGTCATGGCACTGCGCGGAGACTCCGTTGACAATATCCCCGGCGCTCCCGGCATCGGCGATAAGGGCTCCGTTGAGCTCATACAAACCTTCGGTACCGTTGAGGGCGCGCTCGACCACGCCGACGAGGTCAAGAAGAAGACCTATCGCGAATCCCTCCAGAACAACCGCGACAACATTCTTCTCTCGAAAGAGCTGGTAACGATTCACACGAGCGTTCCCATTGAGTTCTCGCTCGACGAGATGCGCACCCAACCGGTAGACAACGCAGCCTGCCGTGCCCTTTTCACCGAGCTCGAGTTCACTACGCTGCTCAAAGAACTCGCTCCTGATGTCGACGCCATCCCCGTTATCTATAAGACCAACGCGACCGCAACCGAGCTCGAAGCACTGCTAGCCGGAGCCCGCACCGCAGGCCATTTGTCCATCGCTCTCGCGGCAAATGCACAGGCCATCACTGAAGAGATTGCCGCCGAACCAGATATTGAAGCCGAACCCGAGCCCCAGGCTCCCACTAATATGTCCCTCTTTGGCGATCCGCAGGGCTTAGCAGACTCGTCGCTCACTGGACCCTCGGCCGCCGGGCCTGAGCCCTCGGGTGACCCTGCCTGTACCCTTGGCCTCGCCGTAACTTCCACGCACGCCATAAGCGTTCCGCTGGATGCCCCCGGCCTCCGCGCCGCGCTTGAAGACGCGACGCTCCCCAAACTCGTCCATGACCTCAAAGCCGTGCTCCGCGCGCTCCAGCCGCACAACGTCACGCTTGGCGGCCCCATCACCGACGTCATGCTGCAGAGCTACCTCCTCAACCCCACGCACGCCTCGCACACCCTCATCGACATCGCCGCGCGCACCACCAGCCGCGCCCTCACTCACCAACCCACCAAAGAAAACCCCACCGATCCCAAGCGCCTTCCTGAGGCCGCCGCCGCGATCGCGCGCCTGGCCACCGTCTTCGCAGAGCAGCTATCCGAAACCCACGTCGCTCCGGTGATTCCCAAAGACTCTCCCGAACTAGGCGGCGCCGTCACCACCGAGATGCTCTTCGCGGATAAAGCGAGCGTCCAGGGCTCAGGGCCCAGCGTCCAGAAGACAACAACCTCCGTAGCCAGCACTCTGGACCCTGGGTCCTCGACCCTGGGCCCTGATTCCACGCTCACCGACGTCTACACCCACCTCGATCTCCCGCTCGTCCCCGTACTCCTCCGCATGGAGCAGTCCGGCGTTCGTGTAGATATCGACCAACTCAAAGCCCAATCCACTCGTCTCGGGGTGCAGATCGACGATCTTGCGGAAAAGATCTACGCCTCCTCCGGCCACCGCTTCAACATCAACTCGCCGAAGCAGCTAGGCGATGTCCTCTTCAACAAGATGAACCTCCCGCAGCCCATCAAGTACGGCAAGGGTAAGACCATCTCCACCGCCATCGATATCCTCGAAGGCCTCGCCGCCGAACACGAAGTTCCCGCGTTGGTCATCGAGCACCGCCAGCTCCAAAAGCTCAAGGGCACCTATCTCGACGCGCTCCCGCAATTAGCCGACGCGCAGGGCCGCATCCACACTACGTTCAACCAGGTCGGCACAGCCACAGGACGCCTATCGTCCATCAATCCCAACCTGCAAAACATCCCCGTGCGCACCGCCGTTGGCCGCGAGATCCGCGCCGCCTTCATCGCCGCTTCGGGCAACAAGCTCATGTCCGCCGACTACTCGCAGATAGAGCTCCGCCTCATGGCCCACTTCTCGCAGGATCCACTGCTGCTCGACGCCTACCGCACCGGCAAAGATATCCACACTCTAACCGCCGCGGAGGTCTTCGAAGTCGATCCTGCCACCATGGACAAAGAGACCCGCGCCCGCGCCAAGGCCGTGAACTTCGGCATCGTTTACGGCATCAGTCCGTTTGGTCTCGCCGCGCAACTCGGCATCGACCAGAAGACCGCAAAGGCTTACATCGAGCGCTACTTTGAACGCTACAAGGGCGTCGCTGCCTTCATCGAGCAGACGCTCGAAACCGTTCGCCGCGATCAGTCTGTCCGCACTGCTTTTGGACGCATCCGCCCCATCCCGGACATCCAATCCCGCAACCCCAACCAACGCGGCTTCGCCGAGCGCACCGCTGTCAACACCCCGCTGCAAGGCACCGCTGCCGACCTCATCAAGATCGCCATGCTCCGTATCGACGCCGAGATGCAGCGCCGCAAACTCCGCTCGCTGATGACGCTACAGGTTCACGACGAACTTCTCTTCGACGTCATCCCCGAAGAGGCCGAGGAGATGCAAGAGCTCGTAAAAGCCGAGATGGAATCCGCCGCCGAGTTTTCAATTCCCATCGTTGCGGACGTTGGTTTGGGAGATAATTGGCGCGATATCAAATAGAGCCATCGCATGCCAGCAAATCGAACCCGTCCCGCCATCCTTCTAGCCTTACTAAGCATGATCGTCGCACTGGCCGTGCTGGCGATTCCACTCTATGTCATCAGGCCATTCGTGCCGCAGTCGCCGCGCGCGCTGCAAATCGCGCTTGAAGTCCGCATCCTCGCGCCCTGGCTTACGATCCTCAGCGTCGTTGTCGTGCTTGCCGCCGCTTGCTGGGCTTGGCGTTCGTCATCTCGCTCCACGCGCATCGTGTTTGTGCTCGCTGCACTGCTCACGCTTCCCACCATCGTATTAGGCCGCATCAACATCTTTGAGAAGATGTTTCACCCCAATCTCTCTCCAGCCTTCGATGCAGCAAATCAAGCCGCTGTCGCACCCGCCGACATGGTGCTCGCGGTCACTCTCGCCGGACAATCGCGCGCGTATCCCATCCGCACCCTCGGCTACCACCACATCATTAACGACACGCTCGGCGGCGCGCCCATCGCCATCACCTACTGCACCCTCTGTCACACAGGTCTCGTCTGGAGCCGCACTCTCGACGGCCGCATCCTGCACTTCCGTCTCGCGGGCATCAATAACGGCAACGCACTCCTCCGCGATCAAGAGACCGGCAGCATCTGGCAGCAGAGCACCGGCGAATCTATCTTCGGTCACTTTTGCGGACAGCATCTGGAGCTCGTCTCTTCCAGCGAACTGTCGTTCGCGGCTTGGCGTGCAGAGAACCCCAATGGTCAGGTCCTTCGCCCCGATCCCTCAACCGCCAACCTATACGATCCCGCCGATTGGGAGCAGCATGTCACTCGCACTCATGTTGTCTTCGATACCAGCGCCTCCGGCATTGACCCCCATGAGTTGATGTTCGCTCTTGACGTCAACAACCATCCGCGCGTCTACCCGGTTCGCACACTGCTCTCAGTCGGATTGATCCAGGAGAAACTCGCGGGCAGTGGAATTCTTCTCGTCGTCGGCTCAGATAATGCATCGATTCGTGCTTTCAACCCGGGTGCACTGACCTTCGTCCGCAACCCATCCTCTGGCGACACGACCCTCATGACGGACAACGATTCGGGCAGCCTCTGGAACTTCTCGGGATGCGCTGTCGCAGGTAAATTCACAGGTCACTGTCTTCCTATCCTGGACGGCCACAAGACCTTCTGGTTCGACTGGCTCAACCACCACCGCGGCACGACGGTATACCGCTAGAGGCTGAACTTGGTTATTTTCCCGCGCCAATGTTCGCTATTGCACAATAAACCATTGCCGAGTGTCTGCCAGAAGGCATAGAGTAGTTCTACGATGTGAAGCCAGCATCCAGGTAGTCCAATAGATGGCGTTCGCAAAGCAGGAGATCCTTCACGGGATCCGCAACGGCGAGTTCGTCCCATACTTCCAGCCGATTGTCGAATTACGTTCCGGAATACTGGAAGGCTTCGAGATCCTGGCGCGTTGGAATCATCCCACAGGCGGTCTCGTCCCGCCGGTTGAGTTCATCCCGCTGATCGAGCAGCACGGCCTCATGAACGATCTGTCGGCCTCGATCCTTACCCAGGCCTTCACCGCGGCCCAGGCGGTACCCTCTACCATCAGCTTCTCGGCCAACGTATCCCCCTGGCAACTACATGATCGCACGCTCCCCGCGCTCTTCACTCGCATTGCGAAAGAGACCTCCTTTGACCTCCGCCGCCTCACGGTCGAGCTCACCGAAAGCGCGCTCATGGACGACCTCACGCTGGCCGGCAGCATCGCCGCGGATTTCAAAGCTCTAGGCATGCGGCTCTCGCTCGACGACTTCGGCACCGGATACTCCAGCCTCCTTCATCTCCAGGCCCTCCCCTTCGATGAGCTCAAAGTCGATATCAGCTTTGTCCGCTCCATGGTGGAATCCCGCGAGAGCCGCAAGATCACCGCCGCCGTAATCAGCCTCGGCCAGAGTCTCGGCCTTCGCACTGTGGGCGAAGGCATCGATAGCCATCGCCAGGTCGAACTCCTCACCGGCCAGGGATGTAATCTCGGCCAGGGATGGCTCTACGGTCGTCCCGTTCCCGCAGATCGTGTTGCTGAGATTCTTGCCCAACCGGTTCTTGGTGGACTTCCGGCCGTGACCCGTTCGGCCGAGGCTGTTAGCAGCGAACGTGGCCTTCAGGCCGGATCTTCTGATCGTCTTTCGCAGCTGCGGGCCATCTATGACGCCGCTCCCGTAGGCCTGTGTTTCCTCGATTGCAACCTGCGCCACGTAAACATCAATCAGTGCCTGGCCGATATGAACGGCTTGCCTATCGAGGCTCACCTTGGTCGCGCTTTCTCTGAAATCCTTCCCGGCATCTATCCCCTGGTAGAGTCCTATCTCCATCGGGCTCTCAAGGGTGAAGCGACACTTGGCGTCGAAATCGTTATGCCTCCAAGTTCGGAGGGCAGTCCTCCCCCAACCGTATTGACATCCTTCCAACCAGCTCACGACGAAACCGGTGAGGTGATCGGTATCTCGATCTCTCTCGTCGACATCACCCTAATGAAGCAGAACGAAACGGCTCTTCGCGACATCGCAGAGCACTACAGAAACACCGTGGAGTTGAGTCCTCACATTCCCTGGGTAGCTGACGCCGCGGGTAGAGTCTTGAGCATCAGCTCACGATGGCAGAGCTTCAGCGGGCTTACTCTCGAACAGTCAGCCGGCGATGGTTGGCTTCGCCACGTGGATGACTGCGATATCGAAGAAGCTCGCCGTCACTGGGTCGCTTCCATTCAGACGGGAACTCCCATGGATATGGAGTTTCGCCTTCGCGGAGCCGACGGGTTCAAGCACTGGATGCGCACCCGCTCAACCCCCTACCGCGATGACGCCGGGAACATCACCCGCTGGTATGGCAGCATCGAGTGCGTCGACGATCAAAAGCAATTGATCGATACGCTCAGCCAGAGCGAAGCTATGTTGCGTTCCGTCTTTAATGCCGCGCCTGCCGGTCTTGTTCTCGTCGAGGCCGCCGGTGGGACCGTGCTCAACGCCAATCCGCGAGCCCAGACCATCCTGGGCTGCAATCTCTCTACTGGTTCCCTGTGGACAGGTTTCCCCTGGCAACTCTTCGATACGGCAGGCAATCTCGTCCCCATATTGGATCTTCCGTTATCCCGGGCCATCCGCCTCGGAGAAAGTTCCAACGCTGTGGAGCTGCGAGTCTGCCGCTCCGACCACACGGACATCTGGATCAGCGCAACGGCAGCCCCAGTTCTCTCCAAAGAGGGAGCCATCGTCGGTGGCGTTCTGGCTGTCATGGAGATCGACATGGTCAGGCGGGAACAAATCGCTCGAAGCACACGCCCCGCACGCCCCAAAAAACCTACTGCCTTCCACATGCTGCGGAAGCCCAAACGCGCCGCCTGAAAAACCCGCCGCGCCATCCATCGTCCACGCAGAATTAGATTCCTAACTCCGACCGAATCGCCCCCGCGATCGCCTCGGCATGCCGTCGCATCGCCTCTTCACTCTCTGCTTCAATCATCACCCGCGCCAGCGCCTCGGTCCCTGAGTACCGAATCACAACCCGCCCCGAGTCCTTCAGCTCTTCCTCCGCCGCTGCAATCAACGCCATCACGGCGGGCAGGGAATCGAGCGGCTTCTTCTCGCGCACCTTCACATTCAGGATCACCTGCGGAAAGTTCTTCAGGTCTGCAATCAACTCGCCCAGCGTCTTGCCGCTCCGGTGAACCACGTCCATCACCAGCAGCGCCGTCAGCAAGCCATCGCCGGTCGTAGCCTTCGCCGGAAACAGCACATGCCCCGACTGCTCCCCGCCCAAGGAAGCACCCGATTGCTTCATCTCCTCCAACACATACTTATCGCCCACCGGAGCCCGCAGCATCGTTATGCCCGACCGCTTGAACGCCGCCTCCAGCCCCATGTTCGACATTGTCGTAGCCACCACCAAATCTCCGGCCAGTTCACCCCTCGCTTGCAGGTCCCTCGCGCAAGCCAGCATCACGGCATCGCCGTTCACCACATTGCCATGCTCATCCGCAAACATCGCGCGGTCCGCATCGCCATCGAACGTACACCCCATCGAAGCCCCCAGCACCTTCACCGTCGCGGCCACAACCTCCGGATGCAACGCCCCGCAACCCTCATTGATATTCCGTCCATCGGGTGAAGCATGAGTCACCTCAATCGTGCCTCCCAGCGCCTCAAAAACCTGCACCGCAACGCTGCTGGCCGCGCCATTCGCACAGTCAATCACCACCGACCGGTTATCCAGCGAAACCCCCGGCACAGCCTCCAGCAAAAACCTCACATACTCCGCCCGATACCCGTCATTAACCTCCGGCAGCGCATCATCCGCGCCCTCTGAACCCTGGCCCCTGGGCCCTGAGCCCTCGCTCTCCAGCACGCACTCAATCTCCGCCTCAATTCCCATCTCTACCGCATCCGGCAGCTTGAACCCGTCGCCCCCAAACACCTTGATCCCGTTATCCTGCCACGGATTATGCGATGCCGAGATCACCACCCCGGCGCTGAATCCATGTTTTCTCGCCAAAAACGCAATCGCCGGCGTCGGAATCACCCCCGCGCTCTCCACCGTCGCCCCACCCTCACGCAGCCCCGCGGCCAATACCGCCGCGATCCACGGCCCACTCTCCCGCGTATCCATCCCCATCACCACGCGAGCGCCCTCACCCAACGTCTTCGCCAGCGCTACTCCAACTGCCCAAACCGTCCGCTTATCCAGCGGAGCTACCCCAGCCACAGCCCGAATCCCATCCGTCCCAAACAACTTCCGCATCAATCTCTCCTGCTTGTCTTATCCCTTTGATGCTAGCCGAGATTTCACCGCCACGCTTCCGTCCCAACTTCGTGCAACTCCGTCTCCCGGCCCCCGTCTAACCCAACATGCGATATCTGCAACCCCTTGCGCTCACTCTCGCGCTGACCGCCACCCTCTCCGCGCAGACTCCTGCTCCCACCGGCGCCAACGCTGGCAACACCATCTCCGTGGACGCCAAACTCGTCGTCGTACCCGCCGTAGTCCGCGACAAAAAGGGCAACCTACTCAACAATCTCACCACCGCCGACTTCAACCTCAAGGTCGACACCAAGCCCCAGACCGTGCGTTACTTTGACCACGACACCGATGTCCCCTTTACTATCGGCCTCCTCGTCGACACCAGCCGC
>Ga0302313_10001889_pt1 | contig 15270 bp, 11 predicted proteins | sample III_Palsa_N2_2_FD_200454 | JGI IMG/M metagenome (GOLD analysis project Ga0302313, IMG submission 200454) | Peat permafrost microbial communities from Stordalen Mire near Abisko, Sweden - III_Palsa_N2_2 | ecosystem: Environmental > Terrestrial > Soil > Palsa > Peat permafrost | place: Sweden...
CACGTCGAGATCCAAGGTTTTCATAGGTATCAGAAAAGCTGATCGAAACGTTCAATATAACGCGTTTGTCTGAATGCGGGGCGACCGGCATACTGCCGCTGTTCACGGGCGACGGGCGAGATACGCTTGCTCGTTCGACCTTTATCAAGAAGCTACGCAACACTGCATTGAAACCGGAGACAACCACGATGCCGATGACCTATAACGACTTCAAGCAACTGGGCATGCGCCTCGACATGTCGCGCGGCAAGCCAGCGCCCGAGCAGCTCGAGCTCTCGCGTGCGTTGCTGGACGAGGCGGGCACGACGGGTTTTCTGTCGCGCGATGGCATTGACTGCCGCAACTACGGGCACCTGCTGGGCCTGCCCGAAGCCCGCGAGTTGGGCGCGGCATTCCTCGAGGTGCCGGTGGCGCAGGTAGTGGCGGGCGGCAATTCGAGCCTCGAACTGATGCATGACGCGCTGGCGTTTGCCATGCTGTTCGGCGTGCCGGGCGGCGAGCCTTGGCGCAAGCAGGACGATATCGCCGTGCTGTGTCCGGTGCCAGGCTACGACAGGCACTTTGCGATCTGCGAGGCGCTCGGCATCCGCATGATCAACGTGCCGATGAACGACGACGGCCCAGATATGGATTTCGTGGAATCCCAGGTGGCGAGCGACGCATCCATCAAGGCCATCTGGTGCGTGCCGCTTTATAGCAACCCGAGCGGCGCGATCTACTCAGCGGAGGTGGTGCGGCGTCTGGCTGCCATGCCGGCGGCGGCGCCGGATTTCCGTTTGTTGTGGGACGACGCCTACCGCTTCCATCATCTGACCGATCAGAAGCACAGCACCCTAAACGTGCTCGACGCCTGCGCCGCAGCCGGGCACGAGGATCGCGCGCTGATATTCGCGTCGCTTTCGAAGGTGACGTTCGGCGGCGGGGCGATGGCGTTTCTGGCCGCATCGAAGCGCAATGTGGACTGGTGGCAGCAGCGCGTATCGGTGCGCACGATCGGCCCGGACAAGCTGAACCAGTTGCGCCACGTGCGTTTCCTGCGCGACCGCGCGGGTCTGGAGCGGCTGATGGAGCATCATCGTGCGCTGGTGGAACCGAAATTCGCGGCGATCGCGGCGGCGTTCGCGGAGCACCTCGGCGGACTCGAGGGTGTGACGTGGAATGCGCCGGCGGGCGGCTACTTCATCAGTCTTTACACGCCGCCTGGGTTCGCGAAGCGCACCGTTGCGCTCGCGGCCGAGGCCGGCCTCGTGTTGACCCCGGCGGGCGCGGCTTATCCGTATGGACGGGATCCGGACGACCGGCATCTGCGGATCGCGCCCACGTTCCCGACGCTCGATGAAGTACGGCTTGCGGCGCTGGGCATTGCGCTGTCGCTGCGGCGGGCGCTGGAAGAGATCTGACGTCGCCTTTTTGCGGCCGTCACGCTTTTGTTGTAAAAGGGAGCGCATGACTGATCGCTCCCGACTCATTCCACTTATCGTCGCCTGTCCGCTGTTCCTGCAAAACCTCGACACGTCGATCATGGCGACGGCGTTGCCGTCGATTGCCCGCTCGCTGCAGGTTCAGACGCTGCATCTGAATCTGGCTATCACCTCCTATCTGCTGAGCCTTGCGGTGTTTTTACCGGCGAGCGGCTGGCTCGCGGACCGCTTCGGCGCGCGCCGGGTATTCTGCTCGGCGATCGCGCTGTTCTCACTCGGCTCGGCCTTATGCGGACTGGCGCAAACGATGCCGCAACTGGTTCTGTTCCGCGTCCTGCAGGGCATGGGCGGCGCGATGATGGTGCCGGTCGGGCGGCTGATCCTGCTGCGCAGCATCCCACCCGCACGCATGGTCGCGGCCATGGTGTGGTTCACCGTGCCCGGCGCTATCGGACGACTCGCCGGACCGTTGCTCGGCGGCCTGGTCGTCACGATTACCTCGTGGCGCTGGATCTTTCTGCTCAACATCCCGTTCGGTGTGCTGGGCGTCCTGATGGCGATGAGCTTTGTCGACGACACCCACGAACCGCTGTTCCAGCGCTTCGATCTCGCCGGTTTCATTCTGCTTTCGAGCGGGCTCGTCGGGTTGGTTGGCGGTCTCGATACTGCAGGGCGCGGACTCGTGCCACAGGAAGTGACCTTTGCGCTGGCAGGGCTTGGCGCGCTGTGTATCCTCGCGTACTGGGCCTATAGCCGCCGCCACGACGACGCGATCATCGATCCCGGTCTGCTGCGTTACAAGGCGTACCGGACCGCGGTGGTCGGCGGCATGCCGCTGCGTATCGCGATCGGTGCGTCGCCGTTTCTGATGCCGTTGATGCTGCAACTCGGCTTCGGTTTATCGCCGCTGCAATCCGGGTCGCTCAGCGTGGCGACGGCGGTTGGTTCGCTCAGCGTGCGCGCGGTGATGCAGCAGGCCATCCGCCGGATCGGCTTTCGCACGCTACTGATCGGCGCGACTTCGCTCACCGGATGCTTCTACGCGTGCTATGGGCTATTCCGCCCGAGCACGCCGCATCTGCTGATCTTTGTGGTGTTGCTGTTCGGCGGCCTGTTCAACTCGCTCGGCATGGTGACGCTCAACACGCTCGGTTACTCGGATATGCCCAAGCCGATGATGAGCCGGGCAACGGCACTGTCGAGCATGGCGCAGCAACTGTCGATCAGTATCGGTGTGGCGTTTGCCGCCTCGCTGCTGGCGTTGACGGCACATCTGCGCGGCGGTAGCGCAGCGCATCTGATGGCGCGCGACTTTTCGCCGGCGTTCGTGGTGATCGGGGTGTTGACGTTGAGTTCGCTGTTCTTTTTTACAAAGCTCTCGCACGATGAAGGGGCGGAGCTGCGATAGCGCCAGGTGAACCTCCGATGTGCTACAAACACACTACCGATCGGGACGAGGTGTCATCTTGGGGAAAATTGTCAGCGCTCTGCAACTGCCGTCTGCGCCGGTGAGGGCGTGCCAGGCATGACGCGCTCTACGCTGCGGTGGTGCGCCGCAATCGCATGGCTTGTCGGTAGCGCATTCAGCGCATTCAACGCGTCCGCAGCGCAGGCCGACGGCCCCGTGGCGAGCGACGACCTGGCTCCCTCCACCGTCGAGAGCGACGTTCACTACTTTGTGATCCAGAAAGACGGCTCGGCCGAAGAGCGCGACGACACGGTCATGCGCGCCAATACGACGAGTGGCGTCGACGACATCGCGCAACGCTATGTCTGGTTCAACAAGGATATCGAGCAGGTGCAACTGCTCGCCGCCGAGACCCTCGACCCGGATGGCACCGTGCGCAAGGTCGGACCGGACGGCATCCGCGACGTGCAGGAGCCGCGCTCGGCCGGCGCGCCGACCTTCGAGGACGGCGTATTGCGCACAGTGATCTTCCCAGGCGTAGAGCCGGGCTCGCGCGTGCATCTGGCGTTTCGCAAGACGCGCGCCAAGGCGCTGCAAGCCGGAACGTTCGCGTACCTCGTCGAACCGACGCGCGACCCGGTCGAGCAGCAGCGCCTCATCTTCGACCTGCCCGCCGACGTGCCGCTATACGCCGACACACGTGGCTACGTGGCGGTGCCGCCCGTCACACAGAACGGCCGCACGCGCTATGAGTTCGACTACAAGCACGGGCCGTACGCGCCCATCGAGTCTGGTGCGGTCGGTTACGAAACGTGGGGCGACCGGCTGATGGTATCGACGGTGCCAGACTACGCCACGTTCGCGGCACGCTACAAGGCGCCGGCTGTCGACGCCACCATGAGCGACCCGGCGATTACCCAGCTCGCACAATCGCTGACGGCGGCAAGCGCCGATCCCCGTGAAAAGGCGCGCATCCTGTATGACTGGATGCGCATGAACGTGCGCTACGTGGCGCTCTTTCTCGGCGAGACTGCCGCGGTGCCGCACAAGGCGATCGATATCCTGCGCAATCGCTATGGCGACTGCAAGGATCACGTCGCGCTGTACAGCGCGTTGCTGGCCGCGGTCGGGATTCGCAGCGAAGCGGTGCTGCTCAACCTCGGCCCGTACTACACGTTGCCGGACGTGCCCGGTTATGGCGACAGCGCGATCAACCATGCGATCGTCTGGATTCCGCAACTCGGCCTCTATGCCGATACAACCGCCGGTGGCATTGCCTTCGGCTACCTGCCGCTGGTCGTGATGGACCGGCCGGTCCTGCTGGTCGACGATGGCGTCATGTCGCGCACGCCACCCGTGCAGCCACGGGGCCGCGCCGTGCGTTTGCAGATCGATGTAAATGAGAGCGGGGCGGCGTCGTACGCTTACCGCGTGGAAGACTCGGGCGCTACCGCTGAACTTGAGCGCAATATGTTCCGGCGTGCTACGCATCAGCGGGCACAGCAGGTTGCTGCGAGCCGTCTGTTGCAGACGAACCTGCACGGCTCCGCCAGGCTCAGCACGAGCGACGTCGCGACGACCGAGGGGCCTTTCACGACCACGATGCAAGGCACGCTCGAGCACTTCACGTGGACCGACGGCACCACCGCGCTACCGGCTTTGTCGAGTCTCTCGGGCGGTATTGCCAGCCAGGTGCAGTCGTGGCTCGCCGAGCCGCAACGCACGCAGCCCTGGGTATGCGTCGGCGGGGACTTCGATGAGACCGCACAGATTACTTTGCCCGCTACGGTCCGCGTAACCGATCTGCCGGTAGATGCCAGCGTGCAGGATAGTTACTTCGATTACACGTCGCACTACGTCTTCGATCCAGGCACGCGGGTGCTGCAGATCACCCGCCGCCTGCATACGAAGTTTGTGCATCAGGTGTGCTCGGCCGATGCCTTTAACGAAGCGCAGGCATCGCTGGTGAGGATCGAGCGCGATGCCTCGTCGCAAGTGGTTGTGCGCGCAACGCCACCGGACTATCGTTTCGCGCAGCCGGGCCGCATCAATGGAGCAGATGCCAACCGGGTCAGCCACACGCCTGCCCCGAACAACGTGTCGAACACGCGTCCTTCGTAGGGTGCGGCGCCCCTCAGCTCAATTGCCGCCGCCCTTGGTGACGATCGGCACCCATGCGCCGTTCTTGACCTGATACATCGTCGAGCCGGCGTTCTTCAGCGAGCCATTGGCCTCGAACGCAATCGGACCGGTCACGCCGTCGAAGCTGATCGCCTTCAGCACCGGGCGATATACCGCCGGCGAGCTCGATTTGGCCTGCTGCATGGCCTTGATCGCCGCCCATGCCGCGTCGTAGCCGAACGGCGCATACGACAGGATGTCCACGCCAAAGCGCTTCTTGAACTTGGCCGAGAAGTCCTTGCCGCCAGGCAACTGCGAGAGTGGCCGGCCATATTCCCACGCCATCGAGCCTTCGGCCGCGTCGCCTGCGAGCTTGATGAAATCCTCATCCATCACGCCGCCGCCGCCGACCAGTTGCGCGGTGAGGCCGAGCTGCTTCATCCGTTTCGCGACGCCTGCTGCCTGCGTGTCGAGACCGCCGAAGAAGATCAGGTCCGCGTTGGTGGCCTTGATCGCGGTGAGCTGCGTGCTGAAGTCGACCGCCTGGTTGTTGGTGTATTCGTGCGCGACGATACTGCCGCCGTGCGCTTTCACAGCCTTCTCGAACTCGTCCGCCTCGCCCTGGCCGAATGCGGTGCGGTCGTCGAGGATCGCGATGCGCTTGGCCTTGGTCACCTCGACCGCATAGATGCCTGCGTTGCCGGCATTCTGCGCATCTGTGGAGATCACCATGAAGGTGTTGGCGAAACCGCGACCGGTGATGATCGGGTTGGTGGCCGCCGGGTCGATGACCGGAATGCCGGCCGTCTCATAAAGCTGCGAAGCGGGAATCGTCGTCCCTGAGTTGAAGTGGCCCACCACCACCGACACACCGGAGTCCACCAGTTTCTGCGCCGCCTGCACGCCGACGCGCGGGTCGGCCTGATCGTCCTCGGAGACGAGCTGGAAGTTGGCGACCTGGTTGCCGATCTTGATCTTCTGCGCGTTGGCTTCCTCGATGGCGAGCAGCACGCCGTTTTCGAGGTCTTTGCCGTAACCGGCGTTCACGCCCGTAAGCGGGGCCGCGAAGCCGATCTTGACCGGCAGGTCGTCCGCGAAGCCGGATAGCGGCGCGACTGCGAGCAGCGCGCCCAGCATCACAACGAGGGGTTTCAGCGTTTTGCGAAGACTCATGGTCTCTCCTTCCATCGACAGGTTCACGGTATGAAAATCGGGCAAGGTGCAACCGGCCAACGACGGCCGGGTAGGGCTGTCACGCTGAAGCAATGCGCCGCGTGCAGCAAACGTACAGACGCGGGCAGTCAAACGGTGCGATGAAACTCGCATGTGGTTCGATACGTGCGGCGTGGTCTCCTTCAAGGGGTCCGAAGTATTTCAGGGTAGGGATGATCCTACGCCAGAAACAATGATGGAAAACACGTGGACACCGGCATTGCGGGCAAGCCCTGGTGAGCGTCCCGGAAGGCGGGGTGACCAGGCGTGACCAGGCGTGATTGACCCCGAACGCCTGCGGCCGGACGTGCATCAATGTCTCCATCAACCTGGCGCGAATATAGAAAGCCAATATGCGCTCGTCTTGGCAGTTCGAAGCGCCTGGAATGAGAATTTCAGCACAGGCCCCGGACGGGGCGGGCGGCGGGCAGGTCTTAAGCGTTTGATGCGTGCGGATGCCGGCACACGCGAGGCGGGCGGCGCGGCTGCGCCGGCCCGGTGGGAGGGGGCTACTTGTTACTGCTCGCCTTGCAGGCGCAGCACTTCTTCGCGCAGGCGCATCAGCGGTGCTTTGGTGTCGTCGTCGGCCCAGGTCTCGAGATCGTCGATGGCGCGCTGACAGCCGTCGAGGATCAGGTCGAGGTCGATCGGCACGCCGTTGTTGAGCGCGAACTGGATCGTCTCGGCAAACTGCTGGCACTCGTCTTCGCCGTACGAGATGTCGAGGTTGTCGGCGATCACTTCGGCGATGTTGCTGCGCGCCTTGTCGTCGGCCGCGACCAGATCGATGATGCCGCGCGCCACCGCCGGCGAATAGTAGAGCGCGATATCGAGCCACTGCGTCGGATCGAAATCCGCCTCGTCGAACTGCTTCTCGAAGTACTCAATCGCTTCCTGTTCGTGCGCTTCGTCGGCGTCGACGCTAATGCACAATTCCTCGAAATATTCTTCCCGCTCGCTGCGGATATGACCGTCCATCTGTGCCTCGTTTGCCTGTAGCGGGTGCTTGAAAAGAATTGCGTGCACCACGCGGCACGCATTATAGGACGAGCGGCTGACAATGATGGGTCAGCCGTAGCCGTAGCCGTCAGCGGTAACGGTAGCCGCGCGGAGCATTGCCGTTCGTCGAGGTCCGTCGCGCGGGTTACACCGTCTCGACCGTCCACGCATCGAACCACTCATGCGGCTGCGCAATTTCATTCTGCGCGGCCACCAGTTCCAGTTCGTAGCGGCCTGCCTGCCAGGTGGCCTTGACGACCGCATTCACGGCGGCCAGCGTATGTTCGAAGGCCACCCTCAGCGGGTCGCCGAGCAGCGTTCGGGCGACGAACACCGCGCTCGTCAGGTCGCCCACGCCGACCGGCTGCCGCGCGAACGGGTAGAGCGGACGCTGCCCCATCCACGCTTCAGTGGGCGTCACCACCAGCATGTTGAAACGGTCAGCGGGGCTGTTGCGGTCGAGCAGGTGCTTGACCAGCACGAGCTTCGGACCGCGCTGGATGATCTCGCGGCACGCCTCGACCGCCTCTTCCATGGTCTCGATCTCCCGACCCACGAGACGCTGCAATTCGCTGTGGTTCGGCGCCATGGCGTCGGCTACCTCGGGCATGGAGCGTACGAGGAATTCCTGGATCCCCGGTTCGACCTTGCAGCCGGTCGTGTTGCCCATCACCGGATCGCAGAAATACCAGGCGCGTGGATTGGCCGCCTTCACGGCCTTGACGATTTCGATCACGGCCTGTGCCTGGTCGGGGGCGCCGAGAAAGCCGGATAGCACCGCGTCGCAGCGCGGCATCACGCCAATCGCGCCGATGCCGTCGAGCAGATCCTGCATCTGCGAGCCATCGATTGCGCTGCCGGTCCAGTGGCCGTATTGCGTGTGATTCGAGAACTGCACGGTGTTGAGCGGCCAGACGTTCACGCCGAGACGGCGCATGGGAAATACCGCCGCGCTGTTGCCGGCGTGCCCAAAAACGACATGCGACTGGATGCTGAGGACGTTTTTCATGATGTGTTGATCGGCGCACCGTGCGCTTATCGATCAACAATACATGAGTTTTTGCACGGCCGGCATGATCCGTCCCCCGTGGTGTTGCGTCAAGCCATCATCGGGCGGGCGGGGAGCGAGTCAGGGCATGCACTCATGGTGCGTCGTCGGCGCACCTGCGAGGCGCAGCTCGGACCGGCCGATCAGGTCAGCTCGCGGTACAGCGTCAGATAGCGTTCCGCCGAGGCGCCCCAGCCGAAGTCCTGGCGCATGGCGCGCCGCTGGGTCGCTTTCCATTCGGTGGAGCGCGCGTGCAGCGCAAAGGCGCGGCGGATCGCGGCGCCGAGCGCGTCCGGCTCGAAGCGTTCGAAGACGAAACCGGTGGCGAGATCGTCGGCGAGATTTTCCAGCGACGCGTCGACCACCGTGTCGGCGAGACCGCCGACACGGTGCACGAGCGGCAGCGACCCGTAAGCGAGCGCATAAAGCTGCGTGAGCCCGCACGGCTCGAAGCGTGATGGCACGGCCACCACGTCGCTGCCGGCGATGATCGCGTGTGCGAGCGACTCGTCGAAACCCAGTTCGACCGCCACCGAATCCGGATGGGAATGGGCCACACGCTGCAGGCCTTTCTCGAGCGCGGCGTCGCCGGTGCCGAATACGACGAGTTGACCGCCTCGCCTGATGATCTCCGGCAGCGCGGCGAGCAGCAGATCGAGGCCTTTCTGTTCAGTGAGACGGCTCACCACGCCGAACAGCAGCGCATCGCTTTTGCCGGCCAGGCCGAAACGCTTTTGCAGCGCGGCCTTGCAAGCGTGCTTGCCCGACAGCAACGTCGAGGTGTAGTGCTCGGGAAGCAGGGTATCGGTCGACGGGTTCCATACGGTGTAGTCGACGCCGTTCAGGATCCCGGACAGATCGTGCGAACGGTTGCGCAGCAGCCCGTCGAGGCCGCCGCCTTGGGCGAGCGTCTGGATCTCCCTGGCGTAGGTGGGGCTCACCGTGGTGATGCGGTCGCTGTAGAACAGGCCCGCTTTCAGAAACGACATCTGCCCGTAGAACTCGATGCCCTGCATATGGAAGAAGTCAGCCGGCAACCCAAGCTGTCCGAACAGATGAGCCGGAAACACGCCCTGATAGGCGAGGTTATGCACGGTGAATACGCTGCGTGCGAACGCCCGGCCGTGTTGACGCTCGGCCGCCCGCAGGTAAGCGGGGGCAAGGCCCGCGTGCCAGTCGTGTGCGTGGACGATCTGTGGCGCCCACTCCGGATCGAGATGCTGCGCCAGTTGTGCGGCGACCCAGCCGAGCAGTGCGAAGCGCTGGGCATTGTCGCCGTAGGGCACATGTTCCGCGTCGAGGTAGGGGTTGCCGGGGCGGTTGTAGAGCGTGTCGGCGCGGATCACGTAGACCACGAGGCCGTTGGCCGGCAGCGTGCCCTGTTCCAGCGTCACGTTCGGCGAGTCGAACCGGCGACCCAGCTGGGCCACCGGGCGCAGATCGATGAGGCCCGCCACCACCGACGGAAAGCCCGGTAACAGCACCCTTGCATCGGCACCGAGCTCGATCAGCGCCGGGGGAAGGGCGCCCGCCACGTCGGCAAGACCGCCTGTCTTCAGGAGGGGATACAGCTCGCTTGCGACGTGCAGGGCACGAATCGTCATGGGCAGGTTTCCGGTTGTGGCGAGTGTTGGTTCGGGTTTGCAGGTTACCGGTCCGGCTGCGCGGTTCGACTGGGTCACCCCACCGCGCAATCCTACTGCGTCGGCGTCTGGCCGCGTAGCGCATCCGGCGTCACGAGCACGATGCCGGTTTCGGTGCGGTAGAAGCGCTCGGCGTCGTGCACCGGGTCTTCGCCGATCACCGTGCCGTCCGGAATCGAGCAGCCGCGATCGATCACCACGCGGCGCAGCCGGCAACTGTTGCCAATCGTGACCTGCGGCAACAAGACTGCCTCATTGATGTTACAGAAAGAATTCACAACCACATTCGACGATAGCACCGAGCGCGAAATCTGCGAACCGGAGATGACGCAGCCGCCGCACACGACCAGGTTGGTGGCCGAGCCCTGCAGGCCATTCATGTCGCGCACGAATTTGGCGGGGGGCAACTGCTGCTGTTGCGTCCAGATGGGCCAGTCGGGGTCGTACAGGTCGAGCGTCGGGATCGTCGAAGCGAGGTCGAGATTGGCGGACCAGTAAGCGTCGACTGTGCCGACATCGCGCCAGTAGGACTCGACGTTCGGATCCGAGGAGACACACGACATGCTGAACGGATGGGCGATCGCATGCCCTTGCGTCACGACGCGCGGCAGGATGTCCTTGCCGAAGTCGTGATCAGTGTCTTCAGTGGTGATGTTCTCGTCGAGCAGCGTGTACAGGTAGTCGGCGTTGAACACGTAGATGCCCATGCTGGCCAGCGCCATGTCGGGGCGCCCCGGCATCGCGGGGGGATCGGCGGGCTTTTCGACGAAGCCGGTCACGCGGCGGTTTTCGTCCACGTGCATCACGCCGAAGGCCACCGCGTCCATGCGCGGCACCTCGATACAGCCCACCGTGCAGTCCGCGCCGCTCTCGACGTGGTCGCGGATCATGCGCGTGTAGTCCATCTTGTAGATGTGGTCGCCGGCCAGCACGACGACGTATTTCGGCCGTATCGAACGGATGATGTCGAGGTTCTGGAACACGGCGTCTGCCGTGCCGCGGTACCAGTGGCCGCCTTCGACGCGTTGCTGCGCGGGCCACAGGTCGATGAACTCGTTGAACTCGCCGCGCAGGAAGCCCCAGCCGCGCTGCACATGCCGGATCAGCGAGTGCGCCTTGTACTGCGTGACGACCGCGATACGGCGAATGCCCGAATTCAGGCAATTGGACAGCGCGAAGTCGATGATCCGGTACTTGCCGCCGAAGTGGACGGCAGGTTTGACGCGTTTGTTGGTGAGCGGCCCGAGCCGCGTGCCGCGTCCGCCTGCGAGGACGATAGCCAGGGTGGCGCGTTGCAGATCGTTGAGGCTTGCCGGCGTTTCCATTTTTTGTCTCCATGTTTGGGGCGGTGCTCGCGCTTTTGCGCTGACGCCTGTCCCATGCAACGTGGTTGCTGATGTTGTACCCCGGATGGATCTGCTGGTTTGTTTTTCTATCGATTCTGGTCCAGATATGCGCCGCTGTCGCCCTCCGATTGACAATTGTTTGCTATTTCTAGCACTGATCTGCTGCCGGCGAATAGTCTGGATTATGTGGATGCCAAACTTATCGGTGTCCTGCGCAAGATCGCAGTCGAGGCTCGCGGCGTCCGTGCGGAACGGCGCATAGCAGGGCGAATGGTGCGACGCAATATACGGGTCGACGGGTTTCGGGTGGTCTATGCGGGCGCCGGAGCAGGATTCGGATGGGGAACGTAGAATCGGCAACTCGATTGCGGGCCGCTTTGGATTGAGCCGCAGTGACGCTCTTGTCCAGGCCGATTCCGCTAAACCATTCCGCTGGAACCCATCGCGTATGAAAGTTAGCCGAACTCATCTGCTCGCCCTGTTCAGCGCCTGTGCGCTCGCGGTATGCGCCGCGTCTCACGTGGCGTGGGCCGAGGGCGATGGCGCCGCTAGTGCCCCCGCCGCGAGCGCCGCGTCAGGCAACGACGGTCCTGCCTACGGCCCCGAACTGCAGGGCTTCGATTATCCGGCGCCGGTCGAGCAATACGATTTCACTTCGCAAGGCGTTGCCCTGCACATGGCTTATATGGACATCAAGCCAGTGCATCCCAACGGCCGTACGGCGGTGTTGCTCCATGGCAAGAACTTTTGCGCGGCCACGTGGGAGCCGACCATCCAGCGTCTGAGCGATGCCGGCTACCGGGTGATTGCGCCGGACCAGATCGGCTTCTGCAAGTCCAGCAAGCCCGAGCACTATCAGTACAGTTTCCAGCAACTGGCGCGCAATACCCATGCGCTGCTCGACGCGCTGGGCGTGAGTCGCGTCACGATGATCGGTCATTCGACCGGCGGCATGCTCGCGATCCGTTATGCGCTGATGTATCCGCAAGAGACGCAGCAACTGGTCCTCGTCAACCCAATCGGCCTCGAAGACTGGAAAGCGAAAGGAGTGCCGTCGCTATCTGTCGATCAATGGTATGAGCGGGAACTGAAGACGACGGCCGACGGCATTCGCCGCTACGAACAGTCTACCTATTACGCAGGTCATTGGAGCGCAGACTACGAGCCATGGGTGCAGATGCTGGCGGGCATGTACCGCGGGCCGGGCAAGCAGATCGTCGCTTGGAATTCCGCGCTGCTCTATGACATGATCTATACGCAGCCGGTGGTGTATGAACTGGGCGAGTTGCAGATGCCGACGTTGTTGATGATTGGGCAGAAGGACACGACGGCCATCGGCAAGGACGCGGCGCCCGCCGCCGTGCGCGCAGAGATCGGCCATTATCCGGAGCTGGGCAGGGCGGCCGCGAAGGCGATTCCGCATGCGACGCTCGTTGAGTTCGCAGAATTGGGTCACGCGCCGCAGATGCAAGACCCGCAGGCGTTTCACAAGGCGCTGCTCGGCGGGTTGGCGGCGGTTTCGGCTAGTCGCTGAGCACTGAAACGACTTTCTGCCCCGCCACCGTATTCCAGCGCCTCTCGCCGCCGGGAAAAAATGGCCAGAGCTATTTTGCGCGGCATCGCAAATTGCCAGGGAGGCCGCTTGCAGACAGACTTCGCGACTGACTCGCCGCCTATTGAGCGTACGCCGGTGCGACAGCGTCGACCGCTTCCTCTTCCGGCGGAGGTGTGTGGGTCTGCCGAATTTGCTCGATCATCCTGGTTAAGACATCGAAGGCTGTTTCCGGCGCGGCTTGCGTCGGGGTTGGTTTGCTTGGGTTTTGATGTGCGATCCAATCACGATATTGCTTGATTTGCTTTACCTGCCCGATGAGATCAGAGTCAACTTCGCCTTTGAAAAGGTTGAGAATCTCACTAAACCTCCAGTACTCGACTTCACTTTCGAACTTTTCTGCCAGCTTGTTGGCATACTGCTGCGGATATCCTGCGGCCAGCAGACGGTTCGCCGTTTGCAGATGCTCAATGACGAACCGCTCGAATGTGGCGGTTAGCGCCTGCCAGCACGGTCGACATATTTGCCTGTATTAGTGAGATATGAGCAGATGTTCCCGTACTCATATCTAAGGCCTCAGCCTACCATTGAATCCGTCGCGAAATCATCAAAGCTAGCAGGGCGCCGGTTCCTTTCACAATAGCGTCCGGCGCTAAAGATGAGCTGCCCGATCACAATAATTTGCAACAACCAAGTCCGTTCCGCATCGGGGCGTCGGTGCAGAGGCCGGACGCGGCGAGTGGTCGCTATTCGCCAGTTACCGGATGCCGGGTTTCGCGCATTAAGCTCCGCGTTGGGGCGGCATGTGCCTTTCCCGGAAAATCCTCGAAAAGGCTATTTTGCTTAGACCGCGATGGGATAAGGATTTTAGAGGCCGGCTCGCGGCGCGGACGATTTCGCACGCCACGCCCGTCGAGTTCGCGGACCTTGGTCACGCGCCGCAGATGCAGGACCCGCAGGCGTTTCACAAGGCGCTGCTGGACGGTCTGGCGGCGGTTCCGGTTACTTACTGAGCGCCGGCAATCTCGTCGCGCACCTGCGCGGCAATCTCGAACGAGCGCAGCCGCGCCGCGTGATCGTAAATCTGCGCGGTCAGGATCAGCTCATCCGCACCGGTCTGCTCGATCACCGACAGCAGTCCCTCGCGAACGGTGTCTGGATCGCCGATCACCGAGCACGCGAGCGATTGCGCGACACTGTTCAATTCCATCTCCGCCGCCTCGATCCGGTCCACCGGCGGCTGTAGCTGTCCCGGTGTGCCGCGGCGCAGATTCACAAACTGCTGCTGCAGCGAGGTGAACAGACGATAAGCCGCTTCGGTGGTGTCGGCCGCGAACAGGTTCACCCCGACCATCGCATAGGGTTTGTCGAGTGCCGCCGAAGGACGGAACTGCGCGCGGTACAGGCGCAGCGCGGTCAGCATATGGTCGGGCGCGAAGTGCGACGCGAACGCAAACGGCAGACCGAGCGCCGCGGCCAGTTGCGCGCTAAAGAGCGACGAGCCGAGCAGCCACAGCGGCACGTGCAGCCCGGCGCCTGGCACCGCGCGCACGCGCTGGCCGGGCACCGGATCCGCGAAGTAACGCTGCAGTTCGACCACATCGTCCGGGAACGAATCGGCGCTGCCCGACAGATCGCGACGCAAGGCACGCGAGGTGGTCTGGTCGGTGCCGGGCGCGCGGCCCAGACCCAGATCGATCCGCCCCGGGTAGAGCGACGCGAGCGTGCCGAACTGCTCGGCGATCACCAGCGGCGCGTGATTGGGCAGCATCACGCCACCCGAGCCAACGCGTATCGTTTTGGTCCCGCCGGCGACATGGCCGATCACCACTGAAGTCGCGGCGCTGGCAATGCCGGTCATGTTGTGATGCTCGGCGAGCCAGAAGCGCCGGTAACCCCATTGCTCCGCGTGCTGGGCGAGATCGAGCGTGTTGGCGAAGGCCTGCGTCGCGCTGGCGCCGGCGGTGATAGGGGAGAGGTCTAGGACCGAGAAAGGGATCATGGCAAGTTCGTCCGAAGCCGTGCGTCGCGCGGGTCGCGTGGAGCGATGCGCTCGCACGCTTGTAAGTCCGCCGACAGCAAAGGCAAAGACCGATTGTGCCAAAGCGCTTCGATTCCCGCTGACGCGGTGAACAAGTCCACACCGACGACAGGGTGAGGGTATGGCCGCAGCGGATCGTGCGGCGTCAGCGTGTGACGTCGCACAGATCGCAGGTCCGGCTGGCGTTAGCGTGAGATGGCTGCTCCACAGCAGATGCACGGCGCACCGTCGGTGCGCCGGCCCACGCATCCGTGCTGCGCTGCGGCAGGCGGCGATCGTGATGCCAGCCGGTTCGTTTGCGTCACGCGTAGGTCGGCTACGCAAAGTACCTCCGGGCGCAGCGGACCGGCCGGGTCATCAAACCCTGACCTGCCGTCGGGCGCATGCGCCGCGCGCGACTTGTTCAGACCAGTCGCTTGAGGCAAGCCGGCAATTCGCCTCATTGAGCAGATCAATATCTGAAAGCACCCGAGTATCCT
>Ga0302313_10001892_pt1 | contig 15255 bp, 12 predicted proteins | sample III_Palsa_N2_2_FD_200454 | JGI IMG/M metagenome (GOLD analysis project Ga0302313, IMG submission 200454) | Peat permafrost microbial communities from Stordalen Mire near Abisko, Sweden - III_Palsa_N2_2 | ecosystem: Environmental > Terrestrial > Soil > Palsa > Peat permafrost | place: Sweden...
GTAGAATGTCTGGCTGATACTTTAGAGAAGTCGTCTCACCCATGATGAAGATCTCCATTTTTGGTACCGGTTATGTAGGACTGGTCACCGGCGCCTGCCTTGCCGAGATGGGCAATCAGGTTGTCTGCGTCGACATTGACCGTGCAAAGGTCGAACGTCTGAAGCGCGGTGAAATTCCGATCTACGAGCCAGGCCTGGAAGCCATCGTCAGGCGCAACCACGCCAGCGGCCAGCTGGATTTCACCACCGAAGCGGCGATGGCCATCGCCCATGGCGACATCATTTTCATTGCGGTCGGTACCCCCCCCGATGAGGACGGCAGTGCCGATCTGAAGTACGTGCTGGAGGTGGCCCGATCCGTCGGCAGCCATCTGAATCGCTACGCGGTCGTGGTCAACAAGTCGACGGTGCCGGTGGGCACCGCCGATCGTGTGCGTGCCGCCGTCGGCGCCGAATTGGCCACGCGCAGTGCTGACATCGAGTTCGATGTGGTTTCCAATCCCGAGTTTCTCAAAGAAGGTGCGGCGGTGGAGGATTGCCTTCGACCCGACCGCATTATCGTGGGCGCATCGAGCGAGCGCGCCGTGGCCTTGCTGCGCAAACTTTATGCCCCGTTCAATCGCAATCACGATCGTATGGTGGTGATGGACGAGCGTTCGGCCGAGCTGACCAAGTACGCCGCCAATGCCATGTTGGCAACCAAGATCAGTTTCATGAATGAAATTGCCAATATCGCCGAACGCGTCGGTGCCGACGTGGAGCTGGTGCGCCAGGGTATCGGTTCGGATCCGCGCATCGGCTACCACTTCATTTATCCCGGCGCTGGTTATGGCGGCTCGTGTTTTCCCAAGGACGTGCAGGCGCTTGAGCGTACCGCCCGCAGCTATGGATATGACGCACAACTTCTCACGGCAGTCGAAGCGGTCAACCGGCAGCAGAAGGACAAACTTTTCGAGCTGATTGCTCGGCATTTCAATGGCGCATTGAACGGGCTGACCGTTGCCTTGTGGGGGCTGGCGTTCAAGCCCAATACCGATGACATGCGTGAAGCATCGAGCCGCTTCTTGATGGAGTCTCTATGGAAGGCGGGAGCCATGGTGCGCGCGTTCGATCCCCAGGCCAGCGAGGAAACCCACCGGCTGTACGGCGATCGGCCCGACCTGGTGCTGTGCGCGAACGCGTACGAGGCACTGCAAGGCGCCGACGTGCTGGCGGTCGTTACCGAATGGAAGGCGTTTCGCAGCCCGGACTTCCAGCGCATTGGCAACATGCTCAGCGAGCCGGCGATCTTTGATGGCCGCAATCTGTATGACCCGGCGGCGGTCGAAGATGCCGGCTTGGCCTATTACGGCATCGGGCGCGGCCGCAGCCTGCAATTGAATGTGCACGGATGAACTGATGAACGCTCCTATCAATACGCTCGAACAGCGGCTGACCGAAATGGAGGTCAAGCTCACCTTTATCGATGACACGGTGCAGGCGCTGGCTTCCGCCGACGCCGACCAGTCCGTGCGCATTGCTTCGCTGGAGCGTGCGCTGCGTGACTTGCGTGGCGAGCTTTCATCGATGCGCATTGGCAACGCGGACGACCCGCACAGCGAGCCACCGCCGCCTCACTATTGATTCTTAAGATAACGACCAGACCACCGACTTCGATTACGGATAGCCAGCATGGCCGATTCTCTCCGCGACTTGCTGCTGAAAAGCGGCATCGTCAAACAGCTGCACGACAGCAAGCCCAAGCCGGCGCCGCAAAGCGGCCGGCAGACATACAAGGGTACCAAGTCGGCGAATGCCGGCGGAAAGCCGCATTCGTCGCAGAATAAGAATATGTCGCGACCGCCTAGTAAGGACCAGAGCGAAATCGATCTGGCCAAGGCTTACGCGATCCGCGCGCAGACCGAAGCGAGCGAGCGCAAGCGCATCGAGCAGGAGGTGGCCGAGCAGGCGCGCCTGCGGCGCGAGCGCAAGCTGAATATCCAGCAGCTGCTCGAGGGCAAGACGCTCAACAAGTCCGACGCCGATCAGCCGCGTAATTTCGAGTACGGCGGCAAGATCAGGCGCGTGCACGTGGACGACGCGCAACTGGTTGCGCTCAATGCCGGCGAGCTGGGCGTGGTGCAGCAGGCAGGACGCTACTTTTTGGTGACGCGCGACATTGCCGAACAGGTGCGTGCCATCGATCCGCAGCAGCTGGCGCTGCTGGTAGAGCCGGGGAGCGCCGGCGGTATTGCCGAAGACGGTGTGCCGGACGATCTGATGTGGTGAAGGGTAACCGCTAAGCGGCACCGATCACCTTCAACAAAAAAGCCCGGCACATGGCCGGGCTTATATTCGATGATCGACGTCAATCAGGCGCCGGCTGTGGCAAACGATGCGGCCTGCTGATCCAGCGTCTGCGGCGCAAGCGATGGATGATCCCAGCCCTGCTTCGGAAGGAAGCGGTCGCCGTAACGCTTGGCCAGTTGTTCCAGCCGCTGCTTGAGCTTGTCGGCGCCTTCGGTGCGAACGTACTGAATCGGGCCGCCGCGGAACGGCGCAAAGCCGGTGCCGAAGATAACGCCGGCGTCGAGCAGGTCGGCGTCGTCCACCACGCCGTCGGCCAGGCAGGCAATGGCTTCATTGACCATCGGCAGAATCATGCGCTCCTGCAGATCGGGCGGCATGATGTATTCCTTGTCGACCTCGGGCTTTTGCGGCTTGCCTTCGCTCCAGGTGTAAAGACCCTGGCCATCTTTTTTGCCGCGCTTGCCAACTTCCATCTTGTCTTCCAAACCTGGCGGCACTTCCAGTCCCAGGAACGGTGCCAGCTCCTTGCCGACCGAAGCGCAGACGTCCAAACCGACGGTGTCGGCCAGCTCGATCGGACCCATCGGCATGCCGAATTTCTTTGCTTCGCGATCCAATACCGGCCCCGGCACACCTTCGCTGTAGAGCCGCATAGCCTCCAACAGATAAGGCATCAGAATGCGGTTAACCAGAAAACCCGGCGTGCCCTTGACGGCAACGGGCAGCTTGCCGATCGCCTTGCAAAACGCCAGCGCGCGTTTTTCGATGGTCGGATCGAGCTGGTCGTGCCGCACCACTTCGACCAGCGGCATCTGCGCCACCGGATTGAAAAAGTGCAGGCCGAGGAAGCGCTGCGGCGCGGCGAGCCCCGTGCGCAGTTCGTTGAGCGGAATGCTGGAGGTGTTGGTGGCGAGAATCTGGCTGCCTTGGAACTGTGGCTCGATCTTGCCGTAAAGCTCGCGCTTGGCCTCGGCGTTTTCAAAGATCGCCTCGATCGCCAGATCGGCGCCGGCCACGCCCTTGCCTTCGACATCGGCACGCAGGCGACGCGTGGTCTGCTCGATTTTCTCCGGCGTCTTGAGCTTTTTCTCGTACAGCTGGCGGGCACGGTCGAGCGCCGGCTGGATGAACTTCATCTCGCGGTCCTGCAAGGTGACCTCGAATCCGCGGAAGGCTGCCCACGCCGCAATGTCGCCGCCCATCACGCCAGCACCGACCACGTGCACATGCTTGATCGCAGCATCCACGCCAGCGCCCTGACTCTTGAGTCGCTCCTGCAGAAAGAAGATGCGGATCAGATTTTGCGCGGTCGATGTTTTTGATAATTTGGCGACCGAGCGCGCCTCCAGTTTCAGTCGCTGAGTGATGCTTGAGCCGCCGCGCTTCCACACGTCGATCATGGCGAAGGGCGCCGGGTAGTGCTCCTTGCGCACCTTGGCAGCGGTCTGCTTGATCATGACCGGCGCAAGAATCTGACGGGCCAACCACGTGTTGGTTGCCCACGCCTTGGTACGTAGCGCAAAGGGACGCTGCTGAGGCCGGCGTAGCAGATGCTTGGCCTCCGCGAGCAATTCCTCCGTTCGGCACAGGCGATCGACGACGCCCATGTTGAACGCCCGCTTCGCCGACAGCGCCCGGCCGGTCAGCATGATCGGCATAGCCTCGGTCGCGCCGATCAGTCGGGGCAATCGTGCGGTGCCACCCCAGCCGGGATGGATGCCGAGCATCACTTCGGGCAGGCCGATCTTGGTTTTCTCATCGTCGACGGCGATGCGCTGGCGGCAGGCGAGGATCAACTCGGTGCCGCCGCCCATACAGGCGCCATGGATCGCGGCGACCGTCGGGCACGGAAGTTTTGCCAGCGACTCGTACACGCGCTGGCCGTGCTCGATGTTTTCCTGCACGGTATCGTTCTTGGCGTATTCGAGAAATGCCTTGATATCGGCACCGACGGCGAAACCTGCCGGCTTGGCCGAGTGGATGATCACGCCGGCGGGCTTCTCGATCGCCAGACGCTCGACGATCTGGTCCAGTTCGTTGAGCACCGCGCGGGAAATCGCGTTGACGCTGCTGCCTTCGCGATCGAGGCTCAGGGTGACAATGCCGTCGTCGCTCTGGCTGGTCTTCCAGTGGTTGAAACGCAGTCCTTCGAACATAAGCATGCAAACGTCAGTGGGAGAGGTAGGAACCATACCGTTCCGCCGCCTTGATTGCGAGATGTGACCGGCGCACTTGACCGTAAAGTAAAGGCAGTGTGAAATCGCCCTCGTCATCCCTGCTGTTTCCAACGCTGAAACCCCGCGCCAAAGCCTCTGCGCGCGTATTGGCGCAGCCAGTGGCTTAGCTCGGCTAGTTAAAAAGAAGAACACATCGATGTGCCGTGCTTTCACAGCTCAAGCGCGATATCCGGCCCAGTCTTCGGCCAGCGCGCGATTGAAGGCGGCAAATGCCGGTACGGTGGCAACTCGTCGAAGGGGAGGGTATCCATGCCGTCCGTCATGACCGCTTCGACACCGCAAGCCGCTGCGGAAATTCTTGACCGTATCATGGAAGCCTCCAGCGGGCTGGTGTTGCTGGACAGCGCCGATCCGCTTGGCCTCATTGCGCAGTTTCGTGCCGTCGCGCGCAACACCGGTCAGGCCATGTACCTGTGGCAACCCGACACTGGCCTGGGCAGCCTGCGCGAAGTGCACGTGCGCGTGCCCGACTGCCAGCGTTTGGGCAACGCGTTGCGCTACATGCAGCAGAGCATCCATTTCGGCATCTATTTTTTGGTAGGCCTGGAGCTGCCGCTGTCGGCTATGGACGCCACCTTGTTGCGTCAGCTTGCGCGCATGCCGAAAGAACATCTGCGGCGCGTCGTGCTCATCGACGTGCCGGCGGCTTTGGCCGAGCACTTGGGTGAACTGGCTGTGCGATTGAATAGCGCCGACAGCTCGCCCAGGCGTCTGCGTCTGCGTGACGGTCGCTGGCTGGTATGAGGCCGCTCGCGTGAACTTACACTCCGGCATTCTGGTGGTGGCCGCCGAGCGCAATCGGCGTCGCCAATTGTTCGATGCGCTGGATCAGGTGGGCTATCCCTGCATCCACAGCGCACGCGACGCGACACATGCGGCGATCCTGCTGGAAGGTCGGCCTGCGCTGCAGCTGATTATTGCTGTACTCGATGGTGACGAGCAGCAAGCCCAGGCGACCTGCGCGCAGATGCAGGCTTTGCCCGGTGGTTCGGACACGCCGCTGATCGCCGTGCTGGGTGATAGCGCATCGTTCGATCCCAGTGAGTTGCCGTCCCACGTTTGCGACTGGCTGCACGCGTCGCAAATCGCCAGCGAGCTGCCTACGCGCTGGCGGCGGCTGCAAACCCGGCTAACGTCCACTACAAGGAATCATGCGCCGGCTGCGTTGCCCCATGCGGAGGGGCAGGGCGATTACCGCTACCTGTTCGACGAAAGCGACAGCGAATGGTTGATCGTCGATCCATCGTCGCAGCGCGTGCTGGAAGTGAGTGCCACCGTGGTACGGCATAGCCGGCTGCATGCCAGTCAATGGGAGGGCATGCCTCTCAACGAAGTGCTGCGCTTTGAAGGCGTCGCGATTGAACAGGTTCTGCTCGATGCCGATCGGCGCTGGTACCCGTGCCAGCGAAAGTCCGCGCAGGGTGACGATATTGGCCAGGCCAGTGCTCGTCGCATTCCCCACGCAGGGCGCGCCGCACTGGCGCTGATGTTTCGTAGCGATCGCGCCGATCTGCGGGCAGAAGCCGCGTTGTCCCTGCTATCGCGCATGTTTGTCTCGACCAGCGGCGTGGACACTCAGATCGCGGCCGCCCGTTTGCTGTTCGACGAGCTGGGGCTCGACTACCTGACCGTATGGTCGGCGCGCACCGGCGCCGTCGACACCCCGAACCAGCTGCTGCAGCTGTGGAGCGGCGATGACCTCGAATGGCCCACGGCGCAGTTGCAGACGTCGCTGCAATCGGTGCTCGGCGGCAAGCCGTTTGTCTACCGCGCCGATGCGCTTACCCTGGCCTCGCCGGACCCCCTGCTTCTTCAGCTGGGGCTGACGGGGTTTGCCGGCCTGCCGCTGTACGACGAGCGGCACACCGTACTTGGTGCGATGCTGGCCGGCAGCCGCAAGCCGTTCGGCGAATTGGCCATCATCGAGCCGGTGCTGCGCTGCGCGGCAGCGCGCTTTGCGCAGGTGATCGAGTTGAATCGCACACGTGAGCAGGGGCGTGCCGAAGGTCTGGTCGACTCGCTTACTGGCTTGCCCAACCGCCTGCTGTTCAACGACCGACTTGACACCATCATCAACGAGGCGACCCGTCGCGGCGAATGCTTCGCCGTGCTCTTTGTCGACCTCGATCACTTCAAGGCGATCAACGACAGCCACGGCCACGCGGCCGGCGATCAGGTGCTGCGCGCGGTGGCCCAGCGCCTGAGCGCCAGCGTGCGGGCCTCGGATACCGTGGCGCGTTATGCCGGTGACGAATTCATCGTGGTTTTGCGCCATATCGTCAAGAACGACGACGTGCAGCGCGTTGCCGAAAAGATCGTGCAGGTGATGAGCACGCCGCTGAACCTGGATACGGGCACGTCGCTGCAGGTTACCGCGTCGATGGGGCTGAGCTTTTTCCCCGACGATGCCAGCGATACCGAAACCTTGCTCCGACACGCGGACGAGGCGATGTACGCGGCCAAGAAGCAGGGCCGCAATACCTTCAAGATTTACGAGATGAGCCCGGAATACGCGAAGCAGCACGGTACCGTGCTGCGCTCGCGCCTGCGTCACGCCGAAGGCAATGGCGAGCTGCGGGTGGTCTATCAGCCGCAGGTCCATACCGCCAGCGAAGACATCGTTGGCATGGAAGCGCTGGTGCGCTGGGAGCACCCGGAGCTGGGCATGATCAGTCCGGCGGTTTTCATTCCGCTGGCCGAGGAAACCGGTTTGATTGTGTCGATCGGCGAATGGGTCATGCGCACAGCCTGCCGCCAAGCCCAGGAATGGGAACGTCAATACGGGCTGCGCCTGCGCCTGGGCGTGAATCTTTCTGCGGTGCAGCTGATTGAGCCGCATTTGGTATCTACCGTGGCGCGGGTGCTCAACGACACCGGGCTCGATCCGGATCTGCTGGAGCTGGAGATCACCGAAAGCATCAGCATCAAGGCAGCGCCAAACCTGATAGAGAATCTCAACGCGCTGCACCGGCTTGGCTGCCATATCGCGATCGACGATTTCGGGACCGGTGCGGCCTCACTGGACTATTTGCGGCGGTTACCCGCCGACCGCATCAAGATCGACCAGAGCTTCGTGCGCAATATCGGCGTCGACCCCGACGATGAGGCGATCGTGCGCGCAACCATCGACATGGCACATCGGCTCAAGCGCGCCGTGGTCGCCGAGGGTGTGGAGACCGAGCAGCACTTCGAGTTTCTGCGCGAGCATCAGTGCGATGAGCTGCAGGGGTATCTCTTCTGCCGGCCTCAGCCGCCGCTCAACTTCGGCAGCATGCTGGCCGAACGGCAGCGGTTGCTGGATGAGCGCACGGCGGCTTGAGGCCCGTTGGGGCGTCCCCATAACCTGCCCCGTGCGTGGGCTCGCGCAGATCAGGGCGGGGCTGACACTCTTCCAACGGGCGTTGCGCTATGTTTGACGGAATAATCACGCACACGCTGAACTTGGCCATCGGGTTGCTGTCTGACCCGCGTGTCCAGTTTTAACCCAGTTCCCGCAGCGGATGACGGCATTGACGATGGATACAGCCCGAATGGGCGAAAACGAACTGGATCGCGCGCTGGTCGAGCGTGTTCAGAACGGGGACAAGCGAGCTTTCGACCTCTTGGTGCGCAAATACCAGCACAAGGTCATCGCCCTGGTATCCCGCTACGTGCGCAGCCACGCCGAGTGCGAGGACATTGCGCAGGAGTCGTTCATTCGCGCATGGCGAGCGATCGGTTCGTTCCGGGGTGACAGCGCGTTTTATACGTGGCTGTACAAGATTGCGGTAAACACGGCCAAAAACCATCTGGTGGCGATGGGCCGGCGTCCGCCGACCGACGACGTGGACGCGGAGGACGCCGTTTTCATGGCTGGTGCCGAGCGTATGCACGATAGTGCGACGCCCGAACGCGAAATGATGCGCCAAGAAATTGAACAATCCGTATTTTCCACTGTCCAAGCCTTGCCCGAAGAGCTGCGTACTGCCATCACGCTTCGTGAAGTGGACGGTCTCAGTTATGACGAAATCGCAGAGGCGATGGGCTGCCCAATCGGTACGGTGCGCTCGCGCATCTTCCGGGCACGTGAAGCGATCGATGAAAAGCTGCGTCCGCTATTGTCGGACCGCGAGGACAAGAAATGAACCCGCCAGACATGACCCCGAAAGCCAACGAAGACCTTTCCGCCGGCCTCGATGGCGAGCTGTCGAAGGAGGCTATGCGCTTCCTGCTGCGCCGGCTTGATCATGATGTCTCGCTCCAGCAGACGTGGGCGCGCTACAACCTTGCCCGCGACGGACTGCGCCGGCAGTTGCCGCCGCTGGCGTCGTCGGGCTTTGCGTCACGGGTGATGCTGGCGATCGATCAGGAAGCTACGCCCGCCAGCGCCAAGCGCAATCACTGGTTGCGCTGGTCGGCCGGTGGTGCCATCGCCGCCAGCGTGGCCGCGGCTGCGCTGATGATCGGGCAGCCTGTAGCTGATGTGGACCGAACGGCTGCCGCTCCCGTCAGTCCGCGAGCTGGCAGCGCGAGCGTTGCCGATGTCGCGCCGGTACGCAAGTCGGCGATTCCGGCCACGGTGCCTTCATGGTTGAGCGGCAACTCTGCGGGTACTTTGAGCCAGCAGGCGTCCGCCACCAGCGATATTTTTCCGGGCGGGAATCAGCCGGTCTACGATAGCAAGCGCATTTCGGCGTATCCGCTGATGCACCGGTATCGCACCTTGAACAACAATGACGGTAGCTATCTGTTGCTGCTCGATCCGCAGCAACAGCCGGTTTCGCAAAATCCGACGCGCCAGGCCGCTGCCGCGGTGCACTGAATTTGTCATTTTGCCAGTGACGGGTGCAGCCGCCCTTCGTGTTTGTCTCCGAACCGTCGGCCCACCTGGGCAGGCGGTTTTTTTATGGGCGGATGTCGCTGCTTGATCATTGCGCATCCCGCCCGCGGCGGCGGAGCTTCGCTATTCGAGCGATAGGACGACGCCGATGTTTTTCATCAAGCCAACAAACCAACCCTACAAGGAGGAGTCATGAAATTTCCCGTCTTGCGCATTCTGGCGTGCGGCGTGTCGCTGAGCCTTGCTGTCGCTGCGGGCGGCGCCTGGGCACAGACCACACCGGGCTCAGTTGGCGGGCTGCCGGACTTCACCGGTATCGTCGATAGAAACGCGCCGGCCGTTGTGCATGTCGAAGCGAAATACACCGGTAAGAGCCGCAAGCCTTCGCGCGCGTCGACCGATCCGTCCGACCCCGATCAGGACGCCAGCCCGGACGATCCGCAGGCGGAAATGTTCCGACGTTTCTTCGGCATGCCGATGATGCCCTCGCCAGAGGATCAGAAACACACGTCGCTGGGTTCGGGTTTCATCATTTCGCGCGACGGCTATGTGTTGACCAACAATCACGTCGTCGATGGTGCGGACGAAGTGACGGTAAGGCTGCAGGATCGGCGCACGTTCACCGCCAAGGTGGTGGGCACCGATCCGAAGTACGATATTGCGGTGCTGAAGATCAGCGACGGCGACAACCTGCCCGCGGTCAGCATCGGCGATTCGCGCACGCTCAAGGCCGGCCAATGGGTGTTGGCCATCGGTTCGCCGTTCGGATTCGATTACACCGTGACCCAGGGTATCGTCAGCGCCGTCGGGCGCAATCTGGGCAGCGCCGATCAGCCGTACACCTCGTTTATCCAGACCGACGTGCCGATCAACCGCGGCAATTCCGGCGGTCCGCTGTTCAACCTGCAGGGTCAGGTGGTCGGCGTCAATTCGCAGATTTATTCCAGCACCGGCGGCTATCAGGGCGTGGCCTTCTCGATCCCGATCGACGTGGCGATGAGCGCGGTCGAACAGATCAAGGCGCATGGCTTTGTCACCCGCGGCCAGCTTGGCGTGCACGTGGGTCCGCTCAGCGACGATGTGGTCAAGGCGCTGAAGCTCCCCAATGCGAACGGTGCCATCGTTTCTGACGTCGACGTCGGTAGCGCTGCGGGCAAGGCCGGTGTGCAGCAGGGCGACATCATCGTTGGATACAACGGCCAGCCGATCAGTCAGGCGCCCGACCTGCCGCCGCTGGTCGGTTTGACCAAGCCGGGCACAAAGGCAACGCTGGACATCATTCGTGACGGCAAGAAAATGACCATCCCGGTCATCGTGGGCGCCGCTCCGCGTGATGACAAAGCCTTGTTGAGCGCGGCTGACGGCGGCTCACCGTCCGCGCCATCGGGTTCGACAGCGCTGGGCCTTTCGGTGCAGAACATTGATGCGGCCACTCGCCAGCAGCTCGGTCTGAAAGCCGGCGAGGGCGTTCAGATCGGCGGCATCACCGGGAGAGCCGCGGCCAATGCCGGTCTGCAGCAGGGCGACGTCATTTTGATGGTGAATCAGCAGCGGATCGGCAACGCCGCCGCCTTCCAGGCCGCCACCAAAGGCCTGAAGCCGGGTGACACCGTGCTGCTACTGGTACGTCGAGGTGACCAGAGCCAGTTCATCGGTTTGACGGTGCCGGACGGCAAATAAGCGCTGTGCCTGCGCTGGCGCCATGCCCACTCTGACGTCGGGCGTGGCGCCAGCTCCCATGACTGAGAGGCGCCGCCCGAAACGTCTGCCGTGGCGCCGCGGCCGAGGCAGTGCGTTCCATGCGATAATGCCGGGTTAGCATCACCCGTCGGTGGTGCGCTGCCTGCGCGCCGCGCGTGGCGGCAGACCCACGTTCGACAGGCCGCCAGCGCTCCATGGAATTGATCCGCAACTTCTCCATCATTGCCCATATCGACCACGGCAAGTCGACGCTCGCCGATCGCATCATCCAGCTGTGCGGCGGTCTGGCCGACCGCGAGATGGAAGCGCAGGTGCTGGACAACAACCCGATCGAGCGCGAGCGAGGCATCACCATCAAGGCGCAGTCGGTGTCGCTGCCGTACACGGCGCGCGACGGCAAAACCTATCAGCTCAATTTCATCGACACGCCCGGCCACGTCGACTTTTCCTACGAGGTCAGCCGCTCGTTGGCCGCGTGCGAGGGCGCGCTGTTGGTGGTCGATGCGGCGCAGGGCGTCGAGGCACAGTCGGTCGCCAACTGCTACACCGCGGTGGAGCAGGGGCTCGAAGTGATTCCTGTGCTCAACAAGATCGACCTGCCGACGGCCGACATCGACAAGGTGAAGCTTGAGATCGAGGCCGTGATCGGCATCGACGCCACCGACGCGGTGGCGATCAGCGCCAAGACCGGCCTCAACGTGATCGAGGTGCTGGAGGCGATCATCGCGCGCATCCCGCCGCCGAAGCCGCGCGACACCGACCGGCTGCAGGCGCTGATCATCGATTCCTGGTTCGACAACTATTTGGGCGTCGTGTCGCTCGTGCGCGTGATGCAGGGCGAGATTCGCCCTGGCGATAAGCTGCTGGTGATGTCGACCGGCCGCACCCATGAAGTCGGCGATGTCGGCGTGTTCACGCCCAAGCGCAAGAAGCTTGATCATCTGGGCGCCGGCGAAGTCGGCTGGATCAACGCCTCGATCAAGGACGTGCACGGCGCGCCGGTCGGCGACACGCTGACCCATGCTGGCAAGCCGGCCGACAAGGCATTGCCGGGTTTCCAGCATATGCAGCCGCGCGTGTTCGCCGGGCTGTTTCCGGTGTCCTCCGATGATTACCCGGCGATGCGCGAAGCGCTGGACAAGCTGCGCCTCAACGACGCCGCGCTGTTCTTCGAGCCGGAGTCGTCCGAGGCGATGGGCTTCGGCTTCCGCTGCGGTTTTCTCGGCATGCTGCATATGGAAATCGTGCAGGAGCGGCTGGAGCGCGAATACGATCTCGACCTGATCACCACCGCGCCCACCGTGATCTACGAGATCCTGAAAACCGACGGCACCATCATGATGCTGGACAACCCGTCCAAGCTGCCGTCGTCGCCGCAGGTGCAGGAAATCCGCGAGCCGATCATCGTGGCCAGCATCCTCACCCCTGAGGCCTACATCGGCAACATCGTCACGCTGTGCCAGGACAAGCGCGGCGTGCAGCGCTCCATCCAGTATCTGGCCACGCAGGTGCAGATCGTTTACGAGATGCCGCTGGCCGAAGTGGTGATGGATTTCTTCGACCGCCTCAAGTCGGTGTCGCGCGGCTATGCGTCGATGGACTATCACTTCGAGCGCTTCGAAGCCGGCCCGTTTGTGCGCACCGATGTGCTGATCAACGGCGACCGTGTTGACGCGCTTAGCCTGATCCTGCATCGCAGCCACGCCGACCGCAAAGGCCGTGAGCTGGTTGAGCGCATGAAGGACCTGATTCCGCGCCAGCAGTTCGACGTGGCGATTCAGGCGGCCGTGGGCGCGCAGATCATCGCCCGCTCCACCGTAAAAGCGCTGCGCAAAAATGTTCTGGCCAAGTGCTACGGCGGTGACGTGAGCCGCAAGAAGAAGCTTCTGGAAAAGCAGAAGGAAGGCAAGAAGCGCATGAAGCAGGTCGGTCGTGTGGAAATTCCTCAGGAGGCGTTTCTTGCCGTGTTGCGGGTAGACAAATAAGCGCTGACTCATCGATTTAGGCGATGATCTGCCCGGTATCGCTTTGAAACCGGTCTGGATCGGATAACGACGGAGCACTTCATGGATTTTGATTTTTCGGCGATTCTGCTTGGTCTCACCGTGCTGTTCGGCGTGGTGTGGGGCCTGGATCGCCTGTTTCTGTACAAAAAGCGCAAGGCGCGTCTCGATGCCGCCGGCACCGAATACACCGATCCAGTGGCGGTGGACTGGGCGCGATCACTGTTTCCGGTGGTGCTGGTGGTGCTGCTGCTGCGCTCGTTCGTGGCCGAGCCTTTTCGCATTCCCTCCGGCTCGATGATGCCGACGCTGGATGTCGGTGACTTTATCCTGGTCAACAAGTTTGCCTACGGCCTGCGCCTGCCGGCCTTCAACACCAAGTTCCTCAGCGTGGGTGAACCCAAGCGCGGCGACGTGGTGGTGTTTCGCTTCCCCGGCTACCTTTGCCGTGATGCCAGTGGCCAGATGATCCGCGTGGGCGGCGGCGAAGACGGCGAGCCGGGTCTAGGCCCGGATGATGCCTGCCCGACACCACATCTGCCGGTGCAGAGTCAGAACTGGATCAAACGCGTGATCGGCCTGCCGGGCGACACTGTCGAAGTGCATGACAGCCAGATCATCATCAACGGCAAGCCGGTGGTCGACGATGAAATCGGCCCGTTCAAGGGTAACCCGCAGCGCGAAGAAGACGCCCAACTGCTTAATTTCGATGCCACCGTGTGGAACGAACACCTGGGTACGCGCGACCATCTGATCGCGCGCATGCCGCTGCGTATGCCCACCCGTTCGATCCCGAATTCCAAAGTGCCGTCGCTGGTGCCGCAAGGCTGCTATCTGGTGATGGGCGACGATCGCGAAAACAGCCTGGACAGCCGCTGGTGGGGCTGCATGCCGGAACAGAATCTGGCCGGCAAGGCGTTTCTCATCTGGATGAGCTGGAAGGGCCTGCACACCGGCGGCGTGGATTTTTCGCGCATCGGCACGCTGATTCACTAGGCGAGGTCGGGCTGTCCGATCCCGTCGGGTGAATGCGCCGGCGATCGAATTGAACACAAGCGCGCCGGCCGTGCGAGAATTCGCTGGCGCGAGCGGCGTGTCGTGACTACCGGAAGCCGCTAAGTATCGAAAGGACGATTGAACCGGCGCGGGCAATTTTTCAGGCGGTTATCTTTTGGCATGGCGGCGAGATGCATCGTGCCGCTTTTTCGATACGCAACATGCAAACCATAAGCACGCCACCCTGGCGGCATAGTGAGGGGACTATGAAATCGAAGCAGTCGGGCGTCACTCTGATCGGGTTTTTGTTCATCATCATCATTGTCGGCTTTTTTGCCTACACGGCCATGAAGCTGTTTCCTTCGTATTCCGAAGCAATGGGCGTGAGCAAGGCGATGAACCAGATCGCCACCGCAGGAACCAACGGCAAATCGCTGGATGAGATCCGCCGCGATCTGTTCTTCAAGCTGGGCTTCCAGTACGTCGACGATGCCACCATCAAGCCGAGCGACATCACGATCAAGCGTGATGCCGGCGGTGCCAACACGCTCAACGTCGACTACGACAAGCGAATTCCGTTCATGTACAACATCGATTTTCTGCTGCACTTCAACAAGAGCGTGCCGCTGCAGGGCAACGTAGGCCAGTAAATGGTGCGACTGTCCTATCGTTTTCGCGACCCGGCGCTGGCGCAGCTGGCACTCACCCACCGCAGCGTCGGCAAGCCGAACAACGAGCGACTGGAATTTCTGGGCGATGCGCTGCTGGGCGCGGTCATCGCCGAGCTGCTGTTCGAGATTCATCCCAAGGCCAGCGAGGGCGAGCTTTCGCGGCTGCGCGCGCAGCTGGTTAACGGTCAGGCCCTTGCGGTGGTGGCGCGCGAGCTGGCCTTGGGCGATGAGCTGAAGCTTGGGCCCGGCGAGCTGAAAAGCGGCGGCTTTCGGCGTGATTCGATTCTGGCGGATGCCTTTGAGGCGCTGGTCGCCGCGGTATATCTCGACGGTGGCTTTGACGCCTGTCGCGAGGTGCTACGCGGCCTGTTTGCCGAGCGCGTAGCCGCGCTGCGTCGATCCTCCAAAGATCCCAAGACCCGTCTGCAGGAGCATCTGCAGGCCGGCGGCTGGCCGCTGCCGCAATACGATCTGCTCGCCAGCCATGGCGAAGATCACGCCAAGACCTTCGATATCCGCTGTGCGATCGAGCAGCCGCT